>Ga0082212_10002275_pt1 | contig 28155 bp, 24 predicted proteins | sample TergutNt197P3_FD_71548 | JGI IMG/M metagenome (GOLD analysis project Ga0082212, IMG submission 71548) | Neocapritermes taracua P3 segment gut microbial communities from Petit-Saut dam, French Guiana - Nt197 P3 | ecosystem: Host-associated > Arthropoda: Insects > Digestive system > Gut ...
AAAATAAATTGGGAACTGGTTTACGACCCTGTTGAAGAAAAAGGAACACTGAAATCGACCAACAGGGAAGAACTTATAAAACTTGCCAATGCAATGGCAGATAAATTGTTATCGGAATAGTTCGGCAGTTTATTGAATTTTTTATGAACTTGAACTACCCTGTCGCAAGCAGCGGAGCATCTTAATAAAAGCAATGATTCACAACTCGTAGTGCGTTGGCGCTGATCTAAACAGGCTTTTAAGTTCTGTTTTTTCGAGATGAAAAACATAAAAAACAAAACCACCCAGCAGTGCTGAATTAACTGACAGTTTAATAAAAACTGCCTGCTGTGAAAAAAATGAAGACAAAACGCAGATAACAGCTGCTACAATAAAATATGTCCCTATTCTTTTCAAATTATATGGAACAGGGTAATATTTCTGTCCGTAAATGTACGATATAACCATCATCACAAAAAAACACACAAAGCCTGCAATTGCCGAGCCCATGTAGCCCATAACCGGTATCAGCAAAAAGTTTAAAACCAGAGTTATAAACGAGCCAATAAGGGCAATGTAAGCTCCGTAGCGGGTTTTATCGGTTAATTTGTACCAAAGCGAAAGGGCAAAATAAATTCCGAAAAACAAATTGGCCATTAAAACAAGCGGCACAACTTTCAGCCCTTCGTGGTATTGACTTTCGATTATAACTTTTATAAAATCGATATACAAAACCATGCCAAGAAAAATAAACAGGCCGAAAACCGTAAAATATTTCATTATCGTGGCATAAACCTTGGGGTCGTCTTTTTTACTTCCGCGCGAAAAGAAAAAAGGCTCGAAAGCGTAACGAAATGCCTGTATAAACATGTTCATTATAACAGCCAGCTTATAATTTGCCCCGTAAACTCCAACCTGGTGCATAGGATTCTGACTTTCGGGAATCAAATAAGGCATTATTATTTTGTCGACGTTTTGATTAACCATTCCGGCCAAACCTACGATTAAAATAGGGAAACCATAACTGAGCATTTGCATGAGCAGTTTTTTGTCGAATTGGAAAGTAATCCTGAAAATTTCGGGCAGTAACATTATCAGCGTTATTATTGAAGACAATAAATTGGAAATAAACACATAGCCTACCCCTATGTGGGGCGAATAAACAAGTGTTACTATTGAATCGGGATTATTTTCCACCAATTTCGGGCAAATGGTAAGGAAAAAAATGTTGAAACCAATATTGAAACCAATATTTACAATTTTCAGAAAAGCAAATTTTACAGGCCTGTTTTTAAACCTCAGCCGCGCAAACGGGATATTCAAAAAAACATCTATACCAAGTATAATGGCAAACCATAAAATATATTCGGGATGATCGGGGTATTGAATTAAATTTGCAACTTCCTGCTTAAAAATCGACGCCAGCAAAACAAAGCTCACCGAAGTTACGAACAGCGAAATTATTGATGTTGAATATACTTTTTCGGGATCTTCGCCTTTGTTTGCATATCTGAAATACGAAGTTTCCATTCCGTAGGCAAGCAAAACCAAAAAGAACGCAACCATTGCATAAAGGTTGGTTACAACACCATAAACTTCGGGTGCAAAAATAAATGAATAGTACGGAACCAGCCACCAGTTTAAAAACCGGCCAATTATGCTGCTCATTCCATAAATTGCAGTGTCTCCGGCAAGCTTTTTATATGTACTCAAGTTTGTAAAATTTTATGGTAAAGATAAAATTCATTTGCGATGTATAAACCAATTTTAACTATCGTTTATATTTATGTTTATTTAATTTGATTTGAATCCAAATTAACACGAAATTTTTTGTAACAAAAATATCATTAATTCGTCTCATTCATAAAGCGCATTGTAAGGCGCCATGTAAATAAAACAATTATAAGTAAAGAGTATGAAAAAGAGTATTTTTACTGCATTATTAGCGACTGTTATCTGCCTGCCCCGTTTAAGTGAAGCAAACACAGTTCAACAGCAAAATGCAGTTGACGAATTGTTTAACAGTTTTTCAAAAGAAAAAAACATTACACATGTAAAAATCGGCGGTTTAATTATGACGTTTGCACGCGCATTTACCGATACAAGAGGTGTTACCGGCGTCGAAATATTTTCGTTTGAAGAATGCGATAATCAGGTTAAAGACAAATTGAATACCGCCATTAGGGGTTTGAGAGACAGTAATTACGAAACGCTTGTTTCTACAACGCAAGACGGGGAAAATACAAAAATTCTTGTAAAGGTAAACGAAGACCACATTAACGAGATAGTAATTGTAACAGGCGGAGACGACCCTGCATTCGTGAAAATAAAAGGCAAAATAAAACCGGAAGACATTCAGGATGTTGTAAAAAACAAAAGATAAAGATTGCTTAAATGACCGTCGAGTATTTCAAACAAGCCTATTTCTCATTACATCCTAAGTTGTACAGGGTAGCGTTTGCCATTCTTAAAAATACTGAAGACGCCGAAAATATTCTTCAGGACGCTTATTGTAAGCTATGGGATAACCGCGAAAAACTTGTTGATATACAAAAACCGGAAGCCTACTGTGTGACGCTTGTAAAACATTTATGTCTGGATTTTTTGCGTTCGCCAAAAGCGGCGCGTAATAATAAAATGATTGATGATTATGATTTTCCCGACTACTCGACAAATGCCGAAACGGATATGATTAACAAAGAAACGATAGAAAAAATAAAATCCATTATCAGCCGCTTGCCCGCAAAACAGCAAAGAATAATTGACTTGCGCGTATTTGCCGACTGTTCGCCGGAAGAAATAAAAAATATAACGGGAGAGAGCTACGAAAATGTGAGGGTATTGTTTTCACGCGCAAGAAATACACTGAAAATGCATTTAAAAACTAATTGATTATGAATGACGAAAAGAAAATAGAACAATTGCTCGCCGCTTTTTACAATGGCGACACTATGCCGGAAGAAGAAACGGCATTGGCAGAATTTTTCAACCGCGAAACACTGAGCGAAAAGTGGGATACGGACAGGGATTTGTTTAATGTTTTATACAACCCTGAACGTATTACGCTCCCCAAAGGCGTTTCTGAAAGACTGGAAAGCGCTGTTGATGCATATATTGCGCAAACAGCAAGTCGTAATTCCTATTCAAAAACAAGACGACTGTATTTCAGCATATTAAGTGCGGCGGCAACTATATTGCTTTGTATAGGTTTATTTTTCGCTATCGAAAGAAAACCCGGGCAAGATTTCATCGCCGATACCTATACAAATCCGCAAGACGCAGCCATAGCGGCAGAACAGGCGCTGCTGTTTGTTTCTGCCAAACTAAATCAGGGATTATACCCTTTAGAAAAAGTAAAAGAAGGTTTGAATAAAACAAATGAAATATTATATGATAAATTAAAGTTAAACTAAAAAATTTAAATGACATGAAAATCAAGTATTTATTATTAGTAATCTGTATATCAGGCAGTAGTTTGATATACGCTCAAAACGACACGTTTAAAAGTCTGCTAAACAAGTATGAAAATGAAAACAACGTTACCATTGTAAGTATTTCAAAGGCTATGCTCAGTTTAATGCCGAGTAATATCAAAACAGGAAATGTTGATCTTCAAAATGTTTTACCAAAAATTGAATCTTTGCTTATCATCACTTCCGAAGGAAGTACCACGAAACAAAAAATGAACAGCGAATTTAAATTGCTAATAGATAACAACAGAGATTACGAAGAGCTTATGCGCATAAAAAGCGATAAAACCGACGTAATTTTCAATGTCATAAAAAGAGGCGATTTGATAAGTGAACTGATTATGATTGTAAACGATGAACAAAATTTTGTTGCCATGCAAATACTGGGTAATTTTACAATGGAAGAAATCCAGAAGATTGCACAGGGTGCAGAAGTACTATAAAGAAATAATGTTTTATCTTTGGAGCTGTTCAAACAATTTTACTTTAAAATTATGAATAGGCTTTATTATCCTTATATATTGATTTTTTGTTTGTTAATCACATTTTTTTCGTGTTCAAACAAATCGGAACAATCCCGAAAACCGGTAAGCGCCATTACAATGCTGCCTTCAAAAGACAATTATGTTCTTGGAGAAAAAGTTACGGTTAATGTTTCTACAAAGGTTAAAAACGGCAAAATCAAAAATGTAGGGGTATATTACGAAAATCAGTTAATTAAAGAATCAGCTGAATTGGACTTTTCGACCGAAGTAACTATTAATAAACTTGGAGACAACAGTTTAAAAGTAGTTGCCACAAAAACCGACGGGGTTGAAAATACCCGCACTTTTCCTGTTTCAGCAGTTTCGGATATCGTTCCTAAAAAATATACTTATCAGGTTGTTAATACCTTTCCGCACTTAAAAACTTCATATACACAGGGGCTTGAGTATTATAATGGTTTTTTATATGAAGGAACCGGCGAATATGGTAAATCGGTGCTTTTAAAAATAGACCTGAATACCGGAAATGCACTGCAAACATACCGTTTGAACGATATGTATTTTGGAGAGGGAATTACCATTTTGAACAACAAAATATACCAAATTACCTGGCGCGAAAAAGCAGGGTTTGTTTACAATCTTGCCGATTTTGCGCTTATCGACAGCTTTAGCTACCCATCGAAAGAAGGATGGGGGCTCACCAACGATGGTATTAATTTGATAATGAGCGATGGAACAAATGTTTTAACATGGCTCGATCCTAATGATTTTTCGGTTGTTAAAACCGTTAAAGTAGTAAATAATATTGGCGATGTTTATAACATTAATGAACTGGAATATATCGGCGGAAAAATACTTGCAAATATTTACACCACCGAAATTATTGTTGAAATTGACGCAGAAACCGGTAAAGTCCTGTCGGAAATTAATTTAAGCGGCATTTTAAATATGTATAAAAATCCATCGGAAGCGGTGGATTACATGAATGGAATTGCATACGACAAAGCAAACGACAGGCTTTTCGTTACCGGAAAATGGTGGCCCCGCCTGTTTGAGATAAAGCTTAAAGAATTAGAATAAAGTTGGTGGACTTTCATACTTAATTCTTCCCATGTGCTTGTATGCCAGCTCAGTAGCTTCTCTGCCACGCGGAGTACGCTTAATAAATCCTTCTTTAATTAAAAAAGGTTCGTAAACTTCTTCTATTGTGCCGGCATCTTCGCTTACTGCAGTTGCAATGGTGGAAATTCCTACCGGCCCACCTTTAAATTTATCAATAATAACCGAAAGAATCCTGTTATCTATTTCATCCAGACCGTATTCATCAATATTAAGGGCAGATAAAGCATGTTTTGTTATTTCCATGTCAATTTTGCCAGAACCTTTTACCTGTGCAAAATCGCGTACGCGCCGCAGTAATGAATTTACAATACGTGGTGTGCCACGACTTCTGTAGGCTATTTCTTTAGCGGCATCTTCCGAAATTTTAACTTCAAGAATACGAGCCGAGCGTTTTACAATTCCTGTTAACACATCAACATCATAATATTCAAGATGTAAGTTAATACCAAAACGCGCCCTCAGCGGTGATGTAAGTAAACCGGAACGTGTTGTTGCCCCTATTAAAGTAAAACGGTTCAGTTCAATTTGTATTGAACGCGCACTTGGGCCTTTATCGAGTACTATATCAATCCTGAAATCTTCCATTACCGAATATAAATATTCTTCAACAACAGGCGACAAACGATGAATTTCATCAATAAAAAGAACATCTTTATTATCAAGGTTTGTGAGAATACCTGCCAAATCGCCTATTTTGTCCAACACCGGGCCCGAAGTTATTTTAATACTCACACCAAGTTCATTAGCAATAATATTTGATAAAGTAGTTTTTCCTAAACCCGGCGGGCCGTGCAATAAAACATGATCAAGCGATTCTCCCCGTAATTTTGCAGCTTCTACAAATATTTTAAGGTTTTCTACAACCTGTTTTTGTCCGCAGAAATCATCAAATTGCAAAGGGCGTAATCTTTTATCCAGTTCCTTTTCTTTATCCGAAAAAGCTTCTTCTCTTATGTTTACCGATTCAATCATATTAATATTATTAAAACAAATATAAATTAAATGTTGTTGTATATATACTGTTTATATGTGTTAATTATAAATTTTGAATTTTTCTTTACAAGAACTAAACAAACTTTTTAAACATTTTTTTGCTGTTTAGGTTCCTAAAATTCAACTATATATTTATACTTTTTAACAGCTGTTAATTGTGTTATTTTAATTTTTACAGAGAAATAAACAGGTTAATATATTGTGGAAAATAATACATTAAAAATTAATTAAAAATAAAACAAAGTTGAATTATGATTGCTATATATATAAATTTTGAAATTATGCAAGTTTTATATTAAAAGTTTATATTTGTTTTTGAGTAATTAAACGCTTATTTATTAACAATTTTTTATTTTGTAGAATATTGTAATACAATTAAATATATATAGTGACTGAATATTTCAACATACCCGTTAATAAACTTAATTATTGTTTTTTTTAACGGATGTAAATAACATAATAAAACAGTATTGAAATTAGATAATATCAAATTTAAGTGAGCATTCAAATAGTTTTTGAGGGTATTAAACCTCTAAAAATTAATAAAACGTCAGTTAAAAGGAATATAAAGGGCCTTATTTCCAACGAACTGAAAAAAACGGGAGATATTTCTGTTATTTTATGTTCCGATTCGTATTTGCTCGAAATCAATAAACGGTTTTTAAAACACGATTATTATACTGATATAATTACATTTAATTACTGTGAGGGGGATACGGTTTCGGGAGATTTATTTATCAGTATAGACCGTGTAAAAGAAAATGCCGATAATTTTGCTTCCACTTTTATGCAGGAATTGTATCGTGTTATATTTCATGGTGTTTTGCATTTAATTGGTTACAACGATAAAACGGAAGAGGAACAGGCTGAAATGCGCCGAAAAGAAGATTTTTATTTAAGTGAATTTGATTTTGAAGAGATAGTAAAATGATACCGCTTTATGATGTAATTGTGGTTGGCGGAGGTCATGCCGGCTGTGAAGCTGCTGCCGCTGCCGCAAATTTAGGATCGCTTACGTTGCTGATTACAATGGATATGACTAAATATGGTCAAATGTCGTGTAATCCGGCGATGGGAGGTATTGCAAAGGGACAGATTGTGCGCGAAATTGACGCTCTTGGCGGATATTCAGGTATAATAGCCGATAAAAGCACCATACAATTCCGTATGCTTAATAAGTCTAAGGGGCCGGCTATGTGGAGTCCGCGGTCGCAAAACGACAGGTTTCGTTTTACTGAATACTGGCGCGAAACATTGGAAAGTATTCCAAATCTTGATTTATGGCAGGACACAGTTACCAAATTATTAATAAGAAATAAAACAGTTGAAGGCGTATCCACAAAAATTGGTATTGAATTTAAGGCAAGAACGGTAATTCTTACTAACGGAACTTTTTTAAACGGACTGATGCATATAGGCTCTGCAAAAATGCAGGGCGGACGAATTGGCGAATATGCTTCGTATAACATTACCGAACAGCTTTTCGACGAAGGTTTTAAAACAGGCCGTCTTAAAACCGGTACGCCGGTACGCATTGACGGGCGTACTATTGATTTTTCAGGATTAACTGAACAAACGGGCGACGCAGGTTATTATAAATTTTCTCATTTGCTCGGAACAGAGTCAAAACTTGAGCAAAAACCATGCTGGATAACTTACACAAATCCTGAAGTGCATAGAATTTTGGAGTCGGGATTTGATGAAGCTCCTATGTTTGATGGCACTATTACAAGCGCCGGGCCAAGATATTGCCCAAGCATTGAGTCGAAATTGATTACTTTTTCGGAGAAAGACCAGCATCAGTTATTTTTGGAACCTGAAGGTGAAAGCACGGTTGAATATTATTTAAACGGTTTTTCGTCTTCGCTTCCATGGAATGTTCAGTTAAAAGCTTTACGGAAAGTTCCCGGGTTGGAAAATGTTAAAATTTTCAGGCCCGGCTATGCTATTGAATATGACTATTTTGAACCTACTCAATTATACCACACACTTGAAACCAAGCTTATTAAGAATTTATTTTTTGCCGGACAAATAAATGGTACTACCGGTTACGAAGAAGCTGGCGCTCAGGGAATTATGGCAGGAATAAATGCTCATTTGAAAATATATAATCCGAATAATGATTTCATCCTTAAAAGAAACGAAGCATATACAGGTGTTTTAATTGATGATTTGGTTACAAAAGGTGTGGACGAACCATATAGAATGTTTACCAGCCGTGCCGAATTCAGAATTTTGCTTCGTCAGGATAATGCCGACATCCGTTTGACCGAAAAATCGTATAAAATTGGCCTTGCTTCTGCAGAACGAAAAAATTTGTTAGATGAAAAATTGAGCTTAATTTCAGAAATAATAGACTTTACTAAAGAGTTTAGCATAAAGCCACACTTTGTAAATCAGATACTTACAGAAAAAGGAAGTACAGAATTGAGGCAAGGAGTCAAGCTGATTGATGTTATTTTACGCCCTCAGATTTCGATATTTGATTTGGTTGAAGCAGTTACACCGTTTAAACACTTTCTTGAGAGGGTTCCGGCAGGCAGAAAAAACGAAATTCTTGAAGGAGCTGAAATTGCTATTAAATACGAAGGGTATATTAACCGCGAAAAATTGTTAGCCGATAAATTGGATAAACTTGAAAATATTTCAATAGAAGACAAATTTGTTTATAATGAGATAAAATCTTTATCGAAAGAGGCCAGGCAAAAACTTACAAATATTAACCCTAAAACGATAGGTCAGGCAAAACGTATTTTGGGTGTTTCGCCTGCCGATATAAATGTGTTGCTTGTAATGTTGGGACGTTAATGTTCCACGTGAAACAAAATTAATTATGGATTTTAAAAAGTATATTCGTGAAGTCCCGAATTTTCCGAAAGAAGGAATATCTTTTAAAGATATTACAACCCTGCTGAGAAACGAGGATGCTTTTAATTTGGTGCTTGACTCCATTGTAGAAAAATTTCGGGACAAAAAAATAACGAAGGTAGTTGGACTTGAATCGAGGGGATTTATTTTTGGCGGGGCCATAGCCGGCAAATTAAATGCCGGTTTTGTTCCGGTTCGTAAAAAAGGGAAGCTGCCTTTTGAAACGCTCAGCGAAACATACGATTTGGAATATGGTACGGATAGCGTGGAAATTCACGTCGACGCATTGGACGAAAATGATGTGGTTTTAATACACGACGACTTGCTGGCTACCGGCGGAACGGCTTATGCCGCACTTAACTTAGTCAGGCGCATGGGCGTAAAAAACATTTATTTCAGCTTTATTTGCGATCTTGGATTTATTCAAACCAACAAAAAGGAATGTATTATAAAAGAGTTCGAAACTCAAATTTTAGTTAAATATTGAAATATCAGGCAGTAAATAAAAATATTGATTATTTAAAGTCGCTCGTTTCGGTTTTACCTAATCAGCCCGGAATTTATCAGTTTTTCGATAATTCTGAATCGGTGATTTATATAGGAAAAGCAAAAGATATAAAAAAACGTGTGTCTTCTTATTTCGTAAAAAATCATGAACACCGAAAGACCGTAATGCTTGTTCGCAATATTGCCGACATAAAGCACATGGTAGTTGAGTCGGAACAGGATGCGTTACTGCTCGAAAATAACCTGATAAAAAAGTATCAGCCACGCTATAATATCCGCTTAAAAGATGATAAAAGCTATCCGTGGATTTGCTCCAAAAACGAATCATTTCCGAGAGTTTTTAAAACGAGAAACCTTCTGAAAGACGGTTCAAAATATTTTGGCCCTTACACGTCGATAAATACTGTGCGTACTTTGCTGGAATTGTTCAAATCGGAATATAAGCTCCGAACTTGTAATTACAGCCTAACAAACGACAATATCGACAACCGAAAATATAAAGTTTGTTTAGAGTATCATATTGGCAATTGTTCGGGGCCGTGCGAAGGTTATATCAGCGAGGGAAAGTATAATGAAGGGATTGCTGATATTATCCATATTTTAAAAGGGAATATATCCGGTGTTATTGCTCATTTGGAAGAAAAAATGAAAAAATTGGCTGAAAATTTAGACTTTGAGGAGGCCATATTAATGAAGAGTAAATATGATTCCTTAAAGCGTTACCAAAGCAGATCAACTGTTGTATCGCCTTCAATTACTGATGTTGATGTGTTTTCGTTCGATGAGGATTCAAAGTATGCATATATTAATTATTTGAAAATTATTAAAGGTGCAATAGTACAAACTTATACTCTCGAAATTCAAAAGAATTTGAATGAATCGGCCGAAGAATTGTTATTGGCAGGCATTACCGAAATCAGGCAGAAAATATTAAGTAATGCGGCTGAAATTTTGGTGCCGTTTAAACTTGATTTTCGGTTTGAAGATGTAAAGTTTTCAGTTCCTGTGCGTGGAGAAAAAAAGAAACTGCTCGATTTATCGTCTCGCAATGCAAAATATTACCGGCTTGAAAAAGAAAAGCAGATTGTTCTGAAAAACCCAAAAATCAGTGAGGAAAGAGTGCTTAATACCATTAAAAACGACCTCCAACTCATGGAGTTGCCCTCTCATATCGAATGTTTTGATAACAGCAATTTGCAGGGATCGAACCCGGTGGCGGCATGTGTGGTTTTTAAAAATGCAAAGCCACAAAAAAAAGAATATCGGCATTTTAATATTAAAACAGTTGAAGGGCCTAACGATTTTGCCTCGATGGAAGAGGTGGTTTACAGGCGGTATAAAGGAGTGCTTGAGGATAAAAAACCACTGCCGCAACTCATTGTAATTGATGGAGGGAAAGGCCAGCTTTCGTCGGCAGTGAGTGCGCTTGAAAAGCTTGAATTGCGGGGGAAAATAACAGTTATTGGTATTGCAAAACGCCTTGAAGAAATATATTTCCCGGGAGATTCGATACCTATTTACATTAATAAAAATTCTGAAACATTGAAAATAATTCAGCAGCTTAGAAATGAGGCTCATCGTTTTGGAATATCTTTTCACCGAAATAAACGTTCAAATTCGTTTCTTAATTCAGAGTTGAATACAATTGACGGAATTGGTAAAAAAACAGCACAAAAGCTACTTTCCGAGTTTAAATCAGTAAAAACTATCAAAGATTTAAGCGAAGAAAAAATTGCTCAATCAATAGGTAAATCTAAAGCCGGGCTGGTTTATAGTTATTTTCATAAGCAGTAATTAAAATATTTTTTGTAACTTGCCAATTCTTATCGGTTAGTGATTGGGTAATTTGTTTTGTACATCTTTATTTGATTAATAATCATAAAGATACAAAATAACTATAAGACAACAGACTGATAATGAAATTATTATATCAAATTTTGTTAAATTTAAGAACAAAAACTAGAACATATGAAAGCTATTAAATTCGCAATTCGTTCTATTCGGAGTTTTAAGATGTATTCGGGTGTAAACATGTTGGGGATGGCGCTCAGTTTGGCATGTGTCATTATCATTTTCCGTTATGTTTACGGCGAATTTACCGTTGACCGGTTTAATAAAAATCTCGACAGAGTTTATGTTACTATGCGGGAAAGAAGCACAAACATCGGCGAGGGCGTCTTTGCTGGTACTTTTCGTATGAACGTGGAAACAGTTTTTGATTTGACAAAACATCCGGGAGTGGAAAGTTACTCAGATTTTTACATCCTCAACAATGAAGAAATAGATTTGGACAACCAAAAATATAATGCAACGGTACTGGTGGCTGACAGTAATTTTGTAAAAATAACCGATTATCCTGTGGTTTCGGGTATCGCCAATCTGTCAGACCCAAACAGCGCTTTAATTACTCAAAGTTTTGCACGGAAACTGTTTGGGAATCAAGACCCTCTCGGACAAACTTTTCGACATTCAAACGGAAATATCTTATCCATTACAGGCGTTATAGGGCAAATACCGACAAAAACCACGCTATCTTTTGACATTATTGTACCTTATTATGTTTTGCTTCAGGTGCCGTCGCCGCAAACATTTGTATTGTTGTATCCGGGTGTTGATTATCGTACAGTCAACCAACAGTACGAAGCGTTTTTCGAAATGCCTTTATGGCAATCTGAGATACGTTATCAACTGTTTCCCATGTCGGATGTTTATTTCGCTAAGAATGTCAGCAGTTCTGTATTCAGACAGGGAAATTACAATCATGTAACCATAATAACGGCAGTAGGCATATTGATACTGTTAGCAGGCATTATCAATTATATTAACATGTACACGGTTGTTATTCTTCGCAGAGGGAGGGAATTAGGTATCAAAAAAGTTTTTGGCGCAAAAGGGCATAACATATTCATGCAGTTAGTTTTTGAGAATCTGTTAATGACAGGATTTGCGCTTATATCGGCCTTTATCATTGTATGGATAGCAAATCCGTTGATTAAAAATGTTCTTCAGCTTTATCAGGTGCCAAATATCCGTTTCGACCTCTTCCTCACGTTTGCTATATTGCTTTGCCTGCCTTTGATAACTACTCTGTTTCCATTTTTCCGTTATCATTATTCCAGAGTTGTTAATACAATGCAGGCCTTTGACAAGATACGGAATACCGGTAACATGCGCCGCATCTTTCTTTCGTTTCAATACGTGATTACCATTGTTATGATTATAGTATCGTTGTTTTTTGTCAAGCAGTTTCAGTTTATGCTGAATACTGAACCGGGTTATCGGACAAAAGATATTATCAAGGCTAAGTTTATTAAGCTTCCAAGCCGGGGAAGTGAAACCATCCAGGAATGGATAACAATGGTGAACAACCAAGAAAAAATGGCCGACGAAATTGTACAAAAAATGAATGCCTGCCCGCTATTTACTGATTGGACGTATGGTGTTAGTCCGAATGAATTTGGAAGTGGGGCAGGAACTCCGTTCAAAATGCCGGGAGAGAAATATAAGAATATCCTTCTCACCGGAGTAAACGAGAGTTGGTTAAGGCTATTAGACATTAAGCTGAAAGAAGGACGGCTTTGGGATGATGAAACGGATAATACTTATAATTACTACCTCATAGTTAGCGAATCGGTTTTGAAACTGTATGGAATAACCGATTTTAACCGTGCATTGCTACAACCCGAAAACAGGCTTTGGATGTCTGCTGATAGACCACCGGAAGAAATGCAGACGAATCCGCCTTATCAAATCGTAGGGGTAGTGGAAGATTTTGATTATTTACATTTGTCGCAAAAATCCGAACCGATAGCCTTTTATTATTTTTCGGGGGGATTTAGAGGCAGTACGCTTATGGCAAGTATTGTTCCCGGACGTACGCAGGATGCCATCGAATTTTTGCGTAATCTGCATGACGAAACGGTAGGCGGCGAGTTTATCTATTCGTTTGTAGAAGATGAAATCCGCGAAATGTACAATGAAGATAAAAAGGTCGCCACCATTTATACTATTTTTACTTTTATAGCCATTTTCATATCCGCTTTGGGATTATTCAGCATGTCGCTGTTCGAAATACAGCAGCGCCGCAAAGAAATCGCTATTCGCAAGGTGCTGGGCGCAAGCGTTGTAAGTATTGTAAAAATACTGTCGAAAGAATATCTGATCTTGGTTGGCGTTGCAATGCTCGTTGCTTTTCCGCTGGCATATTACTGGCTATACAGGGTGTTGCAGAATTATGCCCACCATATAAATATCAGCTGGTTGATATTTGCTTTGTCGGGGCTCGCAACTATAGTATTGACATTGATAACTGTAGGTTGGCAGGCCAAAGCGGCAGCAACGGCTAATCCGGTAAATGCGATAAAAAGTGAGTGAATAAGGTACTCGAATTTCGAATAAAATTTGTTTACCTGAAAAAATTAGTAAGCAGGCCTGTATTTACTGTCGCTTTTAAGTAAGCCTAAATAGCTTATAAAACGCGAATTGGCAATTTCACCTGTCTCAACGGCCATTTTAACGGCACAATCGGGCTCGTGGGTGTGCGAGCAGTTTTTATACTGGCATTTTTGGGCGCGTTTGAATATTTCAGGAAAATAGTGCGATATTTCCCATGGTTCCATTTCCAGCATTCCGAAACCTTTAATTCCCGGTGTGTCAATAACATAACCTCCAAAATCGAGTTTCAGCATCGAAGAATAAGTGGTAGTGTGTTTTCCTGCTTTGTGAAAATCTGAAATATCACCGGTTTTAAGGTTTAGTCCGGGTTGCAGCATATTTAATAAAGTTGACTTTCCCACCCCGCTGTGCCCGTTGAAAACATTGATTTTATTTCGAATGGCTTTTTTTAACATAATCAATCCTTCGCCGGTAGCCGCCGAAGTTATAAAACATTTATAACCAATTGTTTCGTAGATGTTTACAATGTTTTCCAATTCAATTCTTTGTACCGGATTATAAAGGTCTGTTTTATTAAAAACCAACAAGGCAGGTATTCTGTATGCTTCGGTCGAAGCTAAGTAACGGTCAATAAATGTGGTGGTTGTAACCGGATAATCAATGGTTACAATGAGAATTGCCTGATCGATATTGGCTGCAATAATATGCGACTGCTTTGAAAGGTTGGGTGACTTGCGGATAATGTAATTTTTTCTTTCTGAAATAGCGGTAATAATGCCGATTTTTTCCGGATTTTTTTTGTCTGATGCTGATAGAACTGTAAATTTAACGTGATCGCCCACTGCAACAGGGCTGGTACTCCTAATGCCTTTAATGCGAAAATTCCCTTTAATTTTGCATTCAAAACATTCTTTGTTTTCGTCTTCAACTGTGTACCAGCTTCCGGTTGATTTTATTACTAATCCTTTTTTCAAAATGAAATGTTTTTTTGCAAAATTAGCTTTTCATTTTTAATGATAAAGAAACACTTGAAAACAGTTGTTTCACGTGGAGTCTTTTTTATTTAAGTTCAAGATTAGTTAAGAAGACTTATTTATAGGTAATCCACTTTATCATTTCTTTCAGTTGAGGTTTCTTACCGTACATAAGGATACCCACCCGATATATTTTAGCCGAAATCCAAATAAAACACACAGATGTCGTATATAAAAGCGTTACGGAAAGCAATTTTTCCCACAAGGGGATTTCGTAAGGAATCCGCATCAACATGACAATCGGCGAAGTAAAAGGAATTATCGAGCACCAAAAGGCTAACGGGCCATCGGGATTATCGGTGCTGTACATGCCTGCGTATAACGCGAAAAGCATAATTACCATAATGGGCGCCATAAATTGTTGGGAATCTTCGGGGCTGTTGATAGCCGAACCAATGGCGGCAAACAACGAAGCATACAATAAGTAGCCTCCCACAAAAAATACAACAAAAAAGAAGATGATTTCTCCAAAATTAAACGATTGTAATTGGGCTACCCACTCAAATCCCTCTTGCAATTCGGCCATATTTACCTGCTGTGACATGGCCGCTCCCTGCTGCATCGCGGCCATATCCGGTCCTGCACCCAAGCCTCCCATAAGCAATCCGGTTGAACCAATCAGCATAAATACGCCCATCAATATGCCCCAGAGAACGATCTGTGTCAGCCCGACAAGACCAATCCCCACCACCTTACCCATCATCAGACTGAACGGCCTGACCGACGAAACCATGATCTCTACAATCCGGTTTGTCTTTTCTTCCGATACGCCCTGCATGACCATAGCGCCATACATCATGATAAACATATAGATGATAATGGTAGAAAAAATGCCTATCAACCGGGCAATCATGCCTGACGAACTTGATTCTGTCCCGTCTTTTCCCCACTTAATCGTTTGTATTTGGAATTGTACGCGGCTCTCCTTGATGATTTGTTCCAAATCGGGGATTTGGAAAGAAGCCAATTTTTCATTTTCCATTTGTTTGGTTAACACCTGATTAACGATACGCGACAATTCACCGGGAATTTGTTTTTCGGAGTAAATCGCCGCTGCTTTAGGGTTTTCCAGCAGATTGTCCGAAATGGTTAAGATGGCAAATAAATCTTTTTGCGTTGCCGTCCGGTAGTCGTCCAAAGATTTATCGGCCTCAAAAAAAACAAAGTTATCCGTATTGTTAAATAACGAACCATATTTGCCCGTCCGGTCAATGATAGCCACACGGCGCACATCATCTCCTTTAATGCTCGCAAGCCACAAAGGCACAAATACAAGGCCGGCCATAAGCAAAGGCATCAAAAAAGTCATGAGGATAAATGATTTTTTGCGAACACGCCGCAAATATTCCTGTCTTATAATTAATGTTGTTTTGTTCATCTTTACAATTATGAATTATGAATAACTGAATAACTGATTGATTGAATTTATTACTGTCTTATGGTATTTTTTCGGGCTGCTACCAGTATCTTGACTATTTCCTCATTTTCTTTGAGTAAATCTTGTAATAACGTCGGTTTTACAATACCCGATTCTATTAATAATTCTATCCAAAACATGGACTCATCAGCTTCTTCAATAACGATACTCACTTTACTGTAAAATTCTTTTGAAGAACGCGATCTGCATGCCGCTCTATAATTTGCACCAACGGAAGTTCCAGAACGAAGAAGTTGTTTGCCAAGAATCTGTGCTACTTCAGATTTAGGAAGAGCTTGGTACAGTTTGATGATTCTCAATGCAAACTGTTTAGTGCGTTGCTGCATTATTTCTCTAAAAGCAAAATCTTTTTCCATCTCTTTTACAATTATCAATTATGAATTATGAATAACTGATTAATTGATTTTTTTAGTTATTCAGTCAATCAATTATTCAGTCAATCAGTCAATCAGTCAATCAGTTACTCAGTTATTCAATTATTGCTTCCCTTCGGAAAACCAAACATTAATTTTTAACACTAACATAAAGTCAGTTAATCAGTTGCTCGGTTACTCAATTATTCAGTTATTCAATTATTCAGTCAATCAGTCAATCAGTTATTCAGTTACTCAGTTACTCACAATTGTCTTAATGAAAACATCATTCATAGACGGCAATTCTTCCGTAAACGAATGAATATCATATTTCTGTGCTAATGCACCTAATAAAGTGGAGTTGCTGATATGGGTTTCTTTTTGGATACGCGTTTCGGTGTAAATTCCTTTTTGCTCTTCAGAAAGAATAGAAAAGTAACCTGGCAGAGATTCGATACGTTCGTCGGCAACACAAAGACGGAAAGTATTGTTTTTAAACCGGGTGCGAATATCTTGTACATTGCCTGCAAGTACAACTTTCGCTTGATTGATTAACGCTATTTCATCACAAATTTCTTCGACCGAAGCCATATTGTGTGTCGAAAAGATCAGCGTATGGCCGGCTTTTTTCAGTTCCATCATTTCATTTTTCAGCAACTCGGCATTGATCGGGTCGAAACCGCTGAAAGGCTCATCAAAAATCAACAGGTCGGGTTGGTGTACCACCGTTATGATAAACTGGACTTTTTGTTGCATTCCTTTCGACAATTCTTCCAATTGTTTATTCCACCACGACATGATGTCAAATTTTTCAAACCATGCCACCAGCCGTTTGCGGGCTTCTTGAGCGGTAAGTCCTTTTAACCGTGCAAAATAGATAGCCTGTTCGCCTACTTTCATTTTCTTATACAAACCACGCTCTTCGGGAAGGTATCCGATTCGGAAAATATCCGAAGGTTGCGATGGGCGTCCATCAAAAAAAACAGATCCTTCGTCGGGAGCGGTAATACGGTTTATGATTCGTATCAATGTGGTTTTGCCGGCGCCATTCGGCCCAAGCAAACCAAATATTTTTCCTTTCCCAACCTGTATACTGACATGGTCGAGCGCCCGGTGATTGGTAAATTGTTTTACAATATTATCTGCCTCTACAAAATACATAGACTACATTTTTAGAATTATTCTTTCGCCCAATTCTTTACTTAACACTTTTTTGATTTCATTTAACCGTTGATGTTCTTTCATTAAATTCGTTACCTCATCAATTTCGCCTTGCAGTTGCATATCTTTGATTTTCTTTTCAATATCACTCATTTGCCGTATAATATACGCCGATTTCAATGCAAATAAGTCAAGGCGAATACTCCGCACAAATGCTTCCATTTGCTTTTCGAATCCCCTCTCCCACTCTACCCGGTCTTTTTCCGGCATGACGGAAGTATCAATCTGCTCTTGTAAATCCATACGGGGATATTTTTTTTCGTCCGTCAAGTGAACTGCTATCCGGCCAACAACCGGGTCAGGATGAGAAAGAAAATAACGCGTGGCTGTGAAATGCGGATTTCGACAATGCTCGACAGTTTCTTCCAGTATTTTTCGATATTCCGGCGTGAAAAAAATCAGATCGTCTTCTTGCAGTTCCGAATGAATATATTCCGCAACTCTTATGACAATACGCTCATCTTCTTCCATGTAATCAAATAGAATGCGCTCGCCGTATTGAATGACGTAATGGAGGAGGGCTTCTTCGTAGGGCTTAAAGAATTGAGAGTTGAGAGTTGAGAAGTGAGAATTAACGGCATTATCAATCGGCGTTATATTGTTGTGCAACGGTGTGTCGCTGTCAGGAGTCGTTGAAACCGTACTTGTCGTAGCTATCGTCTTTCTTTTGAGGCGGATTTTATTGAGTTCGTTGAGTAGCGTTTGTTCTTTAATTTCGAGTAAATCGCTGCAATCCTTCATATACACCGAACGGATTATATTATCGGGAATAAGCGCAATAGACTGAAGAATATCGGAGATGAGGGAGGCTTTTTTTATGGGGTCGTTGCCTGCTTCTTCAAGAAGCAATTGAGTCTTAAAACGGATAAAATCGGTTTCGTTCTGTTGTAAATACAGTGAAAAATCAAACGCATTATGTTTTCGGGCAAAAGAATCAGGGTCTTCTCCGGCGGGCAGTAGCACTACTTTCACATTCATACCTTCTTCCAATAAAAGGTCAATCCCGCGAATGGCCGCTTTTATGCCTGCCGCATCGCCATCGTAAATCACTGTAATATTATTGGTCAGGCGGCGAATAAGGCTGATTTGTCCCTGCGTTAATGCTGTACCCGACGAAGCTACCACATTTTCCAGCCCGGCCTGATACATGGATATAACGTCTGTATATCCTTCGACCAAAAAACATTGATCCGCTTTGGAAATAGCCTGTTTGGCAAAATAAAGACCATATAATTCGTGGCTTTTATGGTATATGTCGCTTTCGGGGGAATTGACATATTTGGCTATTTTTTCGTTTTTTCGGAGAATACGTCCGCCAAAAGCCACCACCTTGCCGCTCATGGTATGTACCGGAAAAATAATCCGTCCCCGAAAACGATCGGCTACCACCCCATTTTCATAGATGCCGACAAGGCCTGTCTTTTCTAAAAATTCCACTTTATATCCACTTTGTATAGCAGCCTGATAAAGGTCGTCGCGTTTTTCTAACGAATACCCTAATTGAAACTTGCGTATCGTTTCTTCCCGAAAACCGCGCTCATTGAAATAGCGCAAACCTGCTGTCCGGCCTTCTTCATGCTCAAACAAACGCGAAGTAAAATGTTTTTGCGCCCATGTATTGACAATAAACATGCTTTCGCGCACGTTCTGCACCTGCTTTTCGTCATCGGTCAATTCACGTTCTTGAACGTCAATGTGGTATTTTTTTGCTAAAAATTTAAGCGCTTCATTATAACCCAATTGTTCATGTTTCATAATGAAATAGACCGGCGAACCTCCTTCGCCGCACGAAAAGCATTTACATATATTTTTGGATGGCGATACGGAAAACGACGGCGTCTTCTCCGGATGAAACGGACATAAGCCCAAATAGTTTACGCCCCTCTTCCGCAAAGTAACAAATTCAGATACAACTTCTACTATGTTTGCCGCATCTAAAATCTTTTCCCTTGTCGCATGATCTATCACAAAATAAATTGATTTTTTATCCTGCAAATATACATACTTAATTGAAAATTAAAAATTAAAAATTAAAAATTACTTCAGAGCGTTGCCCTACTCTTATTGATTACAAGGCTTTCAGCCTCGACTTTAGCAACTATTTGAAATGCACCGTTGTTCAAATGAATTTCGGTTGATATAATAAATTATGTTATCTTTGTACCTGAAAAAACAGGGATTATAAATGTACGCAAAGATTAGGATTATTATCATAAGTATGTGGGTGGCAAACATTTGTTCTGCACAACAGCAGGATTCAGGCTGTTTGGAACGGGCCAATGATTTTACTTATACACTGGCTTCGGGAGAACAAAACACACTGTATGCGCTTCAGTCGGATATGGTGTTGCTCTATTTTTACGACCCTACATGCGAAGATTGTCATTTGTTGATGAGTCAATTGGAAGCCTCAACTATTGTAAACCGGCTACTCGACGATCAAAAGTTGGCTGTTTTGGCCATATATCCCGAAGACGATACGGAAACATGGAGCAAATATGTCGATCATATACCACCACAATGGATCAACGGTTACGACAAAGACGTGAAAATTCATACGGAAGGAATCTATATCATCAATCGATTCCCTACGCTCTATTTATTGGACAAAGATAAAATGATTCTCATGAAAGAAATGGCATTTACGGAACTTGAAAACGCGTTGATATCTAAAACTTTACAATAGCGTTAAAAATATATAATGTTTGGCTTTCCGAAGGGAAGCAATTAAGAGATAAGAGTTAAAACTGGAGAATGGACAAAAAAGTTAAACTAAAAGTACAGGGATTAACGAATAGTCGGATGCATTCGGGCGCTTATGCGTTGATCCTGTCGGAAGAAGGTCCTCGCCGTATTCCGGTTATTGTGGGCGTATCGGAAGCCCAATCCATTGCCATCGCTTTGGAAGAATTAAAGCCGCCTCGTCCGCTTACCCACGATTTATTCGTTGCGTTTGTCAGGGCTTGTAACATGCAACTGAAAGAAATATTTATTTACAAGTTTGAGGATGGCGTGTTTTACTCGGAAATACACTTCTCTGATGGATTTCGTGATATACGAATTGATTCAAGGACTTCTGACGCTATCGCTATTGCCCTCCGCATGAAAGGCGATATCTATATACTTGAATCCATTATTCAAAGATGTGGAATTGTTTTAGAAGAAATAGAATCGGTCGAATCGGACGAGACCGCCATGTTTCGAGAGTTGAATCCGGAAGACATCAAAGACAAAGAAACATTGAAAGTATGGTTAAGTCTTTTGCCCGACAGTGAAATCGACGAACGCATGGAAAAAGCGATCGCCGAAGAAAAATACGAGTATGCAAAAATGTATAGAGAAGAACTGCTGCGACGCAAAGAGGAGGGTAACGAGCTATGATAGAAACATCAGGATTTAACGTAGCTTCTTTGTTAAGAGGGCTATTGGGTATAATATGCGTGATAGCAGTAGCCTATCTGTTTAGTACAGATCGCAAACGAATTGACTGGAAATTAGTATGTTCCGGTTTATTCCTTCAGAGCGTTTTGGCTTTATCCATTTTATATGTGCCCTTCGTCGGGACTTTTTTTGAGTTTCTGGGGAAGATATTTGTGAAAATATTGGACTTTTCACAGGTTGGCGTTGATTTTTTATTAGGCCCTTTAGCAAGTAAAAACAATGGCGTCGTGTTTATCATTCATTCGTTGCCGACGTTAATCTTTTTTACGGCGTTGGTTTCCTTATTATATCACTGGGGTATCATACAGCGCATTGTATATTTTACGTCCTGGATATTACGATTTTTTCTTCGGAATATATCCGGAAGTGAAGGATTGGTTGTTGCCGGAAATACCTTCCTGGGAATGACCGAATCGCCTGTATTAGCCAAACAATACTTGTCACGAATGAATAAATCAGAACTTTTTCTGGTAATGGTTTCAGGCATGGCTACGATTGCCGGTACGATATTAGGCGTATATGTCGGGCTGTTAGGTGATGGCGATCCCGTTAGGCAGGTTTTTTTCGCCAAGCATCTGTTGTCGGCGTCGGTAATGGCAGCGCCCGGCGCCATTGTTTTGGCAAAGATGATCTATCCCCAGACCGAACAAGTAAATAAACAATCTGTTAGCATGGAGGCAAAAAAAGAACACCCAAGCGCAATCGAAGCATTGGCATCGGGAACTTCGACCGGTCTCAGACTGATGGTAAACGTGGCTGCCATGCTGTTGGTATTTATCGCTTTAGTGGCATTTGTAAACTATATTTGCGAAGGGCTTATTGGCCGGTACTCCGGTCTGAACGACTGGGCTGCAGCTGTTACAAACGGAAAATATGAAGGTTTCACCATTCATTTTATTCTGGGCGTACTTCTTTCCCCACTGATGTGGTTAATTGGAATTCCTGTCGACGATATGATGTCGGTGGGAGCTTTAGTCGGTCAAAAAACTGTGTTAAACGAATTTGTCGCCTATTTCCAGATGCAACAATGGAAAAGCGCAGGACTTTTTGTTTATGAAAAATCCGTTGTCATGTCAACCTATCTGCTTTGCGGTTTTGCTAATATCGCATCCATCGGAATTTTAATAGGAGGACTGGGGGTATTGGCGCCCGAAAAACGCCCGATAGTTGCCCAACTTGGATTCCGTGCAATGCTGACGGGCGCTGCCGTTTCCGTACTTTCTGCTACCATTGTGGGCATGATCATAGGATAAAACATTCGTTATCTTTATATTGTTAAATAGTATTATTATTAATTAATTAATTTAAAAAAATTATGAAAAGACGGGATTTTATTTCGAAAGGTATCAGCGCCGGTGTAGTTGCCGGAGCAGGGCTTCCGCTATTAGCGAATGCAAACGGAAGTGTGAATGAGTTAGTTAAGGAACAGACAACAGCCAATCAACTGGCAGGAATGTCGCAGATTCCCCCCATCAGAATGAAAGTAGGCTTGTATTCAATTACGTATCTTGGCTGTTGGTACAAAGATCGTCCGTTGACTTGGCAAGAGGTGCTTCAGAGGGCAAAAGACTTTGGATTTGATGGCGTTGAATTTGATGCCAAACGGCCACACGCCAATCCGATGGACTGGACTCCGGACATCCGGAAGGCAGTAGTAGATCGTGCCGGCGAATTAGGGTTGGAACTTCCTACACTGGCGGCAAACAATAATTTTGCAAGTCCTCTGCCCGAAAATCGGGAGGCCGAGTTATTGATGGTCAGAGAACAGATCAAATTGGCTGCGGACTTGGGTTGTAAAGTCTTACGTGTGTTTGCGGCGTGGCCGGGTATAACGTTCAGAGACGGTTGGGCAAATTATGACGAACCACGTAAACAATGGGATGCCTGTTGGCCGGGGATTCCCCGACTTATCCGTTGGAATTATATGGTGGAATGTTTTAAGGAAGCTGCTAAAATAGCAGGCGATCATGGGGTTGTTCTTGCTTTGCAGAATCATGCTCCGCTTATCGCTACATGGCAAGACTGTTACGGAGTGATTAAAGCGGTCGATTCACCACATCTTAAAATCTGTTTCGACCTTCCCCGCGTCGAAGATAACAGGGAAAACATCACAACAGCCGTTAATACCATCGGCCATTTGGATGTTCATTTTCATTATAACGGCGAGTTCGCTAGAAAACCTGATGGAAAAGTCGACGTAAGCCCTGCATACGGGTCTACCTCTGTTATCAATAATTATGGTTTTCTTATTAATGAATTGGCGCGTATCGGTTATAATGGATACTTATGCTGGGAGTTTTGTCATAATGTGATCGACGAAAACGGAAATCAGGGAACGCTTAAGACGGTCGATGACCAAACCAAATTGGCATTGGAATACATGCGCGGATTAGTAGCTGACGCTGCAAGACAAGGCTCTTCACGGTAAGCGGAAGGACGACAGGTTAACCCCCACCACCTGTCAGAAAAAAATGGTTGGGACGAGGCAAAACCTCGTCCTAACTATTCATATAGCGAAAAAACGCTATTTTATCATAGGAAACAATCTCGCTATATCCTCTTTCGTAGGCTTTAGGCCGTATTCGCATATCTCGAACGCTTCTAACTTGCGAGCCTGAGATGCACGCTCCCATCCTGCCTGTTCAGTGAGTTTTGCAACCATTTCGCTGTTCAGATAGTCGCGACGTCCTACATATTCGTAGATAAAATCACTCCTGCGTGCTTGAGGAGATGCCGGTACGGGAATAGGGAACCTGTCAATCCAAGGCAACCACTCATACACCTGCGATACATGGGCGTCGAGCGCATCAAGTTTTTTCTCATACGTACTGGTAATATCTACCACAATATCTGGTCTGAAAGGGTTCGGACGTTGGAATGCGTCCTGCATATAGACAAAAAGCGGATTCTTTCTCAACGGTGGGGTCGCTTTGTCCATCAGAGGCACTCCCACCATATAGGCCGCATCCTGAACGATTTGGCTTGTATAGCGATGGTCGGGATGGTAGTCGTTAGGGCGATGCGTGATTACCACATCAGCGTCCCAATCGCGAATAATACTCAGCACCTTCAGTCTATTCTCAAGTGTGGGCTGAAGTTCTCCGTCATTATTGTCAAGTACCTCGCAGACAAGCCCTAAACGTCTTGCTGATTCTTCAAACTCTCCTTTGCGGCGTGCAGCCAGCGTAGCGGATTCCATTTCGTAGTGTCCTCTGTTACCGTTGGTCAACGAAACAAATTTCACTTTATGTCCCATTTGAACATATAGGGCTGCAGTACCCGACGCACGAAATTCACAGTCATCAGGATGGGCGCCAATAATTACAACTTTCAGTGACTCCTGCGCTGATACGGTCAGTATCAGTACAAAAAATAATACAAATGTAGAAACAAAAAATCTTTTCATAAGAAATAATTGAATTAGTTCGCAGCAAAGATATTACAACTATAATTAACTGCCAATTTTTTTATGGATAATTTATTAAGCAAACTCCCATCCTCGACGTGTATCGCGATGAAGAAGTTTATTTGCTTCTTCGTCGTTGGTAATACGGCGAGTGGCCGGATCGTAAAGCAACTTTCTGCCATCGCGCATCATGGATACCGCGCCTACATTATATGTCTCGGTAAGTTCACGAATATATTCAAACGAACCGGGCCCTTTCTTGCCTTCCTTGACATTAGCTATCCAGTCGTGTAGCCAGAGCGGAGTTCCTTCTGCAACGATTTCGCGTGGTTGTGGCATGGGCTCGGCTTTCACATTGCCATATCTTCTCATATCAGCATCGGATAGCCCAACCAACTGCGGCTCTTCCAAATCTCTTCCGCCTACGATAACGCCTTTTTCGCCAACCAACATCATTCCCTCTAATGCAAGATCGTCTTCTTTGAAGCCATAAGGGACATTCGGCTTCATTCCGCCATCGTGCCAATTGAAGAATATCGTTCCACTACCATCTTTTAACGGTATCTCATATCGAAATCCACCTGCCAAGGGATACGACCATGTATTAACAACCTGTCGGGGAACCTGGTCGACGTCAATAGAATATTCTCTCGCGAATCGCGACGATACAGAGGTCGCAGAGCCAAGCCCTAAACCTCTAAAAATTGGGGACATGCTGTAGATGCCTACATCAGCGATTGAACCTCCGCCAAATTCGAACCAGCCACGGAAACAGCAGTGTGTATACTGGGGCGAATAATCACGCATTTGCGACGGTCCAAGCCATAGATCCCAGTTGAAACCTCTTGGTATAGGCGGCTTTTCAGTCGGAATATCAGGATATTGCGGCCAATATGGACGCCCTGTCCAGTTATGAATCTCTCTGAGTTTGCCGATGGCTCCCGCAGCTATCCATGCTTTAGCCTGATTGATACCGCTTCTGCCCGATATATTGTAAGCCATCATGTGGGTGGCTATATTCGGTTGAGCGATGGCCATGTCAACGACTTTCATTGCTTCGTGTAGCTTGTTGCCCAATGGCTTGTGCATTATTTGATGTTTGCCGCGTTTGAAGCAATCTACAGAAACATAAGAGTGCAGGTGGTCGCAAGTCATGATTTTTACCGCATCGACGTCGCGCATTTTTGTGAGCATTTCACGGTAATCTTCTTCCGCTGCGCATGAACTGGTGTAGCCGGGGCGGTTCTTTTTATAATAAGCATCAACGACATATTTCATCACCTCACGACCGCCCGGATGTCCTGTTATGCCTTCGAGCCAAGATGGTTCTTCAATAAGTGTACGCAGGGCATTACGCTGACCGTCCCGGCTCCACCAAAGGTAATCATTCGATTGGCGGTTGGGGTCGGCTACTCCTACGACCTCAATCTGAGGACATCTAAGCAGATCGCCTATTTCGGATAATCCCTGCGATCCGCAGCCAACATTGATCATTGTGATCTTATCGCTTGGCGGAATGAATCCTTTCCCGAGTACCGAGCGGGGAATAACCGTTATTGTACCAACAGCAGCAGTTGTAGCGATAAATTGACGTCGGCTAATTTTCTTTTCTTTAGCTAATTTTTCCATAACATTAAATTATTTTTGATTATACAAATTCCCAACCACGGCGTGTATCGCGGCTCAAAAGTTTGTTGCCTTCTTCGTCGTTGGTAACACGACGAGTGGTTGAATCGTAGAGCAATTTTCTGCCGTCGCGCATCATAGATACAGCGCCGAGGTTGTATGTCTCGGTCAGTGCACGAATAAGTTCAAACGATCCGGGACTCTTGCTTGTGCTCGTACCCTTGGCGTCATCAACCCAATGTTGCAACCAACGCGCAGTACCTTCTGAAACGATATCTCTTCTATAATCCAACCTGGCTGGAGCTTTGATGTTACTATATCTTCTCATATCAGCGGCGTTAAGCCCAATCAACCTTGGATTACCACCGTAGAAATTACACACGATTGCTCCTTTTTCGCCAACGAACATCATTCCTTCACGTTCCAAATCGTCCTCCGGATAACCATAAGGGACGTCCGGCTTCATTCCGCCATCATGCCATGTATAAAATACATTTCCGCTTCCATTTGTTAACGGTATTTCGAAACGGAATCCGCCTGCCAACGGGTACGACCATGTATTCACAACCTGACGGGGAACCCGATCGACGTCAATATCATATACCCTTGAGAATCTTGACGATGCAGATATAGCCGAACCAAGCCCCAATACTTCGAAAACAGGGATCATGCTATAGATACCCATATCAGCGATTGAACCTGCGCCAAATTCGAACCAGCCACGGAAACAACAATGAGTGTATTTGGGTGAAAAATCGCGCATTTGAGACGGACCAAGCCATAAATCCCAGTTGAAATCTCTCGGAATAGGCGTTTTTTCGGTAGGAATGTCGGCATATTGCGGCCAGTATGGGCGACCGGTCCAGTTATGAATTTCTCTGAGCTTACCGATGGCTCCTGCATCTAACCATGCTTTAACCTGATTAACTTCACTTGGTTGCGCAATATTGTAGGCCAAAAGGTAGGTGGCAAGATTTGGATTTGCCTGGGCCATGTCAACAACCTTCATTGCTTCATGCAACTTATTGCCCAGCGGCTTGTGCATAATCTGGTGTTTTCCGCGTTTGAAACAATCCACGGAAATATACGAGTGCGTGTGGTCGCAGGAAATGATTTTTACCGCATCAACATCGCGCATTTTTGTAAGCATTTCCCTGTAATCCTCTTCTGCTGCGCATGAACCGGTGTAGCCCGGACGATTCTTCTTATAGTACGTATCAACAACATACTTCATCACATCACGGCCGCCCGGATGTCCTGTTATACCTTCTAACCAGTTTGGCTCGTCAATCAGTTCACGAATCTGGGTACGCTTACCGTTGGGGCTCCACCCAACATAATCATTGCTTTGTTTGTTCGGGTCGGCAACTCCTACTACTTCAACCAGAGGAGAGCTAAGCAGGTCGCCTATTTCGGAAAGGCCTTCCCAGCCGCATCCGATATTGACAATCGTAATTTTGTCGCTTGGGGGAATGAATCCTCTACCAAGCACTGAGCGCGGAACGATAGTTAACGCTCCGACCGCTGCTGATGTTGATAAAAATTTTCTTCTGTTCATAATGTCTTGTATAATTTTAAATGAATATTTATAAAAATTGTATACTGTGGGTTTAAAATCCTTTATTATAGCGTTCTTCTATTTTACAAGTATGTTCTTTACAAACTCTACACAGCGAGTTACTTCAATCACGGCGTCCGATCCTTCCGGAATGTCGTACGAAAGTTCGATGTCGCAGTGTACCGGCCAACCCGGTTTACCGGCATTGCTTTGGATATAAAGCAAGAACTCTTTTAGCGGAGTGTCGCCTTGCCCCCAA
>Ga0082212_10002276_pt1 | contig 28133 bp, 27 predicted proteins | sample TergutNt197P3_FD_71548 | JGI IMG/M metagenome (GOLD analysis project Ga0082212, IMG submission 71548) | Neocapritermes taracua P3 segment gut microbial communities from Petit-Saut dam, French Guiana - Nt197 P3 | ecosystem: Host-associated > Arthropoda: Insects > Digestive system > Gut ...
CGAGCTGTTATTGAACGTCTCATCCGATGACGACACGCTCTGTTTCGCCCACTTCGGGAGCATGGATAACGCGCGCCCGATCATCGTTAAGTCAAAAGAACAGCTACTTTTTTGGATGGAAAAAATTTCCGAATGGCGCAAAAGCGGAATTGGTAAAGGGCGGATGATGGAGCTGCTTTTGTCCGGCGACCCCCTTCTTGCCGCGCTCAAAAAAATGCCGGAGCGGATGCGAGCCCGCGAGCGTTATTTTATCGAGAACAATTTGGCAGGGATAATCGGCTGGATCGAATCGCGGGAAAAAATGTAGGGGCGGTTTGCGAACCGCCCGTATTTTTAAGAACATCCCCATGCCTGCCCCCTTTAGGGGATGCTCAGCAGGCAGAGTAAACAAAAGAAAGGTGTCATTCGCTAAATGAAACAGGCGTATCTCAAGTTAATATCCGGCTTTTTGCTTTTCGGCTCAAACGGTATCGTCGCAAGCTATATTTTGCTGACCAGCTATGAGGTAGTGTTCTCAAGGACGCTGATCGGGAGTTTATTTCTAATCATGATCCACATCCTTTCCAAAGGAAAATTCCGGAGCTGGGAAAATAAAAAACATTTTTGCTGTGTGATCGTCTCGGGCGCCGCCATGAGCGGAAGCTGGATGTTTTTGTATGAAGCGTACAAACAGATCGGCGTCAGCGTTGCGACGCTTGCGTATTACTGCGGCCCCGTCATCGTCATGGCGCTCTCGCCGCTGGTTTTCCGCGAACGGCTGACGAAGGCGAAAATATTCGGCCTTTTTGCGGTGCTGACCGGAATGCTGCTCGTGAACGGCAGTGATTTATTGCGGGGCGGGTTTTCGTGGGGGTTGTTTTGCGGCGTCATGTCAGCGTTCATGTATGCGCTCATGGTCATCTGCAACAAAAAGGCTGCGAGCATAACGGGGCTTGAAAATTCAATGTGGCAGCTGACGGTGAGTTTTTTTGCCGTGGCGGTTTTCATGCTGATAAAGCAGGGAGCGGCGTTTCCTTTCCCGCTTCACAGCATTTTGCCGATTTTGTTTTTGGGCGTCGTCAATACGGGGATCGGATGTTACCTGTATTTTTCCTCCATCCACCAACTGCCCGTCCAATCCGTGGCGATCCTTGGGTATCTGGAGCCGCTGTCGGCTTTGATCTTCTCGGCGGCGCTGCTTCAGGAGCGATTGAGTTTCATTCAGGCGGCCGGAGCCGTTTTGATCTTGGGCGGCGCCGCTTTCGGGGAATTTTTTCATTTTCACGTCAAAAAGGGGTGAAATGATTGCAGCTTACGTGGGATAACATACAGGCTAACGCGGTCGCTTTCTCAAAACGGTGGAAAGACGGGCGCAACGAGGAAGCCGAAGCGCAGGCTTTCGAGATTGATTTTTTGCACGTTTTCGGCGTGGACGACCCTGTCAAATTGGGAGATTTCGAGTACAAAGTCCCGCTGTCCGGCAATAAAACGGGTTACATAGATTACCTCTGGAAAGGGCGGATAGCCATTGAAATGAAAAGCCGCGGCAAAGACCTTGCCGCGGCTTTTGAGCAATTACGCGCCTATATGTCGCACCTGCCGGAAGATGATATCCCAGACCTGTGGATGGTATGCGATTTTGAAAATATCCGGCTCTGTCGCCGCTCCACAAACGAAGTTTACAATTTCAAGACGAAAGACCTCAGAAAACACATAAAACGGTTTGCCAATATCGCGGGTTACGCTGCCGAACGCGTGCGTGACGACCAAGTGGAGGTCAGCGTGAAAGCCGCCGAGAAAATGGCGCGGCTCCACGACGCGTTGAAAGAAAACGGTTACGGCGGGCACGAGCTTGAAGTTTACCTCGTCCGGCTACTGTTCTGCCTGTTCGCGGACGATACGGGAATTTTTCCTCAGGACAGTTTGTTCAGCTATATCGAAAACTCCAAACAAGACGGCTCCGACCTCTCCGAGCGTATAAGCAAGCTGTTTGAAGTGCTGAATAAAGCGGCGGAGCGGTTAAAAAAGACTGAGCAATTTTTGCTTGTTCAAACATCGGAAACGACGGTGAAAATTCCGTTTGATGATATTCTCTGTATTGAATCTTTCGCGCATTATATCGTTATCCAAACTAAAACCGCTTCGATTGAAACAAGAGCCAATATCGGTGAAATAGAAAAAGCCGTCGGAGATAGATTTGTACGTTGTCACCGCTCATATATCGTTGGACTAAATCATATCAGCCGTATAACGAAAACCGATGTTATCCTTGACAACGGCAAGTCTATCCCCTTATCGCGCAGACTGTATACAGAAATAAATCTTGCGTTTATCGAATATCACAAGGGGAGGAAAAAGTAATATCATAGGCAATTTATTAGATAACGCCACGGAAGCGTGTATGAAGCTGCCGAACCAAGCCGACCGTTTTATCCGAATCTATATTGATATTCTTAAAGAACAGCTATACATATCAATATCCAATTCTGTCGGCGGCTCCGTAAAAAAGAGCGGAAATAATTATCTATCCACAAAAGATAAAGACGGTCACGGCTTCGGGTTAATGCGCGTTGATAAAATCGCCGAGAAGTACAGCGGCTTTATTAACCGCCAAAGCGAGGAAGGTGTTTTCGCTACGGAGATTATGCTACCTCTGCAATGATTATACCGTTCGTGCCTGTACAGATACCATTCGTGCCAGAGATAAAAAAACGAAATTATTTATGGTATGCTATTGGCAGAAGGAGGCGATGCGGATTGAAAGACAAAGAAAAAGGACATAGTATTGCTCAAAACGTCATCCACTTGCTCGGCATGGCGTTTAAGCACTACAAGATAGTGTTTTTGTTTATCACGCTTGAAATGATATGCAACGGCTTATTGCCGCTGTTTGGTCTTTACTTGCCCAAATTGGCGGTGGAACTGGTTTTAGAAAACCAAGGGCTTAACCACGCCATGTATACTTTGGGGATTTTTGCCGCCGCTTATGTGCCGATACAATGTATAAACAGTTTAGCTAAAAACGGAAAATACCCGTTTCAAAACAGTATGCGGTTTATTTATACAAGGGCGCTTTTTGAAAAGGCTCTTGACTGCGACTATTCCATCATGGAAACAAGCGAAGGTCAAACATGGTACGAAAAGGCGAAGTCTACCGTTAATAACGGCGACCAATCCGCTACATCGCAGATATTTTATGCCGTAACTCACCTTATATCTGTTCTCATATCTTTCGCGTTTATTTTCGGGGTAATATCGAGTTTGAATATTTATATCGTTTTATTGCTAATAGCCCTATCGGTCATTAACTATTTTTTGGATTTTTCAGCCGCGCAGCATGAAGAAAAACAATGGAATATATTCGGAGATTTGAGGAAAAAGAGAGCCTACATGGAAAAGGCGATGGCGGATACCGCCGCCGCGAAAGATATTCGCGTTTATAACCTGAAATACTTATTTGACAATATAAATAATAATCTTTTGAAACGAACTTTTCTATATTTGACGAAAGTAAAAAACCGTTATTTTGTAGCGAGCAGCTTAAAGAGGCTGATTGCTCTATGCAGGGACGGTATCGCATACGCATACTGTATTTGGCAAGTTGTAAACGAAAACATCGCAATACCCGAATTTGTTTTGTATATGAGCGCAATCGCAAGTTTTTCCGGGTGGATGAACAACATAATAAACAACGTCATAACGCTTAAACGTGAAAACAAACGGATAAACGATTTACGCGCCTTTTTTGAATACACAAATAAACTTGACCCCGAAAATCCTTTGCCCATTGACGTGATAACAACGCCGATAGAGATTGAGTTCAAAAATGTCGGATTTCGTTATACGGAAGATACGCCGAAAATACTTGACGGATTATCATTTCAAGTACGCTCAAATGAAAAAGTTGCGCTTGTCGGTGTAAACGGCGCGGGAAAGACTACCATCGTAAAACTGTTATGTGGCTTTTACAAAATAAACGAGGGTGAAATACTATTGAACGGGTATAACATAGATTTGTTCAAACGCGCCGACCTATACACTTTGTTCTCGGCGGTTTTTCAAGACATCTGCATTTTGCCCGTCACGGCGGGCGAAAACATTTCATTCAAAAAAAACACCGAGAGCGACATGGAAAAGCTGTTGCGCTGTCTTGAAATCGCGGGGATAAAAAACGAAATAATGAAGCATAACGGAAAATTAGAAACTCCAATGCTTAAAGCGATTGACGAAAACGGTATCATGCTGTCGGGCGGTCAGCAACAAAAACTATTGTTAGCCCGCGCTCTTTACAAGGACGCGCCCATATTGATTCTGGACGAACCAACCGCCGCACTTGACCCGATATCGGAATCCGAGGTGTATGAAAAATTCCATGACGTTACGGGAAACAAAACGGCTGTTTATATTTCGCACAGATTGGCAAGCACCCGTTTCTGCGATAAAATATTGATGTTAAAAGACGGTAAAATCATCGAAAACGGAAGCCATGACGAGTTGATTGCCAAAAACGGCGAATATGCTTATATATTTGAAGTCCAGAGCCATTATTACAGACAGGAGGGGGAAGCAGTATGAAAAACAATGATTTAAGGCAAAGCCGCATAAAAGGCGCGTTAAAAGTTTATAAAGTGTTATACGACACAGATAAACTCGTTGTTATATTGCAATTCCCCGCAGCTTTGTTGAGAGCGATAAGACCCTATATCGTCTTATTTGCTACGGCGTATATTTTAGACGGATTTTTAAAAGGGCATACTTATGAAAATCTGCTTTATATCGCGTTGGGCGCGGTATTGCTTGGGTTCGCCGTTGACCTTCTCGAAGGGTATATTGATAAAATCCATCAGGTACGAAACGATGTTTGCATATCAAGGATTTACATGACCAAAGAAGAAAAAAACATGACGCTCGATTATCAGCTTTTGGAAAGCCCTGTGGTAAACAATATAAAAGCTCGTATAGCAAGAGATAACCGTTGGAGTTCAGGTTTTTGGACCGCTTCATTTTTTTTAAAGGAATTGCTCGATAGTTTTTTCGGCTTTATTGTCGGAACTGCCGTTATAATCACATTCTTCCAGAGCAACGACATAAGCGGAGGGATAATTTTTTTAGCGATATTGTTAGTTTTTGCAGGCATCACTTCAATAATTTATTCAAAAGTATTACAGGCAAAGCTGACGGAACATCTCAATACGGAAAATCCGAAATACGACACGAAATACCAATTTTATTTTATATATGGAAGCGCCATCAGCAATATACTCAAAACAGCCCGCATTTACAATGTGAAAAAATTGTTGTCCGGGTATCTCGAAGAAGATGAGCGCCGCCAAGATGATTTTTGCAAGGTTCACACGCGATATACAGGGGCTTCCGGGTTTGTAGGCGCTTTAACGAGCGGAATTTCAACGGTCAGCTCGTATCTGTTTATCGTTGCGCGGGCGGTTGCGGGAGCGATTTCTGTGAGCGACGTCGTGCAATACGCAGGTACGATTTACAATATGGTGAACAGTTTTTATCGGCTGTCTGCGGCTATTACAAATCTCGTATGGCAGACCGAAAGGATTCAAGGCATGCTGGAATTCATGGAGATAGAAAATATTTTGCACAAAGGCACTTTGCCCGTAGAAAAACGCCGTGATAATCAATATGCGATTGAATTTCATGATGTTTCGTTCAAATATCCGGGAAGCGACGATTATTCTCTGCGTAATTTTTCTATAAAGCTCAACATCGGACAAAAACTTGCAATCGTGGGCATGAACGGAAGCGGTAAAACCACGATGATAAAATTATTGTGCCGTTTATACGACCCAAGCGAAGGCATGATTACCTTGAACGGCATAGACATAAAGAAATACGACTACGCCGAATATATCAGCATTTTTTCTGTGGTATTCCAAGACTTCAAAATGTTTTCGTTCAAGCTGTCCGAAAATATAGCTTGTTCTACTGAAATAGATTCCATGCGAATGGCGAAGGTTATTGATATGGTCGGTCTATCTGAACGAACAGAAAAAATGCAGAGCGGTTTCGACACATATCTATATAACGATTTTGATAAAGGCGTCGAAATATCAGGCGGCGAAGCACAAAAAATCGCCCTTGCCAGAGCCTTGTATAAAAACGCGCCGTTCATCGTCCTGGACGAACCAACCGCCGCGCTCGACCCTATCGCAGAATTTGAAATATACTCAAAATTCAATGAGATAGTCGGTGACAAAACGGCGATATATATTTCTCACCGTTTGTCTTCTTGTCGCTTCTGCGACGACATAGCCGTGTTCCATGAAGGGGAGCTAATCCAACGGGGTAATCACGATACCCTGCTTTCAGACAGGGACGGAAAATATTTTGAGTTGTGGAACGCCCAAGCGCAATATTATAACGATAAAGCAGTTTAGCGCGTCTGAAATCTTTACAAATTTAGCGTTGAAGTTTTTTTCAAAATGGGATATTATATATCATGGTTATTTTATTTCTGCGTTACCTGATGTAATGTGGGATTTATTAAGAAATTTATATTTTCTAACACACAAAATTTCGCAAAAAAAGTCGCGAACTTAACTCATTAGTGTAGGCATTTATCCACGTAGTCTGGAACGGCGGCAATTAAAGAATAAATTTTATAATTTGAACAGGAAAAAAATATGGATAATTTACAGTGGCTTTTAAAAAATGGCGGCCCCGCGATAAAACTTAATTTGATAAGTGAAGGTTTGATAGATAAAAATATTTACGATGTAAACGAATTGGCGGAAGAGTTACTGCAAATAGAAAAAGTCCATACGGCTCTGACTTATTTTGACGGCTTCAAAGATTTCCGTTCCATGCGTGACCGCGACCTGTATGGTTTAATACATGGCTGGAACGAAAACAGTTTTGAAATGTTCATGCCGTTTCTTATCAATCTTGGGTTTCAGGCGGGTATAACCGCGTTTGACGAAAAAGCCGAATATTTGCGTAATACATACCGTCATTTAATTACTCCCGACGAATCGGACGAAATACATTGGACGCACGTTTACGGTTTGATTATTGTTTACAATTTGCTGAGAGCCGGATATTATGATGACGATATGCTTGATTACATGGGCAGACAAATCGTAGACAAGGTGTATAAAGTCGCGGAAAATAATATATTTGACTTTTATGAAACCGACCCGTCAAAAATGAAAGGCAGATCAAAACCAAAACGGTGGCAGGATAGACCTATAATAAAAGACATACATATTTGTGAAGCCGGAGAAATGCCTCTGCCGACAAGTTATCATATCGAAGGACTGTTAAACATATATAAACACGTCAAAGACAACGAAACAAAAGAAAAAATTGACGGTATAATGCGGTATATTTTAAACCCGCGGTATCAAAAAACGGGCGGTAACTACGGAATACATTGGGACGGTCTGCGGAAAACATACCACTCAAGCAGCAGCGGCTGGGCTTTACCGCATTATGGCAGCGATATGCCTTTCGCAAATATATGCTTTTTAGAAAAGCTGTCTTTTTCGCCCGTTATGCGTAAATCCGAATGGTTTCAAAAATGTATGGATAATTTCGAACAATACCGAACCGAACGCGGCACGTATTTATGCGACCATTTTGAGTTTATGTCTAATGTGCGTCCATGTCCATGTGATACGAGTACGTTTTGCAGTGCGTTTATTGATAAAAATATTTTGCCGGAAGTAAAAAAAAGCAACAGAAAATCTTTCGCGTTTGAGTTATGCACCACTTTGTATATGAATATCTTGAAAAACAGAATAGACTGTTCAAATTAAGCAATTTCAAATGCAAAGCGAAATTTTAAATAGACGAATAAAATCTATATTTTACGTGGTTAAAATTCCACAAGGCAACTTGTGTTGACCAGGAGGAATAATATGGTTATTCAATATCTCAATGGAATAGAGATAAAATTAAAAGAACCTTTTGACTTGAACTTTATAAACGACTACGGCAAAGTATTTAGAGTATTCGAGCGAGGCGGAGGAAATCTGTGTTTCGGAGTAGAAAAAGCAGACAATCGTTATTTTCTTAAATTCGCGGGTACAGACATGCTCATGTTGCTGAATGCGGTTATGTTGCGATGGATTTTAACGACCAAGCTCCGTTGTATAACTTTAATATAACGGGAACTTCGTTATCTGCGATATAGATTCCTACGTAAAACAACCTTGTATAAATATCAGCGGCGATATGGGCGGAGACCCTGCACTTATGTCACCGGAGGAAGAAACAGCGGGAGCAACGGTTGACGAAATCAGTAATGTTTACGCAATGGGAGGTATGCCGTTCTCAAGCGCGTAACGCTCGGCGTAAGAACCCGTTGGAGTACGGATAACTAAATCCCTGCCGCAGCCGTAAAACGCCCTGTCTCCGATACTTGCCACGCTTTCCGGTATTGTTATATCTGTGAGCGATTCGCACCACGCAAACGCCCTGTCGCCAATGCCCGTTATTTTGCCCAGTATAGTTACGCTCTCCAGCTGGTTGCAATCTGCAAACAAATCATTTCCCATACTCGTCACACTTTTTGGTATCGTTACAGTAACAAGCGAATAGCAGTCGTAAAACGCCCTGTCGCCAATATGCGTTACGCTGTCCGGTATCGCTACGCCAGTCAGCCAATCGCAGCCGGCAAACGCGCCGTCAGCGATATGCGCCACGCCGTCGGGTATTGCCGCCTCCGTAAGCAGGGAAATATCGAAATCCTCATCGCGCATACCCCGTACGCCATGACTGATGACAATGCCCGTTTCATCGGCAAGATATGCTTTTTCTAACACGCTGTTTTCGTTGACCGTGAATTTAACCGTCATTGTTTGTACCGTTACAAAAAATCTACTAAAACCTGATAAATAGAGACTTATTCCTCTTTATCGATTGGCGTGAGCTGCATATGAACTTCGTTCATATTCGCTACACGTTCATCGCGCCCGATTTTGCCGTGGCTACTCTCGTTTGATATGGCGCTCCAAAGGCTTATATTCCTGCGTAACGAACAGTATTTTATTTGATTCGCCTAAGCCATGTACCCCGCAAGGTTGATAGACGCGTTCTAATCGATTGGTGTGAACTGCATGTGAACTGCGTTCACATTTGTTACACATGTCGCGGTCCAGCGTGAATCCGCATTTCGGGCAGACAAAGATCCTGTCCCTGAGCCTCAGGTCTCTTTTGATCTCGCCGCACCGCGAGCACCGCTTGCTCGACGGGTAGTGCCTGTCTGCCTCCACCAGCTCGATCCCCCGCATTTTGCATTTGTACGTTAATATTATTACAAACATACCAAACCCCTGTTCTGCTATAGCTTTCGACAAATGCCTGTTTTTCATCATGCCTTTTACATTCAAATCTTCAACGACTACCCTCGACGGCTTGGTTTTCGCTATCTTGGTCGTCGCCTGATGTATGTGGTTCAAGCGTATGTTGGCCAGCCTTCGGTGTATCAGCCTTGCTTCTCTCTCTAATCTCTCTATGTTTTTTGGTTTTTGTAAATTTGTATGCCCTTTCTGTTTTTATTTTGTTCTTTTCGTATTTTCGCGATATTTGCCTTTGCTTCCGCTTGAGTTTTTTCTTTAGCCGCCGCACTTCGGCGGTTTTGTTGATGTTCCCTATCGGCTTGTCGAAGCTTGACACTATGGCCAGTTCCTTGATGCCCAAGTCTATCCCGATGGTTTCGCCCGTCAGCTCGGGCTTTTCGAACTCCTGCTCAACGCCCACCGATATGTACCAGTATTTCCCGTCGTGCGTGATTCGCGGGTTGGCATATTTTCTGTCTGTCGGTATCCTGTCATGTTCGGCTAACCCAACCTTGCCTATCTTCTCCAGGTGCACATGGTCGCTGTACACCCTCAGCTTCTCCGTGTCGTGGTAGAACGACGCCTTCGACCGCTTCCTGCTCTTGAACCGCGGGAAACCCTCGAAGTCCGTGAAGTCAAGCTCCCTCCCGCTCTTGGTCGCCGCCGCCCTGTATCTGTACCCGTGCTTTTTGCCCTCGCCGTGGAATCGGTCTATCGCCTCGCATGCGTCCTTCACCGCCTGCTTCGCCACGTTGTTGCTCACCTCGTACAGCCACGAGTATTTTTCCGTCCGCTTCAGCTCCGTCAACCCTTTACGCAATTCGTTGTCTTTGATCTTTCCCAGCTTCCCCGTCGCCTTCATGTGCCCTATCTGCCTGTCCAGCGCCCAGTTGTACGCGAACCGCGCCGTACCCGCCGATTTCCACAGCTGCCCCTCCTGCCCCTCCGTCGGCAACAGCCTCACTTTTTTGGCCGTTATCATCTTCCGCCATCCCCCCCGCCTTACGCCGTGATCTTGTCTGGTGATTCTATACCCGTATTATATCACAAAATGCTGTTCATTGCAAGTCGTCCTTTTTTTGCGCCCCCGTGTTTGTCAATAGTTTTTGTCAGTTTTTAGTGGATTTGTTTTAACAGTTGTTTGCCCCTTTCGGCGCCCAAAGTCCCAAAGCGGGATTTTCGATGAAGTATATTTCTTCGCCGTCGGGCATTGTGTTGAATCCTTGTTTTAAATTTTTCGGGTCGTATTTTTTCGCCGCTTCGTCAAAAGGCATATAATCAAAGCCCGCCGATTCGATTTCTTGGCTTTTCAAATGGCGCGCGGCATAGGTAACGGCAAATCTTTTGTCGGGTGAACCGTGGATCAGGTGCGCGGCGACGGAAAGGTTTTGTTGCAATTCCGGTTCGTTTTTGCAAAGCTTCAATATGTTTTCCCTTCCGATATATCCGTATTTGCGGATAAGCCGGTCGTTTTCCGGATCCTCGCCGAACATTTTCAGCCCGGGGGCCAATATTATTATGCGCCCGCCGTCGGCCATGGCCATGCGGGTCCTGTATATCGCTTTGTTTCCAAGCCAAGCCGAACTGAATTCGTTTTCATCGAGCCAAACCACGCATTTTTTTATGGGGCTGAGAACGTAATTTATATTGTGCTTTTGGGAGAGTTTCACGGCCTTTTCGTACCCCATGCGGCTTTTTCCGATGTACAGCCCTAAAATATCGGTGTTCCCGGAATTTTGCGCGGTCACGGTCAGCACGTATTCGAGCGGCAAATCTGCCAAAAAATTGGTTTGGGCGTAATCGAGCACTTTGCGAACCGGCGTGAAATCCCTTCCCATTACGCGCTCCAACCCGTAGAATGCCCCGAGCATATGGGATTTGCCGATGAAACCGCTTCCTCCGCAGCCCACCGCGATATTTTTCGTGTAGTTGGCCATTCCAGCCACTTCGTGGGGCACGACTTGCCCGATGGACAAAATCAAATCGTATGAAGGATCTAAAAGATAATCTGAAATCTCGACTTCAATCGGAGAATCCATCACGCCGCCCGAAACATCGCGCACGAAAGAAGCGGGTACTTCGCCTATTTTGGTCACTTTGTTTCTCCATTCATGCACAAGAAAGCGCCCTTCGGGGATTTTTTCCCCGAAGAAGGCGAGTTGCTGCTCTTTTGTCATGGGCGCGTGAGTCCCCAAGGCCGGCAGCACATCGGCATGTATTCCGGATTTTTCAAACAGTTCGTAATAAATCGAGGCAATGAGCCCCGCGCCGGAATTGGCGCGCGTTATGTCAGGAGGCACAAGCAGCGCTTTTTTCAAATTTCTGTTTTTGATCGATTCGGCTATGCATTTTTTTATCTGTTCCTTTGCCAAACCGCCGTTTTCGTTTTCTATCGCTATATCTACGCAAATCACCCTTTCTGAATTTTTTGATTTTGAGGCAAAACAATTTTGACGTCGCTGCCCGCGCCGAAACGCACTATATTATATTCTTTCGTCCATGACCCTTCGTCCGCGCCGAAACTGTGCGGGCCTACCGCTATTTGTTCGCCGCCTTTGTTGTGGTGCGGGCCGAGCAGGTTCCTGAGGCTGTTTGTGAGTTCGAGCCCGATTGTGTTTTTTTGGTTTGGCTTCAAGTATTTGCCGATGTCGGCTTCATAAGGTTCCCAGCACAAGTCTTTTGCGTGTTCCCCGTTGACAAAAACTTTGGCAATTGTCGCATCGGGGTGGTTTAATGACAAAATCGCCCCATTTGCGTCGCCCTCAAAATGGAATTCGCACTCTAAATGCACAGTCCCGGCAAAGAAAGGCATTCCGTCCCGGGTCAAGTCGTTTATATCGGCTTCTTTTTTCGCTTTTTTGATTTTGTATCCGCAATCCGCAAAAACAGAATTCAAATTGCTTTCGGCGTATTTCCCATTTTCTCCGGAAACCGAAAAATCGCCGAGAAGATATATCGATTCGAGCTCCGTCTCAAATGTTACCCGGTTCGATTCGGCTTCGTGTACTGCGGGATCGTTTTTTATCCGGTATACATCGTCCGACAGATAAAAATTCCGGGTGAGCTCTATTTTGTTCGCCCCTTTTTTTATGTATTTTTCCATGGCGATTTTCTTGAAGCTTTTGTCGTAGTGAAATCCAAGCGCGCCGAAATCTTTTTCGGCCAAATTTTCACCGTTGATTTTTATCGAGTGCTTTTCGGGCTCTTCTATCAAAAGAAAGCAAACTTCGGGGATTTCCTCTGCGTCGAAGGCGAATTCCATCGTCAATTCCCTGTTTGTTTTTTCGCCCAATAATTTTTTTTGCAGTTTCAAGACAAATATTTCTTCACCGTAATGCGCGGCGTCGAATGAATATCTGCACATATCCAAAACAAGCGCATTGGGCGTCGCGCTTTTTATTTCCCACTTCCCGTTTAAATCGATCGTTTTTTCCGTTTTCTTCGTTTTTGCCGAGTTTGCCGTTTGCCGCCCGGTTTCAAACAATAGCAGCGACTGGGTGGGCCGCAGAATATATCCCTTGTTGTCGAAATCTTCAAATTCGCAGCTTTCCAAATTCAATTTTTCGAAATTTTTTCCGTTTTCGGCGAGGATATCGACGGCATATTCGTTTGCGTTGTCGGTGTTTACGATGTAATGGCAAATTTGGTTTTCGTAATTTACAGTCCTCGAATATATTTTCCCGTTTTGCGGCGCTTTTTTGTATGTTATGCAGAGCGGGCGAAAAACGTGATTTTTCAACCCTTCGGCCAATTCCCGAACGGTTTCGAATTTGTTTGCGTGTTTTTTGAGTTCGCCCAAATTTTTTGCGGATTCTAAACCGCCGCGCCCATCGACAAGCCGCGGAAATTCTCCAATGGCAAATATCGCCCCTCCGTTTTCGGCGAATTTCAAAAGCAGGGAAAGGGTATTTGAAGCGATATTGCAAGTTGAGGGGATGATGACCGCGCTGTATGAAAAGTTGCCTACGGAAAATTTTTTGCCTTCGATTTTGGCGTGGCGCCCGATTATCGCATCGTCCCCGTAGTGGTGGTCATAGTTGAAGCCGAGAAGCCCCGACGAAAGCGCGTTGAAATCGTTTTCGAGCTTGGATGTGGATGGGCGCGAGCCGTCGTACGAAACCCAGGCCCCGGACAGGGGGTGCAAAATCAATATATCTACGATTGGCGTGGATTCGGACATGATTTGGCTCAGGCGCGCGAAATAATCGTTGAAAAGCTTGAAATCGGCCCACCAAGGCTGCTGGTAGAAAAGCGAAGCCGGGTATTCGCGTTTCCTCGAACCCAAAAGGGAATACAAGCCGAGGTGCTGCAGCATATAGTTCACCCCGAGCACATAATGCCATTCGCCGATCCATTTCATGTCGTCAAAGCCGATGTTCCACCCCGCGCAGCCGTACATTTCGGAAAGCGCCCGTTTTTTGCCGAGCTGCTCGCTCACTGAGGAAAGCTGCTTGACTGCCACGTCGGAAACTCCCACCCTGCAGAGCCAGTCCATGCCCGGAATGTCCAACCATTCGTAAAACTGCATTGTTCCGCCCGAGCACTGCATCTGCCCCCAAAAAACCTCTTCCAGAGTGGTGTGCCCGGTGAAAATCAAATTGCGTTTTTTGCACCATTCGCCGATTTTTTTGGCGTAATTTATTTCAAAAAGAGCTGAAACGAGTTTCCAGAAATCGAACCTGACTTTTTCGCAACCTTCAATATCGCAAAATATCGCCGGCAGGTTTTCCATCAGGTCATATCCGTAATTTTTATGAAATTCCCCGGGAATTGTGTTCGACCAAGGTATCGCATAGCGGGCAAGCTGAGGCTCGTCCGAAAAAATCCCGTACAGGGATCCGGCAAATTCGCCGTAATAGCTTTCGTACCCCGCTTCGATGAAAGCTTCGACGGTTTGTGGGTTCATGTTGTCCACATAATGCCTGTCCGATTCATACGCTATTTTTATCTTTTTGCCTCCGATGTCATAGATTCCCAAAAGGTTTCCGCAATTTTCGAAGTTTCCGTCAAATTCTCCGCATACGAGCCATTTGACATGGTGGTCTTCGCCCATTGCGGTCACTTTGCCGCCGCCGAAACCGCTCGGCCAGCCGTCTTCGTCGTCCATTATAGTCGCCATTTTATATTTTTCGCCCGTTTCGATTATTGCCCGAACCGAATCCATCCATTCCCTGCCCATATACGGGACGAGCCTGCCGCCCCTCGAATGCGCCACATACCCGCCCAAGCCGGCTTTGTGCATTTCCTCGACCTGCCAAGCCGATTCTTCCGGGGATATTTTCGCAAGCCAGCCCCAATAATTGGCGGGGCGGAATTCGGCCGGCGGGTCTATAAATTTTTTCGGGTTCGTCATATTTTATTTCCTTTCACTTCATTATTATTTCACAAGATATACCATCAACGTTTAATTATATCGTGGTATAATGAAATTATATTTAATAAAATTGCTTGGCGGGTGCTTTGTGTTATGAAGGAATTTTTTGCGGAGAACGGGAAATCGGTGGTCAAATTGTATATAAACCAAATAGCCATGGCCATATTCGGGATAATGGTCGTGTTCGCTTCGGCTCAAAACGATTTGCTTGTGCTTCTGGCTTCTTTTCTGGCTGTGGGGCTGTATCTTTTCATCATATACTCGATGATGTGGGATGCGGGGGCAAAAGCGGCGGCCAAAACGCTCAGGGCGGAGGATTCCGGGGCGAGGAAAATAAAGACCCCGTTTTTGATCGTTTTGTTTGGCAGCTTAGTCAATATTCTATGCTATCTGCTGTACGCCGTTTTAAAAATATATGCCATTGCAAAGGATATAACCGAAGGCGGCGTCACTTTTTTCGGAAATGCGCTCTGGATAGTGATGAGAATGGCAAATGGCATGTACATGGGCTTTGAGGCTTCGATATTTTCCAATCCCAACATCGGGCTCGCCGCGGGCGAAGAACCCGTCTCCATTGTGATGTTCACCCCCCCTTACTATTTTTTCCTCACTTTGATCCCTCTTTTTGCCACGGGGATTGCCGCATATTATCTGGGCGCCTCGGAAATCAGCATATTAAAAAAGCTGGGATTCAAGATAAAACCGAGAAACGTGTCCAACACCCACATCGATTACGACAGATATGACCAATGAACAGATTCATTATATCACCGATGCGGGAAAATGTCAATGGCAATATATAAAATCCGGGAAAATAATATAACTGTCAAAGAAAGGATGATTCCAAAGTGCAGCAATTATGTCCGAAATGCAATGCGGAAGTCGCGGAGGGCAAAAAATTTTGCCACAATTGCGGGACGAGGGTCGCGCCGCTGGAGCAGCAATTTGAGATACCTCCCGCGGCGCCGCCGCCAAAGCCGCAGATTTCCGAACCTCCCATTCAAGCTCAAAATCCCATCCAAAACCAGCCCCCCCCTTATGCGTATGCGCAGCCCGCGCCAATGCAAAACACGGCGGCTTTCGAAAAATCGGCAAAACAATCCGGCCCATATGCCCCGATGGGCATGCTCGCCTATTTAGGCTGGCTGGTTTTGATGTGCGTCCCGGTCATAGGCTGGGTTTTGACCGCTGTGTTTTCGTTTGTCGGAACCAACCAAAACCGCAAAAATTTGGCGAGGGCCATGCTTGTGCTTACAGGCGTGGGAATAGCGATCGCCGCCACGCTCACCATACTTTACTGGGAATTCATAAGAGATCTGAAGTGGCTCATAGAACAAAATTTTGAAATAACATTCGGGTTTTAATCAAAAAAATTGATTGGAGGAATAAACAATGACGCTTGAAGAACTGAAAATAAGCATCGACCGGGCAATGCAAAGCATAGCTGAACAGTGCGAATCGCTCCAAAGCGTATACGCCGAGCTCGGCAGGGAACTGTACCCCGCGCTCGCAGATGGGGAATATCCGCAGCTCGCAGAAAAAATAAAAACGGCCGAGGCAAATCTTAATGCGCTGAAAAACGAACAGTCGGCGATGGAAAACGAATACAGGCGATTGGTCGAATCGGTCACGTGCTTTTATTGCAGGCACATAAACGCCGACGACGCGGTTTTTTGCGAAGAATGCGGAAAGAGGCTCGGCGAAAAGCCTCGCGAATATTGCGAAACATGCGGAACGATCAACAATCCGGGGCAAAAATTCTGCGGCGAATGCGGGGCGAAACTCAAGGATTTGATATAGTATGGCGAAAAAAAATCAAACGGTCTTCAGCTGTACCAATTGCGGCGAACAGACCGCGAAATGGTACGGGCGGTGCCCTTCTTGCAACCAGTGGAACACCATGCAGGAAGAGGACTATTCGCCTCCCGCCGTCCCTGAAAAGGAAAAAGACAAAAAGCAAAACGCCGTCGAGAGGTATCAAAGCAAAACCGCCGAAAAAGCCCCCGTCCTGAAACTGAGCGAAATAAACATAAGCGATGAAATAAGGTTCAAGACGGGGCTGAAAGAATTCGACAGGGTGCTTGGCGGGGGGATAGTGAAAGGTTCGGTCACGCTGCTTTCGGGCGAGCCCGGGATCGGCAAATCCACCCTGCTGTTACAGATATGCGACAAATTTTCCGCCGGTTTTCGGATCATGTACGTTTCAGGCGAGGAATCGCAAAACCAGATAAAACTGAGAGCCGAGCGCCTGGGCACAAACTCCGAAAACCTGTATGTGTACACGGAGACAAACATAGAAAAAATACATGGCGCTCTAAACGAAACGCAGCCGGATCTGCTCATCATCGATTCCATACAGACGATGTACGACAACAGTTCGGCCAGTTCCCCGGGAAGCGTGGTGCAGGTCCGCGAATGCGCCCTTTCATTTATGCAGAAGGCCAAAACCGAAGAAATGTCGGTGATCATTGTGGGCCACGTGAACAAGGAGGGCGGCATAGCGGGACCCAAAGTGCTTGAGCACATGGTCGATGCGGTGCTGTACTTCGAAGGCGAACGCCAGCAATCCTACCGCATAATACGCGCCATAAAAAACCGCTACGGCTCCACAAACGAAATAGGCGTGTTCACAATGACGCAGGACGGGCTTTCGGAAGTGGAAAACCCTTCGGAAATGCTGCTCTCGGGCAGGCTGATAGACGTCCCCGGGAACTGCGCGGTGAGCGTGATCGAGGGCACGAGGCCGCTGATCGCGGAAATACAGGCGCTCGTGACGAACACGGCTTTTCCCTCCCCGAGGAGGATGGCAAACGGCGTGGACTACAACAGGCTTTGCATGCTCATCGCAGTGCTCGAAAAAAGGCTGAGGCTGAAGCTGTCTATGCAGGACGCCTATGTGAACGTGGTGGGGGGGCTGAAAATAGAGGAACCTTCGTGCGATTTGGCGGTGGCTCTGTCAATCATATCGAGCTACAAGGAAATACCGGTGCATAACGACATAGTGGCGATGGGAGAAGTCGGGCTTTCGGGGGAATTGCGGCAGATTTCCAACATTGACGTGAGGGTTTCCGAGGCGGCGAGGCTGGGGTTCAAAAAAATCGTTTTGCCTCACAAAAACGTCATAAACGCAAAAAGCACAAAGGATTCGGCCGCAGTCGAGATAATTTACGTCAAGAGCATTTTTGACGCATTGGATTTGATTGTTTAGTTTTTCGGGGTAAAATGGCGATTTTTAAAAAATTATTTATTATTTTCCTGCTTTTTGGAATAATATCGGCGTCGGCGTGTTCGAACGGCGGGGAAAACAAAACGGGCGAAATTGAAAAAACTGGCCAGACATACGAAAAAAACCAAAATGAAAACTCCGCCGCAAGCGGGCTTCCGTTTTTGCGACCCGAAAAATTGCAGGATTTGGGCGAAATATATGACGCAAAAAACGGTTTGGCCTTCGACATATATTACCCGACGAGCATAAAATACGAAAAAAGCCCGCTTTTGGTCGCTTTTCACGGAGGCGGCTGGGTTATGGGGGACAGATCTCAGATCATGGATATTTTCGCCCCGATAATCGGGGATTTGCGTGAAAGCGGATATACGGTAGCCACGGTGCAGTACAGGTATGCGCAGCAGGAAATTTTCCCGGCGCAGATCCGGGATTGCGCGAATGCGATACAATATATGGCGGACAATGCGGATAAATACGGCATAGACGCGAATTCGATCGGCCTCATGGGATATTCCGCAGGGGCGCAGCTCGCGATGCTGGCCGCTTATGCCCCAAAGGGCGCGGACTTTGCCTCTGAGCTCTATGACCGCGAATATTCTTTCGATATAAAATACTGCCTTTCTTTTGCGGCGCCCACAAAAATGTATGGCGCCGAATTGGAAGATTATCCTATTGCCACAAGGTATCTTTTGGAATGGCTGTTCGGCGGGGAATACATCGGAAAAGAAGCGGAATACATGGCGGGCAGCCCGTATTTCCATATAAGCGCCAACACAAAAAAGGTGCCGCTGTTTTTGGCGCAGGACGAAAGCGACAACGTTGTGCCATTTTCGCAGTTGCAAGCCATGTACGAAAAAGCGGCTGAAATGCAAATCCCGTGCGAAATGCTCGTTTTAAGCGGCGTCTACCACCAGATCGACTTCAACTACGGCTATATGCGTTCGCCTTCAACCGAAGAAGCGGCGAAAACGGTATTGGATTTTATCCGCAAATATTCCGGGAAGGGAAAAAAATGAACCATTATAAAAAAAAATTGTTGCAAAATTTTAAATAAAGTGGTATAATTGAATCCGGCAAATAAACAAAAAATTTTAAAGGAGAATAAAACCATGAAAAAAATATTGGTTGTACCCCTCGCCCTGTGTTTGTGCCTTCTTTTCTGCGTCAACGCTTTGGCCGCTTCCACGTTTGTGATCACCGACAAAAAAACGCTTCAAAATTTTGAAAACGGAGACCCGACCGAAGAAAACTTCGGCGGCAACACCGGCTGGGGAGGGCACTGGATAGAAACGGAGCTTTCCTCCACGGCGGGGCTTGAAGGCAATACGGCGCTGAAAATGGATTTCGGCGAATCGGACGAAGGGACGATCGGCGGAGTCCACGCGGACAATATCGGCACCAGCGAAGAACTAAACGACTGGACTCCGGGAATGGCGCTCCTATACCGGATAAAAAATCCTTCATCGTCTTCTTTGAACATATCGTCCACAATCGACGTGCTCGATGAAAACGGAGCGGGCAGGGCCCGTATGTGGCCGGAAAACGCCCAGACGCTGCTCGATCTGTCATATAACCCGCTGGAAACCGTTGCCGCTGACGCGCTTTCGAGGGACGGCGTGACTTGGGCGGGCAGGATGGTGTATGTCACCATACCTGCGGGATTCGACGGATATATCCTTTGCGATCTGTCGAAATACGTGGACGACGTGGAACAGCAGTTCGAATCGATCGAGCCCGATTCGAGAGTCGGCCAGGGCTGGAGGGCGGAAGTCAAGCACCTTGTGCTTCTGACGCAGGATTGCATGGGCAAGTCTTTGATAGTAGATGATTTCAGGCTTGTGGACTACGAACTGGTTGAAATCGCCGAAGCCGCCCCGGAACCCGAACCCGAACCCGAGCCTGCCCCAGCAACCGAAACTCCTCCCGCAGCCGCCGAACCCGCCGCGCCTTCGCCTTCTACCGGCGATTTTGGCATGATCGCCTTTATCGGCATGATGATTGCGGCGGCAACATGTGTATTTTGCAAAAAAGCCAAGAATACGGCTTTGCCCTTTTAGCGCGAGGCCGAAAACATAATCGCAAAAAACGTAAGGTCGAAAGAGCGGGCCTCGTGTCCGCCCTTTCTTTTTCAAGGAAAATACAAATCTGATAATGAATTTACGGAGGAAAAGCATCAATGGTAATAGCTGGAGATTTCAGGAACGGGGTAACATTTGACATGGATGGTTCCGTTTACCAAATAATCGAATTTCAACATGTCAAGCCCGGAAAAGGTTCGGCTTTCGTCAGGACCAAAATCAGGAACGTGATCACGGGTTCAGTCACAGAAAGGACGTTCAACCCTTCCGAAAAATTCCCCGAAGCGTTCGTGGAAAGAAAAGATATGCAATTTTTGTACAATGACGGGGAACTTTACTATTTCATGGATATGGAATCATACGAGCAGGTGCCCTTGGACAAAGACAAGATTTCGGAAAATTTCCAGTTTGTCAGGGAAAACGAAGTAGTCAGGGTCATATCGTACAAAGGGAACGTTTTCGGGGTGGAACCCCCGACATTCGTCGAGCTTTTGGTGACCCATTCCGAACCTGCGGTAAAAGGCGACACAGTGAACAATACGATGAAGCCCGCGACTTTGGAAACCGGGGTGACGATAAAAGTCCCGATGTTCATAAACGAAGGCGATGTTTTGAAAATAGACACCAGGACGGGTGAATATCTTGAGCGGGTAAAACAACAATGAACATAAGCGAAAAAATCGCGTACCTGAAAGGCCTCGCGGAAGGCCTCGGCATCGGGGCGGATCCGAAAAACGGCAGAATAATTTGCGGAATCCTCGATGTATTGGAGGAAATGGCCTGTTTGGACCGGGGCGCAAAAGGGGCGAAAAGCAAAAAAAAAGAACCTCAAATATGGGACGGCGAAGAAAATGAAGCGGACAGCGAATATATAGACGGGGTATTCGAGCTGACTTGCCCCCATTGCAAAAAGCAAATTTTTATCCAGACAGAAGATATACTCGAAAGCGAAACCATGTCCATCGAATGCCCCGAATGCGGCGAAGCAATCGATATAATAGACGAAGCGGAAGAAATGAAAAGGATTTCCTGCGAAAATTGCCCGGGCTGCATCGGCCACTCAAAAGATGGCGACGAAGAAGATCTCGCCTTTTGATCATATCCTGCCCAGCACATAAACGAGTTCGTTGGAAAAAAGATTTTTGCCCAGTAGCGCAAATTTTTCGCGGTCGAGGCTTTTTTCGAAAAAATCGGCGTAATTTCCCGCCATGTTTATATTTTTCCCCCCAAGCGTCCTGGTGGGAAAGGAAACGGCCGCATATCGAAAGCCAAGGTTTTCCATGATTTCAAAGCCCCTGCCTTTTTTGCGGTTTTCGAGCGTGGGGACGATCTTGAACAAGAAAGCCATGTCCGCCGCCTGCTTTGGGATTTCGGAGATTGCATCCATGCAGCGGGCGCATTCGGGGAGCCCCGCTAAGGCGAAATATTGGTTGACCAGCGAAACAAGGCTTGTGCCAATGTCGAAAGCGTGATATGCCTTTATATCGATTTTCGGGCTTGCGGCGGTCATTTGCGGCAAAAAAAACGGGTTGAAGCCGCACCCCAAATCCAAAATAGAGGCTATTTTTTCGGATGGCACTGATTCGAAAATGAATTTGTAGAATTCGGGGGCAAATCCCGAGCGTTCCCGCGACGAAACGCTGAGTTTTGCCAGTTGTTCCGAAAGCGCCGAAAATTCGACTCCGCTTTTTATCAGAACTTCGGCCGCTTTTATGTTTTTTTCGCTGTAATATGCGCCGTATGCCTGATGGAGTTTCGTTTTGACCGCTTTTGCCTTGTCCCTGTCTTTTTTGTATTTTTCGGATTCTTCCGCGCATATGCGCTCCAAAAAAGGCGGGTATACCGGCAAATCAGTGAGGATTGCAAATTTTGCACGGCTCATATTTCGATTGTTCCGCTTCTTCCTTGGTTAAATATTGTTTTATGCTTTTTACCATGTAGCAGCCAGGAAGATGGTATTTTTTGCCGGAATTGGTGACGACAAAAAGAACTTCCGCGTCTTCGGCCGGAAGAATTTCTTCCGGTGGCCCCGCAGTTTCCGACGGTTTTTCGGTTTTTTCTTCGGCGGCTGCCGTTGTGGCTTCTGCGGTTTTTGGGGTTTCGGTTTTTGGCGTTTCTTCGATGTTTTGGCCAAAGGAAATCGTGCCGGTTATCGGTTCGGCAACTTCCGCCCGCCCGTAGGCGGCTTCGTTTAAAATGTCGTCGTAGTTGCTTTTGGCGCCGGAATCGTTTTGGGCGCAGCCGCAGTTTAAAAAAAATATAAATGCCATTGCAGCCAGCAAGCCCAAAACCGCAAGCGGCGTTTTTTTGTCATACAGCATATATCAGCGCCTCCCATTTTGATTATACGCTGAATTTGCGAAAAAGTCAAGAAATTTTTATAATTATGTTGACAAAATATATCTGTTGTGATAGAATGGTGAAAGTGTTTTATTGTTTGTAATAATGGAGGAAAAGATGGATAAACGGGAAGATGATATCTTAGACGAATTGTTGGACGGGGAAATAGGCGAAGACCCGGATGAAATGAAACTGCCGGAAACTCTGATGGGAGCGGACACAAACGAGCCTGCGGAACCCGAAACCGATGATGCGGAACCGGATATAGAAAGCGAGCTTTCCAAATTTTTGGACGACGACGATGAAGACGAAAAACCAAGCGAAGACTCCAAAAAATCGGCCAAAGAGTTGGACAGGGAAGAAATAGAGCGCGAAATCCGGGAAAAAATAGCCAAAGAAAAAAAAGAAAAATTTAAATCGGCCAAAAAAATTTCCATTGTTTGCGTCGCGGTCGCGGTGGTGATATTGGCGGGGCTGTTCGTTTTTATGCAAATCAACAAAGCCGGAAACGATTACATCATGAAATTCGACGGCAAAAAGATAAGCGTCGAGGAGTTCAAGTTTTTTATGCTGCTCAACGTGCTCAACCAAACCAGCTACGAAAAACAAGCGGCATACGATGGACTTTTGAATTTTTTGGTGCTGAACAAAGCGGCGAAGGAAAAGAACGTGGTTTTGAGCGACGAAGAAAGCGATTACGTTAAATCAAACGCCGAATATATCAAAACTTACCTGGAGGCCAATAACATAACGATTCCGGATATATCCGACGAGCGCCTTGAGGAAATCATCGCCGCAAGCGTGAGCGGGGCCATATACTACAAACTGCTCGGCATAGTGGCGCTTGATGCCGGATATGCGGTGGACGAAAACGATTTTGGCGCGAAATTCGACGCTTACCTGGCAAGCAACAAATTGTTGAAATACATAATAACCCAAACGGAAGAAGACGGCGAGGAAGCCCGCGAGGCATTGGTTTCCGGGCTTGCGGCGGACGAGGCGGTGAAGCAATACTCCACATATTACGAAATGTACGGAATCGAAACGTTGAATTTGAGCGATTTGGGATTTGACGAAGAAAACTATAAAAATGTGATGGCTCTAAAAGAACTGGAATTTTCGGAAGTTATAGACTTGGGCGGCGTTTTTGCGGTGTTCATCGCGGCCACATACGAAGAAACGAGAAACACCTTCAGGGAGCAGTACATATACGACCAGCAAAATCAATTGTTTGATTCGGAATACGAATTTTGGAAAAGCGAAGCCAAAGAATCCATGAATGAAAAAGTTTTTGAAAATTTCGACGTGGATGAATTTTTCGAAACCATGTTCGGCGGATAAAAATGCATATCAAAGCAAATCGAAAACTTTGTCGGATTCGCTTTCATTCCCGAAATTTTCGGCGGAGAGCGTTTTGGCAAAGTTTTCCCTCAATGTGGGGTCATCTATCATCATTTTTATCTTTTCATGCAGTCCGGCGGGGTTTGTTTCGGCTATCAGTCCGTATTTCCCGTCGGCCAACTGTTCCCTTGCGGACAAATAATTTGCCGCCACGATGGGGCAGCGCATGATTTTTGCTTCTTCGACCGCCACGGGTTTTCCCTCGAATCGCGAAGGCTGCACATATATGTCGCAGTCGCGCATGTACGGGTAGGCATTTATCGTCGTCCCCAAAAAAACAAGCATTTCGGCTACGCCGCATTTAAGCGCGAGCTCTATGATTTTGCCCTTTTCGGAGAGTTCGCCTTCGCCGATCACGTACCAGCGCAAATTGTATTTGTCTTCTTTCAATTTTTTTAGTATTTCGGGGATCATGTCGATCCCCTTTTGTTCGGCGATCCTGCCCACGGTCAATATCCTGATCCCCTTAAAATGGCCCGAATCGGGGAAACTATCCTGTTCGAGGGAACGGCGGCGTATGAAATTTACGTTTCGTATGTTTTCTATCGCAACGCATTTGCCCGCGATTTCCGGGAACCTTTTTTTCAGCGCGGCATCTGCGGCGGCGGACACGTTTACAATATAGTCGCAGGACTCGAAATATGCGGCGTATGTTTCGTCGTCGCATTTGTCCGGCCTGTATTCGAAATGCATCCAGGCGATTTTTTTCTTGGCATTTTTGACTTTGTCCGCCATGTAAAACATGGTGCGTTCGCCCCAGTACGCCAAAACCGCGTCATAGCTTTCGGAGACGGGAGGGATTTTTTGCATCATTTTGCAAAAAAGTTTTGTGGCCGTCTTGACCTTCTGTTTCGGGAAAAGCATAAACTTCATAAAGTACGGGAGTATGGAAAACAGCGAAAGCGGATTTTTTTTGACGAATGTATTCCAAAGGTTGGAAAATGCGTTTTTGCTGCTCAGCAAAAACAGATCGCCGTATGTGGGCATGAGCTTCACGTTTACCTGCTTTGGGATCAATTCCAAAAACAACCCTTCGTTTTTGGCCAAAAGCAAATCGACTTCATATTTTTCGAAATCGAAACAGTTGACAAGCGAAAGAAAAGATTGTTCGGTGCCCGCGCAGTTCATCATTATCCCTATAAACAATATCTTTTTTTTTTCCATGATATATAAAATATCCCCCTTGAAAATTTTTTTGGTTTATGTTATTATATAATATAGCATAAATTACGGGAGAATGTCAATAGAATGTTAAACAAACAAAAAATCGCGGTCATAGTGCCTGACGGGATGGCCGATTCGGAAATTTTTGAACTTGGCGGCAAAACCCCAATGGAAGCCGCCGAAAAGCCCTGCATGGATATGCTGGCGCAAAAGGGATATTGCGGAATGGCGGAATTCATCCCGGAAAATATGATCGCCGATGCGAGCGCGACGGCGAACCTTGCCATCTTGGGCTACGATCCCAAAATATATTCGAAAGGCAGGTCCCCATTGGAAGCGGCGAGCATGGGATTGGAAATGAACCCCCGAGACACGGCTTTCCGCTGCAACCTGATAACTTTGAGCGAAAAAGAACCCATATACGGGGACAAAAAAATAATCGACCACAGCGCGGACGAAATATCCACAAAAGAAGCAGATGCTTTGATCCGGGATTTAAACAAAAAACTCGGAACCGGCAAAATCCGTTTCCATACTGGCAAAAGTTACCGCCACATCCTGCTTTGGGAAGACTGCCCCGGCGAATGCGTTTTCACGGGCCCGCACGATATATTGGGCAAACATGCGAAAGATTATCTGCCATCGGGGCTCGTTGGCGAATTTTACGCGAAATTGATGGAAACAAGCTATGAAGTTTTAAAAGGCCACCCGATAAACTTGAACCGCCGCGAAAACCAAAAAAGGCCCGCAAATTCGATATGGCTTTGGAGCCCTGGCACGAAACCCGAAATGCCGGCCTTCAAATCGCGATTCGGGCTCGACGGTTCGGTTGTGGCCTATGTCGATTTGATAAAAGGGCTCGGGATATATGCAGGCATGAATTTGGCGAATGTCGAGGGGGCGACCGGGAATTTTGGGACGGACTATAAAAACAAGGGGCTTGCCGCAATCGGCGAATTTGAAAAAGGCGCGGATTTCGTGTTTGTCCACATCGAAGCCCCCGACGAATGCGGGCACCGGAGAGAAATTGAAAACAAAGTCAAATCGATAGAAAAAATCGATGAAATGGTTGTAAAGCCGATTTATCGCTATATGGACTCGAGTTTCGATGAATTTAAAATGCTTGTTTTGCCCGACCATCCCACTTGCCTTTCCACAGGGGCGCACTCATATGGCCCCGTCCCGTTTTTGCTCTACAAAAAAGGTGGGACAATATCCAAAATCGGCAACTTCAACGAAAAAAGCGTTTCGGAAAATTGCGATATATTTATGCAAAACGGGCATGAACTTTTGAATTTCGCGTTGGATTTTTGATAATAATCGGAGATATGCAAAATGCCCATAAAAAGAGGATTGGATTCGTTCCAGCTGAAAATCGTCGCCTTGTTTTTAATGACAATCGACCACCTCGCCGCCTATAGGGTGCTGCCCGTTTCAGGCGATGTGAATGCGCTCATGCGGATTTTCGGGAGGATTGCGGCGCCTTTGTTTTTGTTTCTTCTGGCAAGGGGCTTGCGGCACACCAAGAGCAAAATAAAATATACGCTCAGGCTGTATGTTGCAGGGGCGGCATTGCAGGCTGCAAACGAAATTGCGGGAGCATATTTTTTGGAGCAGGGGACAATACTTCAAATCGGGAATATTTTCCAGACCCTGTTTTATGCGGCGCTGTATATAACCTGCATCGACATGATGGCGAAAAGAAAGGAAAAAAAAGGAAATGCGGCAAAATCCTCCGCGCTGATGGCAGCTTCGCTTCTTCTTGTGTTCGCCCATATGTATCTTCCGGATTTTTCCGCGTTTTTTTCCATATTTTTGCCTTCGCCTTTTTTGGTGGAATATTCTTTCCTGTTTGTTTTGCTGGGAGTCGCATGGTATATGGCAAACGACAAAATCATCAGCTGCGCGGCGCTTTTCGTTTTTTCTCTGGTGAGCCTGGCGATCGACCATCGTGTTTTTTCGAATCCATACGGCTTTACTTTCGCCCATATGTTTTACCCCACGCAATGGTTCATGATGCTTGCCTTGCCTTTTATGGCGCTGCACAACGGAGAAAGGGGAAAAATAAGGCTCAAATATTTGTTTTACGCATATTACCCTTTGCATCAATATCTGTTTTTTTTCATCGCATATTTGGCGAACAGATGAATTTTACAATAAAAAAATCGAAAATATGGAATTTTAGCGGAATATTACAAAAATGTGCGAAAAATTCATTGAATATTTGTTTTGCATATGATAAAATATATAAGGAGCGGGAATTTTGAAATCTTTTTACAGCGACGCGATCGATCTGGCGAAGGAAAAGCTGGGATGCTTGGTGCCCGAAAACGTGTGCAGGCTGTGCGGGGCCGGATTTGACCGCGAAAAAAACGCATACATGATAGACTGGATGACAAAAAAATACGAATTGTCCTTGAATTCAAAAAACGATTATTCCGCCGCTTTGGAAATTTTGTTCATGCACTATCTCACCTCGGAGGGCACAAAAAAGCCGGAAGGGAAGCTCATATCCTACAGGGAAGTGCCGGGCGCCGCGTTTTACGAGCCGAAATTCATCCAGAGGGCGGTAAACCCGATTGTCAGATGCTTCGGCAAAAATCCCGGGGACTTGATAAAAACGGGCGAATTTTTCGGGGGCGAAAAATCCGCGGAAGTCAGCGGGTCGGCCTATTCCGTAAAAATAAATTTGTTTTCCCATTTGCCGGTCACGTATGTTATTTGGGCGGGAGATGAAGAAATGGAAGCCGCAGGAAATATTTTGTTCGACAAAACCGCGCCGGGCTGGCTATGCGCGGAGGACTTGGCGGTGGCGGCTTCGCTCGGGGCATATGAGCTTATCGGCGAATATAAAAAAAGTTGTCAGTTGTCAGTTTCCAGTTGTCAGTGAATACCGATTGGAAGCTGAAAATTGCGGTATAAAAATCAATTTTGCATAAAAAAAGGAGATTATATTATGAGGAAAAAAATCGCGGAAACGGTAAAAACAGGCAAAGTTTTGGTTTCGGACGGTGCATGGGGCACATTTTTGCAAAAAAAAGGGCTGAAAGCGGGCGAATGCCCCGAGCTCTGGTGCCTTGAGCACGCAGACGACGTGAAGGAAATCGCCGCAGGCTATGTCGGCGCGGGGGCGGACATGATCGAATCAGACAGTTTCGGGGGCACAAGCTTCAAATTGGAGCATTACGAGCTGGCGGACAGGGCGGCAGAAATCAACGAGGCCGCAGCCAAGATCTCGCGCGCGGCGGCGGGCGACGGCAAAT
>Ga0082212_10002277_pt1 | contig 28127 bp, 21 predicted proteins | sample TergutNt197P3_FD_71548 | JGI IMG/M metagenome (GOLD analysis project Ga0082212, IMG submission 71548) | Neocapritermes taracua P3 segment gut microbial communities from Petit-Saut dam, French Guiana - Nt197 P3 | ecosystem: Host-associated > Arthropoda: Insects > Digestive system > Gut ...
TCCATCGCAAATCGTGCCGGACAGCCAATACATATTAACGCCGCCGACAATCGCGCACAGTTCCCACTCGGGGTATGACCTGTCCATCAGCGACACAAACCGCTCCATCCGCGTTTTTAATTCGGTTATGGGAATTTTTGATATGTTCATTTATTTTTAACCTTTGTGTATTTTTCTGTAGGGGCGGTCATTTGTCCGCCTAGGGGTTTCGCCATTTGTCCGCCCGCGTATATCCTCCGCGCAGCATTTGACATTTTCGCCAAATTATGCTACAATGCGCTCCAAACGCTTTGTAGCCGCCCGTCCCTGTCCAAAGGTTGGCGGCTACTTGGCTGTTTAATTTTTGGCGGCGTGTCGGTTTCCGGCACGCTCTTGTTATTTGTATTCTAACACGACCGCGAAAATTTGTCAACAAAAATTTTCACCAACGCGACCGATGTTTGGTATAACGGAACGCCGAGGGCGGCGTTCCCTACGGGGTTATGTTATACCGTCAATAATTTCTATCAGTTCGCGTTCAAGCTCAAGTTCGCCTTTGTAGGGATAAGCAAGGCGGACTTTTTCATACATTTTTAACGCCTTGACTGTCTCCGCCTCGTCACGGGTTACCAGCTTATGGTATGCGTACATCAACCTGCGTTTTGACATCTGAGAACCGCTCGCCTTTATATACTTTGCCAAATTTTTGGTGTACAGCCGCTCTATTTCCTCGGGGCGGCGTTCGCCGATTATCTCTAAAAACAGCAGTTCACAGCGGAGCTCGTTTTTATATATCTCAAGAATTTTACTGCCTTCGTTGAGAATCCTTTGCGCGAGTTCTTTAGCCGCCGTAAAATCATGATTATCAATGGAGACGTTCATACGGTTAATTGCGATGGTTACGGATATTGGGTCGTTAAAATCTTCGGGCAGTTCCGACCATTCGGGCGGCATATCCTTATACCTTACACCCTCCGTTAAGCTCGCGTTTACCATCAGCATGGTATAAAACGCGCTCCTTGCCCTTTCATTTTTTGACATCAGCATAATATTGTACCCATCGTTTGCTATTCCCGACATTTTTAGGGGAATCAAGTTTGTCAAGCCCAGAAGCACGCCAATACCTGCAAGGGGAATAAAAATTATTCCGGCATAGCTGAAATTAAACAACGTGTATAATGCGAAAAATATTCCGCCGAATATGAGGTTGGCTATACCGCCGCTTAAATTGTACAGCAGATACGGGAACTTTCCGTTTACAGGTTCGGGCGGTGTCATCAGGCACTGCCCCGCAGCTCCGGCGATATTATATCTTTTTGTTTTTATTTTGCCGTCTTCTTTAACAAAGATAATATGGTAAACCCTAAAAGATGTGAATTTATAGCCGCAGGCAAGCCCTCCGATTAAATGTCCGGCTTCGTGCGCTATTATATGAAACGCAACGCCTATGTATATAGACGCAATAAGTACGGCGGCTTGCAAGAGGAATGCCGCGAGGTTAAAGTCACCGGTTTCGTCAACGGAATTTAATCCGAACCTAAACGCGAAAAACCCGATTGCCGCTCCGACAGCAAACAGAACAACTGTGGTTATTATGTCGCTTAATTTGATTTTGTTTTTTTCTTTTTTCATATAAATATGACCCTTTCTATTTTATATAACGGAACGCCGAGGGTGGCGTTCCCTACGGGGAAACACGGCGCGATGTGGACATCGCGCCCTACGACATTGTTGTTACGGGTTCGGTTTCAATCGGTTCGTTTTTGTGTATCGCAACGGTGCGCCAGCGTCCGCTGAGAATATAGCAGCCCAAGAACACGAGCGAACCCGCAGTCGCCACGGGCGCGGCGTAACCAACGCCGCTCAGACCCAGACCGAAAGTGCCGGACAGCAGCAGTGCCGCCGGGACGCGCAAGCCGATTGAGCTTAAAAATGTGTTTATCAGCGTTATATTCGTGTGTCCCGCCCCGTTTATTAACCCGAAGAAGCAGAACACGAACGGCACAAACAAGTAATCCCACGAAAATGCCCGCATATAGACGATGCCCGCTTCGACAACCGCTTCTGAGTTTGACATCACGCTCATTATTTGACGCGGCAAAAACTGCGCGGCGGTAAAAACAAGCAGTCCGATAGTCATACACATAATTATACCCGACTTCATGGTTTTAAGGGCGCGGTCATGCCGATTCGCGCCGAGATTCTGCGCGCACATCATAGATACGGAGTTTGAGATAGCAATCGAGGGCATTATGGCGAAGCCGTTAAAACGCCCGGCAAGCCCCGCCGCCGCCGCCACCGATACGCCGTAATCGTTGACTAACGCGCTCATGAGCAGGAACGAGAAGTTGACCGCCACCTGTGAAATACAGGCGGGGATGCCCAACTTTAGAATCAGTTTCAGCTTGTCCTTATGTATGACGAAGCTCTTAGGCTTAAAGTCGAACATGAAGCCGCCGCGAGCCAGATATAAAGCCGATGCGACAACACTGGCGCATTGGGCGGTAATCGTGGCGATTGCCGCGCCCATCGCGCCCATTCTGAACACGGCGATAAACAGCAAGTCCAACAAAATGTTTAAGATACACGCGCCGGAGATGAAAATCAACGGGCGTTTTGAGTCGCCCATACCGCGCAGAATCGCGGAAATCGCGTTATACATGAAAGTGAACGGTATGCCGACCATGCAAATATTCAAGTAAATACGCGCGGCGGAAAAACTCTCCTCCGGCACACGGATAAGCCTTAGAAGTACGCCGCTCAACGGAATAATCAGGGCGGTCATTAAAACCGAGCCGATTAGCAGGGCGGTCAGCATAGTCGAGGCCGTTTTGCGAACCTCTTTCATTTTTTTCGCGCCGTAGTACTGCCCGATTAGTATTGTGCCGCCGACCGAGAAGCCGATTGCCATAGCAACCGCAAGGAAAGTGAGCTGTCCGCCGTTGTTCACTCCGGCAACAGTCGCCTCACCCGAAAAATAGCTGAGGATGAGCAAATCCGCCATACTGAAACTCTGCTGAATCAGCATCGAGAGCATAAAAGGCGCGGCAAAATGCAGCAGCTTGCCCGTCACTCCTCCTTCTGTTAAATCACTGTGGAATTTATTTTCACTCATTACAAATACACCTTTATCGCAGACGCTCGCAGGCGCGAAGCGTCTTCTATTTTTACAACCGCCTGTATATGAATACCGTCTTCCTCATATCGGCAATCCATGACCTGTCCGTTTGCGTAGACGTGTGACACCAACGCGCCGGAATCGTGGGGCAGCAGAACCGAAATTTCAACACGGGTTGCGGCAAGCTCGCGCGTGACCGCCTCTTTAAGACCTTCCAGACCCGTCCCCGCTGTCGCTGAAACGGCAACGCTGTCTCTGTCCGCGAAAGGCTCGCCGGACACATCGCATTTATTATAAACCGTAAGAATCGGCTTGTTGTCCGCGCCCAGTTGACCGAGAACATCGAGGACGACATCCATTTGCTGTTCGCGGTTCTCGGATGAAGCGTCAACCACATGGAGCAGCAAATCGGCATAGCGCGTCTCTTCAAGGGTTGCGCGGAAAGCATCGACAAGGTCGTGCGGGAGTTTGTTGATAAAGCCGACCGTATCAACCAGCAGAATGTCGCCGCCGCCGAAGTTTACGCGGCGTGAGACTGTATCGAGAGTGGCAAACAGCTTGTCCTCCGCCAAAACGTTACTGCCCGAGAGGATGTTCATCAGCGTGGACTTGCCCGCGTTTGTGTAGCCCACAAACGCGACAACAGGTATGCTTGAACGCTCTCTGGCGGCTCGCTGAATGTCGCGCCGTGACTTTATCCTGTCAATCTCCCTTTCAAGCTCAATCAACCGCCTGCGAAGTATGCGGCGGTCCACTTCAAGCTGTGTTTCGCCCTCGCCGCGTCTCGCGCCGCCGCCGCCGCTTCCGCCGCCGCCCATGCGCGACATATGCGTCCAATAACCCGTCATTCTCGGAAGCAAATATTTCGTCTGCGCCAGTTCGACTTGCAGCCGCCCCTCGTGCGTTGACGCGCGGCCTGAAAAAATGTCGAGAATCAGCGATGTCCTGTCCATGATTTCTGTTTTGCCCAGTTCTTTTTGGATGTTGCGTATCTGCGCCGGGGTCAGTTCATCGTCAAAAATAACCACATCCGCCTGCAGTGCCTGAATTTCAAGAACAAGGTCGTGCAGCTTGCCGTAACCTAAATAAAAGGTTTTATCCGGTTCGGTACGCGGCTGAACCACAGAACCCACAGTTATAAAACCCGCCGTATTTGCCAGCTGCAGCAGTTCATAGAGCGGTTCATCGTCTTCTTTGCTGCCGTCAACGCCGACTAAGATGGCGCGGGCTATCTCGGCTTCGGCTTTTATAGAATCCGCCGGGCGGATGCCCGCGTCTGCCAAACGTATTTCAGCCCACAGGTCATCATCGGGTATGGCGTTCACATCATACGGGCCGAAGAGATTAACCGCGAGTTCATCTGTGTCGCGCTGTTCCAAAATGCCGACCTGCATCGAAACGGGTTTTCCGTCAGATACGCCGACAGCCGCCATAGCGTCAAGGCGTATGCTCTTCAGGGATTGCATATCCACTTCTGAGAGATGTGGATTTCCTCCGGGGTGAGTGTGGATACAGCGGATTCCGCTTAATCTGTCTTCCGAGCGGCGCGTTCGGAGTACCGGGAGTTTTACCCTGTCCTGCTCGCCCACGGATATGGCGGCGACCCGCCCCGTGCGGTCGATATATAACATTGCCTCGCGCCCTGTAGATTCGGTGAAGAACGCGAGTGTCTCCAACATTTCCAATGTGCAGAACTGCTTGCGCTCGATTTCCATATCGCAGACAGATTCCAACCGTTCGATGAACGAACGGCGGATTCCGTCGGTGTTCCCATGAACTTTTATCATAAACCGCTTCCTCTTTACAAACTCGTTTGTCAATAGTATAACATATTTTCGCTAAAACACCAAATGGGATTCGTATATTATACCCTTTTTGTCAGCTGAACTCCACCCATTCCAAATCCAGTTCACAGCCCGGCAGGAACACCATCCTGACCGTATTCATGCCGAACACCTTGTCGGACAAGGGGAAAACCCGCTCCGTATACTGTTCGGCAAAGGGAAGTTCAATCATTTGCAGTATCTTGCCGTCCGCCCCGTCAAAATCTACGCGCATTGCGTTCTTGGGTCGATTGGAACGCCAGCGCAGAGCTATCTGAGACGCTCCGGCATCGCCGAAATCCATGTCCGTGTACAGGATGGCGACATTGTTTCCGATACCCTCGACACAATTCCCGCGTACCGTGAACGAATCGCCGTATATCTTGTCACTTTCGGCGATGTTCAGGCGCGTGAACGCTTTGACGGGCTTTGTGAATCGGAAGCCCCTTATGTGCATTTGCCGCCGAAATACCAAGCAGAGCGTGGTTATCCCGCGCAGACGGCGCGGCAGGGTATATGTTACATCAATGTATGTATCCCACACAGAACCCTTGTCATAGTGCGCCGTATACAGAAGCTCGCCGCCATCACTTGGCATACCTTCCCATATCTCAAAATCGAACGGCTTTTCAGAAAACGGGAAAAGTCCCAGTGTAATTTCGTCCGAGCCGAACTCCCCGAAATCAAGTCCCGTGAACCCGATATATGTGTCCAAGTCCTCGCGCGTGACCGCGATTCCGCGCTCATTGCCGCTTTGGAGGTCAACGCTTCCGGCGTTATACAGGCTGCCCGAAACGAACGTATACGGATCGATGAACGGCTCTCCGTAACCCGTAAATTCTATCTCGCGCTGACTGTAAAACGCGATATGCTCCCGTCCGTTTTTCACAGACGCTCGCACATACGCCGTACCGTCACCGCGCGGGATTATCTCAACGCTCCGACCGTCTTCCGAAACGCGCAGTTCGGCAAGCTGGCTGTCAACGCCGCCCGCGTTGGTAAGCCGCCACTCCAAGTCACCGTATGTTGCCGTTGGCGGGTGCAGCTTTGCCGTGATTTTAAGGTCATCGGCAATCAGCTCTATTTTGCGAACGGGTATATCGTTTTCGTCCCGTGTAACCGTCACGCGCGGCTCTGTATTTCCATCGCGCCGCACGATTGCCAGCAGTTTGCCGTTGAAAAGTCGGCGGCTGTCCGCGTGATAGGATTCAAAGTCGGCAGAGTCGCCGTTATCAAGCGCAAGAAGCGTCCCGCCCTCCGCGCGTACTTTGGCGCGGCAGTTGGCGTTTTCTACTAAGCGTCCTTCCGCGTCTCTTGCGGTGACGGTGATAAACTCCAAGTCTCCGTACACCTCACGCTCGGTATGCAAAGACGCGGCATCACCGAACGAAACCCGCTCCATCAACGCCACAACCGCGCCTGATTCGTCGTATGCCTCGGCTCGCAGTACGCCGGGGCGGTACGGAATCTGCCAATTCGCAATCCATTTGCAAGCTGTCTCGCCAACGCGCTCACCGTTCAGGAACAGCGCGGCGAGGGGAGCGTTTGTGCAGACGCGCACGTCAATCAGCTGCCCGGGCGAGAAGTCCCAGTACGGGTATATATGCACAAAGGGAGCTGTCTTGTAATCCGTCCATGCCGCCTTGAATATGTAGTAGCTGTCCTTGGCAAATCCCGCCGTGTCGGCTTGCCCGAAATATGAGTTCTTCGTGCGGTACGGCGTTGGCTCGCCGATATAATCCTGTCCCGTCCAAATGAACTGTCCCAGTGAAAAATCCGCGTCAAAGTCATCGCCGATGCACCTCTCAGAGCTTTTCGCGCCCCAACTCACCGAACTGTTGCCCAACGCGGAGCATTGAAGGTCGTCTTCGGTCAGCACCGCCGAGGACAGCGGGAAATGATATACGCCGCGGCTCTGTACGGTGGAGCTGGTCTCGCCGCCGTAAATCACCCAGTCGGGATGTTCGGCGTGATGAGCATTATACAGGCGTTCGGCATAGTTATAACCTATGATTTTTATTATATCGGCGCATTTCTGCGTGTTCTCCCAAGGCATATAATTGGAGCAGAGCGTGGCGGGGGCGTGACCGTCCGGGTCGTGCCGCCTGACAAGACCTATCAGTTTCCGCAGGGTCAGCATACTGCCCTCCGGGTCTATGTGCGTGTCGTGTATTTCATTGCCAACGCTCCAGAGTATTACGCTTGGGCGGTTGCGGTCGCGGCGAATCCATGACGCGGTATCGCGTTCCATCCACTCATTGAAGAACCGCGCGTAATCTCCCGGTGTCTTAGGACGCGCCCACATATCGGTGAGTTCGCTCATCACCAAAAAGCCCATCTCATCGCATAAATCCATAAAAGCGGACGCGGGCGGGTTGTGTGACGTGCGTATCGCGTTGACACCCATGTTTCTCATTAGTTCCAACTGCCGCCACGCCGCGTTTATGTTGAACGCCGCGCCGAGGCCGCCCAAGTCGTGATGTAAGCACACGCCTTTCAGTTTCAGCGGTCTTCCGTTCAAGAAGAAGCCACGGTCGGGCGTAAATTCCGTGCGGCGGAATCCGAAGCGCGTTTCTGCGGCATCCTCAACGCACTCTCCGACAATCAGTTCGGAGAGCAGGGTGTACAGTTTAGGGTTCTCAATGTCCCACGCTTCAATCCCTTGTTCCGCGCCAATCAGTGTGTGGCGTATTTCGTATTGCCGCCCATCGGTGACAGTCTCCGCTTTGGCTTTCCATGTCCACGTTCCGTCTTGATACGCGGTTGTGACGTAAATGCCGTCAGGCGCGAAACGGCACGCGCCGCGCGTAATCAGCCACACATCGCGGATGATGCCCGCGCCCGTGTACCAACGCGCACTCTGCCCGTGATAATTCACGGTAAGAAGCAGGGTGTTTGATTCTTGAGGGCGTATGTAATCCGTGATGTCATGCTCAAACGCCGTGTAGCCGTATTTCCACTCGCCGACAAGCTGCCCGTTGACATACAGCGAGCTGTCCATATACACGCCGTCAAACCGCAGGCTTACGCGCTGACCGGGGCTCAAGTCACCGATTTCCAGTTCCCGCGTATAGCGGCCAACGCCGCTTTGATAGAATGTTTGCGCGTCACCAATCAGCCAGTCATGCGGGACGCTCACGGGGCGCGGCTCGCTCCCGTCTTCGAGCGTAAAACTCCAGTTATTATTCAGCGGTTCGATATGTGTCATGGACAGACCCCCCTTTTACATATCTATTATACATAAATCGGGAGGAAAATCAAGTAGGGACGGCATATATGCCACGGTTAACGCATGAAAGACCACTAGAGTTTGAAATTACTAGCGAAAAGGATATTATAGAGGTAATCATCGTCATAAGCGCAACGGTGGCGGCGGGATTTGATACTCATCTTAGCGTCATCCTTTTTCAAGAGATTGAGTGCAATGTGCCGGATAACCGCGAAATTCTCGGCACAGTTATCCTTTCGCATACGACAATTATCCTCGTTAAACGCGACATCAAGAACCCAGTGCAAACTGTTCTCAATGCCCCAATGACCGCGAACTGCCTCGGCAAATTTCTTTACATCCGTCAAAGAAGTGATGAAATAACGGGTTTCTTCATGCAAAATATCATTTTTCCAAACACCGGATTTGACAGCTCCTATCGCTTTCAACCCCGCCCATTTCGGTTTTTGGTACAGCCAGTCTATCTCTGTTTCCAAAAGATATTCCCGTGTCTCAATCCGTCCGTGTCCCTTTTCTCTTGTGACAGTCTTTGCTTTGACGGTTTCAGTCTCAAAATACAGCTTTACGTCATCATGCAAACTGCTCTGATTCCCTTTGAGACCAAAAACATAATCAGCTTCAGCTTTCACAATATCTTTTGCTATTTCCTTTTGACACCCCATCGCGTCTATCGTGACAATACAACCTCTCAATTCCAGCAATGAAATCAAATCGGGTATAGCTGTGACCTCATTGGATTTTTCATCGGTTTTCACTTGCCCCAATACCAACCTGCTCTTGTTCGCCCATGCGCTTACCATATGTATTGCTTTGTTTCCGATTCCCTTGCTGCCGCGCAGTGTTTTTCCGTCTATGCTTACGATTTCGCCTAGCTGCTTGTTCACGGCATTTACCCATGAGAAAAAACAGGCTTCTAATTCTTTCGGGTTTATCATTGAGAATATCCGCTCAAACGTATCGTGGGACGGTATCCCGTTTTTCAGTTTTAGTTTCAGTTTCTTGCGAAACCATGTTTGCTTCGTCCGGCAGTAATGCTCTACCTGATACCACGCCTCACATTCCGCCACTACAGCGCAGATTACCATAATTATGATTTCTATTAAACTGTGTTTTACTTTCCACGGTTGCCGCGGGTCGCTTATTCCTTCAAAGTGTTCTCGTAACATAATAAAATCATCTCCCTTTTCGATTCTATCATGTTATGTCAACCGGTACACCGCTTTCATGCGTTAACCGTGGCATATATGCCGTCCATCGTGATTGGCAACCCCCCCGTCCGCCACGGCGGACGAACGGGCGGGACGCACAGGAGTGCGTCCCCTACATGGGGGGGGCAGGGGGTGTAGCGGACGGCATATATGCCGTCCCTACCTCCGTTTAACAAACATGGGTACTGCCGCGCCCGCCAGAATCAGAATCGCGCCGCCCAGAGCGAAAGGCCACCACGCGCGTCCGGAGTCCTGCTCGTCTTCGCTGTCAGATTCCGCTTCGGTACTTGTATCGGAGGGTGCTGCGAGTTCCGCGCCGTCACGCTGTAACAGAACATATCCCGTTCTCGCGGGCATTGTCAGGGTATTTCCGTCAACGCGCCCAATCGCGCTTGTTCCGGCACGCTGACCGTCAACCAGAATATCCCAACCCGAAACGGGCAGAGTAACGGTGCGTTCGGAATCATCGGCGTTGACCGCTACAAACAGCGTTTCATCGGCTTTCAGCGTATACGCTATAACCTGCGCCTCCACGTCCATGAATGTTATAGATTCGGCAATTTCGTCAGCCGTTTGCAGTCTGAATGACGGCTGTGCTTTACGCAGGGCGATAAGCCCTCTGTAATACTCATACAGGTCGTTATAATTCGTCTTCCGATTCCAATCAAGCTGGTTTATGGCATCAGATGATTCATAGCTGTTACTGTTGCCGAATTTTGATCGGGCGAACTCCTCTCCGGCTTGGAAAAATGGGATTCCCTGCGATGTCAGCACGAGCAGAGCCGCCATCTTGTTCATTTCGAGCCATTCGGTCTCTCCCAAGTCCGGGCGCGATGCTTTGAACTTATCATAAAGCGTCAGGTTGTCATGCGCGGAGACATAGTTTACTGTCTGCGAGGGAGCTTTAGCCCACGGTCTGTTTTCCGAGTCGGGGTTTGTGATTCGAGTATAATCAATCTGCGGGTGGAAAACGGAGGCGGCAATGCCGAACGCCACATCTTCGCGTCTGCTGTAATCGCCGCTGACAAATCCCGGCTGCTGATGGTCGAAAACGCCGCCTTTAATACCGTCACGCATATCATCGGAGAACACGGCGAACCGCTCGTCAAGTTTCGGAGTGTTCACTTTCAAAGCCTGTTGGTCGCGCGGAAGCTGAACAGTTCCGCCGCTCCAACCCTCGCCGTACAAAAGGATTGTCGGGTCAATTTCATCGAGGGCGGCGCGGACAAGATTCATAGTTTCGATATCATGAATACCCATCAAGTCAAATCTAAATCCGTCAATGTTATACTCCGTAGCCCAGTAAATGACAGAGTCGATAATCAGCTTACGCATCATGCTCCTCTCCGATGCCGTCTCGTTGCCGCAGCCCGAACCGTCTGAGAAATTGCCCGCGGAGGTAAAACGATAGTAATAATTCGGCACAAGCAGGTTGAGATTGCTGTTCGCTGTCGCTCCCGTGTGGTTGTACACCACGTCCATTACGACACGCAGACCGTTTTTGTGCATACTCTGCACCATCTGCTTGAACTCGTTGATACGCACATTGCCGTCATACGGGTCGGTTGAAAATGAGCCTTCGGGCAGGTTGTAGTTTTCGGGGTCGTAGCCCCAGTTGAATTTATTTTCATTCAGCTTTGATTCGTCAATGCTCCTAAAGTCAAAAACCGGCAGCAGGTGAACATGGGTTATACCCAGTTCAACAATGTGGTCGATACCCGTTGAAAGCCCGCCCGGGCTTTTTGTGCCCTCCTCGGTAAAGGCGAGATACTTTCCCTTGTTGACAATGCCGGAACTCTCGGCGGTGGAGAGGTCACGAACGTGCAGCTCATAGATAACCGCGTCGGTCGGATTCTCGAACGGAGGAGAGACATCGTTTTCCCATCCCTCGGGGTTGGTATCGCTGAGATTGACGACCATACCGCGCTTGCCGTTAACGCCCGCCGCTCTGGCGTAGGGGTCAATCGCTTCGCTCTCCTCGCCGTTGTTTGTAACGGTATATGTATAATAAATATTTTTCAAATCGCGGTTGACCTCCGCTACCCAAACGCCTTTCCCTGCAGATGTCATTTCAATAGCTTCCAGAAGCTCTGACTTGCCGCCGTCAGGGTAGAGGTTGACCCTCGCCGCCTGTACAACGGGCGACCAGAGCTTGAATGTGGTTTTATCTTTAGTGTATATCGCGCCGAGTTCTCCATCGTAAGTATACATATCTTCAAACCCCTCGCTTGAGAAGTATTTGTTGCCTACCGTGGCGGAAAGGGGAGTATAACCGTCAAATTCAACGGTATAAGTCGTGTTCAGGTCGATAGGTTCATCGGTTTTCAGAATAAACGAGGTAGCGTATCCCGGTTCTAAATCGCTGTAGTCGGAGTCGCCGCCGATTGCCGTAAACCCTTCGGGAACTAAAGTTGTCGGATAGGACAATCTAACGTTTATTTCGTCAATTCCTGTTACTTCCGCGCTTTTTACCATTTTTTCTTTGCCCAAATCTTTCTCCGCTCCGGCAAGGAATCCTTTTCCAAGCCCCGAATACACGCGGTACGCGATGCCGGGTTCAGCTTTTGATATAGACATCTCAAACGCGGTTTCTTTACCGTCTATTATAAAGGTAATGACGGGCTTTTGTACAGAGTTTACATTATTCAGCACAGCCCTGTATTCGCTGCCCGACTTACGGACGGGTATATCCTCGCCGTTAAGTGAAAGGCGCATTTCCTCCTCCGCGAGCCTTCCGTCATAGCGGTCGCGGTGGACAATTATCTCAAGATTGGTGAATTGGACTACATCGGCGTATCCCTCGGGGGCTTCGTAGAGGAACTCCTCCCGCCCTGAAATAACCCAAATTTCACTGCCCAGCGTTAAGTCAACGAAGCGGTCGCCGAACTCCTTTTCAGCCCAGTCGTTATCGCTTGTACTCCTGCGGAGTAGAAATCCGATGCGCGTCATTTCGGTGTCTATCGTAACGGTCGCAATCATGCCGAAAGCATCCTTCTCGGTAAATTGGTATCCCGAACCTTCCGCGTCTGCCCATGACCAAATGTTCCACTCGTCATACGCGCCGTCGCTCCGCTGATAGTGGATGGTAATCACTTTTTCGTCCGCCGCCGATGTAACGGGTAAGTACACCAGAAGCAGAAGTGCCGCGAGACACAGGGAGAGAATACGCTTCATGCCCAATATTTTTTTCATACATAGCACCCTTTCACAAATTATGTTTGTCGATAAACAGAGAAATGCGAATTCGATTTCATACGGACGCGCTCCGGGAACGTTCCCGGTAATTTAATATTAGCATACATTATTCAATTTGTCAACGCAATTATTGCAATTACAAGAAAATTATTTATAACAACACACAAAATTATTTCAGAACAAGCGAAATAATTTAACAAGAACACACAAAACAATTTAATAATGTGTATTGACATTTTGGTAAAATGTGTTATAATGATTGTCGGAAGCGTTACCGAAACTCTTTAGATTCCGGAGAAAAGGGTTTGATTATGAATGAGAGTGTTAACATTTTTGATATAGCCAAACTGACCGGAGTAAGCACCAGTACGGTTTCAAGAGTTCTGAACGGACACCCCGAGGTCAGCCAAAAGACGCGCCTGCGCGTTCAGCAAGCGATAAGCGAACACAGATATATACCGAACAACAGCGCGAGGAGCTTATCGCGCATTTCAACAGACGCTATTGTCGTTGTAGTCAGCGGAGTTACCAACCCCTTTTTCTCGCGCATGATTTCGATTATTCAAGCGGAGCTTGAAAAAAGACATTACACGATGATACTGCAAGATTACGACCCCGGTTCGGATACTGACATTGTGGATTTGGCGGTCAGTCTTTATAAGGAAAAACGCCCCAGAGGTCTTATGTTTCTGGGCGGAAACTTTGAATCCGGTCATCGCCGTCTGCGTCAGCTCAACATCCCCGTAATGCTTGCGACTACAACGATTCTTGCCGAAACAGATCGCTCGTGGTTTTCGAGTATAACCATAGACGATGAGCGCGAGGCATATAATATGGCGAGTTACATTTGCCGCAACGGGCATAAGCGCATCGCGATTATAGGAAATCATCAGCTGCGGACAATCGGGCTTGACAAAATACTGCGCGAACACGGCTACAGCGCGACTGAGGCTAAGATTAAAGACGAGGCTTCGTTTTCGTTTGAAACAGGCTATCTGGCGGCGCGGAAGCTGCTGGAAATCGGCTCTTATACTTGTGTGTTCTGCTTTTCCGATATATTGGCGATAGGGGCTATGAAAGCAATTCGCGATAAAGGTCTTAGAATCCCTGAGGATATATCGGTGGTTGGATTTGACGGCATTGAGGCAGGGTTTTACATGAACCCCGCGCTGACGACCGTAAAACAACCCTTGGAGGAGATTGCCCTGCACAGTGTAAAAGGGTTAATAAACTCTATCGAATCGGGGGAATCTTATGGACATATAGTTATGCCCACGACAATGGTGGAGGGCGGAAGCTTCCGCCCGTTCACGGGTTAACCTATTTTATTTTTGTTACTTATTCCGTGAATAATACACGGAAAAGTAAATATAGGGGTAATAGCCCCGGAAAGAAGGAGAAAAAATGAAAAGAACACTCGCAATCGCATTAGCTCTTATGTTGGCTCTCTTTGCGCTCGCGGGCTGCGGCACAGACACCGACAGCGGCAGCTCAAGCAACAGCGGCAACTCAAGCAATTCAGGCAGCAGCACGACCGACAGCGGAAGCAGCACCGCCGACAGCGGCACAAGCACCGACAGCGGAACTGCCGCCAATGACGGCGAAACCGTTGACCTGCTCGTATGGGGACCGCAGGAAGACCAAGAGTTCCTCGCGGTTGTTGCCGAGAGATTCAAAGCGGCAAACCCGCAGAACACCTATAATTTCACTTTCGGCGTTGTTAAAGAAGACGAAGTTAAGAGCCGCTTAGGTGAAGATATTACTTCCGGCGCGGACGTGTTCCGCCTTCCGGACGACCAAATGAGAGATTTGGTTAACTCCGGTTCATTGTATGAAATTACCCGTAACGCCGATAACGTAAAGAGCCGCAACGCGCAGTCATCGGTAGAAGGCGCGATTCTCGGCGGTAAGCTGATGGGCTATCCGTCTGCGGCGGACAACGGATACTATCTGTATTATGACAAGAGTGTGCTGTCCGATGAAGACGTTAAAACCCTTGACGCTATTCTTGAAAAATCAGCGGCGGCGGGAAAGAAACTTGTTTACCCCATTACCATTGGTTGGGTCGGGTATTCTTGGCTTCTGGCTCAAGGCACATTTGAGTTTGACGGAGACGGCAAACTGACTGACTGTGACTTCAACAACGCGGACGGCGTTGCGGCGATAGAAGCCGCAGTGGCAATGGTAGCGCATTCCGCGTTCCTCAACGGCGACTTTGACCAAGTATCTTCGGGTCTTGGCGACACAGTAGCGGCCGGTGTCGGCGGCGGCTGGATGGCGGATGCCATTCAAGAGAAGCTGGGCGATAACTACGGCGTTACCAAGCTGCCCACGGCGACAATGGGCGGCAAGCAAGTACAGCTCTCAAGCTGGGCGGGCGGAAAAATCGTTGGCGTTAACAGCCACACGCAAGTTCCCGTACACGCGATGGACTTTGCGGACTTCTTGACAAGCGAAGAAATGCAGCAGTTGGCGTTTGAAATGCGTCAGACAGGACCGAGTAACATTAACGTTGCAAACAGCGATGCGTTAAAGGGCGTACCGCACTTGGCGGCTCTCGCGTATCAGGCGCAGTTCGCGCAAGTACAGGCGAAAATGAGCGACCCGTATTGGAGTCCGGTTGAGGCTCTTATGCAGGAAATCAACGCGGGACTTACCGGAGATGTTCAGTCGGCTCTGAACGCGGTGGTCGAGCAGTTATTCTTAGCGAACGGCTAAAATCTAATTATTTATGAGGGGCTGTTGCAACGACAGCCCCTTTATGTTACAATAGAACAAAACCGAGGTGATTGTGTGAAACATAGTTTGGAAAAGCATGGATTGAAAGAACCCGCGTTTCGCGAGTTTGTCGGCGCGATGACAAAGGGAGACGTTTTTACCCGTTTGGGCTTTTTGATTATGGGCGCGGGCTGTGCCGCGCGCGGGCAAATAGCGAAAGGACTTCTCTTGCTTGCCGCGCAGGCATCGTATATTTACTTTATGTTCAGCTTCGGCGTAGTATATCTCTCCGATTTCGCTACGCTCGGCACTGTTGAGCAGACAACGGTCTGGGACGAAGCGGTGCAAATCAACAGGGTTGTCCCGGGCGATAACTCCATGATGATTCTGCTATTTAGTTTACTTACAATTTTCATATCGCTGATTTTCCTATACGTTTACTTCACAAGCGTGCGTGTCGGTTATCAAGCTCTCAAACGCCACCGCGCGGGAGCGGCTATGCCGACATTTATCGATGATTTGAAAAGTTTGTGGAATGATAAGTATCACTTCGTGCTGTTAACGCTCCCAACGCTCGGGCTTCTGGCGTTTACGGTTCTGCCGATTATATTTATGGTGGCTATGGCGTTTACAAACCTTGACAGGAATCACCAACCGCCCGGTAACCTCTTCACATGGGTAGGTTTTGAAAATTTCAAGGAAATATTCTTCTCCCACCCGCTGAAAAGCCGTACTTTTTACAGGGTATTGGGCTGGACGCTGACTTGGGCGGTAACGGCTACCGCGACTTGCTATATCGGCGGTGTTGCGCTTGCAATCTTGATTAACAATAAGCGCGTTCAGCTAAAGAATATGTGGCGCACATTCTTCGTTATTACCATCGCTGTCCCCCAATTCGCGTCACTGCTGTTCATACGGCAGCTCCTCAACGACAACGGAACTCTTAACATCGTATTGCAGAATCTGGGGATGATAACAGAACCCATAAAATTCTTGTCAACACACGCCCGAATTACGGTTTTGGTGGTTAACTTCTGGATTGGCGTTCCGTACACCATGCTGATAACAACGGGTATACTGATGAACATCCCGGAAGACCTGTTCGAGAGCGCGAGGATAGACGGCGCGGGACCGATTACGATATTCAGAAGAATAACGCTTCCGTATCTGTTTTTTGTAACAGCTCCTTTCCTAATTACACAATTTGTCGGAAATATCAATAACTTTAACGTTATCTTCCTGCTGACTAACGGTGAACCGCGAACGCTTGATTATTTTCAAGCGGGTAAAACGGACTTGCTGATAACATGGCTTTACAGGCAGACGGTTGACGAACAGAACTTTAATATGGCGGCTTCTATAGGTATTATGATTTTTATTATAGTTTCCGTTTTCAGCTTGATTACGTTTAACATTGTCGCGTCCGGCAAGAAAGAGGAGGAGTTTCAATGAGTAATTTCAAGAGATTTCTTAAACATGAAGTGGTTGACTTTTTATACCATCTTCTGCTTGCCGTAATGAGCGTTATATGGCTTCTTCCTGTCGCGTGGCTCATTTTGAACTCCCTGCGGCTTGAAAAAGACCCCTACATTGCCTATATCCTTCCAAAAACCTTCACACTGCAAAACTATGTCAATCTGTTCACCAACACGCGCGACTTTGACTTCCCGCGCTGGTTTATGAACACGCTGACAGTCGCCATTTTCTCGTGCCTTATATCGACCCTGCTGATTCTTATGATAAGCTATACGTTATCGCGCCTGCGCTTTCCGGCGCGGCGGCTGTATATGAATATACTGCTTATCCTCGGAATGTTCCCCGGATTTATGGCTATGGTGGCGGTGTATCACCTGCTTAACCTAATGAATCTGACACAGACGCTGACAGGTTTAGTCGTTATTTATTCATCCGGCGCGGCGTTGACGTATTATGTGGCAAAAGGGTTTTTCGATACCATACCGCGCTCGCTTGACGAGGCGGCGACCTTGGACGGCGCGTCGAAGAACACGATTTTCTGGCGCATAACGCTGCCGATGTCAAGACCTATTATTACCTACACGATAATACTGACATTCATCGCGCCGTGGGTAGATTTTATATTCGCGAACGTTATAATGAGAGGTAAGTCGGACAAATGGACGGTTGCGGTCGGACTTCGCAATATGATTGAGCGGAACAACGTTTTAGAGTATTTCACTCAGTTCTGCGCGGGTATTGTGGTGGTTTCAATACCGCTCGTAATACTGTTCATGTTGACGCAGAAAAACTATGTCGCCGGCGTTACCAGCGGTTCGACAAAGGGCTAATGGAGCATTATATGAAAATGTTAAGGTATTCAAAAAAAGCGTCAGCACTGCTGCTGACGCTTCTCTTTCTGCTGAGTGCGTGTACGGCAGTTCAGCAAACCCCGGAAGATATAACGTCAAATGTAACGTCAAATGTGACGGAAAGCGCAACGCCGGAAGTTGTATCGGAATCGCTGTCGAGCGGGGTCTGGTACGAAATTTTCAGCGGTTCGTTTAACGACAGCAACGGTGACGGCACAGGCGACCTGCGGGGAATTATTGAAAAACTGGATTATTTAAGCGATGACTTGAATATCAGCGGCATTTGGCTGACCCCGATTTTCCCATCGCCTACATATCATAAATACGACACTACGGATTACTATAACATTGACCCGGAGTTCGGGACAATGGAGGACTTTGAAGAGCTGATTGCCGAGTGTGACAAGAGGGGAATCGCGGTAATTCTTGACCTAATGCTCAATCACTCGTCAAGTCAGCATCCGTGGTTTTTGTCGGCAAAGAAGAGTGTTGTCATCGAGCCATGCGGTCAGAACCCGTGTTCCGTATCTGAGTTGTGCAGGGAGCATAACCCATATGTCGGCTGCTACAATTTTGAGCGCGTGGAAGAGGGCGAATCAACTCCAAAAGGTTGGTATACTTTTTCGGGTGGAAGACAAAGTGGTATTGCGATGACAAGAGAATCCCAACTGATAACGGATGGAGATGGGAATCCTGTTACGGACGAAGAAGGGGAGTTTGTCTATGAAGAAACAAGACGAACTTACTATGAAGCGGAGATGGATAGTTACGGGCATTTCTTACTTGACGACAATGGAGAATTTATAACTATTCGGGAGTTAGACCCGGAAGATATTGAATTCAGCAGTGAGGGAATACCTCTTAGGATTAAGTCAGCCGAAGATGTCCGGATAGAAACATGGAGATATGAGGCGGATTTCTGGGACGGGATGCCTGATTTTAACATGGACAGCCGCGAAATGCGCTTAGAAGTAGAAAGAATGGTTAGCTTCTGGCTGAGTAAGGGAATCGCGGGATTCAGGCTCGATGCCGTAAAGCACATCTATGACGACAGACCCAGAGACATTGAGTTTTTGAAATGGTTTGACGAGACGTGCAAACGTTATAAGAGGGACACAATACTAATCGGCGAGGTCTGGAGCGGCGAGGGCGAGGTGCTGGCCTTTTACGAGAGCGGGATTACCGGATTTTTCAACTTCCCGTTCGCGGGTAACGATGGCGCGATTAACAGCGCGGTGAAGGCAAAAGACGGCGCGTCAATGTCGTCCGCTCTTGAGCAGTTTACGAAGAACATAGAAAAGCGCAATCCCGATGGGGTTCATGTGCCGTTCCTCTCCAATCACGACACCGACCGCAGCGCGGAATATATCACCGACCCCAATATGCAAAAACTACAGGCGGCGGTTTATCTGCTGATGCCGGGTATGCCGTTCATGTACTACGGCGAGGAAATAGGGGAGAGCGGAAAAAAATCCCACGGTGATGAGGCTCTGCGCCTTCCTATGCCATGGGATGAGGTTGAGAGACAGCTCTCAGACCCCAATAGCCTGCTCAACTATTACCGCGCGGTTCTGGAACTGCGGACAAAGTTCACCGATATTCACGGCGGTGAGGTGAAAGACCTTAAATATTCAAACCGCCGCGTATGCGCCTATCAGGTGAACGATACGGCGGTGCTGCACAATTTCAGTGACGAATCGCAGGAGGTTGACATCAGCGGTATCATCCCGGGTATGAAGCTACTGGCGTTTATCAGCCCGTCCGGGGCGGAGACGGCTTTGGAGGGTACAACACTGACGCTCGCGCCGTATATGACAGTTATAATGAAATATGATTGACCGACAAATTTTTGTGTGCTAGAATATCTGTATCTTACCTTTGGAGGAAATAAAATGAGTAAAATTAAAGTTGGAATCATCGGATGCGGCGGCATTGCTTTCGGCAAGCATTTGCCGGCGATAAAGACAACGGGTCTTGCGGAAATAATCGGCTTCTGCGACACTGTTGAAGAACGCGCGAAGAAAGCGTTTGAAGAATATGGCGCGGAAAAAGCGTGTAAGGAGTACGGAACAAAAACAGCAAAGGTTTATAAAACCTATAAGGAACTGATTGCGGACAAGGACATCGAGGCGGTATACATACTAACGCCTAACCGCTCGCACAGCGAAATATCGGTTGCCGCGCTGAAAGCGGGTAAACACGTTATGTGTGAAAAACCCATGGCAATCAACGCGGCGGAAGCTGAAAAGATGGTGAAAGCCGCCAAAGAGAGCGGAAAGCTGCTCTCAATCGGTTATCAGAACCGTTACCGCGCCGACAGCCGATACGTAAAGGATTTCGCCCAAGAGGGCGGCTTCGGCGATATGTATTTCGCTCGCGCCAAGGCGATACGCCGCCGCGCCGTGCCGACATGGGGAGTGTTTCTTAACGAGCATGAGCAGGGCGGCGGACCGCTGATTGACATCGGCACTCACGCGCTGGATCTGACGCTCTGGGTTATGGACAACTACAAGCCCAAGTACGCCGTGGGAACGATTTATCACAAGCTCAACAATGAAAAAAAGACAGGCAACGCTTGGGGCGATTGGGACGCGAAAGAGTTTACCGTTGAGGACAGCGCGTTTGGCTTTGTGGTTATGGAGAACGGCGCGACAATAGTTTTGGAGTCCAGCTGGGCGTTGAACGACCGCTTCCCGCAGGAAGCCGTCTTTACCCTGTCGGGAACTAAAGCGGGCGTTGATTTTGTTGACGGTTTGCACATTAACAGCGTGCAGGGCGGCAAGCAGACCGTTACAAAAGTGGATTTTGGCAAAGGGGGCGTTGCGTTTTATGACGGGACAGGCGAAGACCCGGCGGTTTTGGAGCAGGAGGTATTTCTTAACGCCGTACTCGGCAAAGGAGAACTGACGGTAACGCCCGAACAGGCATATACGGTGACGCTGATTCTCGAAGCCATCTACAAGTCCGCCAAGACGGGTAAACCCGTATATTTTGATTAATTTTGTAGGGGCGACCTGCGGTCATCCGAGGGCGCAGCGTGCGCCCCGCATGAAAACCACAATATTTCAATAATGGGGGTAAATTACAATGAAAAAAATTAACATTCTTATTTACACCGAAGATGTTTTGAAAGACGCGGCGTTACGCGGTAACGAACTCACGCCCAAGGCATATCCCAACGGTCTGCACGCCGGCATTGCGGGAGCGTTTGATTCGGAGAAATACAACGTCCGCGCCGCCGGGATTGATAACATACGCGAAACAATCACACCGGAAATACTGGCGGATACCGATGTGCTTTTTTGGTGGGGGCATTGCCATCACCACGAAGTACCCGATGACATCGCGGAGCTTGTCGTTCGCGAGGTGAACAAAGGCATGGGGTTTGTCGCCCTGCACTCCGCGCATATAGCCAAGCCGTTTCTGCGGCTTATCGGCACTTCGGGTTCTTTGAGTTGGCGGCTAAACGACAGCGAAATCGTTTGGACAGCCGCACCCTATCACCCGATCGCGGCGGGCATTCCAACTCATTTTAAGCTGCCGAACGAAGAGATTTACAGCGAGCCGTTTGACATTCCCGCACCGGAGGACACGGTCTTTATCGGTTGGTTCTCTCAGGGTATGGTATTCCGCAGTGGTGTGACATACAGGCGCGGTTACGGAAAGGTGTTCTATTTCCAGCCGGGTCACGAGGAGTATCCTATTTATTATGACGAAACAATACGTCAAATTCTGAGCAATGCCGCCGGATGGGCTGCGCCGCAAGCGCGACGCGATAATTTGAATTGCCCCAATGTTGAGCCTGTAGTATAGAACTTGTGTTGTGAAAGGCGTTTATCCAAATCGTTATATAATATCCGATAATTTGGTAAAGGATGTGGTATCTTGAAAAAATTAAAAATTTATCTTGATACAAGTGCCATAGGGTATTTGGACGAAAATGAAGAAAAATATGCAAAAGATAAAGAAGCTATGCTTGCGCTCTGGGATGACATAAAAGAACTAAAATATGATGTGATTATTTCAGAATTAACATTTAGGGAATTAAGCGACAATAAAAACAAAGAAAAAGTAAACAAACTTTTAACTCTTATTTCCCAAATAAAATTTGAAACAATCGGGATTTCTGAAGAAGCAGAGCATATTGCAAATCTTGTGCAGAAGAACGAATTGTTGATATCCGATAAGCATCTTAATGACCGTTTGCATATTGGCTGTGCGTTCGATGCCGGCTGCGATGTTATCGTTTCAATGAATTTCAGGCATTTGGTCAATGTTAAGACGATAAGAGGTGTTAGGGCGATTTCTAATATTGAAGGCTATAAAAATATTGATATAATTCAACCTGCGGCTTTGGTTGGCGAGAAAGGAGCGTTTTGATATGTCATTTGCACAAGAAAACAGAATAATACGCGAAGAACAATCGATAAAAATGTCTGCCATGACATTGGATGAAAAAAAAGAATATGTTTCAAGCGGCGCAAAACAAATTCAAGAAAGAATTAGTGAATTAAGGCAAAAAGCGATTCGTTCACAATAACAACAGCGGAGTTGGATTAAACACCTTACCAACACGAACTTTAGAAAGGGAGATAATTATGTTCAAACTTGCGATTCAGTTATATTCACTGAGAGAATATGAGGCAGATTTAGACGGTATGTTCGCGAAAATCAAAGAGGCGGGATATGACGGCGTTGAGGCGTATTTTTACCTCTACGGGATGACGGCGGCACAGTTAAGAGAAAGGCTCGATAAAGCGGGGCTTGAGTGCGTGTCGATGCACGTTGATGTAAGCCGCTTCAAAAACGACATAGACGGGGTTATCGCGGACGCGAACGCTCTAGGCGCGTCAATGGTCGCCATACCTTTCATGGAATGGGAAGCTGAAGCGGATGCGTTGGATATCGCCGCGATTGTCCGCGCAAACTCCGCTAAAATCAAGGCGGGCGGTTTAATGTGGCTGTACCACAACCACTCGCATGAGTTCAAAAAGCTGGATAACGGTAAGGATTTCTTCGATGTCCTGCTCCCAAACACCGACAGCGGGCAGATAAACCTCCAACTCGACACCTATTGGGCGGAGCAGGCGGGCGTACCTGTCGCTTCGTTTATTGAGAGGGCAGGGGAGCGTATCGGCGGCTTCCATTTGAAAGATAAGATGGAAATAGGTTCGGGGAACATAGATTTTGAATATGTTTTGAAGACCGCCAAAAAACTCGGTCACAAGTGGTTAGTTGTGGAGCAGGAAGGTTTTGACAAAGACCCGTATGAGAGCATACGTATATCACGGGAATTTGTTGAAAACATTGCGAAAGGAGTATAGTTTATGAGCCGATTATTAACGCTTTTTACCGGACAATGGGCAGATATGGAACTGGAAACTATATGCGAAAAGGCTGAGACTTGGGATTATGACGGCTTGGAGCTTGCCTGTTGGGGCAAGCATTTGAACCCGTCAAAAGTCGTGACGGACGGCGCGTATGCTGATTATGTGTTGGAGACTTTGGGTAAACACGGGCTGAAGCTCAAGGCGATAGGCACACATTTAATCGGTCAGTGCGTGGGTGACGCGCCCGACCCGAGGCTTGACGGTTTCGCGCCCGCGAAATACGCGGGCAAACCTGCGGAGATTCGCGCTTGGGCAATCGAGGAGATGAAAATATGCGCCGCGGCCGCAAAGCGGTTGGGCGCGGAGGTTGCCACAAGTTTTACGGGTTCTCCTATCTGGAAATATATCTACTCGTTCCCGCAGACGACACCCGAGATGGTTGAGGAAGGTTTTGACGAAATTGTACGCCTTTGGAGCCCGATTCTCGATGTTTTTAAGAAAAACGGCATAAAATACGCATTGGAAGTACATCCGGGCGAGATTGCCTATGACTACTGGTCAACTAAAAAGCTGTTGGATAAATTCGCGGACAGACCGGAGTTCGGGCTGAACTTCGACCCATCGCATTTACTGTGGCAGGGTGTAGAGCCGCATTTATTCCTGAATGATTTCATCGACAGGGTATACCATGTGCATATCAAGGATGTCGCCGTTACATTGGACGGGCGCAGCGGTATTTTGGGGTCGCACATCGACTTCGGGGATTTGCGGCGCGGTTGGAATTTCCGCTCACCCGGACACGGAGATGTTGATTTTGAGAGTATCATCCGCGTTCTGAACGCGCACGGATACGGCGGTTCGCTGTCTGTTGAATGGGAGGACAGCCTTATGGACAGGGAATACGGCGCGGCGGAAGCGGCGGCGTTTGTAAGGCGATTAGACTTCCCGGCATCGGACATAAAGTTTGACGATGCGCTGAAAGTGGATTAGGTAAAAAGGGGTCGGGCATGGAAGCCCGACCCTACTCTTTTTCTACTAACCCAAAAATTTTGCGGAGCTGACGGGTAATCCACCACGGTTCTTTGGGGGCGGGAGGTTCGGTTCGCCGCCGCAGCACCTCGAGATTTGCCACGATACCGTCAAGAGCCATCAGCCGTTGAAGCACGTCTTTGTTAAAGTCATCAATTCGCTTCTGGGTTTCCCTATGCTCCATACCCAGATGTTTTTCGGTTTCCATATGTAAATCCTTGACATTGCGGTCTAAAGATTCGATTTTATCGACAAAAATATCGCCGTGCCTCACGGTTAACGCATATTGCTCACGCGCGCTTTGCTCATGGGCTTCTAACATAGAGGTCAGGTTATTCATTTCCTGACCTATTATTTCCTGTGATTTAATAACCGATTCATTGCGTTTCGACAGCAGCTTCATATCGCTGTCAATGCTGTCCTGCACCGAGACAAGATTGCCCATATCGGAACGGTAACGGGTCAAGGATTTCATTATATCTTCATAAACGCCGTCGTCATCGTCCTCACGCTTCTCGCCCGCGCGTCTTACGGCCGCGTTTAACTCGCGCTGACGTTTTTCCAGTATCTCAATGCGCGAATTGATATTCTCGAGCTGTCCGGCAAGACGCTCAAGAACATGAATCAGCGTTTCGTCACGATTTGATAAATTTTTATCAGGCACGTTATCACCTTTGTTTAATCTAATTCCTTTATCATCTTTTCAACATAAGCGACATCTTCGGATTCCATAGCCGCTTTGGTTTCAGCAATTAGAACATTGAAATTCTTATTGCCGCCAAGCTCTTTCTTTAACAACAGCAGCTTAAATAACAGTGTTTTTTGCATAACACGGATTTCTGTATTAGTCGGCATACCATAACCCCCTTTATAATTTTATTATATCCTCAGTTACCCCAATATGTCAATGGGCATTGCAAGTTCCGGATTATTACCTTTAATAGCGTTTATAATGTCAAATATGCTCTCGGCTCTCTTGTAAAGCATGACACCCGCTGAAAAGGATACGCCCTTTTGATGAGAATCACTGCCCGCTTGCATCGGTAACCCGTTGCGGCGGGCAAATTTATACGCCTTTTTATTTATTTCCGGCGGCATACCGCCGTTATAAACCTCGATACCGTCAATAAGCTCAGGTTCAACGGGAAGTGAAATCTGCGTACACCACCAAGCGTCACGGTAAGGATGTGCTTGCGCGATATAGCCGCCGTTATCACGCACAAGATTGCTGTATTGCTCAATATTAAGAGCTTCCATTTCGGGATGTGCCAAAAGAAAATCGGCGGATAAACCGTATGTAAGAAAATCCAACTCACCAATAGTGTATTCCCAACCGGGAAAGACATCCAACCCGAGTTTTGAACCCTCGCGTCTTACATCCTCATACCCCGACATGAAAAACGCGATTTTCTCTTTCCACGGCAGACTGCGGGAACAGCCGGAGGAGTAACCGTTAACAAAGTGGTCGGTTACAATTACTCCGGTATATCCGCGTTTTTTGTAGATACGCGCCTGTTCGGCGGGCGTGACGGCCGCGCACTTGCTGACAGGGGATGTGTGCATATGTGTTTCATATAAGAATGAGGGTTTACTCAAATTCATGTCCTCCGGTTGTTATTATAAATTGGTATTACAATGGATTTCCGTAGGGCGCGACGCCCTCGGTGTGCTGTGTACGTTACAGAATGAACATTAAGAAAATCAATATAAATGTGAGTTTGCTGTTTTTTTTCATAGCAAGGATTGCAGAACCGTAAAACAATGCACTGAATGTAGTTGTTAATCCATCAGTAATGCCATGCCCCACAATATGCGAAAGCCCCCATAAAACAGCAAGGGATATGCCGCCCCAAGGTATCCAACGCGGCTTAAACAATGCCTCGCCTGCTTCTTGCGAAAACGCTACAATTATGGTCATCAAAATAGCTTCAAGAAAATAGTAGAAATATTGAGCTGTAAAATTTGCGATTCCTAAACCGAACCCAACGGCATTGATAGAGCCTGTTAATTCTTTATATATCTTGAAGCCATCCCAGCTTATGTACGAAATTGTTATTGAAACAGCCAAAAGAAATATTCCCGCAAGTATGTTTCCTGCTGAGAGAGTTTCTTTATAGGAAAAATGGATTTCCGGCTTTCTTCTATAATAAGCGCGAATAAAAAGAATCCCACTAATCCAAAACAGGTATTCAAGAGGGTAGCGTATAATACCTTGCATTACCATATCCGAAGTAATAAGCCTTGCAATCCAAACTGCAAAAGCGTCTGTCTTTATAACAGCTTCAGCAGCTATAGCGAAAATTAACCATATAATTATTTTTTTCTTTTCTTGCATACGTTTCACCACTCCAAATATAAATAATAACTCAAATTCATGTCCTCCGGTTGTTATATAAATTGGTATTACAATGGATTTCCGTAGGGCGCGACGCCTCGGTGCGCCGTAAACGTGTAATTCCGTAGGGCGCAACGCCTCGGTGCGCCGTAAACGCCCCTCGGTAGATGGCGCGCCGGGGGCGTCGCGCCCTACGACATTGCATAACATCTCATGCCTGTCTTTTACACAAAACGTAATAAAATACGCGCCGTTTCGGCTGTAATCATACCCCTTCAATCGCGGGTGTTTTCTCGCGGTAAATTCTCTCATAAATCCTACAAATATTTCCGCATTACATCTATAACCTTATCCAAGTCTATTGGCTTCCCGACATGATAATCCATGCCCGCTTCGAGGCAAGCCTCTATATCGTCCTTAAATACGTTGGCAGTCATGGCTATAATCGGCAGCTTATCGCGCCGATGACCGGGTAAGGCGCGGATACGCCGCGTCGTTTCCAGACCGTCCATAACGGGCATCTGCATATCCATAAATATTATGTCGAATTTGCCCGGATTAGCTTCTATCGCGTTCAAGGCTTCCGTGCCGTTAACGGCACATTCTATGGTAATTCCGGTGTCTTCTAAAAGCGCGATTAAAATCTCGCGGTTTATCTCAACATCCTCCGCAAGCAGCATAGTCTTTCCTTTGAACTCACCTTCTACTGCCGCCGCGTTGGGTTTATCAATGTCTAAATCCATATCACGCCCACGCCGCGCCTTTATTGTAAAGATGAATGCCGCGCCCTTGCCGAGTTCCGATTCTATCCAAATCATGCCGTCCATCATCTCTACAATGCGTTTTGAGATTGCAAGACCTAAACCTGTTCCGCCGTATTGGCGGCTTGTGCCGCTTTCGGCTTGTATAAAAGCACTGAACAGTTTTAGCTGCTGCTCCTGTGATATGCCGATGCCGCTGTCGCTTACTTCAAAACGCAGCTCGCACTCGCCGTCAGTTTCGTTGATTAAAGAGACGTTAAGATTGATTGTCCCCTCTTCGGGCGTAAACTTAACCGCGTTTGTCAGAAGATTTGTAATGACCTGCGACAGACGCTGGTCGTCACCCTCTATAATACGCGGTATGGCATCGTCTATATTTAACATCAGCTGCTGATGTTTTTCGTCAACACGGAATCCTATGACGGTGATTATCCTTTGCAGCATATGCTCGATGTTAAACTCAACCGTTGACAGCTCCAGTTTGTCCGCCTCGATTTTTGCCATATCAAGCACATCGTTAATCACGCCCAGCAGGTGAGCAGAGGCATCGCTGATTTTATTGAGAGCGTGGTTTTTCTGCTCTATGTTATGAGCGTTTTTACCGATTGCCGTCATGCCGATGATTACGTTTAACGGCGTTCGCATTTCATGGCTCATATTGGACAGGAACGAACCTTTCGCCTTGCTGCTCTGTTCGGCAAATTCCTTTGCGGCGATAAGCTCCGTCTCCATAGCGCGTTTGTCGGTTATGTCCGTTGAAGACTGGAGATGAACCTTATGACCGCCGGGCCAATCAATAAGACGGTCAATGCTGCTGTAAACACAGCCTTTTATTGTGCCGTACTTATCCCATTCCACGACTGTGTCCGGCTCATCGGCAAGGCGCGGGACGGGGCAGAAATCGCAAACTCTATCTATTCCGCTCTGCAAAACCTTGTAGCATAACTGACCGACAGGGTTGCCCTCGATACCTAAATGGTCTTTCATGCTGTTATTTATAAAGAGAATTTCATTTGTTTTCGGATTGGTGACACAAATCATCGTTTCAAGCCCGTTCAGGATATTTTCCAAAAAC
>Ga0082212_10002279_pt1 | contig 28122 bp, 19 predicted proteins | sample TergutNt197P3_FD_71548 | JGI IMG/M metagenome (GOLD analysis project Ga0082212, IMG submission 71548) | Neocapritermes taracua P3 segment gut microbial communities from Petit-Saut dam, French Guiana - Nt197 P3 | ecosystem: Host-associated > Arthropoda: Insects > Digestive system > Gut ...
AAGATTATTGCCTTAAGTCAAGCTATAGAGTATGATTTTCAAGGAGTCAGAATCCAGGAGTCAGTAGTCAGAATGAAGGTAGTTTTCGCTTTGCGAAAACTATTAAAGTAAAAGAAAGAGTATATCTTGGGGGAAGCATATTCTCATGGTGTTTTTGTTTTTTATTCTGAATTCTGACTCCTGACTCCTGACTACTTGCGGTCGAAGACCGCTTTATGCTACTTCGATCACAGAAGCAGGAAAAGCTCTTCCCGGTAGAGAATGTTTATATTTATTCTCCCAAATGTAGCATCAAAAAAATCGAAAAATAGTTTAATGCTTTTATAACAAAAAAACCGTGCTAATCCGTTTCAATCTGTGCAAATCCGTGTCTAATTGCGTCCTATAGGTACTAGCATTCTGAATCCTGAGTGCTGAATACTTGCGGCTGAAAGTTGCAAAACGGGGTGTGTTATGGGTAAAATTGTTTCTGTGGTCAATCAAAAGGGCGGGGTGGCCAAAACTACAACGGCGGTTAGCCTGGCGGCGGGATTGGCGGCGGAAGGGAAAAAAACCCTGCTGATAGATATCGATCCTCAAGGCAATGCCACCAGCGGCTTGGGTCTTTCCTTACCTGCGGGCAGTCCCAGTGTTTATGAGGTTTTGATCAGTGATTTGCAGGCCAGCCAGGTGGTTTTGGCCTCTAATTACGAAAATCTGGCAATGCTGCCGTCTTCCCTGCAGCTGGCCGGGGCGGAAATCGAGCTGGTGGGGGCCAAGGAACGGGAATACAAGCTGAAAAGAGCCTTGCAGGGCTTGGCGGATCTCTACAATTATATAATTATAGACTGTCCGCCTTCTTTAGGTCTTTTGACCTTAAATGCCCTGGCTGCTGCCGACAGCATTTTGATTCCCCTTCACTGCGAATACTATGCCCTGGAAGGCGTAGGTCATTTGATGAACACCTACAACCTGGTCAAGCGGCATTTAAACCCGGATTTGGCTATAGAAGGGGTGCTTTTGACAATGTTTGACGCCCGCACCAATTTGTCCATCCAGGTAGTGGATTCGGTCAAGGAATTCTTCGGCCGGCAGGTTTTTGATGCCATTATCCCCCGTAATGTCCGCCTTTCCGAAGCCCCCAGCCACGGCCTGCCCATCTATTATTATGATCCCAAGTCCAAAGGATCGGAATCCTATTGCCGTTTTGTGCTGGAATTTCTAAGCCGTAATCAAGACCCGGGACTATCTGCCTCAGCTCCTTTAGAGGAAGAAAAACCGGCGGCAAGCAATCCGGTAGGGGAAATGAAGCCGGTAGATTTAGGCAAATCCGGCAGCAGCAGCTTTTTAAGCCGAAGCAGGAAAAGAAAGAAAAATAAGTAGGAGATAGGTATGAACAAAAAAGCTTTAGGCAAAGGATTGGCTGCCCTCATTCCTGACCGCACACCGGAGCCGGTTCGTCAGGAAGAGCAGGGGGAACAGGTGGTTTTGCTTCCTTTGGCTTCGATCCGCTCCAATCCGGCTCAGCCCCGGAAAGATTTTGACGAGGACAAGCTCCAGGAATTGGCAGCTTCCTTGCAGCAATATGGAGTTATCCAGCCGGTTTTGGTCAGCAGCGGCCCGGAAGGCAGCTATGAGCTGATTGCCGGGGAACGGCGCTGGCGGGCGGCTAAAATTGCCGGACTAGAGACGATCCCGGTCATCATCCGGGATTTACCCCGCCAGGAAAGCAGTGAAATCTCCCTGATCGAAAACATCCAGCGTCAGGATTTGAACCCCTTGGAAGAAGGGGAAAGCTACCGCCAGTTATTGGAAAATTTTAACTATACTCAAGAGCAGCTGGCCCAGCGCCTGGGCAAGAGCCGTCCTCATATTGCCAATACCCTGCGTTTACTTACCTTAGCCCCGGCCTATCAAGAGCTGATGCGCAACGGCAATCTCAGCGCCGGCCATGGCCGGGCCCTCTTGATGGTGGAAAGCCTCAGCCAGCAGGCAGTTTTGGCCGCCAAAATCATGGAGCAGCGCCTCTCGGTGCGCCAGGCGGAGGAAATGGCACGCGAGCTCAATAAGCAACCGCCCCCACCCGTCCCGATGATCAACCGGCCCCGGCTTTCCCCTATTTTGCAGGAGGTCGAAAACCGTTTGCGGACCAAACTGGGCACCAAAGCCCAAATCAGGCCCAGCGGCGCCGGGGGCCAAATTATGCTGGAATACTATTCCGAAGGAGATTTACAACGCCTGTTGGATTACTTGCTGCCGGATGAGGAATTCTAGGATGGAGCCAATTCCGCCAACTTCAAGGTGGTATTGGCATTTCTTATGGTTAGGCAATTATACATGGCTTTGTTCCGGACGATTTTGGACCAGCGGGTGTGGGAAAATGTGGCCAGGGGCGCCGACCAAAAAATCACCTTGCCAAAAAAACTGACCTGCTCATGTTCGGGCTTGGTCTCACCCACTTTAGCACAGGCCTCTGCTGCCGTCAAAGGTGGAATAACAAAAATAGCATTATGCTTGCTATCTGCACCGCAGTTCCACCAAGCAGGCGCATTGGCCAGGGCTTCTGCCAGTTCGGTATTGGTGATAATCCCAACAGGAATGCTAAAGCCAAAATGGTCAGTGATCAATTCTTCGCAAGCGGTTTTAATAGTTATTTCCTCATCAATATCACTTTCGAAAATAAGATTGCCGCTGTTGATATAAGTAAGCACATTAATGAATCCCCGTTGCTCAAAGGCTTTTTTTAGCTGAGTCATGGGGATTATGTTATTGCCTCCCACATTAATTCCTCGCAATAGAGCAATATATTTCGGCATAGGATGTCTCCATTAGTATTCGTTATCCTCACTATATAGCTCAACCTTAAGGTAGCTCTTACAGTTACTTTTATACTGTTTCACCATGAACTCAGGCTATAAAATATCGCATGAAAACAGGGTAAATCACAGCCAATTCTCTATAGCAAGATTGGGAATACGCTCAAAATGTTTTTCATTGTTAGTTACCAAAACCATTTCATATGACAATATCCACCGTCTTTGATACCCGGCTCTTTTCAATTTCTGAGATTATTGTTTCCGCGTCTTTTGAATCTTCCCATGCGCCCAGGGTATCAAATATTCTTAAGAGCATATTACTATTTTGGGCTGGTACAATTTTCTGTGTATCTAAAAAAACAACAATAACGCTTGATTCGTCAGGAGCTGTTACAGGTTCGTCTAATATGATCTGCCCTTTTCTGAAAATCCCGTATGCGGCATTTTGCATATTCTGCCCCCCCCTTTCGCTTGTGGGTCTCTGTAATAACATTATACTACAGGAACATGGATAAATCAATTTATTCATCCTGGGTTAAATCCAATTTAATGCACAGTTCATGCAATTGCTTTTCCGCTACTTCGCCGGGGGCTTGGGTCATCAGGTCTGTGGCGTTTTTGGTTTTGGGGAAAGCGATCACATCGCGGATGCTTTCCCGCCGGGCCATCAGCATTACTATCCGGTCGATGCCAAAAGCGATGCCGCCATGGGGGGGGGTGCCGTATTCGAAGGCGTCCAGTAAGAAGCCGAATTTGCTGTAGGCCTCCTCGGGAGAAAAGCCCAGGAGGGCAAAGAGCTGCTCCTGCACTTCCCGGCGATGGATCCGGATGCTGCCGCCGCCCAGTTCCATCCCGTTCAGCACCATGTCGTAGGCTTTTGCCCGCACTTGGCCCGGTTGGCTTTGCAATATGAGTAAGTCTTCGTCCTTGGGTGAAGTAAAGGGATGGTGCATAGCTACCCAGCGTTCCTCTTCCGGGTCATATTCCAGGAGGGGGAAATCAGTTACCCAAAGGAAATTCAGCTCATCAGGATCGATCAGATTTTCCCGGCGGGCGATCTCCTGGCGCAAATGGCCCAGGCTCTCTGCTGTAGTCAGCCAATCGGCAGCAATAAATAGCAGTAAATCTCCAGGCTCAGCCCCCATTTTTTGAAAAATTATGGAAATTTCTTCGGGGCTGAAAAACTTGGCAATAGGGGAACGTATTTCCCCTCCTTCTTCTACTATCATCCAGGCCAGGCCCTTGGCGCCATAAATAGCAGCATGAGCTGCCAATTCGTCGATTTCCTTGCGGGAGTATTTGCCGCAGGCTTTGGCATTGATGCCCCGTACCCAGCCGCCGCTTTCTACTGTCCCGGCAAAAACCTTAAATCCGCAGCCTGCCGCCACATCGGCAATATCTACCAATTCCAAGCCAAAGCGCAGATCCGGCTTGTCGGAACCAAAACGTCCCATAGCCTCGTCATAGGTCAGGCGGGGGAAGGGAAGTGGGGCTGATTTGCCCAGAACCCGGCGGAAAACCTCGCTCATCATCCTTTCGGCAAAATTAAGGACATCCTCAACTTCCACAAAGGACATTTCCATATCCAGCTGGGTAAATTCCGGCTGGCGGTCGGCCCGCAAATCTTCATCCCGAAAACAGCGGACAATCTGAAAATATTTATCAAATCCGGCTACCATCAAAAGCTGCTTAAAGATTTGAGGCGATTGAGGCAAGGCAAAAAAGGCGCCGGGCTGTACCCGGGAAGGCACCAAATAATCCCGGGCCCCTTCCGGAGTACTTTTAGTCAGCATAGGAGTTTCTATTTCCAGGAAGTCTTCCTGATCCAAAAAATTGCGGATAGCCATGGTCACCTTATGCCGCAAAATCAGGTTATTCTGCATTTCCGGCCGCCTGAGGTCCAAATAACGGTACTTCAAACGCAGGCTTTCATCGGTATCTATACCGTCCTTTATATAAAAAGGAGGGGTTTTGGCTTTATTAAGAATGCGCAAATCTACGGCTGCAACTTCAATCTCGCCGCTGGATATATTTTTATTGATCAAGCCCTCCGGCCGGATCTCCACCCGGCCCAGCACCTCAACTACAAATTCCGGACGAACCGTTTCCGCTCTGGCAAAAACTTCCGGGCCGCTTTGATCATTAAAAACCACCTGCACTATGCCAAAGCGATCCCGCAGATCAAAAAAGATCATCCCGCCCAAATCCCGGCGGATATGGACCCAGCCAAGCAAAACAACCTCCTGACCCGCATTCTCCTTATTCAAAAGCCCGCAATAGTGGCTTCTCTTCCTCCCGGTTAAAACCTTGCTCATTATCTGTACCCCCTTGTTGTTAATTGACAATTGACAATTGACAATTGATAATTTTTGAAAAAACACTACGTGTTTTCTTTTATTTTATTAAAAGACTTTTTATTTAAACTCCACACTCCACTCTCCACTCTCCACACTTAAAAAGTGCTTATTTTCCCAGTTTATCACAAAAGAAGGAAAGCAAATCTTCATCAGGCACTAGCTCCTGAAAGCTTTCCGCCATATCTCTTACCTGGTAGAGACCGCTTTGCAGTTCATCTTCACCTATTATTATCACAAATCTGGCGCCTTGTTTGTCGGCGGATTTTAGTTGGGATTTTAGGCTCTTGCCTAGTAGGTCTTGTTGGACGCTTAGGTTTTTTTGCCGTAATTCTTGGGCTAGGGTAAAGGCTTTGCCGCAGGCTGCTTCGCCCATGGTGGCAATAAAAATGTCTAATTGGGGCTCTTTTTCAAAGCCAATCCCTTGAGATTCCAGGGCTAGAAAAATCCGTTCCAGGCCCAGGGCAAAACCTACTCCGGGGATGGCTGGGCCGCCGAATTCTTCGATCAGGCCGTCATAGCGGCCGCCGCCGCAAACCGCACTTTGGGCGCCGATGCCTTTAATTTGGATTTCAAAAGCGGTTTTGGTGTAATAATCCAAGCCGCGGACCAGTCTATCGTCCAAAATATAGGGAATGCCTGCCTCGTCTATAGTATTTCGTACCTTGCGGAAATGTTCTTCGCATTCCGGGCAGACCTGATCCAGCATAACCGGGGCGCCAACTGAAAGCTCCCGGCAAATAGGGCTTTTGCAATCCAAGATCCGCAAAGGGTTGCGCTCAAAACGCTCCCGGCAGGTGGTGCAAAGCTGCTCTTTTTGGGGCGCCAGGAATTCCTGCAAGGACTGACGGTACAAAGGACGGCACTTGGGGCAGCCCACGCTGTTCAAATGCAGATCCAGCTCATTAAGCCCCAGGGAAGTATAAAAATCCCAGGCAAAACAAATAACTTCCGCATCCGCCAGGTAAGAATTACTGCCAAAAATTTCCAATCCAAATTGATGAAACTGATGATAACGTCCGGCTTGAGGCCGCTCGCTGCGAAACATAGGCCCCAGATAATAGAGCTTGACCGGCTGGTTTAGGGCCTGCATCTTATTCTCCAGATAGGCCCTGGCCACCGAGGCGGTACCTTCCGGCCGCAGGGCCAGGGAACGTCCCCCCATATCCTGGAAAACATACATTTCCTTTTGCACAATATCGCTAGTATTGCCCACTCCCCGGGCAAAAAGTTCAGTTTCTTCAAAAATAGGAGTACGAATTTCCTCAAACCCATATTGCCTGCATAAACGATGCAGTTTATTCTCCAAATCCTGCCATCTAACAGTTTCTCCAGGCAAAAAATCATTAGTACCCCGCGGCCGCTTTATAGTCATGTTACCTCCTAATCCCTACCCCAGATAAACTGGAAAAGAATTCAAAAAATTAGACGCTGATTTGCACGGATTAAAAACGGATTAGCACAGATTTTTTATTATAAAAAGTATTGAATTAATTTTTGTTTTTCTTCAAACAACAGCACCAAAGTTCCTCATATCATCAGACAACAGCGAAAATCCGTTAAAATCCTTAAAATCCGTGTCTAATTATTTCATGCATCAATTTTAATCCACATCCTTGCAGGTCAATCAAGAGAAGGCGTATATTTTGTGACTTTTTTTGTTCGAATTTTGAGCTTAGTTCCTAAGATAGGGATTTTTCCGCTTTTCCTCGCCGATAGTGGTAAAAGATCCGTGTCCGGGGAAAACTTGTACTGCCTCAGGAAGGATCAACAGCTTTTCCTTGATGGAAGACAGCAAAGCTGTGGAGCTGCCGCCCGGTAAATCAGTGCGGCCAATGGAAAGGCGAAAAAGGGTGTCGCCGCTGAAGAGATAGTTCCCGCAGTAAAGACAAATCCCTCCCGGGGTATGGCCGGGCGTATGCAAAACCTTGATGTTCAGGGCCCCCAGTTGGATTTCCTGGCCGTCAACAAGATAGCTTTGGGCTTTTTCATATTTTGCGATCTCTCCCAGAAACCCCACCAGCCCGCTCTTGGGCAGGTGGGTATCAGCCTGATGGATCCAAATGGGGGCCCCGGTCATCTTATGCAGGCGTTTATTGGCTCCAACATGGTCGAAATGGCCATGGGTATTGACAATAGCCGTTACCTGAACTTTTTCCGCATCCAGCAAATCCCTGATCTCGCCGGCCCGGCCGCCCGGGTCGATAACTATCACTTCCCGGCTGACCGCATCACCGAAAACATAACAATTGGTCCCCAAATGACCCACCTTGAGGTGGTGAAATATAACTTTTTCCATGATTTAGCTTACCTCTTCTGATTCCAAAACTGTACTTTCCAGGAGGTGATTCGTAATGCGTAATGCGTAATCAATAAAAGACACTGCGTGTTTTTAAGCATTTGATTACGCATTACGGATTACGAATTGATAGTAATAGTTACCGGGCCGTCGTTGATCAGGCTTACCTGCATATCCGCTTGAAAAATACCGGTTTGCACTTCTATTCCTTCTTTTGCCAGTTGGGCGGAAAAGTATTCGTAAAGCCGTTTGGCTTCATCCGGCGGCGCTGCCTGGCTGAAGCTGGGCCTTAAGCCCTTGCGGCAATCGCCGAAAAGAGTAAATTGAGAAACTGTCAGGGCCTGGCCGCCGACATTTAGTAAAGACAGGTTCATTTTTTGATTCTCATCAGCAAAGATCCGCAAATTGGCGGTTTTATGAGCCAAAAAATCAGCCTCTTTCTCGCTGTCGCCCTGGCCCACCCCCAGAAAAATCAACAAACCGGGACCAATTTGGGCCACAACCTCCTGCCCCACCCGAACCGCAGCCTCCCGGACCCTCTGTAAGAGTACTTGCATTTTTCTCTCCTCACTTAAGAAGTTCTAAAATACGGGTTTTGCAGTTTCTCCTCGCCAATGGTGGAAAAGGGGCCGTGGCCGGGGAAAACTTGAACATGATCAGGTAGGCCCAACAGCTTTTCTCTGATAGAGCTGATCAGGGTGTCAAAATCTCCTCCGGGTAGATCGCAGCGGCCAATGGAAAGGCGGAACAAGGTGTCGCCGCTGAAGAGATGATCCCCGCAATAGAGGCAAATTCCCCCCGGGGAGTGTCCGGGCGTATGCAAAACCTTCACTTTCAAGCCGCCGAGAGCTATTTCCTGACCATCAAATAAAAAATCATGAGCCTCCAGGGCATTTGGCCCCTCCAACTTCCAGCCCACATCCGGTTTGGTCAGCATATAGGCATCAAAGCGATGGATCCAAATAGGCGCCCCGGTCATTTTATGCAGGCGGGCATTGGCCCCAACATGATCAAAATGACCATGAGTATTGATAATTGCTTTAAGACGAACCTTCTTTTCATCCAGCCATGACTCTATAATGTCTGGCTTATCAGCAGGATCGATCACCACCACTTCCCGAGAAACCGCATCACCAAAAACATAACAATTAGTACCAAAAGCCCCAATAGGAAGGTGCTGAAAAATTACCTTTTCCATGTTTAGCCTATCCTTTCTGATTTTCTAGACTGTACCATTTTTAAATCAATTCACAATGTATGAAAAAAAGCTTTTAATAATTGTCAATTGTCAATTGTCAATTGTCAATTGTTCTTCCTCCCTTCCGGGCTGGTTACCCGTCCGGCTTCTAATACATCCGGTACCCGCATCAGGCGGGCCAGAAGATGGTTTAGCTGGTCCAGACTGTTGACTTCCAGCTTTACCAGCACGGTTGCTATCCGGGTTTTGGGATCGAAGGTAATATGAAGGGCATTGACAATTATTTTCGAATCGGCAATAGTCGCCATAATGTCTATGGTCAGGCGGTCCCGGTTGTTGGCCAAAATTTTCAGTTCCACCTGAAAAACCCCATGGATCTGTTCAAACCAACCGGCCTCGATCAGGCGATCCTGCTCTTGTTTGCGATAGTTGGCGATATTGTTACAATCATCCCTATGAATAGAAACCCCCCGGCCCCGGGTGATATAGCCGACAATACTGTCGCCGGGCAGCGGTTTGCAGCAGCGGGCAAAACTCACCGCAACATTATCGATATCGGCTACCCAAACCCCTTGGCCGCGGCTTTTGCGTTCGTCAAACTCGCGTATTTTGGGCTTTTGGGCAATGCCTTGGCGGTAATCTGCTTTGATTTTAGAGATTGCTTGATAAACCGTCACAGAACCGCTGCCCACAGCCACATAAAGGTCGTCCGTATGGGAAAAGCCAAGGCGGTTAGCTGCTTCAGCTAATTTATCCGGTTTCAAAATAGCATCAGGATCATGTTGGTACTTTTGGCATTCTTTTTCCAAAAGCTCCCGGCCTTGGGCCAGCTTGACCTCACGGGCCTCCCGGTTGAACCATTGATTGATCCGGTTTTTGGCGGTCTGGGTTTTGACTATTTTCAGCCAGTCCCGGCTGGGATGGCTGTTTTTATTGGTCAATATTTCAACTATATCCCCGTTTTCCAGCCGATAATCCAGAGGAACTATGCGCTTGTTGACCTTGCTCCCTACGCATTGGTGGCCTACCTGAGTATGGACCCGGTAGGCAAAATCTATGGGGCAGGAACCGGCGCTCAGCTCATAAACATCACCCTTGGGGCTGAAGACAAAAACACTGTCGCTGAAAAGGTCGCTTTTAACAGTTTCCACAAATTCTTTGGGGCTGTCCAGATCCTGCTGCCATTCCAGCATTTGGCGCAGCCATTCGATTTTTTTCTCAAAATCGGCGTCGGCGCTTCTTCCTTCTTTATAGCGCCAGTGAGCGGCAATGCCATATTCGGCGATGCGATGCATGTCATGGGTGCGGATCTGGACCTCAAGCGGTACCCCGTTTTCCCCGATCACCGTGGTGTGGATGGATTGATACATATTGTTTTTGGGCATAGCCACAAAATCTTTGAAGCGGCCGGGAATGGGCTTCCACAAAGTATGGACTACCCCCAGCACCCCATAGCAATCAACGACTGTGTCCACAATTACCCGCACCGCGTTAAGATCAAAGATTTCGCTGAGATTTTTTTGCTGGCGCAGCATTTTGGCATAGATGCTGTAATAATTTTTGGAGCGGCTGCTGATTTCCGCGCTGATCCCGGCTTTGCGCAAATTATCCATGATGATATCGCACATCAGCTCCAGATAATGCTCCCGTTCCTGGCGCTCCATAGTCATCTGTTTGACCAGCGCTTCATATTTATCCGGCTCTAAAGATTCCAGGGCCAAATCTTCCAGCTGGCTCTTGATTTTGAAAATACCCAGACGGTGGGCCAGGGGGGCATAGATGGTTTTGGTTTCTTCGGCGATTTCCTTTTGCCGTTTCAGGGAGCTGTGAAAGCGCAGAGTTTGCATATTATGGAGGCGGTCGGCCAACTTGATCAGGATGATCCGGATATCGCTGGCCATAGCCAAAAACATTTTGCGCAGATTTTCCGCCTGGCGTTCCTGGCGGGAGCGGTACTCCAGGCGGCTGAGTTTGGTTACTCCGTCTACCAGGCGGGCAATTTCCTCGCCAAATTCTTTGGTCAGATAGTCCAGGCTATAGGGGGTATCCTCGACTACATCATGGAGGAAGCCGGCGGCTATACTGGTGTCGTCCAGTTGTAAATCAGTGATGATTTTGCCAACATGCAAAGGATGGCTGACATATTCTTCCCCGGAATCCCGCAATTGACCGGCATGGGCCAAAGCAGCCAGTTCATAAGCGCGCAGAAGCAAGCCGCTGTCGCTGGCGGGATTATATTGCCTGGCTTGATCGATTATATCCTGAATATGCAATTTGTCAGCTTCCATAAATACTTCCCCGCAACTCCAGGTATATTTTGTGACTTTTTTTGTTCGAATTTGAGAGCTTAGTTCCTACTCCCTACTCCCTTGCAGTCGAAGACCGATTTAGTTGCCTTAAATCCCAATTATACCATTTATTATTTTAGATGGCAAGCTTTTTATCTGGAAGAAATGGAAAATTATGGAAATTGCAAAATTCAATTTGCTTTGCTATTTTTGAGAGTATTTGTTATAATAATAAAGAGAATATTCTCAGGCGGGCTGTTTACCTGTAAAGAAAGGAATATGATCATGTTTAAAAACTTTCATGATTTGCAGCAATACTGCAAAGATCAGGAAATAAAAACCGTTGATTTCAAAATGATTGATTTGCCTGGCCGCTGGCGCCATCTTAGTATCCCTATTGAGCGCTTTTCAGAAAAAACCCTGGAACAGGGCATTGGTTTTGATGCTTCCAACTATGGTTTTGCCATGGTGGAAAAAAGCGATATGGTTTTTATCCCCGATCTTGCAACTGCGATGCTGGATCCTTTTAGTGAAATCAAAACCCTTTCCCTGATCGGGGATGTTTTTGTCATCGGTGATACCCACCGGCGCTTTGCCCAAGATCCCCGTTCTATTGCGGTGAAAGCAGAAGAGTATATGCGGCATTTGGGTATTGCCGATGAAATGCGGATCGGGCCGGAATTTGAGTTCTATCTTTTCGATAGCGCCAGCTACGACACCCGGCCTCATGCCTCGCACCTGACTATTGATGCCAAACAAGCCGTCTGGAATTCCGGCCAAATGCCAAGTCTTGCCTATAAGGTACCCCAAAAGGGCGGCTATCATATCGCTCCGCCTATGGATATAGACTATGATTTGCGCAATAAAATGTCTTACCTGCTCCAAGAGCGGGGGGTGAGGGTAAAGTATCATCATCCGGAAGTAGGAGGCCCCGGCCAGCAGGAAATAGAGCTGGAATCCGGTCCCATGCGGGAAATTGCCGATCATACCATGCTGGTAAAATATATTGTCAAAAACGCAGCTTTTAAGGCGGGCAAAACAGCCACTTTTTTACCGAAACCCCTTTGGGGCGAGGCCGGCAGTGGTATGCATGTTCATATTCAGCTCTTCAAGGAGGGCAAGCCCCTCTTCTTTGACCCGGCGGGCTATTCCGGCCTGAGTCAAACCGCCCTCTATTTTATCGGCGGGCTGCTCCGCCATGTTCCGGCCCTTTGCGCTTTGGTCAATCCCAGCACCAATTCCTATAAACGCCTGGTGCCTGGTTATGAGGCGCCGGTCAATATTTGCTATGCCACTGCCAACCGCAGCGCCGTGATCCGGGTGCCGGACTATGCCAGGGGCGCCTCCGCCAAGCGTTTTGAAATCCGCAATCCGGATGCCAGCGGCAATCCCTATCTGACCTATGCCGCTATTTTAATGGCGGGCCTGGATGGGATCAAAAACAAGATCGACCCCTGTCAAGCTGGTTTCGGCCCCTATGATATCAATCTTTATCAGCTTTCTGATGAGGAAAAAGCCAAAATCAAATCTTTGCCGGAAAGCTTGAAGGAGGCAGTTTTGGCCTTAGAGCAGGATCATGAATTCTTGCTGGCAGGCGATGTTTTTCCCCTGCAGCTTTTGCAAACCTGGATGCAGCGCAAAAGCAATGAAGTCCGGGAAATAAACATTTTCCCCACCCCGGCGGAATTCGCTTTCTATTATGATATTTAACGTTAGTTAGGAGTCATTGAAAAATGCAGTTAAAAGAATATATGGATAGTATTAAATGTCTGGTGGAGGGGCGTTTGGATGAATTGTTGCCGGAAGCGCCTGATAGTCCGGAGGCTGTTCTTTACCGGGCAATGCGCTATTCCGTATTGGGCGGCGGCAAGCGGCTGCGTGCTATCATTTTTTTGGCGACCTGCGATTTGTTTGGCCTGAAACAGGAGCTTTACCTGGATTTTGCCTGTGCTTTGGAAATGCTGCAAACCTATTCCCTGATCCATGACGATTTGCCGGCAATGGATAATGATGATTACCGGCGGGGACAGCTGACCTGCCATAAAGTTTTCGGTGAAGCTCAAGCTATCTTGGCAGGTGATGCCCTGCTGACCCAGGCTTTTAACCTGATGCTGAGCCTTGATGATGAGGTTGACCGGGGGCTGCTTTGCCAGGCTGCAAGGCAAACTGCCTGGCTTTTGGGCTTGGGCGGCATGGTGCGGGGCCAGGCAGCGGATATGGCCCTGACCGGGCAGGATCCGGATCTGCCGTTGCTGCAATATATCCATTATCATAAAACAGGCGCCTTTTTTCAGGCGGCTATCAAAAGCGGAGCTATTTTTGGCCAAGCTTTGCCCCGGGAGATGGAGGCATTGTGCGCCTATAGCGAGAGAATCGGCCTGCTTTTCCAGGTGGTGGATGATATTTTGGATCTAGCCGGAGATGAGCAGGTTTTAGGCAAACCCCCTGGCAGCGATAAACGCAACAGTAAAATAACCTACCCCAGCCTGATTGGCTTAGAAAAGGCCAGAAAACTGGCCGAAAAAACAGCAGAAGAAGCAAAAGCAGCATTGGAAATATTTGGAAGCAAGGTCTGGTTTTTCAATGAACTCCCTGCCTATTTGGTAAAAAGAAGTTTTGGTGTGGCTGCCAAGGTTGATGATTTACCCCTGAAAAATTTTTTTTAGACAAAGGAGAAAATCTCTTGACAAAAAAGGACAGGTGGGCTATAATAAAAAAGCTTCGGGCGAAGAGTTGGACTAAGATTGCAGGACTTTGACTGATGGTAAAACATGAATAGCGTAAGCAGTTGCGAATGTTTGGTGTTCCAATTACTTTTCGGATAAACCCACCAATAAAAAAGCATTAATCCAACACTCAAAACTCAGCATTCAAAACTCAACACTGGACTGCAAAGCAGGCCGCAAGGGCGATTAGCTCAGTTGGGAGAGCGCCTGCCTTACAAGCAGGATGTCGGCAGTTCAAGTCTGTCATCGCCCACCAGGAGGTTTTGGAAAATAAGGAACTGTGGTGTAGCGGTTAACATGCCGGCCTGTCACGCCGGAGATCGCGGGTTCGATTCCCGTCAGTTCCGCCAAAAGCCTTGGTAGCTCAGTCGGTAGAGCAGGGGACTGAAAATCCCCGTGTCGGTGGTTCAATTCCGCCCCAAGGCACCAACATGCGGGCATAACTCAGTGGTAGAGTGCGACCTTGCCAAGGTCGAAGTCGAGGGTTCGAATCCCTTTGCCCGCTCCAAATATCGGCAATATGAGCCAAAATGAAGAGAAAACTAATAATTAATGATGAGTAAAATATCGGCGCAAACTAGTTGCGCCGATATTTGTATTTTTCACTATTAATTTTCGTATTCCCGCTCAAAACTCAACACTCCGGCTTGTCCGGGTTAGGCATAGGTCAACAAACATCAGCCGCCGACTACCATACGCAGGATCAGGGCGGCGTCGGTGGTGTCTACTTTGCCGTCGCCGTTGATGTCGCCCAGGAGCAGGGCTCTGGGAGTCCAGTCGATCAGGCCGACAATCATCTGGAGGATCAGCATGGCATCTTCGGGGGTGACGAAACCGTCAGCGTTGACATCGCCCAAAAGACCGATGACCAAGGTGCCGGGTTTGACGGCGACATCCAAATCAACCAGTTTGTCCAAAAGGCCTTCATACTGCAATTTCACCGGTTCAAGATTCAGCGGGAAGTCCCCGGTACCGGGAGCGCCGGCTGCTACTTGGTATTTGACGGTGAAGAGGACGTCATTGCCGAGAATATTCTCATCGGAGGCAAAAGCAACCCTCATTGTGTCGGCAGCATAGGTGGGATTGAAGACAAAATAAGGTGTAGACAATAAAGAGGTGGCTGCAACTCCGACAGGAGTATAGACAGCGCTGTTATAAGGTATCTTCAGATCCAGGTTGGTAAAGCCGAAATCATTGCCTTTGATGCTGTAGGTAACATCCACGGTACCGCCGGGGGCGCCCAAAACATCAAGCACTTCGATGGTTACTCCCTCTGATTCAACCAGTTGCAGGGGAATATCAATATAGGTGCCGGCGCCCAATTTAAGGTCAAGCCCGCCGGTGGAGGCGGTATCCAGGTTGGGGCTGGCCATGGCATCGGTACCGTAGACCATGACGGCGATTTGACAACCTTTTTCAAAGACATAGTTATAGGGGTTCAATTCCACAACATAGTTGTAATACTTTCCGGGTTCGATGGCCGTGGTTTGGAAATAGTAATCCGGGACATAGTTGTGATCGGGGACCTCGAACCAGGCTTTGCCATCATAGCTGGGGTTCTGGATATCGGTGTGGCCCCAGGTGACATATTTGAAATTGGTGACATTGCTGCCGGCCCTGGCGGTTCCCGGGTTCAGAATACCGGCAGTAGTGTTGACAGTGGTGGTGTAGGGGGAGGCAGAGGAGGCGGCGGCGCCGTTTTCCACCGGGAATACGGTGACAGCAGTGCCGTTGCTGCCGCCGTTGCCGAGACGGGCTTGAAGCCGGGGGATGCGGCCGATTTCCAATAAAGCAACGGTCAGGTTACCGGTTTTTTTGGTGGGAGCGCCGTTTAAGTGAACGACAACGGTACCGCTCATGCGCAAATCTTCTTTGAGGGGCTCGGAAATATACATCAGACGGCCTTCGACAGGTCGGTCGATGCATTCTATCAGAGAGCTATAGGGAGCATAGGCGGTAGTGGTGCGGTTGACTCCAACGACCCGGTCGTCGCAATAGTTGTATTGAGTACTGGTGGGCGTAAGGTTGCCATAGCTGCCGCTTTGGCCGATGGTCGGAGAAACGGTAGTGGGAGCGCCCGGATGACGGGGCAGATAACTGATCTGCTGAGATACATTCATATCAGTAAAACCCTCTACCTTTTCCTGGGGTACAGTAAAGGAAAGCCTGCCGGCTGTGGTTACGCCGGGGCCCTCGCTCATGTATATCTTTTGATAATGGAAGCCGGGGAGGATGGTACCGCGCTCTTCGGCATCATTGTCGAAATCATAACCTTCCATGACGCCGGTTTTTTGATTGGCAGAGGTAATGTCATACATCAGCTCGTCAACATGGTTGTCCAAGCCCAAGAGATAGTGATCCAGGAACAGCAAATACCATTTCTGCATGCCGCGGCTGATACCGTCTTTGCCGGGGACCAGGCGGCTGTTTTGGCTGGCATGGTTGGAAAGGCCGGATACCAATTTATGGGTACCATAGGTATCCGGATCGGTACCTGCCCATTTGTCGCGCCAGGCTTGGAGGGGCTGATAGGCATGCCTGGGCATAACATTCCAGTCCTGCTGACCGTTGGTTTGGAGAATACCCACATCATCGCGTATCTGGCCATAGGCGCGGGTCAGATTGCGGTAATCCCATTCGGTATTATAGTCGCCGGTGGTCCGGTCTTGTTTTTCCATCATATAATATTGGGTTTCAGTATAGGCCCGCTGGGCGATCAGGGTGAAATTGGGGCCGTCCGGAGGAATCATATTGGGGTTGTTATTGATGGAGCCGCAGTCGGCGTCGATCCGGCTGAAGTTGAAGGAGGAGTGGAGATTCATATCCTCACCGCCATAACCTTCGGGGCCGTGGAGGGCGCCGCCGGAACGGTAATACTCATACCAGCTGGCGACATGGGCTTCCGGCATAATGGCTTTGAGGCCGGGGACGCCGGTCATGGCAGCCAGGGTGGGGGTGGTGCCGGGATAGGAAGTTCCGTCCATGGCCACATGGCCGTTGGCCCAGGTAGCCACCGCTTCGACGCTGCCGGTACGGGTGGTATAGGCTTTGGCCTCGCCGGCCAGCCATTTGCAGGCGGCAGCGGCGGAAAGCCACTCTTCCACGTGCTGACTGTTGGTGATGCCTTCGCCGTCCCTGTTACCCAGCAGCTGGCCGTAAATACAGGCATAGCCGCGAACAAGATAGTGGGACCATCTGGCGGGGAAACCGGAGGTGCCGCCCCAGGCGCCGGAGCTGCCGGGGATACCGGTCCCGGTGGGAACGGTGGCGGCAGGGACGCTGCCGGTATAAAGATTTCTGGTGCGGACATCGCCGTATTCAGTTTTAAACTCAATCGTACCGGATTTTTCCGTACCGGTATACCAGCTGTCTACCGCGAAAGCGTCTGCGGTGGACCACCAAATGGGATCCCAGGCTTCCGGACCGGTATATTTGATGTCGTCATATGTTAAGTAGGTGGTGTCGGGGTTGTCGGGGTTCAGGGCCACATTATAGTTGGGCTTATAGAGGAAGCTTCTCGACAGATCCTGCAGGTGAGGATCTGCACTGTTGATGTAGTTACTCATCCGGGGCCAGGTTCGGATTATTGCTTTATTTTATATGTTGTTAACGGTTTTACTCTCAAGTCCTTAACCTCGGCCACTCTTATACGTCCTTTTGTCTTATCACCTTTTGAGTATTCAAGTAATTCCGTCAAGCCTTCCATCATATTATCGAATTGCTTACTCATTTTCTAAACTCCTCTCTCAATCAAATCAGAAACACCGCATAAAGCGGAACGATCTTTTTCCCATCAGTAAAGCCAAAGTTTTTAGTTGATAGTTTTATCGCATATTTTGGTTTGTAGCTTTCAATATAGACTTTCAAACTTTTTGCTTGCATATTGTCGGCGCTCTTGACCTCGATGGGGATTATCGTACCGTTGCGTTGGATAATGAAATCGACCTCCGCGCCCCGGGCAGATTCCCAATAGTAAGCGGTGTAGCCGTTGATTTTTAAATGGACGGCTACATAGTTCTCCGTCAGGCCACCCTTGAAATATTCAAGTTCGTCAGACATATACAGAACATCCTGAACCACCAATTCCTTTTTAGCGCAGAGCAGCCCTAAATCAGAAACATAGATTTTGAAAGCATCAATGTCTTTGTTGTCGTCAAGGGGCTTTCTGGGCTGGTTTACTTTGTAAACCTGGGAAACTATGCCGGACAGATTCAGCCACTCGATAGCATTTTCAAACTCAGATGCCCGGCCACCTTTCTTGATCAGTTTATATTGAAAACGGGTGTTTTTCTTTGAGAGTTGAACAGTGATATTGTTATAGGTGAGTCTTGTTTTCTTGATTTCGTTTTGCTGATTGTATTTGCTCATGTCGTCAAGATAATTTACCAGGATCGTAGACTGGATGTTGCGGATCAGAATATAATCCTTTGTCTCGGCAAATTGCCTCACACATTCGGGCATCCCGCCGACAACGAGATATTGGCGATAATACTGCATTGCTGAATCGTGGAAGGCAAAAGGCAGAGGAGAATCTGTCTGAAAGCAGTCTTTGATTTTGCCTACCATTGCTTCCTCTCCCATAGCAAGCAAAAATTCTTCCATATCCAGCGGATGCATGGTTTTCAGGTCAACCTTGCCAACAGGGAAGGAAAACTCCTTGCGGTTTACCGCAACGCCCAGTAAGCTGCCCGCTACGATAATATGATATTCCGGGGCTTCCTCACAAAAGTATTTAAGTGAGGTCAGCGCGCGTTCACAGACCTGAACCTCATCAAACACGATCAGGGTTTTTTCCTTTATAATAGTTTGACCGGAAATATGAGACAGCAAGGGAATCAGATAGGCGGGGCTGATGTCCTCGTCAAAGTTTGCTTTTAACTTGCCGTTTCTCTCAAAATTGAAGTACGCTACATTTTCATAGTGGGTACGCCCAAATTCCAGGATGGAATAGGTTTTACCCACTTGTCTTGCCCCTTGAACAACAAGGGGCTTACGGTGCGGGTTATTCTTCCAATCCTCAAAAAAGCGGTTTATCTTTCTGTACACGAGTTATCCTCCTCTCTGGCCTTATCTAATGCGGGTTTCACCCGCAAGTATTCAGGATTCAGTATTCAGAAATCAGAATGTTTGTAGGTTTTGCTCCGCAAAACGATTGAACTAAATTCTTATTTTTTATTTACGACTCTGCGCCGTTAGCTACTATAGTATAACGCATACTGGTGTAAATATCAAGTGATTTTGCATGAAAATATGCGCTATTTCGCATGAGTTATCTATTAATATATTCGAATTCTAACATGACATTAAATCAGCAATGGTATAGAGCAATATATCCGCTAGCGGGGCTTGACTCTATTATTCATTTGTGCTACAATTAACTCGAAGTAAAAATGCGTATTTGCGCAAAAATATTAGGAGATTATTATGATCATTGAGAGACCGCACTATTTGAACAAGCTGATCGAAAAGAAGGAGAATGGCTTTATTAAAGTCATTACCGGTGTACGCAGATGCGGAAAGTCTTATCTGCTTTTTAACCTTTATCATGATTATCTCAATTCACTTCATGTCGAGGACAAGTACATCATTGAATTGGCCCTGGATGAAGCCAGGAATGCCCGCTACAGGAATCCTTTGGAGCTTGATCAATATATCAGAGAACAAGTCATTGAGAAAGACCAAGTGTATTATGTATTTCTGGATGAAATCCAAAAGGTGGCGGAGATCAAAAATCCCTATATTGACGATACTGAGGCAAAAATCGGCTTTGTTGATGTTTTGCTTGGGCTTATGAAAATCAGGAATCTTGATCTTTATGTAACCGGAAGCAATTCAAAAATGCTCTCCTCCGATATATTGACCGAGTTTAGGGACAGAGGTGATGAGATCAAATTGAACCCCTTGACTTTCAGAGAGTTCTCGGCCGCCTATGAGGGAGAGCAGCGCAATGCCTGGAAGGAGTATTATACCTATGGTGGTATGCCGGTGGTTTTATTGAGAAAAAACCATGAAGAAAAAAGTAAATATTTAAAGGATCTCTTTACTAAAACTTATATTACCGATGTTATCGAGCGGCATAAGATTTTGAACAACAAAGAGATTTTAGAAGAACTCCTGAATATTATTTCCTCCTCCATCGGTTCGCTTACCAATCCGACAAAGCTTTCAAACACTTTCAGGAGTGTCAAAAATATCAAAATATCATCTATGACCATCAACACCTATCTGGATTACTTTATTGATGCTTTTATTATCTGCAAGTCATACCGATATGATATAAAAGGGAAAAAATATCTAGATACTCCCTTAAAATACTACTTTACCGATGTTGGCCTGAGAAATGCCCGCTTAAATTTCCGCCAACAGGAAGAGAATCATATTATGGAAAATATCATTTATAATGAACTTGCAGCCAGGGCTTTTGATATTGATGTCGGTGTTGTTGAATGCAATCAGAGAAATAAGGAGGGAAAAAGCCAGCGCTCACAGCTGGAAGTGGATTTTATAGCCAATAAGGACAGCAGACGGTATTATATCCAATCGGCGCTTTCTCTTCCCCATGAGGAAAAAAGAAAACAGGAAGTCAATTCTCTGTACCGGATCGCTGATTCTTTCAAGAAAATTGTCATTGTCAAAGATGACATTATTCCCTGGCATGATGAAAAAGGTGTTCTTTACCTAGGCATAGAACAATTCTTGCTGGATGCAACTGCCATGGATTCATAACTTACTATCTCTTTGGTAAATTTTTGAAAAGATGAGAAAAAGGTTTTTTATCAATTAATCTAGAAAATTATAAAAGAATGGAATATCCGGCAGCAGTTAATAAAGAAGCTTAAGCTGAAGGGGGGGATCGGCAAAAATAATAGTCTCAAGAGGATACCATATACAGTACCATTGGAGCATATTACACCAAAGGATAACAAGAAATTGTTCTGCTCCCTAGCCCCTACTCCCTAACCCGGACAAGCCGGAGAAGTACCGTCATTGCGGACTTGATCCGCAATCCCCCGGTAATACGCAGGGGATCCCGGGTCAAGCCCGGGATGACGTGTATGATGATTTTTATCAATAATTTTGCCATTTTACATCGAATTTCGCTAGTAAGAGCCTAATCCCTTGCGGTGCAGCCGCTTTTGAATTAAGATTGGAGGACTCAGTATGTCGAAAAAATTTACCTTTTTGCTGCTTTTTGCCCTGATAGCAATAGTGGGGATCAGCGCCTTTGCCTCGGTGGCAGCTCAGGAGATGCCAGCTTCTGTCATACCGAATGTACCTAACCCCAATGCTCCTGATAATGACTTTGATATCCTTAATCTGTTCGGGGCCGATTCGCCCCATTCCCAAATGCTGGTTACCGAGAATGCCCGCTCCCTGATGGACTTCGGGGCAGCCCCCGCAGGGCAGCGCCGTGATGCCGGCGCCGGATATGACCGCAGTTATGTCGATCCTCATGGCGGCGAGTATATCAGGACTTTTGTCGGCAAAGAATATGCCGGACAAACCTACCTGATCGATGGCAAACCCTATACGGTCAGTGCTGACGGCTATGCCGTTGACCCGATTTATGAAAAAGGCGGCTATCTGTTTACGCCCTTGTACAGGGACGAGACCAATCTCTATATGATCGCCATGGACTTCGACGACCTCAAAGGCGACAACTATGCCCCCTACGGCGCCCAAAGATCGGTTCTTCCGCTCAACGGCGCTATTTTTGATCTGACCTATCCGCAGGTTTTATATAATCAGACCTATTATGGCAATGACGGCCTGGAAAGGCTGCCCGAACATATCTTCAAAGGCCGGGGCACCCTTACCGACGGGAACGGGGTCGGCGTGGTCGACCGGCTGCAAATGATGTCTATGGGCCGGCTGAAAGTTAATGCTATTTGCCTTAACGAGGAATATGCCAAACTGCATCCGGAAATGGACGAATTAAATGACAAATGGCCCTGGTTTAGGGCTGAGAGCGCCATGATGTCCTATAACACCCAAGGCCTGGCCGAATGTGAAGATTACCGCCAGTTCTCCCGGATCCACCAGGGCGGTATCGACGCGGCAATGAGAACATTGGAAAAACTGAGAACAGATGTGCTGGCAGGAAAATGGACTGATGCCCAAATCCAAGCGGGTACAGCCTATTTGGATAAAGCTGCTTTGGCGGCTGCAGTCAAGAAAACCATGGATGATTTCGAAAACGTCGATGGTATCTATACCGTAATGCCTCCCACCACCCACGGTTATGGCTATGGCTGGCAAGCCGGTTCCGGCATTGCCACCGCCTTCGGTTATAATGACCAATCCCAGGTTCTTCGCGACAGCGAATACCGCCACGAATTTGAAGCCAGAACTCCGGGCGGCCGGATGCTGGGCGGCGGCGTCTTCGGCACCATGAACCTGACCCGTGATTTCTCCCGGGTCATTACCACCTGGTTACATGAATTCGCCCATACCTACGGCTTGATCGACGACTATGCCTACGGCAGCATGGGTACCAATAACGGCGAAACCAGCGGCGGACAGACCAACTGGAGCATAATGGGCCCCGATGCCGCTATGAGAACAGGGGTGGACCTTCATGCCTGGCGCAAATTCCGCTTGGGCTGGCTCAATCAAGACGAGACCTACATGATCCTGCCGGGTGAAAAGAAAAAAGTGGCGATCCTCTCCGTCAGCGCCCAAGGCCAGCCGGGGGATTATGATCTGAAATTAGCCGAATCACTGGCAGCATTGGGCTATGCCCCGGGTGAAGTCGATAATATCGGCGCCCGCCTGGTCGCCATTCCTAAGGAAATGCGCAGCCGCGATACCTTCGGCATGGTTTGGAACAACGGCTGGAATCCCGACAGGACGGGATACAGCTGGTATGACTGGTTTATCAATCAATGGGCAGGCGGCGAAACCTATGCCATCAAAACCTTCCCCTCTTTTTATACTGTGGAAAGCCGCAAACAATTGGGCGTTGACCAATATGTAGCTTTGGCAGCCAACGGCGGCGGCGTGATCGTCAGCTATGTCGCCAACTCCACCTGGGAAACGGGACACGGCGCCGGCGCCTTCAAGGGATTGACCGGCAATACGCCTTTGCGTAAGGGCGGTACCACCACCTGGGAAGATCAAAACATCGGCCTTTCCGTTACGGTTTTGGAAACCGGAGAATTCTTTGATGTAGTGGAAATAGAATATGCCGCCGCGCCTCAGCGCAGCGCAGCACGCCATGTCTATATGGGTTCGCTTACAGCCTCCGACAGTTTTGTCCAGCCCGGCGATCCCTTTGCGGTAGACTTTGATATCTTCACCTTTGCCAACCCCAACACAAATGACGGCACCGCAGCCCCGGCAGCCCCCACCCGCGTAGCCAGCCCTCTGGGCGTACCGGGAGGTATAGCCGGCTTTGAAATGACTGTGGAATTCGACCCCGCTGCCTTCGAATACAGACCTGCCGGCAATGCCCTTCCCGAGGGCTGGGCAATGAGCGATCTTAATGTCGACATCACTGATATCGGCGCCGGCAAACTGATCGTGACAGCAGCCGGCAGCAGGATGGTTGACAAAGATACTATCCTGACCCTTGGCTTTGCGGCCAAAGCCGGCGCCGCCGTGGGCGAGTCCGCCATCAAAGGAACCATCACTGATGTCGCCCTGCACAACTGGCGCGGCCAAGTCGTCAAAGTAGGCGGCCCGGGCTTCAACGGTACTGCCGGCGGCAAAGCGGTAGGCACATACGGTAACGGCACATTCGCCTATTTCCATGCCACCAATACCCTCACCCTCACCTCCGAGGACATCAAGAGCGGCGGCGGTATAGTGACAGTGGGCGCGGCCCCGACCTACAATGTCAGCGGCAGGATCGTCTGCGAAATCCCCGGCCCCTTGTACGGCTTGGAAAGACAATCTGACGGCAAAGTAAACAGCGATAACTACACCGGTGTGGAATCGGTCGTCAATCTCTATAAAGCCGACGGCACCCTGGTTGCCACTACCAAGTCCGTTCTTGAAGGTTACTTCAGCATAGACGGCATACCTGACGGAACCTATTATCTCACAGCCAAAAAACCCAGATATGATCTGGGCATCAGTCCGGAATTTACGATTGCCGGCGCCGATGTGATCATCAGAAGCAACGAAGCCGGGGCTTTAGGAACGATTGAGATAGATCCTCTGATGAGGGAACGTTATACGATGAGCGGTGTCGTCAAAGGCGGCTATAGTTCCGACGGAAGCGACGCGGCTCCTTTGGCAAACGTTGATGTTTACATAATCAATATCGGCGCTGCCTATGAGCTTATGGGCGGCCCGGTCAAAACCGATGCCGAAGGTAAGTTTACGGTAACCGGCCTGGAGTCCTTCCATCCCTACGCGGCTATAGCTGTCAGCGTCAAGGGCACTGAATATGAAGGCAAATACTTGCCGCAGATCCATCTCTATCCCCACATCAATAAGCCTATCTTCGGCGTGACCGAAAAGCTGGAATTGAGCCTGGGCTTGAATTACGGTGAATCGGGGCAGGACTATAATTATCCCAGCGGGGTCGGACAGCTGAACGCCTACGGCGGTACCAGACGCGTCTACAACAACCCCGGCGCTTGTTATAATATCAAACTGACGGATAATGTGATCAATAGGAACGTCACCCTGGTAGAAACCCAGGATGTCCGCTTCCGGATGACAACCAAATCCAATGCGATCCGCTTCCAGCTGCGGGATATGGACGGCAATGCAGTAGGACCGCTCCAAAGCAGCCTGGGTAATACCAACGGCGATGATATGGTCCGCAATGTAGCTCCGGGCGAATATTACATCGAGGTAAGCCGGCCCAATTATATCAGCGGCTGCACCATGCCTTTCACGGTATACGGCACCAGGATCATGCTGCGCCAAAGCCAAACAGCCAACACCATGGACTTGCAAGCGCTAACAAGCGGCAACACCATCAGCGGTACGGTCATTGACGGCACCACAGGCGAGATCATTGAGGGCGCCTCGGTAGTCTGCATTCCCTTCTCTACCGGCTACGGTAAAGGCCTGCCGGTATTCACCGCTGCAGACGGCACTTTCAGCAACACCGTAGTCACAGGTCAAAAGGATCTCGTCTTCAGTAAAGAAGGCTATGCAAACAAAACTGTCAGCCTGGCAAGCGGCGGCGCAACCAACCTGAAAGTGATAATGGAACCGGTGGCCTGGGAAGATTACAAGCCTGTGTTGGAAGTAGCCAGCGTTTTTGTCGCTCCCGGCGGTACCGTGGATGTCACCTACAGCATCAAGGGTAATGCCTTAGGTTTCACCACCTTGGATCTGGCTATCGACTATGACAGCACTGTTTATAAACCCGTCACAATAACTCCTTCCGCCGCTTTGGCTGCTCCGGGCGGCGTCTTTGCGGCTAATCCCTCCGTAAGCGGCGCCGATCTCATGCACATTGCTTATGCCAGCAGCGCCAAAGTCCTGGGCGACGGATTGCTTTTCACCGTGACTTATAAAGTGGAAAACATTGCTGCTAAAGATGTTACCTTGGATGTCAATGTCAAAAAAGCCATCCTGGAACGCTTCGAAGATGAATTCTTTGATCTGGATCTCCGGGTCAAACCCGGCGCCTTGATCATTGGCCTGATGGGAGATGTTGACGGCAATGGGCTTATTACTCCCGAAGATGCCATGCTGCTCCTGCAAATGTATGTAGGCCTGATCCCCTGGACTCCCAGAGCGCGGCTGGTAGGCGACATCAATGGCGATGGCGTGATTGACCCTGTTGACGCTGCTTTGATCCTTCGCATGGTTGTAGGCGGTTGATGTAAAGCAATTCGTAATTCGTAATGCGTAATTGAAATGCTTGTTAGTAACAACAGCTATCCCCCACTTTTGGTGGGGGATAGTTGTTGTTGATGGATATTTACCTCTTATCTATTGTCAGCGATCAGCTACCGACAGCAAGATCCGCACTAATATGGCGGGGGTGATTATAATCAACGCATGCAGCAAAACGCTGATTGCCATGTTCTCCCCATAAAAATAGAACCTCCCTCCCAGCATGACAAACTCCGCGCCATACAAGGCCAGCACGGTCAAAGCGGAGCATAGGGGGGGTATGATTTTTTTACGGCCGGCAAAAGGAACAAAGGAGAGGCTGCAAAGCCCGGTGGCCAAGGCAGCCAGGATAAAGCAAGCCGCTATGTTGAAGACAGTACCCCAAGTAACTTGTCTGAGAAGGTAATTATTGTAGCGCACAGCTTGTACCAGCAAAAAGGCCGCTGTATAGCAGGCAATAGCCATCCCGTTCACTATAACAAGCTTTTTATCCGGTTTTTTGTCTTCGAATAAGTATCCGGCTAAACTGTATAACCAATTGACGGCAGCTAAAACCATCACTATGGCAAATATATAATAATGCAACCTCACTGCCACCGGAAGAATCATCCGGTGGATCAAGGGATCTAAAAGTAAAAATTTCAGCTCAAGAAAAGAAGCCTGAGCCGTAAAGGTCTGTTCAAGCGCGTACAAACGCACGGCAATGTTTTCCGCCACTGCTTCCAGAACGCAGAACGTGAGCACCGCTACAGCAGAGGCTATGATGTGCCCCGCGCGCGGCTTTAGATTTTTTAATAAAGGCATTATCAGATGCGCAATTATTATGGCCGCTGTAACGGCGGCAAAAACAAGGACCTCTCGATAATTATGAAACCACAGCTCTTTTTTTTGGATATAACAGATAAGCATAGCTGCAAAATTCCAAAACGGAATAGCCGCTACGCCCAGCAATAGAAGAGCCGTGATGAGATAATAACGTAAATGCGCCTTGGATTTCATTGCGGATCCTCTGCATCAATACTGAAATATTTTTCCGGAAACGGCTTACTCAAAACGCCCGAATAGCCTTTGCCAAGAATATAAGTGTCCATGGATAAAAGGTAGTAATTGTCCAGTTTCCTCCCATCGGGATATGTAAATACACCCGCCTTCCAGTCACAACCGGGTGCAAGAGCCTTAAAGGCATTTTCGATATCATTTAGAGTATTGCCTGTAGCCTTTCCTTCGATCATCTCCATTGCCAGGTGTGTTAGAGCCGAAGCAACGTAGTTAGTGTACGAATACGGCCACAGGCCAATTCTACCGCCAGCCCCTTTAGCCACAACATCCTCTTCAATTTTCTTGACAATAGCCGGCCAGTCGTCCTGCTGAGCGGTAAGATCAAGCGCCAAAGCGCCGGGGAAGCCGCAAACAGGCGACAAATCATCGGTATCAACAAACAGAGCGCCTAATTCAACCACATGCTTGATGATCGGCTCATGCAGAGCGATATTTGTAGTAAAAAATACCGCGTCTTTGCCGTACTTCTTAATTAAGCCAGGCATCATATCATTGACTGCCTGTTGGGCGCCGGCTGCGCCAAGATCGCCTGTTGCCGGGTCAGGAACTGTCTCATCCAAAAACTCTATACCCAGGTCCTTACAGGCTTCTTCATAAATGGCTTTTCTTCTGGCCAGAACATAAACACCCATATGGCGCGGGAAGGACATATGGACAAAAGTAGTAGCGCCCATCTCTTTAGCCCGGAGTATATCATAATAACCTCTCATAACATTGTCCGAATCGATGATGAGATCAGCCACTTTGGACATGACCTCCGGGTCATCTTGCGGCATATTGGCCATCAAAAGGATATCATCTCTGCCCATTTCCCTGATTCTTTGGAATCCGGCTGCGGTCCCTTGGACACCTGGGTTTACGATAATGGCCTTTAGCTTCGGGTCGTCCGCAAGGCTGGCTATTATTGAAATGACCAATTCCTGTTCATCTGCGAAGTTAGCCGGCAATACGACCCATTTGCCCATGCCGCCTTCTTCTGCTTTGCCATATTTGGCAAATATTCCCTCGACACCTCTATATTCATCTTCGCTGCGATCCATACCTAATGTAGCAAAACCGACATGATAGTCGCGGGCTTCGTCGGGGGTAAGCGGTTCGTGATAAACGAACAACTCCATAGGCGGATCATCCGGATCAACCGGTTCAACTGTCTCTTCCTTGTTACAGGCCACAAATACCATGCCCGATAATAGTAAGGTAACAGCCAATAATAATGTAATGATAAATTTTTTCATTTTAAGAATCATTCCTTTCCCGGCACAAAATTTGCTGAAAGAAACTTTTTCAATCTGAATTCTCTTTGATGTTAAATTTTCGTAATTGCCTAGATATAGATATATTATATACCTCTCAAAAAACAAATGTCAACAATAATATTCCCGGCTTTTGAACTCAAAAAAACTAAAAGTTACTGTTCACACCTAAGTAGAAAGCAGAAAAGATGGCTGTAGGTTGCGAGTTAGAACCCCCCCTTCCCCCCCTTGAAAGGGGGGGCGAGCAGTTTTACTCATCTTGCCTTTCTTTATGGGGCTAATTAGTTGCATTCTCTTGCCCCCCCTTTGAAGGGGGGGGAGAGGCGGCTTTGCCGACTGGGGGGG
>Ga0082212_10002280_pt1 | contig 28111 bp, 26 predicted proteins | sample TergutNt197P3_FD_71548 | JGI IMG/M metagenome (GOLD analysis project Ga0082212, IMG submission 71548) | Neocapritermes taracua P3 segment gut microbial communities from Petit-Saut dam, French Guiana - Nt197 P3 | ecosystem: Host-associated > Arthropoda: Insects > Digestive system > Gut ...
CGTTTTTTACCCATTCGTTTTTGCAAGCAGGAATATAGTAGCTGCTTTCGTGTTTTTTGCTATAACATCGTTTGGCATAGACGTCTGTACGTCCACGAAAAAGCGACATGAATAATTCTATCTTTTCATTTGGTGGACTATATTTATTTAGCGATAAAACAGTTATTTCTTTTTCATTGGAACAAAAAGGTTCGGTTACAGGTTGTTGTTCGACGATATTTTTCAACGATAATCGCAATGTTTTCCGCAATCTTTCATTTTCGGCAATCAAAGCAAGGTTTTGAGCCTCCAATTCGGAAATTCGTTTTAGCAATTCGAAATCGGACATATTATTCTCATTCAATTTTTAATTGATTTCTTACCTTTTCCCATGCCGTAACTGTATCATATTCAATATCAGATTTTATTACCGAAAAAATATCATTAGTAAATTCTATATCATTGAGCTTTTCTTCCATATTACGAAGAAATTGTCGGTTTGTTGGTTGTTTTTGATTCGTATTTTCGTAATATTTTCTGTTACAAAAGAGTAATTTATCAATATCAACATTCAAATGAGTGAAAGCCCAATATAAATCGAATAAATCACGCCCTTTCTTTCTTCCATATAACGCTTTCAACTTTGAGCCGAGCAGTTCTTCAATCGCAAACCCCGTAACATTACATTCTCCCGAAAACCAACCATTTTCTACTTTATATAGGATTTCTTGCACTCCCAATATATTTAAATGTTCACGTGTGTTAATTTCTATTTTAAGTCGCATATTCACAATGGGCTGTATTTCCGTATCAAAACGATAAATCATTGTATTGTTATGAATATGCTGTTTCACAACACGTTTTGTTCCGAGAAAATCCAATTTTTCTCTAATCCGCTTTAGAACCGGATTTATTGGTTCTGTATTTATTTGAACGAGGTCAATATCTTCTGAATAGCGTGCTTGTGGCGTGATGTACAATTTATGTAATGCTGTTCCACCCCTAAAAGATAGGGATTTACACAACAAATCGTCTGAAAATATTTCTACAATGGCACGAGAAATTACTAAATCCTGTTCAACTTGAGGGTTTGACCAAGGATGTTCAGCTCTCCATTCTTCAATATAACTTTGTTCTATCATAAATCGGTTTCGATTTCTTCGTTAATTATTATTTTCCATTTATCATTTAACTTACCTGCTTTCTTTTTCAGTGGTGAAAGCGCCACATTCGTGTAATTTACTTTTGTAATAATTTTATACAAGGCATTTGATAGTTTCACTTCGCCAACAATATTTTCTAAAATATATCCCAAACGTTGAATACTTGCCTTATTATCAACCAATTTAGCCATTTTTGATATTTTTGAAGGAAGCATTACTTCATAAAGTTCCATCAAAATTGTAGCAATTCTGTTGATGCCAAATTGGTTGATATTATCCAATAAATCAAATGCCGTTAATTCGGGAGAAGATACGCTGATACGACCTGATGGCGTTTTCTTTTGAATGACACCGTACTCGATAAGGTTTTGCTTGGAAAAAAACTTGATTTTTAATTTATTATTACTAATGTTTCTGGGGGCAGGAAACTCCGACATCACGAAAAAAGTGGTAGGCTGTTGATGTGCAGCGCCATGTAAAGCGGCAGCCGACAAAAGTCCGACATAATATTTTTTTTCTAAATATTTCATCATCGAATCTATAAATAAATCGGGAGGAAGCGTACCAAAAGCAGCATATTCGGGAGGAACAATCACATAAAAATTTTGACGAATTTGTGCAATTTTATTTTTTCGTTTTAATTGATACAAACGTTGAACAAGAGCATTGTATGAAATTTTAAATTCGGTTAACAACTCATCTGAAGAAAATGAATATCTGCCTTTTGCCCGGATTGAATCAAGGTATGTTTCTATGTATTCATATTTGTTTTTATTCGTCATAATTCATATTTTATATTTTGCAAAAATTTATAAATTTCGTAAAGTATTGCAATTTTAATACCGCAAAACTACAAAAATTTATTTAATTGAGAAAATAACTTGATGTAAAGATATTAGAAGTTTTGCTATCTTTGCATTGTTCTTTGGAACGAAATTTTTAAGGAAGTGTCTTTCTCGTAGAAATCGCCAAATCAATACAGAGGCACACTAACACAATAACTCATAAAGTGGGTTGTTTGTTCGTCTGTGTGCAGGTGTTTGGCGATACCATACGAGAAGTGGGCTACAACTCACTTTTTTTATTTAATTATTTTTGCAAAGATAATTTGTAAGAATGTCATAGTATGATACTCTTTCTGTTTATCTTTGCAACGTGTAATAAAAAACATAGCCAATATGTCGTCAAAAGTCGGATATATTAAACGGTACTTGCTAATTATTAGGAAAGTACAAAATAAGCCCCATATAAGTATGGAGGAACTGATTGATTTTGTTCAAAAACAAGTTACTTATTTTGATGATTGGAGAGAAATTGGAATTTCAAAGAGCACGATACGACGGGATTTACGGGAGATTCGTGGTAATTTTAACATCGAAATTAAGTATTCAAAAGCAGAAAACGGATATTATATTCCGGAAGCAGAAAATGGGTTATCTGATTTTGAAGAATTATGCGAACAGTTGGATTTATTGGGAGTATTTGCTAATAAGAAAATACCGAACTTTGTGTTTATAGAAAAGCGAAAGACCAAAGGCACAGAACATTTGCTGCCTTTGATTCATGCCATAAAAAACCGGTTGGTTACTGATTTTTTTTATCTCAAATACGACAATTCGTATTCTCACACAAGAAAAGTAGAGCCATACGCATTAAAAAAATTCAAGGACAGATGGTATCTTCTTGCGATGGAAATTGACGGTAAACTTTCAGAAAGAGGAATGATTAAAACGTGGGGGCTGGATAGAATAACAAATCCCCGCATTACTTCCAAAATATTCAATCGAAACGCCGCCATCAATATTGAAGACGAATTTAAAAATTCATTCGGAATTTATTCCGATAAAGATAAGGAAGTAGAAGAAGTTATCCTATCATTTACGCCGCAAGGCGGTAAATACAACGAATCGTTTCCGTTGCACGAATCGCAGAAAACGTTGATAGATAACGAGCAGGAATTTAGAATAAAGCTCGATGTGAAAATCACTTACGATTTCATTATGGAATTGCTGTCGCAGAGCGAAAATATGAAAGTCATTGCGCCGACGCATCTCAAAGATACGTTGATTGAGATTCACAGGAAGGCAATTGGGTTGTTGGAAAGTACAAAAGATAAAAGATGAAAAAATATCAAATTTCAGACCAACAAGGATATCCTATTGAAGGATTTATTATTGAAGCCAATAACGACAATGAATTGGTTCGAATTATGAATGAGGAACATAAAACTTTCCCCGGTTGGAGTTTTGATGAGATTAATAATAATTCGAAAATAATCAGTTTGAACCATTATGCCCAATATAAAAAGACTCTTTCCAAGTTAATCAAGCAGATGGACAGCATTTCGAATAAAATACATGATGAATTGTTCAATCTTGCCTGTCAGGGAAAATGGGAAGAATGGGATAAAGCTCAACCTGTAGGAACCGAACTTTATGTGGACAACGAAATGTTGCGAAATACCGGCGATCAAAATATCGACCTTTTGTGGGAGGTTTTGGATAAAATAGAGGAGGTAAAAGAGAAAATTTACAATAAATCCGCTTAATTACTAACAATTTAATATTAATTATTGATGAAAAAGATTATAAAAAGTTTAACAACAATTATTAATGCAGAAGATATTCAAGATTTACTTGATGATACAAATCAAAACTATAGACCACATGACCCTGGAGGGTATCTATATAATCTTATGCTGAAATATTCATTTGAAGATAAATTTTCTGATGAATTTGTTGAGTTGGTTTACACGACACTTATTGCATGGAATATGAATCAAAGAGCCGCAAAACTTTCTGATTTTGATTTGTTTAAAGAATCTTTATTTGAAAATAAGGATACGATTCATCAGATGGAAAAATATCGGATAGAAGAACTGGAGAGTATTGCTCCCATTGAGAAACCAATACGTTTACTTTTTGAAAAATTGAACCTTGTTGCTGTGAGAAAACCAAAATTAGTGACTTTTTCAAAAACACTTCATTTTTTTCTTCCGGATTTATTAATGCCGATAGACCGTACTTATACCCTTTTATTTTTTTACAATCACTATAATATAGCAGATAATGATGAACAAATTCAGAAATACCTTTATGTTTTAGAACAGTTTAGACAATTTGCAAAAAAACACAGAGATGATAAAGCTTTTAAAGAGTGCGACAAACGATTGATTAAAAATATACCCAAAATGATAGACAATATTATTATCGGATATATAAAAAAGAAAAAGATGTTATAATGGTAACAGAAGTATTTATAGGAAATGTAAAATCAGCCAAGTTTGATTATTACGAACAAGAGAATTGGCATGGTTATTATCCTGAAGTGATTACTGAATCGGGATATGATAGCGAATTATTTTGGGATATTATTCGGGAAGACAGACAACGAATAAAACAAGTTGATTGGGGTTGTTGGGTTCTTAAATTAAGCAAAAAGGATATAATAAAATTCTTGAGTAGAAAGAAATACAAAGAAAATTCAACAGCTCAAAAACTTATAGTAATAGCAAATACATTGGAAGAAAATAAAGATTATTTATTGGTTGCATTTGAAGACATAATATCTCCACCGTGGGATTAATCTATTTATAAACAATGACAAAAAAAATCCTTTACATCGACATGGACAATGTCTTGGTAAATTTCAAATCCGCATTAGACCTTCAACCGGAAGATATTTTGGTAGAGTACTCAAATCGGGAAGATGAAATCCCGAATCTTTTTGCTCAAATGAAGCCGATGATAAATGCCGTCGAAAGTTTCAACAAACTGTCGAAAATATATGACACTTACATTCTTTCGACTGCGCCATGGAATAATCCGACAGCATGGAGTGATAAGTTGGAATGGACAAAAACGCATTTGGGAGATACTGCCTACAAAAGACTAATCTTATCGCATCATAAAGACCTAAACAAGGGCGATTATCTGATTGATGACAAAAAAAAAAACGGTGCAGGAGAGTTTGCCGGCGAGTTGATTCTTTTTGGAAGTGAAAAGTTTCCGGATTGGAAAGCAGTGTGCAATTATTTGATATAACGAAAATTGAAACATCATTTCTCCATATTTTTAACGATTGCATTGTGTTCATTTCTAATGAGCAGTACAAATATTCAACTCACTGATTGCCAATGTAAAAACATCGAGTTGAAAGGTCGAGTGAAAATAGTAAAGTCAGGCGCTGATTTCAAAGTAAAAATTGTTGATTCGTTCCCTGATTTAAGAGTAAAGAAAGTGAAATCTTTTCCTGTCAACTGCGGCGAATGGCAGTTTGTCGATTCACAAGAAGATTTCACAATACAATTTGTTTCAAATTTTGCTGACTTTACAATTATGTATGTAGAACAGTTTCCGGGTATAAAATAAATTTTCAAATCTATGCGAAGGAAAGAAAATGAATCAAAGAAAATGATACTAAATGTGCAGTTTTCTAAAAAAATAAAATTTTATTTAGCAGGCGAAGGTACAATGCCGTATCCGTTTTTCCTGACAATAAGTCTCAATATATTCCTCTACTGAAACCCATTTTTGATTTATTTTATTGGTGAATAAATAATGTTTATAGGAGATTGCGGGTCAAGCCCGCAATGACACGAATGTGTCTTCGAGGGGGTATCCAAAGGGGGAACGTCTTTGGCATATTGGGGCATTTTTAGCGAAAGTGAAACGAAGCGTAAGGAAAATGCCCTAATATGCTATGCTATGGCGTTTTTCAAAACGTCCCCTGCGCTGTCGTCCGTTCAAAGTTTGAAACCCCTGCTTTTTTTCTTTTCAAGGGTCAGTTTTATGCCACATAAATAATCATTCAAATCCTTGTATTTTCTAATCTGCACTATTCATAGTATTGCCAAAATTTTATATTTTTTGAGCAAGATGATATTTTTTCAGTCAGCTTTCAGTTTAACACTCAGGATAGACCACTTAGTATGGTCTTCCAAACCGGTTTTCCAATCCATCAGTTCGGCGAAGGGTTTTGTACATGCATACCGATTTGTTGCGGCGACCGGGACGGAGTAGCGGCAGTATCATTTTTCCGCTTATCCCCTTCAAAGATAAACAGGGGCATGTAGCAGTATTTGCCGTAATAATGTGTGCCCTGCTGTTCGCCATAAGTATTGAAATCACTGTCATCTGCATCTTCATAGCTTGCTGCTATCCGATATATGCGTTGCCGAAGCATCTCATAATAAGAATGCTGAACGAATAATTGAGATCGTATGTCTGAAATACAATCTGAAACTCTGTTGAGAAAGCCGGTCTGACGTTCATATTCTTTCATCAACAGCAGGCCGCCATCAGAGGATAGGTCGGGAGCTGTAAAACTTACTTCAAGCCGAGTGTTCTTGACGGGTGATAATGAAAAAAGTTCGCCTGTTGTGTGCGATGTGTCGAAATTTTTACTATTTTTGTCCATGAGAAAAGCTCTTTGATTGATTTTTTTTACAAAACAAAGATAATAAATAATTTGTTATCTTACAACAAATTAAAGAGTTTTTTCTTTTTTAGTATGAATAATGCAGGTTAAAAATTAAAAAAATGACATTATGAAAAACAAATTTTCAATTTTCAACTCTCAACTCTCAACTCTCCTTGCGATTGTCCTCACGTTTGCAGGCTGCAACGATACAAAAGAAGAGCCGCAACTGAGCGCTGCAAGCACAGTGAACTTTGACGCCGCAGGCGGAAGTGAGACTCTTGCTATAACGGCTAATATTGCATGGACAGTGTCGGGTCACGAGGCTGTTACATGGTTGGATATTTCGCCCTCGTCGGGCAACGGCAACCAGACCGTTACGGTTACGGCAACGAAAAACACTGTCACCACAGCACGCAGTGCCGAACTGACTGTCTTGGCTTCGGGCGTTAGCTCCGTAAGAGTAACCGTCACGCAGGCAGCTGCAGAAGCGCCTGCGCTGAGCATCACAAATCCTGCCAACGTCACCATTGACGAAGGCCAAGGAGCGACATTCAGGGTGATTGCCTCAGGCGGAGTCACTCCCTACAAATATCAATGGCAGATTTCCACAAACAGCGGCGGAGCGTGGAGCGACCTTGAAAACCTCACTGGCAGTATCGAGAGCGCCACTTCGAATGAACTGAAGTTCCTGAGTGTAGAGGCGGCGTTAAACGGTGCATGGGGACGTTGCGTGCTTACCGATGCCAACAACGTGAGCGTAACATCAGATAGGGCAACGCTGACCGTGAACGCACGCCCTGTAATCGTATCTACCATAGCAGGCAACGGCGTGCGAGGCTTTGCCGACGGCACAGGCGCTGTGGCGCAGTTCGACTATCCCGGCGGTGTAGCGATCGATGCGGCAGGCAATGTATATGTGGCAGACACTCAGAACAACCGCATCCGCAAAATCACGCCGACAGGTGAGGTAGCTACCTTGGCAGGAGGTGGCGGCTCACAAAGTTTTGCCGACGGCACGGGCGCTGCAGCACGATTCAACAATCCGCGTAGCGTAGCGGTCGACGCGGCGGGTTATGTATATGTGGCAGACACTCAGAACCACCGCATTCGCAAAATCACGCCGGCCGGCGCGGTAACTACCTTAGCGGGCAGCGGCATGAATGGCTTTGCCGACGGCACGGGAACGGCGGCGCAACTCAACGGTCCCTATGGTGTAGCGGTCGATTCGGCGGGAAATATATATGTGGCAGATATGGGTAACAACCGCATCCGCAAAATCACGCCGCAGTAGCAATGGCATTAATAAAGTATTATTCAACCAACCTGCCAATGGGTCTGCGGCCTGTTCCTTTTTCTCCGGTCAGGTTGTCGCCAAGATCCTGACGGGCGGCATCCGCAATTTTCGATAATTCGGCAACGACTTCGGGGTATAGTTCTTTCACGTCGTAGCGTTCGCCGGGGTCGCGACGCATATCGTACAAAGCCATTTCAAAAGCCCTGCGTTCGCTGACAGGCCCGGGTAAACCGTCGTTGCCGGGGAGGAAACCTTCGTAAGTACGACCTGTGTGTGGAAATACCAATTTAAACCGGTCGTTGCGTATGGCATCGAGGTCGTTTTGGCGATAATAGTACAAGAAAGATGTTCGTGGAGACACAATGGCTTCAGTATCGGTCATCAGCGAAATAATATTCACACCGTCGATTTTCAGCTTCGGGAGCGGCGCTCCGCTGATGTGAGCGAAAGTCGGTAGCAGGTCGATTGTCGAAGTCAATTGATTACAAATGGCGCCGGCAGGAATTTTTCCGGGCCAACGCATGATGCAAGGCACCCGTTGCCCTCCCTCGAAAGCCGTTCCTTTGCCCTCGCGTAATCCGCCTGTCGAACCGGCATGATTGCCGTAGTTAAGCCACGGCCCATTGTCGGAAGTGAATACAATCAATGTGTTTTCGTCCAAACCGAGCGCTTCCAGTGTTTTTAAGATTTCTCCCACACTCCAATCTATTTCCATCATCACATCGCCATACATTCCCTGTTCGCTTTTTCCTTTGAATTTATCGCTTACGTAGTCGCTCCTTATCAACTCACAACTTCTTATAAATTAGCAAAATAGTATAATAAAAATTTGGAAGTTTGCATCATTTTTTGTATCTTTGAGGTCAAAAAGTGGAAAATTATGTTAGGCAAATTACCGGAAAATGAGCGCGAGTTGTTTCGTGTTCGACTTGAAGATATGATTAATCCCAATCATGAAATAGCCTTGTTGGCAAAAACAATAGACTGGGACTATTTTGAGAATGCGTTTAAAGATTACTACTCGGATAAAGGCGCGCCGAGCGTTCCGATACGGACTATGGTTGGCTGCCTGCTTCTGAAACACGTGTATAATCTTGGAGACGAACGTATTCCGGAATACTGGGTTCGAGATGTTTACTTCCAGTATTTTTGCGGCAGTGTATTTTTTGAGCATGAATTTCCGTTTGATCCGAGTGATTTTGTACATTTTCGTCACCGTGTAGGGGAGGAAGGTATCGCAAAGATATTTTCCTATAGCGTACATCTTCATGGAGATTCAGTTGCTAAACAGGCGAAATTTGTGTTGTCAGACACGACCGTTCAGGAGAACAATACCACCTTTCCGACAGATGCAAAACTGTGTAAGAAAGTGATAGACAAATGCAATAAAATAGCTGAAAAGACCGGTATTGCTCAGCGTCAAAAATTTAAGAAAGAGAGTAAACAACTTCTTCGCGACACATACAACGGCCAGCATCCGAAGCGCTCCAAGCAGGCGAGAAAAGCGAAAAAACGCCTGAAAACGATAGCCAATAAACTGTTACGTGAGTTAGACAGGAAAATGACAGTGGATCAGAAATCACAACACGGGACCGATATTGACCTTTATCAACGGGCAGTCAATCAACAGCGAAACGACAAAAATAAGGTTTACAGTCTTCACAAACCTTTCACTAAGTGCATTGCCAAAGGCAAATCACACAAGCCGTATGAATTTGGCAACAAAGTCGGATTGATTACCGGAGGAAATAAAGGCAAAAAGATTATTTTAGGCATCCAGGCATTTTTAGAGAATCCCTATGATGGAGATACGATAGAGCCACTGTTGAATCAGATGGAAACAAACGAAATACGATTACCCAAAGAACTTGCATACGATCGTGGCGGTCGGGGAAAATCGGAAATAAAGGGAGTGAAAATTATTATTCCCTCACCAGCGAAGAAGACGGATACTCCATACCAAAAACAGACCAAACGTAAGAAGTGCAGAGCCAGAGCGGCAATCGAACCGATAATCGGACACCTGAAAAGCGATCATCGTATGCAACAGAATTACCTTTGGGGCGAAAAAGGTATACAGATTAATGCTTTGATGGCGGCAACCGCTTGGAATTTGAAGAAAATGATGGAAAAATTGAAAGAGAATATTTTTCAATTTATTTTGCGCCTCTTTTTTCCGAAAAATCTATGTTATCTCGTCGCCTGAAAATGGATTATTAAGGAACGACTACGTATAATGGCACATGCGGCATGGAATGAGCCAAATATACGAAAAACGGCTTATCCCTGTTCTTTTCAATAAAGCGTAGCGTTCGTTCGGTGTATAACGTAGTCAATTGTGCCTGATCTTCGGGAGTGACCTTGGGGTTAAATACCCGGTCGTTTTCGATAAGTGGAAGATCGGGATAGTACGATCCGGCTTGAGGATGAAAGGGCCACATATCGTTAGAATAGGGCAAACCCAAATATTCGTCAAACCCATGATTTGTGGGCAGAAATTGCGGATGATGTCCCAAATGCCATTTTCCAAAAGCGCCGCAAGCATATTGTTTCTTTTTTAATACGTCGGCAATCGTTTCTTCATCTTGCGAAATTCCAATCTTTGCCGAATGGTCTAATGCGCCGGCAAAACCGATGCGGTTGGGATAACATCCCGTCAGCAGGCCTGCTCGTGAAGCGCTACTAACTGCTTGTGCCGCATAAAAATTGGTGAAACGCATACCTTCATTGCACAAGCGGTCGATATGGGGAGTATGGTATCCGGTAGCGCCGGTAACGGTAAGATCCCCATAACCCATGTCGTCCAAGAAAATAACCACAAAGTTAGTAGGTTGCTGTGCCTGAGCCTGCAATCCCAATGCAGCCGCTCCTGTGCAAATGCCGGTCAATAAAGTTTTCATCATATAAAAAGGTTTTTAGATTTATTAATTGGACAAAAATACGATTTTATCGGATAATCAATACTAAATTTTAGAAATTTCTATTATGTTTGTATCATAATTATATACTCAATATGAAAATTATCGACCTGACACATATCATATCAGAAGATATGCCCATGTATCCGGGTACAGGGGCGCCAACATTACGTATAGCCTACAACCACGTAGAACACGGATTTATGGAAACGCTCATTAGCTTGTATTCGCACACCGGCACACACATAGACGCACCGGCACACCTCTATTCCGACGGACTGACGCTTGATAAATATCCAATCGATCAATTCGTGGGTAAAGCGTTGATTATTGATTGCCGAGAGCTAAAAAAGGGTGAAACAATTTCGATGCCGCTGTTGGAGGAAAAAGGCAGTGTGTTGAACGAGGCAGATTTTATATTGTTCTTCACCGGACACAGTGCATTATGGGGAAGTCCCAACTATTTCAAAAACTTTCCCATACTCTCTCAGGAAGTAATAGAATGGATCAATCGGTGTGAGTTGAAAGGTATAGGTATTGATGCTCCTTCGTTCGATCCCGTGACGATTGATGAATTGGATCAAGCCGCCGGAGAATTGCATAATCACCGAACAATTCTAAAAACCAACCGCACCCTTCTGCTTGAAAATCTGTGTAATTTAGAGGAGGTTGGCAGCGGATTGTTTATGTTATGTGCATTGCCATTGAAGACCTTGAACGCCGACGGTGCACCCGCAAGGATTGTTGCTGTAATTACTGATTGAGGCATCTATTCATCAGGCAAACGTAAATAGCCCGAATACCCTATTGGCTGGCGATTATTACTTGTTACTTGGAAAGAAACACTTCCGTTTGCCCACACAATAACTGAAAAGCGATAAGTATCGTTTATCCCTTTTGCTGTAAAGTCGATAAAATAACTTTTCTTTTTCTCATTATAACTCATTTTGTAATCAGCCATTATATTGGTGATTATTATACCGCCTTTCCCATTCATGGGAGCAGAATAGGCACGTCCGAAATATGGAAGATAAACAAGGGATGAATCTCCCGAAATACGAACCGAATAATCGGGAGTAAGGTGTCGTACCCCTCCGTTCATCGGATTAACTTGATTAACTGTTATTTCATAACAACCCGATTGAATTTGTTCTTCTATTTTCGCCGCTTTTATTTCCGCCTTACTTGCCGGCTTATTTTGTCCAAGTACAAAAACAATCAACATCGAACATATCATTGTGATAAAGATTTTCCGTTTCATATGTACTTATTTATTTTTAAATTCCTGTTACAAAAGTACGAATAATTTATTAACTTAGAAAAATTAACAATGCAAAGGCCCTGTTTATTCAACATTTTTTTATACTTTTGCGGCTTCAAAAAACCGAACGAATGCAAAAGATACGAAATATTGCGATTATCGCACACGTCGATCACGGAAAAACAACTTTGGTAGATAAAATGTTATTAGCCGGTAAACTGTTTCGCGACGACAAAACCGAATTAGACCAATTCTTAGACAGCAACGATTTAGAACGTGAACGGGGAATTACGATTTTAGCAAAGAACGTTTCAATCAATTATAAAGATTATAAAATCAATATCATTGATACCCCGGGGCATGCCGATTTCGGCGGCGAAGTAGAACGGGTATTGAATATGGCAGACGGCGTACTCCTGTTGGTAGATGCCTTTGAAGGTCCTATGCCTCAAACCCGCTTTGTGCTTCAGAAAGCCATCGCCCTCGGTTTGAAGCCGGTACTCGTAATCAACAAAGTAGATAAACCCAATTGCCGTCCCGAAGAAGTGCAGGAAATGGTTTTCGATTTGATGTTTTCATTGGACGCCACCGAAGAACAATTGGATTTTACCACTATCTACGGCTCTGCAAAACAGGGCTGGATGTCGGACGATTGGCGGAAATCTTCCGGCAGTATTCAACCTTTATTAGACGCTATTATCGAACATATCCCCGCACCGAAAGTTTTGGAGGGAATACCTCAAATGCAGATTACTTCTTTGGACTATTCCAATTATGTAGGCAGGATTGCCATTGGACGTGTTCACCGAGGCGAATTGCGGGAAGGAATGGATGTAGCGCTCTGCAAACGGGACGGAAGCATGGTGAAATCGCGTATCAAAGAATTGAATGTTTTTGAAGGATTGGGAAGGACCAAAGTAGCGGCGGTGAAATCGGGCGATATCTGTGCCATTGTCGGCATAGACGGTTTTGAAATCGGCGATACGCTTACCAACCCGGAAGACCCCAAACCTTTACCTCCCATTGCCATTGACGAGCCGACCATGTCGATGCTGTTCACTATCAACGACTCCCCATTTTTCGGAAAAGACGGTAAATATGTAACTTCGCGTCATATCTATGAACGGCTTATGCGGGAGTTGGATAAAAATTTAGCATTGCGTATTGAGCCTTCCGACTCGGCAGACGCATGGATTGTGTATGGACGCGGCGTCCTGCACCTCTCTATTTTAATCGAGACTATGCGGCGTGAAGGATACGAATTGCAAGTCGGGCAGCCGAAAGTCATCATCAAAGAGAAAGAAGGCATCAAATTGGAACCGGTGGAACAACTAACCGTCAATCTTCCGGAAGAATCGGCAAGCCGGATCATTGATATGGTTACCAAACGGAAAGGCGAGATGCAATCAATGGAACGCAAAAACGACCGTATCCATTTAGAGTTTACAATTCCTTCACGCGGTATTATCGGACTGACCAATTTGGTTTTAACCGCATCGGCAGGAGAAGCGATCATGGCACATCGTTTTTTGGAATATCAAGCATGGAAGGGAGATATAGAAAAACGCCAAAACGGCTCTATCATCGCTATGGAAACCGGTAACGCTTTCGCTTATGCTTTGGATAAATTGCAAGATCGCGGGCGTTTTTTCATCGATCCGCAAACCGATGTGTATGCCGGACAAATTGTGGGCGAACACACCAAGGAAGGCGATTTGGTAGTGAATGTAACCAAATCCAAAAAACTAACCAACGTCCGCGCTTCAGGAAGCGACGACAAAGTACGCTTGGCGCCTCCCATTATTTTTAGCCTCGAACAAGCCCTCGAATACATCAAGGAAGACGAATACGTGGAATTAACCCCTTCTGCAATGCGGTTGCGGAAAATCGTTTTGGAAGAAAATGAACGAAAGAGATTTAAAAATGATAAAAAATAACCGGCATACTTTGAAAAAGGATATTAATAATATATCTACGGAGGTACATATCAATTTTTACGTAACATTCTGTTTTCGTTCAATTATTTTCATTTACTGACAAAATCAAATTTTGTTCTATTCTAATAATTGAGGATAAAAAATCTATTTTGACTATAAATTACGATGTTTTTGCCATAACTTTGTATCTGTAAATTTTATATAAAGTAAAGTAATAACAATTAAATAGTCAAACTCATGAAGAAAAGAAACCCTATAAAAAAATTTTTTCGTTATTTTAAAAAATTAAAGTGGCGATGGGATTCGTTTATAGCAAGTTACTACATCCAAATTGATTTGGGAAGTAAATGCTAACAAATGCTAACAAGAAGAAAAATCCGGTTTATTATTTTTATATTGATAAACCGGATTTTTTTGTGCAGTTTAAAAAGATTGTCTTTTAAAACAAATCCAATTCGGCGATACTTAACTCTTTACTGCCTGACGCAATCCGCGTGGCTTCGATACGGATATAACGGGTTTTCTCCGTTTTCTTAAAATGATGATAGCGTTTTGTGGGATCGTTAATCAGGTTTCCGAAAGTAAAACTGTCGATTTCTTTCCATGTTTTACCATCATCGCTGATTTTGAAAACTCCGGCTTCCATCATGCCATTGGGATTGCCACGCCTCGGTGTATAAGCGAAGCCGCTTAATGTTAATGATTTTCCTAAATCTATAGAAATAAAGTGCGGTTCGTCACTTGTGGCGGTCGTCCACACGGTATTGGGGTTTTCGTCGATAGCAAATGCCGGTGAACTTCGTCTTGGAGCTTCGCTGCTGGCTTCCATCACTTTCCAATCCTTTTTGACATACCCGAAACGGTCTTCATACACAGCGCCTTTTTCACCATTGAGATAGGCAACAGCTTTCAAACTGCCATTTTCAAGTTTGAACGGCGTTTTAAATTCTGCCGATTGGCTATTAGGTTCTTTACCATTGGTTGTATAATAGATTTTGTAGCCTTGGTTCAGGTTTTTTGCGCTGTTCTCACCGGTGGAATTCCATGTAAAAAGGTTGCCTTGCGGCTCTATCGTTATCCATCCTTCAAGATTTCTTTTTCCGGTTAATGCGGGAGGACGTGTGTTATAATAATAGGCTGCAATACTGCTGATAGCAGGTGTCGAACGTGATTCGAGAATACGCAGACGGATTTTGTTGGTTGTTACCTCCGGAAAACGGAGGATGCGGCGGAAACCGATGTTGGTAGCCTGCGCAATTTCTTTCCATGCACCATCGACGAAAGCATCGATCGCATGTTTTTTCACCCTTTCACCCCGAGTAGCAACGGGTTCTCTTATTTCAATGCGATTGAACGTAATGGGTGAAGCCATAGAGATAACAATCTCTTGTGGTTGCTCTTCCAATGTAACATAGGTGTATATGTTATGGTCAAGCGCCTCTTGAGGTACTTCGGCTCTGTTGAGCAAATCAACGGAATAGGTTTCCCTGACACGTTTGCCTACTTCTTTCAACACTTCTACATCTCTTTCGGGGAAACGGCCTTCACGTGAAGGAGGTATATTAAGCATCAAGTAGGAATTACCGCCTACGGCGCGTTCCCATATATCGAATACATCGTCGGCAGAACGTACACGCTGATATGTGTCTTCTCGGTAGAACCAACCGTCGCGGATAGAGGTGTTTGTTTCTGCGGGCTGGTAGTGCAGGTAGAAAGGTTTTTGCATCCCAAGCAATTTTGCATTACTTCCCAAATCATTATCGGTTAAATCCATGAAATCGCTCATTTCGTTGGGGTTTTCGGAATAAGGAATAACGTTCCATTCGGTATCCCTTGTTCCCCCACCTTCGTTGCCGCACCAACGGATGTCTTCACGTCCGAAGATAACGGCGTGTGGAGCAAGTGTTCTTATCAACCGGCGCCAAGCCGCGTAGTTGTACCGCTGGTCGCCTTTGCGCTTGGGATGCGCACCATCGAACCAAACTTCGTGAACAGGTCCGTACTCCGTTAAGAGTTCATACAGTTGGTTGAGAAAATATTCGTTATAGTCATCTACTTCAAATTCAAATTTGATTTTGCTCTCGAATGGACGACCGGGTGCCTCCCGAGGAATTATCCGTTTGGTGTATGGGCTTTCATTGCCGTAAAGCCCGTCCGGACTTTCAATTTGGTACAGGTCGGCAGGCGAAAGGTAAACACCGAGTTTGATTCCGTATTTGCGGCAGGATTCCGACAATTCTTTCAGCACGTCGCCTTTACCTTCGCGAAAGTTGGTCGACATCACGCCATGTTGAGTATAGCGGGATTGCCACAAGCAAAAGCCGTCGTGATGCTTCACCGTCAGCACAACCAATCGGATACCGGCATCCAACATGGCCTCACACCATTGGTCGGTATGTAATTCGCGAAGATCGAATACTTTGGGGTCTTCCTTTCCAGTGCCCCATTCCATTTGGGTAAATGTGTTAGGCCCGAAATGGACGAAAGCGATGAATTCGTTTCGAAGCGCTCCCAACTGATTCAAGGTTGGGATGACATGAGAAGCTTTGGTAATTATCTGTTCATCCGTATCACCGGCTTCGACTCTAATGGTGTTTTCAAACCGGATGTTGCTTTCTTGCGCTTGCAGTTGTATGAATGATGCAACTACAAACAAGCTTGGCAATAAAATTTTTAATCTTTTCATGTTCAGTTATTTTTTCAAATATGTCATTGCGGGCCTGACCCGCAATCCCCTTACAATTTTAAATGTTTGTTCCCTACAGTTATTTTTATTTGCTGGTAAAATTACGAATAAATTTTCACATAAAAAAGGCGTTGAAAACACAATGTCTTCAACGCCTTGCCGTTTAAAATATCTTTTAAGAAAAAGAAACTATCTTAAATTTTTTAATTTTCGACATTAATACTGCCAGCCGGGGGTACGGCTTAAGTTGGGATTTAATTCAACTTCAGCTCTGGGAACAGGCCATGTATAAAAATGGTCGCCAATCCATTGGTATAACGTACCGCCGGTACGGCCGCCCCATACGCCTTGCGGATATTCCCTGTCGAACTTCGTTTCTTTCAATGTTCTCCAACGCATTTCGTCGAAGAAGTTTATCCCTTCGCTCAGCAGTTCACGACGACGCTCATCGCGTACATAGTTGCGGGCTGTTGTCTGATTCGCAAACGAGGCAGCCATCGTTGGCATACCAACGCGATCTCTCACTTCTTTCACCTTAGCCATAGCACCGCTGAGGTCGTTTTTTTCCACCAGCGCCTCTGCCCACATCAACAGGATGTCGGCATAACGAATGATTGGCTCATCGATCGGATTGTCTTGGCGACGTAAAAACTCAAGCCCTTCGCCCACAAATTTGCGATGCATATAAAAGAAATTGCCTTGCGCGTTGGCTACTCCCGTTGTATAAAAATCTTCCGGTAAATCAGACCTCAAAGCACGTTCAGCTTGTGGTTGGTCGAAGAAATATTTGCCGGTGCCGTTCGTTGCAGGCCAACGAGAGGTGTACCAACCTTCTTCGGAACTATTGCTGTTAACACCTAAGAAATTAGAATACGGCGTAATCACATTGAGCGCTAAACGCGGGTCGCGGTTTTCATACACTGCTTTCACACGTGCTTCGTTGCCTTCGGGCAGGTACAGCGATTTTACGCTTTCCACAGTTATTGAATTTAACTGCTCTGTAATTGGCTTTGTAATCACATCATGAATACTCTTTCCTGCGACCAAACTGTCACGAATAAAAAACACCTTGCGATCAGCAACATTCGCTACTGTTCCCCATTCGGGAATATACTCACTCCAGTTGAACGATTTCACCGTATTTCCGTCCACTAACACCTCGTATAAATCAACGACACCCGGGGAAACCTGCAAGTCGGTCCAGCAACCCCTGGCGTCTTTCGCACCTTGCTGGTAAGCAGCACAGTATTTCTGTACCCTCGAGCCGTAACCTGCGGGATCTTCTATATACTGCACACTGAAAATCATTTCTTCGCAACGTTCCTGTTCTACCTTAAACAATTTTTTGTAGTCGGAATACAGTTTGTAACCACATTCGCCTACTTTTACAAAATCGGCAATGGCTTTGTCATATTCTTTTGTCAGCAGATAGGCGCGTCCCCTGAAAGCATAAGCAGCGCCTTTGCTGGCACGTCCTTCTCCCATGATTTGATGAGTTGGTAATTCCGACGTATTGATAGCGTCGGTAAGGTCTTGAATAATCTGTGCCCATACATCTGCTTCAGGGTCTTGTCCCTTGATACATTCTGCAGGAGAAATGGGTTCCAAATACAATGGCACGCCTATTCCACTGTTTCCGAACAATTCATTCAAGCGCATATAGAAAAATGCCCTCAGTATTTTACATTCGGCTGTTAAGCGCGCACGTTTACTTTCGCTCATAGAAATTTCAGGAATGTAGGTAATTGCATTGTTAGCGCGATGTATTCCCGTATAGCACCATCTCCACGTAAACGAAAACCGGCTATTTCCCGGATGGACACCCGAATTAAACAAGTTTTCTACTGCATAGGAGCCTTGTCCGGTCATACCCAATACATCGAAACCATAATAACCTATTTCAACACCTTCACCTACAATACCATTGCCCGACAACGGCCGTTGCAGGGCAGCATACACGCCTTTTACTCCCAGATCTGCCTGTTCTTCGGTCGTCCACATGCTTGTACCGGAAATTTTGTTGGTTGGCATTTGATCCAATAATTCATTACATGCCGTTGCCGTCATTAAAACGGCTATTAAAACAAATAAATATTTAATTTTTTTCATAATCTTACATTAATTAAAAAGTAATTGTTATACCTCCCGAATACATTCTGTTGTTCGGATATATATTGGTAGATGCTCCTTGCTCCGGATTTACGCCGCGAAAATCTTTATGCTTGATTACCAGCAAATTTCCACCTTCTACGTGCAGACGCAAATTGTTAATTTTGGCTTTATTAATCCATGTATGGGGAACAGTATAACCGATTTGCAATGTCGACAGTTTCAGAAAAGAAGTATTATAGAGGAAAAGAGTATTGGCTACCATTGGGGTAGAAGATGTATTTAACAAACGTGGTAACGGCGCCAAATAATTGGCATTGGGATCTTTTGCCGGATCGTAATCATTATTGCCTCCGTTGGCTGCTGCCGCTAAGGCATCGTAGGAATAAAACAAACTTTCAGCATCAGCAGGTAGCGCATCAGTCAAACCGACTCCAGAGCTATTGACCCCTCGTGAGAATATGTAGTGATACGAACCGTAACGTCCCGACCAAGCCATGCTCATGTCAATGCCTTTCCATTCTGCCGACATATTCAATCCAAAAGTCCATTTCGGCAGGGATGATTTATTGATAAATACGCGGTCGTCATTGGTGCCGTATCTGCCGTCGCCATTGGCGTCTTCAAACAACATGGTACCGTACCACAGGTTGCCTGCGCCCGTTCCAACTGTTAAGTTATTGAACGAATATTTAGCTTCAATCATATCTCTTACCCAATCCAAATCGGCTCTGGTACGGATCATGCCGTCTGTCGGACCTCCGTTCGGATCGACTGTTCCGTCTGACTTATAGTAAGTTCCTGTTCCTGCATACGGTCTACGCATGAAATATTCGTAATAGGTGTGTCCCTGTACAATCGCGTTTACCCCGTTATCAGCAAACGAAATTACATCGCCAATGTTTGTATAGCGCCATGTAGGATTGCCCCATACATCGAGCGTGTTCGGATCTAATTCGTATTTAAGTTCACCGCTGTAATCGGTTATCATGTTGGTCGAATATCCGGCATTGGCGTTTATCATGTAGCGAAGATTACCTACCCTGTCGTTCCACCGCAAATTGATGTCAAAACCATTGTTTGTCAATTTTGCCGCATTAACCATCGGGGTTGTTATTGCTGCAGCAGTCGTTCCTGAACCCATGGTTATGTATTGAGGGGGTCGAACAAGCATATCGCGAGTCTTCCGTGTATAGTAATCAAATTCCATCGACAGGCGATTATTCAGCACTCCCAATTCAACACCAAGGTTAGCCGTTGCCGTTTTTTCCCACGTCATTTGGAAGTTAGGCAATTGTGAATATACAACACCGCTTTGTACGCTTTGATCAAATACAACGTTCACTTTTGAATAGGTGGATTGCCAGTCGTAATATCCGCTTACCTGATTACCCAGTTCGCCATAGGATGCTTTCAATTTCATATTGTCAATTGTACCTCTAAGCGGTTCGAAAAACGCTTCTTCCGACACGCGCCATCCGGCAGAAAATGCCGAAAACTGACCCCAACGGTAGCCGGGAGCAAAGCGGGAGGAACCGTCTGCACGGAAATTGGCTTCAAACAAATACCTGTTTTTATAGGCATAGTTCAAACGTCCGAAGTACGAAAGAATAGCCATCGCCTGTTTTGCATCACCGCCTATAGCTTCCATATTTATTACACTGGTAATATCTGTGATATCCCAGTCTATCAAACCTTTCTTTGTTGCGCTAAATCTTGCATTTTTCGCATAATACTGTTCGTATGCAGCGAAGGCATTGACGTCGTGATCACCGAAAGTTTGGGCATATCTAAGCAACAAATTTGCCGTATATCTTGTACTGTAATAAGAAGAACGATATGAAGTTGCATTATCGAGTACACCTATGTTATCGACCGGTCTATCTGTTCCCTCACGAAAACGATAACGGGGTAGGTTCCGGTCATAACGCTCTTGCTGTTCCTGTGCTTCGCGGTAATGGAATTTGGCTTCAGCGGAAATCCCTTTCCAAATATCCACATTGGCAAACCATATTGTATTGATGTCGGATGTTTCATGCATCCCTCCGTTAGCAGCGACACTCTGCAACACATTGTTCACTTGAGTTATACTTGGATCCTCTGATGCGCCGAATAACCCGTTATATTTGGGGTAGATACCTGGAAATGCCTGATACAAATAGGTCATAGAAGTGCTACCCGGCTGCTTGAATTCTTTCGTTGCCCAGGTTTGTGTTCCCACCGTCAAGAAGTCAGAAACTTTACTCTCTACATTGGCACGCACATTGAAACGTTGCAAACCGGTGTTTTCCAGTGTACCTTTGTTATCCATAAAACCTCCCGACAACAGATATCTGGAGTTGTCACTTCCGCCTGATATGGATACACTGTGTTGGTGATATACATTGGGCTGAAACATAATTTGCGCCCAGTCGGTATTCGGATAGGCTAACCAGTTGGGAATTTGGTTACCGGTAACAGGGTCAGTATAAATTCCGTTCGGATTTGCATTTGCCGCTTCCCAAGCCTTAATGGTTTCTTCCGAAAAACTGGTGGCTACAAGCATATTGTTTAGTTGCCCTGCATTTTTCAACCTCATATAGGTAGGCATATCCGCCAGAAATTCCATTGAGGTATATGCTTGCTGACTTGCAATTTGCGAAACGATGCTAACCCTCGGTTTTTCTCTTTTCCCTTTTTTTGTAGTAATAAGAACAACACCGTTTGCCGCACGTGAACCGTAAATAGCAGCCGAAGCCGCATCTTTCAAGAAGTTGATGCTTTCAACATCCTCCGGATTAATCGTAGTCATATCTGCTACCACACCGTCAACCAAAATCATCGGCGAGCTTCCATTGACAGACCCCAGACCTCGGATTTGTATCGACACGTTTTCATCACCGGGAGTACCTCTGCCTTGTGTAACACGCACACCGGACGCCAAGCCCGATAAAGAAGCAGCTAAGTTGGGCGAAACGCGACCGCCAATTTGTTCCGATCCGACAGAAGCAACCGAACCGGTCAGGTTTATTTTCTTCTGTGTGCCATAACCGACAACCACAATCTCATCAAGCAACCGGGTACCTGTCAACATTACGACATTGATCACAGTTCGTGTTCCCGCTACCTGTTCCTGAGGTGTATAACCCAAATAAGAAAAGACTAAAACAGCATTGCTGTTCGGAACATTGATGGTGTAATTACCATCAGCATCTGTTACGGTACCCGCAGCAGTGCCTTTAATTTGAACACTGACGCCAATAAGAGCCTCGTCGGTTTCGTCCGTAACTGTACCCGAAACCTGTGTGTTCTGAGCGATTGTTAATCCCATGCTTAGGATAAAGCATGTCCACAATAAAGCTAATTTCTTCATAAATTCTTTTTAAAATTTAACATAATATTACTTATAGTTTTGTATAAAATAATTGGTAATTCTTTAAAACTCTATTTTTTTATTGTTTATTCAGAGTGATATTTGGTGTTATTTATTTTTTTGCAAAATTAGAGTATTTGTGAAGATATTTAAATATAAAAACTAATTATGTTTTTCAAATCATGATATGTCATTTATTGTATATATTACAAAATAAATGTTAAATAAACATAAAATTAAATAAATAAACATTTATTGTTTTTATCAGTAAATAATTGTCTATTTGGTGTAAATTCGTAAAATTTAGTTAAATAGATTACATTAAATAATTACAAATTTCCGGATTGCTTCGGGTTATCGCCCTCGCGATGACGGTGTATTCATAGCGTCATTGTGAGGAACGAAGCAATCCAGAAAACAAAGTTATGTGTAAATATTTTTTAGAAATTATATAAATCATTTTTACCGGTATGATGTGGAAATGGTATAGATTTTGAGAATAACCAAAAAGAGACTGCTCGTTTTTGAACAGTCTCTTTAAGTTCAGGAGTTGGTCAAATTAAAAACTATCTATTATTATTGTTGTTTTGTATGTAGTCGAATTGAATGGAATGTTAACGCTTTGGATAGGGTTATGAGTGTCATCGGATTTATTCAAAGAAAAACCGGTCTTGTTTTCCGCTTTTCTTGTTTTGTAGTTAATTCTTGACGAAGGAGTCAAGTAATAACTGCATAACAATATAATAAGTGCAATACTCAGGATGATTCGTTCCATTTTTTTATCTTTCATATCTGCCCGTTGATTTTAATTGTTTTTTCTTACTGTTTTTTTAACAATGCAAAAGTATGATAAGAATGAGGCTGTTTAAAGATAATTTATAATTATATTTTTCCATTTTAGAAGTGTCAAATTTTGTTAATTGTCAAATAATGACATATAATTTCAAAAGGTATTAATAGGGATGATATTGTTGTCCCAAGCAACAATACCTCATCAATATTTTGATAAATCGTTAAATGAAAGATCAGAAAGTGAGTTAAGAGTTAAGAACTAAGAGTTGAGTGTTAAAAAATTCTTAACTCTTAACTCTTAATTCTTAACTCTTAACTTCCATCTGTTGTGAGTCCACAAATAGGCGGAAGGATTCCTTTGAATGGTTTGTTCCAAAAGTTGTATGTATTTTTCAGTAATTTCAAATTCAGACGATTCTGCCGGATTTTCGGTAATGACGACCATATTTCCTTGATAATATCCTCTTTTCAGAGAAGTAATGTCTAAATAGCAAACAGCGGCGCCTGTATGACGTGCAATTTTTTCTGTCCCTGTTAATACCGGAGTATCCTGGTTCAGGAAAGGCATCCGGTGCGGGATTTGATTGCCGGACGGTTTTTGGTCGGACATACATCCCAATACCCAGTTTGTATTCGTTTGACGTAGTTTGATAATATCGCGATAAACACTGTGCTTCGTAAACCCTATCGAATGAAACCGCTTGCGTAAATTCAGAAAAAACAGGTCGGCGGCTTTATTCTTCAAAGGACGGTAAATTTGTGCAAAGATTGTCTGTTCATCGGTGAGCAAATGAAGTCCGATGGAAGTAACCCATTCCCAATTACCGTAATGTCCCAAATATACAACAACATTCTGCTTCTTATCTATCAAACGTTGCAAGAGCTCCATGTCTTTAAATTGCAGATGTTCCTTCATCTGCGAATTGGAAATGTGTAACAGTTTGATGGTTTCTACAAAATAATCACAGAAATGCCGGTAAAAGTCTTTTTCGATTGTTATAATTTCTAAAGATGTCTTTTCGGGAAAAGCATTGTTCAGATTTTTCCGCACTAATTTCCTCCGGTAACGTATGATATAATATAGGATGTAATAAATAAAATCGGAAATAATAAATAAAATCCTGAATGGGAGTAATGCCAATAAATAAGCAGGCAGATACATCAAAATATATAGAAAACGGCTCATAAAGTCATTATTATTTTTTCTTCATTAAATCCGCTCAAAGTTACCTGTTTCATTTTATTTATCCAAAAACGGTCGTAATCCGCTTCTACTTTCAGGTAATTTTCCGTAAAACCGTGCATTTTTTGCCCGCGTTGCGTGTGTTCAAACAAAACCTTGTGAGTCGTCCCGATCTGGGATTGATAAAATGTCCGGAGTTTTCTGCCGGACAGTTCCAATAAACGCCGGCTACGCTCCTGCTTTGTTTTCGGGTGTACAATGTGGTCGATGTTTAAGGCTTGGGTGCCGGGGCGTTCGGAATAGGTAAAGACGTGTAGTTGTGAAACCGGAAGCGATTCGATGAACTGTTCGCTTGCCTCAAAATACTCGTCTTTCTCGCCTCTCACCCCAACAATCACATCAACGCCGATAAATGCATCGGGCAGCAATTCTTTGATTTTCATTATTTTGGAAGCAAACAGTTCCGTATCGTATTTTCTTCGCATCAACCGTAACACTTCATCGGAACCGGATTGCAGCGGAATGTGAAAATGCGGGGCGAAACGCTGCGATTGTGTAATAAATTCAAGAATCTCGTCGCTCAGCAAATTCGGCTCGATGGAAGAAATTCGAAAACGCTCTATGGATTCGATTGAGTCAAGCGCTTTAATTAAATCAAAAAATGTTTCTCCTGTCGATTTTCCGAAGTCGCCGATATTAATGCCTGTCAGCACAATTTCTTTGCCTCCTTCCCTTCCCGCGTCCTCTGCCATTTTCACCAAATCGGCGATTTTTCCATTCCTGCTTCTTCCGCGTGCGAAAGGAATTGTGCAATAGGAACAGAAATAATCGCAGCCGTCCTGCACTTTCAAGAAGTGTCGGGTACGGTCGTCTTTTGAACAGGATGGAACAAATTCCCGTATTTCTTTCACCGGCGAAACCACAATTTTCGCCGGTTTTTCAGCCTGCATCAAGTGGTTCAATATATCCGCTTTTTCTCCGGTGCCCAGTACCAAATCCACACCTTCGATTTGGCTCACGTCTTCAGGCTTCAGTTGAGCGTAACAACCCACAACTACAACAAATGCTGCCGGATGCTGCCGGATGATTTTCCGAATTGCCTGCCGGCATTTCTTATCTGCCAATTCCGTAACCGAACAGGTATTGATGATACAAATGTCGGCTGTTTCACCGGGTTGTATTTTTCGGATGCCTTGTTCTGAAAGTTGTTTTCCCAAAGCGGATGTTTCGGCAAAATTCAATTTGCAACCCAGTGTAAAATAGGCTGCTTTTTTATTTTCAAAAATTGTTTTGTCAATCATCAATAACAAAATTTCCGCAAAGGTAACTCATAATTTGTTAATCGCTGAACGTTATTTCATAATTTATAATTTATAATTCATAATTTTTTATTTGCATTTTGAAAGATTTTATCTACTTTTGCCGACAAAATACAAACAATATGAGTTATTTAATAACACCCAAAGCATATAATTCCCCTCTAAATAAACTTGAAACAGAAAAAGGGATACAGAAAATCAAGGATTTCTTCCAGCAGAACTTATCGTCGGAGTTGCGATTGAGGCGAACGACTGCCCCGCTTTTTGTTCTGAAAGGAACCGGCATCAATGATGACCTGAGCGGATCGGAAAGAGCCGTTACTTTTCCGATTAAGGATTTGGGAGATACCCAAGCGGAGATTGTACATTCGTTGGCAAAATGGAAACGTCTGATTTTAGCGGATCTCGGCATAGAACCCGGATATGGTATTTACACGGATATGAATGCCATACGGGCAGACGAGGAGTTGGGAAACCTGCATTCGCTTTATGTCGATCAATGGGATTGGGAATTGGTTATGCGGGAAAATGAGCGCAAACTCGATTTCCTTAAAAATATCGTTCGAAGAATTTATGCCGCTATGCTTCGCACCGAGTATTTGGTTTATGAAATCTATTCGGAATTTATGCCCCAACTTCCTCCCGATATTTATTTTATTCACTCCGAAGAATTACTTCAAAAATATCCCAAATTCACCTGTAAGGAGAGAGAAGATGCCATTACAAAAGAAAAGGGAGCAGTATTCATCATCGGTATCGGTTGCCGGTTGAGCAACGGAGAAAAGCACGACGGCAGGGCGCCCGACTACGATGATTGGTCAACGGTTGCCGGCGAGTTTCAGGGTTTAAATGGCGACATTCTCGTATGGGACAACATTTTGGGAAGGGCTGTTGAACTTTCATCTATGGGTATTCGCGTCAATGCGGAAGTATTGGAAAAGCAGTTGAGCATATCCGGAATGGAAAACCGCAAGGAATTATACTTCCACAAACGTCTATTGAACAATGAATTGCCGCAGACCATCGGCGGAGGAATCGGTCAATCCCGCTTGTGTATGTTCCTTCTGCGCAAAGCACATATTGGTGAAATTCAGGCAAGCATTTGGCCGCAGGAAATGCGGGAAAAAGCCTCAAGATACGGAATTAATTTGATATAATAGTGACGAGTGACGGATACTTGTAACTTGTCACCATTCCACCGGAGTTTGTCCGGTTTGAACGAGATAATGATTGGTCTTGCTGAAAGGTTTGCTTCCGAAAAAACCACGGTAAGACGACAGCGGAGACGGGTGTGGTGATTTCAATATCCGATGTTTGAAAGGATTAATAAATGCCCCTTTTCTTTGTGCATAGGCTCCCCATAGTATAAAAACAATATGTTCTTTTTCTTCGGCAATACGGTGTATTACAGCATCCGTAAATTCCTCCCATCCTTTTTGCTGGTGCGATCCGGCTTGATGTGCACGAACAGTCAGGGTTGCATTCAGCAGTAAAACGCCTTGTTCAGCCCATCGCTCCAGATTTCCGGAGACTTTAGAGGGAATGCCCAAATCATCTTCCAATTCTTTATAAATATTTTGAAGAGAAGGGGGACACGGAACGCCCTCATTGACCGAGAAACACAATCCGTGCGCTTGCCCGGGCTCGTGATAGGGATCTTGCCCCAAAATTACTACCTTGACCTTGTTGAAAGGCGTTTTCTCAAAAGCATTAAAAATCAGACTTCCTTTGGGATATATGGTACGGGCAGCATATTCCTGCCTTACAAAATCCGTTAAGGTACGAAAATAGGTTTTTTCAAATTCGGAAGATAAACGTTCTTTCCACGATTGTTCAATTCTTACATCCATTCTTCACAAGAATTTAAATATTTCACTCTTCACTCTTAATTCTTAATTATATCATCTTCCCCAGTTAACAGCGTCTCTAAAATTACTGCTTTGCTGATATTTGACATCTTGCAACATAGAGGAATTAACCGCTATGGTGAAACTGTAATTCTGAAGCGGTCCAATAGGAATTATCGACGCAGACATCGACCAGCAGTGCATTTGACGGGTAATACCACAGTACATGTTGACAACGCGTTTCATTTCAAAGTCATAACTGGCATTAAACATAAGATTCCACGATTTAGTAGGCGAAATATTTCCGCTAAACCCCAAGGTATGACTTAATTTATAGGGATATTCCAACTTTTCTTTGTTAAAATTTTGCATATCATAAGCCAAATTGATGGAATAAGTAAAAGACAAATTCCATGGAACCGAGAACATAAGATAGCCGTCCGAATCAAAATCACCTTCCTGCTTTTTTGACTTCAACAATGAGGTGCGTACTGCCGGTGTACCTTCTTCTCCGTCCGGCGACCCATCAAGTCCTTCCGTATTTGCAGACGATGAATCATTTCCTTCGGCATTTGTAGAACTTTTATCGCCTTTTTGAAACCATTTTTTAATCACTTCATTGTTAAATGAATAACTATATCCGGTGGAAGTTCCCATAAAGCGTCCGATTCCTTTTCCGGCTTTCCATCGAGGAACATTGATGTGCTGACCGTTTTCACCATAGGTGTAGGTGTCAAACATACCACTCAGACTCAAATTCTGCCCAAATAATTTAAGGCGCATTGAAGCGCTTAAAGGAGACCAATTCAACGTATCAGCCAAAAAATTATAAGACATCCGTAATCCTAAG
>Ga0082212_10002281_pt1 | contig 28107 bp, 11 predicted proteins | sample TergutNt197P3_FD_71548 | JGI IMG/M metagenome (GOLD analysis project Ga0082212, IMG submission 71548) | Neocapritermes taracua P3 segment gut microbial communities from Petit-Saut dam, French Guiana - Nt197 P3 | ecosystem: Host-associated > Arthropoda: Insects > Digestive system > Gut ...
CGGCAGCAGCTCTTGGGCATCGGAGCAGAAAAAGAGCGCAAGGCTGTCTTATTTTGCGCTCTCTGCGCAGATGCCATAGAGATGCGCCGACACGGAGCACGGCTTGGCGAACGCGCCTCACACCCCGCCCAACCTCCGCCCCCTGTGCCCCACCTCCCCCCTCCTGCCCCTCCGGCTGGGGTCAGATCGGTAACGAAATGACGTAAAATTCTCGAAAATTTTTCTATAAAGTTTGTCATAACGTAGGCAGTAGTGGTATGATGGTGTTAATAAACATATTTGAGAGGAGAATGATTATGAGTCAAAATTCACAGAATCCTTTTTCCATGTGGATGGATATGAATAAGAACATGTATAACGCTTGGAATACATGGTCTGCGCAGATGGCACAAGCCGTTTCGCCTCAACCGGCGGCGGACGCCGGCAATCCATTCAATGCCTATTTCGAGTTTCTGAAGTCTAGTTTTGAACAGAACCCTTTCTTTGGGGGGATGACCGGCGGCAACGCGGGCAGTTTTGTTGAGCAGATGACCCAGCAATGGCAGGACGCTATGAAGAGCATGTCGATGTTCATTCCCAATCCGGCACTGCGGGACGGGTTTGATCGTTTCGTGAACGCTTATCAGATGTTTAATTCCCTCCAGTCTTATTGGGATACGTTCCTGAAGAGTGTTCCCACAGATGTTACTGATTGGAACGCTTACGCCAAGCCGATTCTGGATTACTATCAGAACCTCTCAACCGGGTTCTTGCAACCCTTTATGCCGGAACAGCTGAAGAGTATTTTCGCGCTGCCTTTTGAGGATATGACGGCTATCCAGCAGACGTTTACGAATTTCTTCAAACCTTGGCTGGAGGATTCCGCCGAGTTGCAGGGGCTTTATTTTAAGTCGCTTCAGGGCGATAAGGAAGCTTATCAGGAGTTCTTGAAAGCCTGGGCTGAAGTCTATAAGAATTCCGTTTCGAAACTTTTGAACGCGCCGGCGGTGGGCGCCAGCCGCGAGAGCGTTGAGAAGATGATGAAGCTGTTGGATTATTATGTGAATTTTGCTGTGAGCTTCAATGAGTACACGGTGATGATTTCGGCGCTGTTGTCGGAGACGATGGAGAAGTTGCTGAAGCATCTGGTGGAACTGCAAGCCGAAGGCAAACAACCGCAGACTTTCATGGAGTTCTATAAGATTTGGTCGTCCTTTAACGAGCAGGCTTTCCAGGAGCTGTTTGTAACGGATACGTTCGCCAAGATTATGAATGAAACGGTGAGCGCCGGTTCGAAACTGAAGGTTATGTTTGACGATTATATGCAGGATTTGCTGGCTTTCTTGCCTCTGCCGAACCGGCGTGAGATCGACGGTGTTGAGGAGGAAGTCTATTTGCTGCGCAAACGGGTCAAAACTTTGGAGAAGGAGATTAAGACCTTGAAGGAACAGCGTCCGCAAAGCGCATCGACCGCGCGGAGCACCGCCAAACCTAAGGAGTAAGGCTGTTCATTTTCTAATCTAACAAAGAGGTGATTTGTTTGTGAGTGTGAACAATTTTGATATGCAAAAATCCATGCAGGATGCTTTCCGGATGAGCAACAAGCTCATGAGCGGCTTGCAGAATATGATGGATATTGAGGATGTGGAGCTGGGTACGACGCCGAAGGAGTTGGTTTACAGTGAGGACAGAGTGAAGCTGTACCACTACACTCCTGAGGTGGCGAAGCCTCATGCTGTGCCTGTGCTGGTTTGTTACGCTTTGGTTAACAAGCAGTATATGCTGGATTTGCAGGAGAATCGCAGCATAGTGAAGAAATGGCTTGCTTCCGGTCTGGACGTCTATATGATTGATTGGGGTTATCCGACTCATGTGGACAAGTTCCTGACCATGGAGGATTATATTGACGGGTATCTGAACAACACAGTGGATTTTGTGCGGGAGAAACATGGGCTGAAGGCGATTAATCTGTTGGGAATCTGCCAGGGCGGCACCATGAGCACGATTTACGCGGCGTTGTATCCGGACAAAGTCAAGAACCTGGTGACGCTGGTGATGCCTTTTGATTTCGCGACGAAGGACGGCTTGCTTTTCCGGTGGAGTCTGAATATGGATATCGAAAGCATGGTGGCTTCGGCGAACGGATTGCTGGCGGGGAATTCGATGAATTACGGGTTCAATATGCTGAAACCCTTTGAGTTGAGTTTCGATAAGTATCTGAATTTTGTGGATCAATTGGACAACAAAGAGGCACTGATGGATTTCCTGCGGATGGAAACATGGATCTATGACAGCCCGGATCAAGCCGGGCCGATGTTGATTAAGTTCGTCAAGGATTTGTATCAGGGTAACAAGCTGAGCCAGAATAAGCTGGAAGTGGGCGGACGCCGGGTCAATCTGAAGAATATTAAGATGCCGGTGTTGTGTCTGCTGGCCCAGAAGGATCATCTGGTGCCGCCGGCTTCCACAAGGCCCTTTATTGACGCCGTGCCCAGCAAGGATAAGGAATTGGTGGAGTTTCCCGTGGGCCATATCGGGATGTTCGTCAGTTCCCGGGCACAGAAGGAGATTGGGCCTAAGATCGCGGATTGGATCAAGGCGCGTTAAGCTTGGTTCGATGATGTCCGGTGATAGGGACATGAACTGATATTAGGACAAGCGACGCCGGTTATAGAAAAAGACGGGATCCCCGGAGAGGGGTTCCCGTCTTTTTCTTTGGGTCATGGTTTTCAGATCAGAGAGTGTTTGCCAATACCGGCTTCACGGTTTTGGCAAAGCGTTCCTGATCTCCTGGATTCGATTGGGGTTGTCTATAATCTGTGACCAGTTGAATATATTGACGTAGCGGTTATTCGGATGATCGAGTACGTTCTCCAAGAAACCGGGAGTATCCAGATTCTCTCGGCTGAACTCCATAATTCCCCAGGGGCCATCGGCTTCGGCGATGCACGTTCTTAAGGTGTAGATATTATTATCTTTATAAATAGTGTCATAAAGACTCCAGCCAGGAATGACACCGGCAAAATTAGGATTATCACGTCCTAGGATCGCGGCGAATCCACTGTGACCGCCGCCGGTGTTTGTATACCAGCCGGGCCAGGTCGAATGGGTGGCAATCTTTTGTGGCGCTATACCTTTATCGATCGCGGCGCCCACCAGGAATTCCAGGTAGTCTTTGCAAATCGCGTCAATGGTATCTTTGGTAATATTCCCTCCCTCGGGCTGGAGGTTAAGTGTCTGTGCCGCTGCGTATCCCAGAGCCCAGAGGTTGCCGTCCATGCTTGTTGAGCTTGAGGCAAAGACAGCTTTTGCTGGATTAGCGGGGATTTCTTTGGTAGAGATGTCAATATAGTCAAGCAGGAAGAAGAAATCTCCTGTTTCGGTTTTGGGATGAACCCGGAACCTTATGGTGTTGTTGGATCCCTGGTTCAAAGGAATGCTTTCCTTGAGAGCATATCGATATAAAAAGTTGTCAACGTCTTCAACTTTGCCCATCCTTGTCGCTGTGGCGGCATTCACATCCCTGTAAGCTCCCCCGTTGATACTCACTTGATATCGTGAAGCCCATGAATCAGCGTCATAGGCCGGTGAGGAGCAGATTTCCAGCCAATAATCACCTGTTTGTGGCGCTTCCACATTCACGTAATATTCAAAGTACGGGCGAATTTCCTTGGTGGAAAGATGGAACCATTTTCCTCCACTGGCGTTGGCTTTGACGGCTCCTCCGGCAAGCGTTCCGTTTTCCTTGTACAGAGCGGTTTCGGCTTCCAGTCGAGGAAGGAAATCAGACTTGTACAGCACATATTTATTGCCGTCTTCAAAGAAATACGCTTGGGTATAGGGTGAAAGTTCCCGACCAAAAACCACACCACCAAACAGATATTTCTGCTCGGGCAACAGGTTGTCATACCAGGTCGTTATGATGGACAAGAGCTCGTTCAGGGCTCTGGTCTGCTCCGCCCGGAACTGTGCGGAGGCTAGGTTGGGAGCGGGGGCCACTCGGATCTGTGCGCCCCAGTTGCGCCAGCCAGCCTTCACGGCGGTATCGGGGCTCATGCCCCAGTCAAAGTGTTCCACGTTATTGATGTTGTTCAGATCGAATCCGTCCATATCCGGATCCCACCAGTTCCATAAGTCGGGACGGTTGTCCCACCAGGCAAAACCGTCCAGAGGAATAATAACGGGGATTTCGTTAGCCAAGGAAAGCTGAAGCATCCTGTTCAAAGAGGCTTTGGTATCCTCTATATCATACCTGAGGTAGTCGAACATATATGAAATTGCCAGTTGTCGGCTGTTTGAGGGATCCGGCTCATAGTTGAGCGCACTTAGGATCTCGTCGATTCCGCCTTGGTTGAAGGAATCGGGATCACCCTGTTTCCAACCCGTAGGGGCGTGAACGGCGAGGTATTGATATTCTGTGGCGTCCTGTCCGGGGATCCACACAGCGTACAGCGTGGCGCCGGCGGCGCTGCCAAGATCAATGAAAGCCCAGCCGGGCGGGTACTTTGTGCCTTCGACATTATGCAGCGCCCAGCCGTCGAAGTTCGCGCCTGTCTTGCTTATTTCCGGAAGCAGGAAAAGATCTCCGCCCCAGGTTCTGGACACGTTGGCACTGTTGGTAAATTGGGGACAGAGGGCGTTATCTTGTTCCGGCGTACCCCCATTGGTCTTGAATTCCAGAGTGGCTTGACGTTCATAGAGTCCGTAGAAGGTTCGATTGTCGGGTAATGAAATCGCAGCAATCTGTTGTGGGCTGAAGCTGCCTGTTGACCCATCCGGCGAACTGACCCATCCTTTGGCCTCCCAGCCGGGGTACAGGCTGAGCTCCGGGACTTCGACGGTTGCGGCGGTGTTCTCTTTGTAAGTTGTTCCTTTGATATTTTCTTCGGTTTGTTTGATGCCGTCATAACTGATAAAAGTTGCTGTCAGCACTTTCTTATAGATGGCGTACAGTTCCACATCAGAAGTCACTTCCAGGAAATCCAGAACCTCTTCGGCACGCGGATCAGTGTGCCAGCCGTCGAATATCCACCCTGCTTTATCGGCAGTGGGGGCCACAGGCTGTCTCAGGTCTATTGTCTCATGCCAATTGGCTGTTTCCTCAGTTCTGTCGGCAGGTGTTCCGCCATTGGCTGTCCCGTTGTAGGTAACGGTGTATTGGTCAGGTGTCCACAGAGCTTTCATTGTGGTATAGACGGCTACAGGCGGGAAGGGAGCCCCTTCAGCGAACGTGTGGCCTGAAACGGTACTTTTCCAGCCGGCAAAACTATGGTTATCTTTCGCAACGCCTGTGGGCAAGGGAATCATGTCATACACATAAACCTCTTTGTTGTCGCTGTTGGTGTATCGCGTTGTGGCGTCATCTTCCGGTATGGGGTAACCTCCGTCCGTATCATAGTGAACCGTGTACTCACGTTGATACAAGCCATAGAATGTGGTATCGCCGCTTACAGGATACTCACCGGAGATGATATCGACGTCGGCCTTGGGGGCCGTGGATCCGCAGCTCCACCCGATAGCTTCCCAGCCGGTATAGATGTTCTGCGCCGGAACGGTTATTGTTACATCAGATTCATTGTTGAAAAGCTTTGGTTTAGGATTATTGATATCCCGGAGTTGCTGCGTCGCCCCCGCAATATCAATGAGGTTCACCTGGAGTTCTTTCTCGTAGATGGCGTACAGATACACAGGGTGATCTGGCATGATGAAGGGATCATCCCCATTCGGCAACAGCCCGGTGTGGGCGTTCTGATCCTCGTTCCAGCCGACGAACCTCCAGTTATCATCTTTCCTGGCGTCGGGAAGAGCCACCGGTGTTCCCGCCACCACGGAATCAGAGGTGACTGATTGTGTTCCGGTGACATCAGAACCGCCGTTCGTTCCATAGTCGAACTCAAGCGCAAAGGGCTCACTCTCCGGGAACGGATTGTTCGACCAGACCTGAATATAATCCAGGTAAAAACAACATTTGCCGTCAGCATTATCCCGAGGCTCAGAAACCTGGAAGGTTATGCTGTTTTCATCGGCCTGCAACCTAACAGGCAGGTAGTAACGGTATAATCCGGCGCCAATCTGATTGCCCACCCGCAGCAGATTGGCGTCGCTCATATAGGCCTCAGCGCCGCCTCCGACATTCACGCCATTGACACTCATTTTGTACTTGGAAGACCAGCCAAAGGTGGGCGGCGAGGAACACACCTCCAACAGATAAATACCCTCTTCAGGGACATCGACTTTGTAGTCAATAATATACTCACCGGTTGGGACAAAGAGGATCTGCAGGAACCCACCTCCGCTGTATTGTGTTCCCAGAGGATAATAGGCTCCCTGGTTGATGGTATTGCGGGTTCCCTCAGCCGGTTTTTTAGCGGATTCGCCCTCAATGATTTCCAAGGGGCTCACAGGAGTCAGTTCCATATAATCCAGGAAAAAAGTGTAACGGAAGTCGCCCGAAATCGGATGTTTATCGGTGATTCTGAAAGCTATTGTGTTGCTGTCGCCGACCTGCAACTCAACGGGCAGAACGTACTGATAAAACCAGTTGTTTGTATAGCTCGGTCCTCCCTGTTCCTGAGCGCTGGCATCGCTCACAGGCCTATATGTCCCGCCATTGACGCTTATTTCGTACTGCGAAGTCCAGCCGGTTGTATGATGGGAAGCGCAAAGTTCCAGCCAGTACACGCCTCCTTCGGCGATGGTTGGGACACTGTACGTAATCACATATCCGTCGTGGGAATCCGTATCGAGGATTCTTAAGAATTGGCCGGTTCTTCCTCCCGGCGGATACGCCGGTGTTTTGAGAACCTCCGGATTCTGAGCGGAAGTGACTGACGCGGGGCTCATGCCCTTAATGAGGATCGGTTCCGCCCCCGAAGGCGCGGCCAGAACATCCGAAACGAAACAGGGCGCACCCAGGGACAGGGCCAGAACCAGTGAAAAAGCGAACAGGAAAGCTGACCAACGTGGAATTGGTTTCATCACAGAACATCTCCTTGTTTAGTTTGATAGTGATACCTGTTGAGACAGCCGCAACTGTCGGCATCAATTGCTGCCGGCGGCTATAATTCTGCAGCCGAACGGGCCCTTGCTCAGCCGCGTGAGACCCTCAGTCATATATCTCCAGATAATCCAGGTAAAAGAGGTAGTTATCATCCATGGATCGCCTTTGGGCGACCCGAATGGTTATGGTATTGGCGCCTTCCCGCAGCGTGACGGGCATCGTGTATCGTGTAAAAAGAGCATTAACCAAAGTTCCGGTTCCCGCGCTGTTGTCATCCGCCAGAACAAACGCGCCGCCGTTGACACTGACTTCCCAGGGAGAAGTCCAGCCGGTGGTATGGGGTGAGGCGCAGACTTCCATCCACTTGGCGCCTCCTTGGGCAACAGTGACTTCATAGTTGATCAGATAACCCTCCGCCGGCCCGATTGTATTATGGATCTGCAGAAACCTGCCCTCACTGGCGGCAGGGGACGCACCGTAAAACACGTTATGATTAAGGCTCTCGGGGTTCTCGCCCTCCAGACGGGTTCCCACTCTGTCCATAGGAATGAGCTCAATATAGTCCAGGAAAAAGGTGTAGTATCCGTCATTGTCCAATAGGCGGGGACGGGCAACCCGGAAGGTTATGGTATTGGTTCCGGCCTCCAGTCCGACAAACAGAGTATAGCGTCTGAACCACTTGTCCACGACGCCAATTTCACTGGCGTTGTCATTGTTTACGATGACAAAGCTTCCGCCGTTGACGCTGTATTCATAGGACGAGGTCCATGCCGCCGTGTGAGGCGTCGAACAGATTTCCATCTGATACAGGCCCGTATGGGCTGCGGTGAATTCATAAGCAATCAGATATCCTTCCGCCGGTCCGACGGTATTGTAGATATGCAGAAACTTTTCATTGCTGGCTTTTGAGGACGGTGTGTAATAGACCTTATGGTTAATGGCTGTGTGGTTTTCGCCCTCCAGGCGGATGGCCCTGTCGCCTGATCCGACGCCAATGCCGGAGGCAGACGTGCCGTCGGCAGCGTTCCGGCTGCCAGGGCCAGGGTTCTGATCAGTTCCCGGGGTGACCTGGACCGCGCTGCCGAGCAGCACAATCAAGGATACAGCCAACACGGAACAAAAAGCACCGCCGCGCCTTACTGGCGTTGCCATAATGTTTTCAAAACGCTGCTGCAGATCCTTGACCCCGTTGCTGAAAGAGGTTGTTAGCATCGGCATCTGTTGGTTTTTCCTCCGTTTTACCGTATACAGAATCGATTCCCCGTACTCTCTGCGGCGAGCGGAGTCTTGACCGCGGATAACAAGCTCGTCGCATACCAACTCCAAGTCCCGACCGCCGGCATGGTTCATCATCCACACCAGAGGGTTGAACCAGTGCACGGCGTTGGCGAGATCAACCAGCAGCTTGTACCACAGATCACGGCGTTTGCAGTGTGTCAGTTCATGGCGGATAACATAAACCAGCAGGTTGGGATCATATTCCTGCTCAGGCAGCACCAGCACCGGATGGATCAGCCCTGTGGCAAAAGGACTTCGGACCGTTTTACTGATCCTGATATCCATCTCTATGTGAAACCCCATCTCCGCCATCGTCCGGCGGACAAAAGCGGTCGTCTCCACACTGTCACAGAGCCGCCAGGCGCGGCGCAGCGAGGCTTGGAACCGCAGGAGCGCGATCCAGCGAACAGAAAGATAGATCACAAGACCCAACAACCAGAAAGCTATTAAAAGATCCAACAACGTGATAACCGGAAAAGCGGCTGTCCGATTATTCGTTCCCAAAACCTGCGTGAGGCCATCTAGTGCCGGCGCCGGTTCGTGGATACCCGGTAAAGAGGCCGGAGCACTGTCGGAGGACATAACGTTATCGACGGATGCGTCGTCAGTCTGGACAGCGCTATCAGTATACAAGGTGTTGTCCGTATATATTGTGTTATCTTCAGATAGGCTGCCCAGATCAGGGACAACGCCACGGGTTAGTTGTATATCCGGCACAGAGAGGATGAGGGGCGTTTGATTTATCGGCAGGGTAACCGGCGCTATCAGCCAGAGAGCCAAAGCCAGCCAAACATAGTAGCGCCACCGGGGCAAATACCGCTTGTTCAGCCATGGTGTTACCGCCATGACAACGGCAATCAAGACGCCGGCAATCAGAGAAACAGTCAAGAACTTCAAAAAAACTATTTTCGCAAGCTCAGGCATTTGAACCCCTCCCGCTGTAGAGCGTTTTCATTTGGTGTCTTCCCTGTCCAGGATCTGACGCAGCCTGGCGAACTCTTCCTCGCTGATGGAGCCGCTGTTTGTTAAGGCTGTAACCATGTTGGCGATAGAGCTGCCGAATTCTTTCTTCAGAAAGGCGCGTCCTTCCCTCTCCTGGTAAGCCTCCTCCGACATAGCGGCGGTATACCGGTTGGAACCGGTGGAACGGTCACAGTGGACAAATCCCTTATTGCACAAACGCGCCAATACGGTCATCACTGTTGCCAGGGCCCAGGTGCGTCCGGCAAGATGGTCCATGATGAAGGTAGCGGACAGGGGACGTTGCGCCTCCCAGATAATCTTCATGATTTCTTTTTCAGCGTCACCCAGCTTCGGATCTTTTGAAGTCATGGAGGTCACCTCCGATGTGTTTATACTGTCTGTATAAACACATCGTATCCCTACAAGGTCTATCTGTCAAGTCCTTTTTGGAATGAATCGAACAGGTAATTATTACCATTCTCAGCAGCGCGGGGTGTTGGAAACAACGCCGGCGTACAAATAAAGAATACTGCCGCGGCAGCGGCAGTATTGGGGGGGCGTTCGCCCAACGTAGTATAAAGTTTTGTTTTCAGGGCTGCTGGCTTAGAACTGTTTTCAGGGCTGCAATATTGGAGGCCGTCTCCTATTTCTATTTATTCTGAAGGATTTCCTTCAACACGTTAATGATAGTGCCATATTTGACGGGGTCGTAGTTTTTATGACCAACTGTGTTATAGCTTGAGATACCTGTCCAGCCGCCGTCGTAGAGATTAACATAACAGTTACGCTTGTAATCGAACATATTCTGGTAGAACTGGGCGGTATTGACGACACCGTTTTTGAAAAGACCAACCTCAATGGCTGCCCAGGGATGTCCGTCGTTTTCGTTAAGCATGACAGGCGCTGCGTCTGTGGGGCTATTATAACAGCTCCAACCGGGAATAACGTCTTCGAATATAGGATCGTCATTCAAAAGAGACGCCATTCCGGAATGCCCGCCTCCATAATTCATTGTAGAGGCACTAACCACAGAATGCGTAATAATCCGGCCCGGCTCAAGTCCCAGGCTAATGGCATGTCCGGCTAAAAACCGCAGGTAATTCTTACAGACGTTGTCCAGCGTTGCTTTGGTTATCAGACCGCCTTCGGGCTGAAGTCCAAGATTCTGAGCAGCAGCGTATCCCAGCGCCATTGTGCTCGAACCTCCGTTCCAGTTGGGGGGAGTCGTGTAGGTGACGTTCTTCCAGTAATAATAGTCGTGCTCATTATCACCATTGAAATAGTTGGCATTTGTATAAGTGGACAGCTCCCAGCCGAACACCACGCCGCCCAACAGGTATTTCCGATCGGCAGGTAAAGCGTTATACCAATCCACAATGATGGGTATAAGCTCGTTCAACACGTTGGCCTGTTCGGTCCGAAGCTTTTCGGAGGCCAGATTTGGTGCGGGCGCAACGCACACCCAACTTCCCCAGTTGCGCCAGCCTGCCGTTACAGCTGTTGTTTTGTCCTCGCCCCAGTCAAAACGCTCAACATTATCAATGTTGTCCTCGTTGTATCCAGGCATGTCCCAATTCCACCAGTTCCATAGGTCGGAACGGCTGTTCCACCAGTTTACGCCGTCCAAATGGATGATGACCGGAAGGTTTGTTTCTTCTGAAACCTGCAGGATATTATGCAGGGAGGTTTTTAAGCTCTCCGTGTTTTTACCATCAAGGAAATTCATGATATATGACAGGGTTAGCTGTCGCTTGTTGGCAGGGTTGGGCGTGTAGTTAAGGGCGGTTAGAATGTCATTTGCCCGATTGCTTACATATTCAGCCTGATTTAGTGGGGAAGATCCGGCAGAGACCTCTCCGGCTTGAATCGAGACATACTGCTTCATGGCATCGTAATTATGGGCTTCTGCGTCCCATTCCCATCTGGCTGTAAATGTCACGTCTTTGCCGGTCTGCCAGTAGGCATCAGGGTTCGGAGCAAAGGTGTTGAAAGGGATGTTGCTGCTCTGCCAGTATTTGAGATCGTACCCTGGTTTAACGGGGGGGACCGGCTGATATACTTTATTCCAAAGCGGATCTGAAATTTTGAAACTGTTGACATAATGGGTTACGGTCTCGGCCGGTATGAAAGTGCCGCCTTTAGTATCGAAGCTTACCACTACCGTTAGCTGATACAGACCATAGTACGGCTGAGGCGGCATATTTTCATCTATCATAACGTAATTGGATGTGATTGGGGTGGCATCAACCGGGTCACGGAGCTTTGACTTGGTCCATCCCCCGGCTTCCCAGGTTCTGCTTCCTCCATCGGAGAGAGTCTCAACCCAGGCAGGTTGATCGGGCAGGTATAGCTTTGCTGTGGTCTCCCTGTTATACATGGGCTCTGACTCCTGTTTCATGGGGATGCCGCTGTAATCCTGGAAATATGCTTCCAGCCTTTTCTCGTAGACAGCGTAAAGTGTTATATTGCCCGCAGGGTAGGATATCAGACCTCTGGTTGCCGTTCTGTCCGTGTTCCAGCCGACGAAATTCCAATCGTTTTCTTTGTCGGCCTCAGGGGTCAAATCCACAGATGTGCCGGCGGCGGCGGGTAAATGGGTTGTCAGTGATGTGCCACCGTTGAACGCTGCATTATACTCAACTGTATACGTAACAGGAGCAACGTTTGGAGCCGACGCATAAATATCGATTGTATCAAGATAGAAAGTGTAGTAGTTGTCCATTGAACGTCTATTGGCAATCCGAAGTGTTATGCTATTGACACCGGCATCCAGTTCAACAGATATGGCGTATCGTGTAAAAGAGCCGTTATGAACTTCAACCACGCTCGCGTTGCTGCTGTTGATGAGACTGTACTCCCCGTTATTGATTTTGTACTCATAGGGTGAAACCCAGCCTGTTGAGTGAGGAGAGGCACAGATTTCCATCAGCCAGGCACCAGCCCGATCAACATTGACTGAATATTCAAGGAGATACCCCTCAGCCGGCGCTTCCTGCTTATGAAGATTCAGCGCTCTGCCGCTGGGGGCGATTCCCGCTCCCCCGTAAGACGGAACGAAATTAGTAGCGTTTGTGTAAGCATAGTCAGCTGCCTTTATATGAATCGAAGGCCTTAGTTTTATCGTATCCAGATAAAAGGTATAGTAGCTGTCCATCGAGCGTTTATTGGCAATCCGAAAGGTTATCCTGTTGATGCCTGCCTTCAGTTCAACAGGCATGGTGTAACTTGTAAAGGATCCGTTATAGACTTCGGCGGTACTTACATTGAAGCTGTTGACGAAAATAAAATCCCCATCGTTGATTTTATACTCATAGGGTGAAACCCAGCCGGTTGAATGGGGCGAAGCGCAGATTTCCATCTGCCAAACACCTGCCTGTTCGACACTGACTTCATAGACAATAAGATAGCCATCATTCGGGGCGTCTGGTTTGTGAAGATTCAGAGCCTTGCCACTTGGAGCGATTCCCGTTCCCCCGAAAGACGGAACGAAGTTAGTAGCGTTAGTGTAAGCATAGTCAGCTGCTTTGATGGTAATAGCTTCATCTGCCGCTTGAACATCGGATACAAAGCATTGAGTACCCAGGAACAGTGCCAGGAAAAAAGCGAACAGGAAAGCTGACCAACGTGGAATTGGTTTCATAACAGAACATCTCCTTGTTTATCCTAATCCTCGATTAAAATCGTGCAATCTTTCCGGTCTGTATCACATCTGGCTGCGTTATCCTCCTTGACGGGCAACCAGCCCGCCTGCGTCGTCTGCCTTGCCCGATGCAAAACAGACCAGAAATCTTTACACGATTTTAATCGAGGATCAGGATTAGTTTGATAGTGATACCTGTTGAGACAGCCGCAACTGTCGGCATCAATTGCTGCCGGCGGCTATAATTCTGCAGCCGAACGGGCCCTTGCTCAGCCGCGTGAGACCCTCAGTCATATATCTCCAGATAATCCAGGTAAAAGAGGTAGTTATCATCCAGGGCGCGTTTCTGAGCGACCCGGATGGTTATGGTGTTGACGCCTTCCCGCAGCGTGACAGGCAACAGGTACCGGCAAAAATTGGTGTTAACCCTTGCCACTGTTTCCAGGCTGTCATCATCCGCTAGGACAAACGCGCCGCCGTTGATGCTGACTTCCCAGGGGGATGTCCAGCCGGTGGTATGGGGTGAGGCGCAGATTTCCATCCACTTAGCACCCTCCCGGGCAACAGTGACTTCATAGTCAATCAGATAGCCCTCCGCCGGCCCGATTGTATTATGGATCTGCAGAAACCTGCCTTCACTGGCGGCGTTGGATGTTTTGTAAAACACGTTGTAATTAAGGCTCCGATGGTTCTCGCCTTCCAGCCGGGTTCCCACTCTGTCCATCGGAATGAGCTCAATATAGTCCAGGTAAAAGGTGAAGTATCCATCATTGTCCAATGGGCGGGGACGGGCAACCCGGAAGGTTATGGTATTGGTTCCGGCCTCCAGTCCGACAAACAGGGTATAGCGTCTGAACCACTTATCCACGACGCCAACTTCACTGGCATTGTCATTATCTACGATGACAAAGCTTCCACCGTTGACGCTGTATTCATAGGACGAGGTCCATGCCGCCGTGTGAGGCGTCGAACAGATTTCCATCTGATACAGGCCCGCCTGGACAACAGCGACTTCATAGTCAATCAGATATCCCTCTTCCGGTCCGGTCGTACTATATATCTGCAGATACTTCCCGTCGCTGGTTTGCGCCGACAGAGCATAATTCGCCTTATGGTTAATTCTCGTATGATTTTCGCCCTCCAGGCGGATAGCTCTGGCACCCGTTTTAGCGCCATTGTCAGAGACAATCGTGCCGTCGGCAGCGTTCAGGCTGCCAGGGTTCTGATCAGTTCCCGGGGTGACCTGGATCGCGCTGCCGAGCAGCACCACCAACATCACAGCCAGCAGAGGAAAAATCGCCGCGCCGCGCTTGGCGGAAGTCGCCATAATATTCTCGAACCGGCGTTGCAGATTTCTGCCCTCGTTCCGGCGCAGGATGCCTCTTCTGCTGAAAGAGGTGGTCAGCACGGGCAACCGTTGGCTTTTGCCCTTTTTTACAGTGAAAAGGATCGACTCGCCGTATTCCCGGCGGCGGTCAGGGTTCTGTCCTTGAACAACCAGTTCGTCACAAACCAGCTCCAGATCACGGCCGCTGGCACGGTTCATGATCCAGACCAGGGGATTGAACCAGTGGACCGCGTTGGCCAAGTCGAGCATGAGTTTGTACCACAGATCACGGCGCCGGCAGTGGGTAAGCTCGTGGCGGATGATGTGATCCAGAAGACTGGGATCATACGTCTGGTCGGGCAGAACCAGCACCGGATTAATGAGCCCTGTCACAAAGGGACCCTGCACCGCCCGGCAGACCCTGATGTCCATATCCTTCCGAAAGCCCGTCTCCGCCATAATCCGGCGGACGGAAGAAGCCACTTCCACATCGTCACAGGGCCGCCAGACCCGGTGCAGCCAGGTGCGGAACCGCAGAACCGCCGTCCAGCGGACACTGAGAAAAACCACAGCCCCCAGCAGCCAAAGGATTATAAGGATATCTGAAACCGATACAGCGCTGCCGGCCGGCGCGATACCGCCAACAACCCGGGTGACGGCAGATTCCGGGACAGAGAAAGAGAATGGCGTCCAGCCTGCGGGCAGAGTAACCGGAACCATCAGCCAACAGGCAAAAACCAGCCAGATCCAGTAACGCCACCGGGGAGAATACCACCGGCTCAGCCAGGGCGTCGCCGCCATAATGATAAGAATCAGCACGCCGGCAAGCAGCGAAACCGTAAACAATTTCAGGAAAACCATTCTGATAAGTTCCGGCATAAGAATCCCTCCGCCTTCAGTTTCGGTTCAGAATTTCGCGCAGCCTGTCAATCTCTTCGTCGCTGACGGCGCCGCTGTCCGTTAGAGCCGCAACCATATTGGCAATGGAGTTGCCATAGGCTTTCTTCAGAAACGCTTGGCTTTCCCGTTCCCGGTATTCCGCTCCTGAAATAACGGCGGTATACTGGTTCAAGCCGCCGGAACGGTCGCAGTGGACGAATCCCTTGTTGCATAAACGCGCCAGCACGGTCATCACCGTGGAAAGAGCCCAGGCCCGGCCGGCAAGGTGCTCCATGATAAAGGTGGAGGTCAGGGGACGTCCTTCCTCCCAGATAATCGTCATAATCTCCCACTCGGCCTCGCCCAGCATGGGTTTCTTCTTGATGTTCCCGGTACCATCAGACATGGTATAGCCTCCTCCGCGCCGCCGCGTTATACGACGGTATAGCTCGTTATACGTAAGTATAGCTCCTCGATGGATTCTTGTCAACACTTGTTGACAAAGTTTTTGGCAGGGCTGAAGGCTGAAGGCTGAAGGCTGGGCTGAAGGCAAGACAGAAGGCAAGGCTGAAGGCGCAAACCGGCTGGCTGAATAGATTAGAAAGGGTTGCGTCTTGGACACGGCGCTCAAAATGATTGCAGAAGGTGTTTACGAAAATTGGCTGGATGTGATATTTTGATATCCAGATATTGGTAGTTGACAAAGCGTCTTACAAAAAGTAAGATCTATCTGGATGGTGCGTTATGTGTTTACGCGGCTCAAAAGCAGAGGTTTTTGTGGGTAAAACGTCTTACAGTGAGTAAGATGGAAGAGGCGTTAGGGCATAATGGGTGAGGGTTCCCGGTGAGGATATGTCTTAGTGTGGGGTGTTGTTTGCGATAAACGTCTTACAATAAGTAAGATTATTCATGAGTGAGTGAGTCCATCCTCACAAACGTAGTGGTGGTTTATGAGCAAGCGGTCTTACAACATGTAGGATATTAGGCACATGGGCTTGTGATGAGGAGGATGAGAAACCGGAAATGAGGCCATGGCGGCGATTTTCAGGAAGTCAAGCAACCATGATTGATGCCTGGAGAAAGGGGGAGACAGCTATAGTTAGGTTCCGTTTCAAATTTGTGATGGAGTATTGATAAACGAAGGAGATGTTATTATGTCACTAAAATCAGTGAAGATGGAACCAAGCTGGTTCTTATTGGTGTTCTTTTTTGTGTTTGCGCTGCTTCTGAGCACGTTGGGTTTTGTGCCAAATGCTTACGCTGCGGAGGAGAAGAGCATCAAGATTCTCTCTATCTGCAACAGCAGGTTCGATGGTATGGACTTCAACAAAGGCCAAAGCAGCCATCTGTTTGAGTTTCTCAGGGAAGCGGGCTATACGGACATCACTTTAGGCGTTTTGGATCATTATTCGGGCGTTCTATCAGATCATTGGAACGACGCCAATAATGAAAACGTGAAATATGTCTGGCAGAAGTTGGCGTCTCAGACGTCCTCCGGTACCTGGACAAGCACTCAAAACATCAGAAACATCACCATGTTGGAAGGTCTCACGGAGGAACCCTGGGATGTTATCATACTCCAGCAGTCCAACCTGTATGCCCATAGTGAGGGCGGTTATGCATGCCTTGGTGATCTGGTCCTGTATATTAAAAGCCACAACCCGGATGCCCGCCTTGGCTGGCAGATGACATGGGCAAACGGATTGCAGTCGGATGTGCCCGTTGGATCGGAGGTCGGCATTCATTTGAGAGCCACTCCGGCTGAGCAGCTCACTATGTACAACAGCATTACAGCCGCGGTGCAGAACAAAGTTAATGTTATTTCTGACATTGATTTTGTCATCCCCTCCGGGATTGTTATTCAGAACATGCGTGACTACGGTGTACCGGGCGCCAAGTTGATAAAAGACAACCTGTCTTCTCTCAGCAACGGTCTGGGGCGCTATGCTGTAAGTATGACATGGCTGAAGGCCATTACCGGTGAGTCTGTCGATAATCTCACTTACAGACCCCTGGACGTCAGCGAGACTGAGCAGAATTATGTGAAGCATGCGATCAATTCTGCGCTAACCCAATACGCCATTACTTTTCATTCCAACGGCGGCCAGGGCGGCCCTGCGGATTTTTCGGTGCCTTACAGCAATGAATTGACTCAACTGCCTGAGCCGGAGCCGACACGTGAAGACTATGATTTCCTGGGCTGGGCTGAAAGCATAGACGCGACAGAACCACAATATTATGGTGGGCAAAACATCGGGGAGATGCCCCTGCGCCGGAATCTGTATTTGTATGCGGTTTGGCGGCCTGTCACTCCGCCGGTGGTTGACGACCCAATTTCCAGCGGTGATGGCAACCTGATTCCCAACGGCGACTTTGAGGCTTTTATCCCCTTTGAGAATTTCAGCAGGGGAGGAAATAACACTTTTACTGTTGAGACCAGACCCGAATATGTCTATGAGGGAAACGCCGCTTTGAGGATACAGCAAAATACTCGCAATGCATTTGCTGGTTTTTATCTTGTTCTTGAACCTGGTTGTGTGTATGAATATGAGTACTGGATTAAAGTGCTTCATGACATAGACGGAAATCCTGTTTCAAATATTAACGCGACAACAAACTTCGTGTTTTTCGATCCGCTCGCTCATAATGGTCAAAACCATTTCCCATATGCGGGATCCGTGCCGCTAAGCACTGGGGGAGAATGGACACATGTAACGGGTACATGGACGGCCAATCCGAACATGGATCCTGCCGCGACGCCTGAGGAGGCATGGTTCTCAATCTATATGGATGCCTCCGGTCCCGTGCCTGATGGCAAATTTATGATTTATGTTCTTGACAAGGTAAGTCTGGTCAGACAAGGAGAGAACGAAAATCTGATTTCCAACGGCAGCTTCGAATTGCCGAATCCATTCGAGAATTTCAGCAGAGGAGGGGGCAACACCTTTACCATTGATACCGCACACTCTGCAGGTGGCGGTAAATCAGCTTTGACGGTACAACAGGATACCCTCAACGCTTTTGCCGGATTCCCTTTTGCGATTGAGCCCGGTTGCACGTACGCGTTTGAATATCAGATCAAAGTGATCAGCGACAGCGCCGGAAATCCTGTTTCAAATATCAACGCGACTACGAATTTTGTGTTCTATGAGCCGGGGGCCCATGATAGTCAAAACCACTTCAGCGGTTCTGTTCCGTTAAGCACCGGCGAGGATTGGAAGCTTGTCTCCGGTTCGTGGACGGCAAGCTCAAACATGAACCCCGGTGCGACGCCTGAGGAAGCATGGTTCGCAATCTATATGGATCACTTCCAGGGCAGAAGCATGATATACGCTATCGACAATGTGAAGCTGATCAAGAAAACGCACACAGTCACGTACAACTATGGGGCAAACGGAGGCGCTGAGCCGGGTACCGGCAACGCAACAGCTCAGAAAACTTACAACAATGGGGCTTTGGTGGAGATGCCCGCGACGGCTGACAAAGACAACAACTGGCAATTCGTTGGCTGGAACAGGGATCGTAACGCCCGTGAAGGGGAGGATCCTTTCCAAGTTGCGCAGAACGTGGAACTGTTCGCCATTTACAAGAAAGAATTCACCGTGACCCTGATCGACTATACCAGCTCGGCACCGACAACACCACCGAGGGAAGTAACGGAGACGATCTACGGCGGCACAACCGCAACGGTCACAATTCCGGCGCCAAACTCATATAACCCCTACACCGGCTGGACCTCCCGTGGATGGTGTTATGCCGGCAGCATGGCTCCTAACGCGGAGGTTGCGGTAGAACCCGGAGAGCTCATTATTGATAAGGATGAAACACTCTATGCCCTGTATCAGCTGGTCTACACGGTACACTATGATACCCAGGGCGATCCGATCATCCCTGATGATACCACAACACGGTACGCCAACAGCTATGATATCTCAAACACTGTGCGAGAGGACATTATTCTGCCCGCTGATGTTGTCAGGCAGGACTCTACCTTTGATCGCTGGAGAAGCACTTTCTCCGGGTACACGTTCCTGCCGGGCGCCCCGTTTCCGCCTTCCGCTGTCTATACGACACTGGAGGCGCTGTGGATAGAAACTCCGGCGCCGGTGCAGAGTTTTGATCTGCCTGAATCCAATCTGATTTCTGACAACATGCTGATTCAAAGAGATAAACCCATACATCTCTGGGGAACATCCACAGCTGCGGAATCCCTTACCATAACCGCGAGCATCAGGAACGGTCAGGAGATCCTCTCAACGGGAACGACGACGGTCGCCCCCGGAGCGGCGTTCAGACTGACTTTGCCCCCTCTCACTGAGGGAGGTCCTTATGTTCTTGAAATCAAGGACAACAAGGGATATACCCAGACAATTTCTAATGTTCTCATCGGTGAATTATGGCACTTTTCCGGTCAAAGCAACATGGTCCGGACGGTAGGCCAGACCCATCCCGAAAGTGTTCCGGCATCAAACATTGAAGCAATTCGTTACTTCTCTGTAGGTCCTGGCGGTATCGGTGCATGGAAGGTTGCCACTCCCGCCGATGTCCCTTCCTTCTCGGCGGTGGCCTACACCGCTCTCGCCAAAATGAAGGATGGCCTTAGCAATGTGCCCGTCGGCGGTATATGCACAGCAATGGGCAATCAGAAAATGGCGGCTTATCAGGGCGAAAGCACGGATTATCCCATAGGGGGCCCCCTCTACAACGAAAGGGTCAGGCCCCTGACCAATCTTTCAATCAGAGGGCACATGTGGTACCAGGGCGAATCCGATGCCACCAATTCCAATTTTGCTGCTGATTTTGAGACACTGATCCATTCATGGAGAACGGCCTGGAACGACAATCAACAACCCTTCATCTTTGTTCAGCTTCCTCAATCCCCCGCCTTGGGCGCAGCTGATTCCGGTATGAGAAATTTTACCAATGCCCGCAATTGGCAGTTAGAAGTCTACAACAAGCTTGCCGAAAGCCATGTTGGCATGGTGGTCTCTGTGGATACAAACAGGAACACAACCCTGACAGGTTCGGACCCTCTGCATCCCCTGAACAAAAAACCGATAGGAGAGAGCCTGGGTCTGTATGCCTTGGGCGCCGTGTATGGACAGAGCGTGTCCTATCTAAGCCCGATGTATGAATCCATGTCAATCAGCGGCAGCCAGGTAACGGTCACTTTCAAGAATGTTCATGGCGGGCTTTCGACAAATGACAGTCTCGCCCCGAAAAACTTCATGGTGGCAGGCAATGACGGCGTGTTTCATGACGCGGACTCGGTCGTTATCTCCGGGACAAACCAGCTGGTTATCAGCAGCAGCAGCGTCGCCAATCCGTTCAGGGTCGCGTATTTCCGGGAAACAGCATGGACAAACGGGCCGTTTGAAGGCAAGCCGGTGAACCTTGTCAACTCCGCCGGGCTGCCCGCAAGCCCCTTTGTGGCTGACAAATTTGATCCCTCCCTGTACGACGAGCTGGACTGGCGCGATCCGAGCCGGGGACTTCTGGGAACCTGGGGGGCCAATACTAATGGAGGTTCTCTGCCAGGCAGCTCCACGGAATCGATTGCGTCAAGAGTTTTTAACGCCGCGGAACTTCCTGTGGGCAGTATTATCGACATTGATGTTCCTTACGCGTATCGTCCCGAAAGATGGGCAGGGAACGCCACGGTGTCCGGAATTCCCTTTATAAAAGCGACAACAGCAACGGCGGCAGAGCGTGTTCTTGTTGATGAAACCTGGTGGGACGGCTGTGAAAAACGGGCCTTTACAATCATCGCGGAGAATTACCATAAGGCTCTGGTAGGGATAGAAGAGGAAGCCGCCTCTCATTTCCATATTTACGTCCCGAAGGAGGCTCCGCCGGAGGAGAAAAGCATCAAGATTCTGTCCATCACCAACAGCAGATTTGACGGACTGGACTTCAATAAAGGCCAAGGCAGCCATCTGTTGGAGTTTCTCAGGGAAGCGGGCTATACGGACATCACTTTGGGCGTTTTGGATCATTATTCGGGTGTTCTGTCAGATCATTGGGATGATACGAACAAGACAAGATATGTCTGGCAGTTTCTGAGCACTCAAGAGACCGCCGGTGTCTGGAAGTCCTCTGAAGGTGTCAAAAACATCACCATGCAGGAAGGCCTCACAGCGGAACCTTGGGATGTTATCGTCCTCCAGCAATCCAACCTCTACGCCCATGGTGAGGGCGGCTACGACTGCCTTGGTGATCTGGTGGAATATGTCAAGGCTCATATAACCAATCCGGACGCTCGTCTTGGCTGGCAGATGACATGGGCAAACGGCTTGTGGGACGATGTCCCTGCCGGAACAGATGTCGGCATTCACCTGAGAGCCACTCCGGCTGAGCAGCTTGTCATGTACAACAGAATTATCGCCACGGTGAAGAACAAAGTGGAGGTTATGCCTGATATTGATTTCATCATCCCCTCCGGTGTTGTCATTCAGAATATGCGTGACTATGGTGTGCCGGGTTCCAGACTGATTAAGGACAATGCTTCTTCTCTCAGCAACGGTCTGGGGCGCTATGCCGTTAGTATGACATGGCTGAAGGCCATTACCGGTGAGTCTGTTGATAATCTCACTTACAGACCCCTGGACGTCAGCGGGGATGAACAGAATTATGTGAAACAGGCTGTCAATGCCGTTTCCAACCAATACACCATCACGTACAACGGTACGGCTAACGGCGGCTCACCCGCCAGCAGGCTTCAGGAAACAGCGTATCTGAACCAGGTGATAGACCTGACGCAGCCGGCGGCTCCCACAGCCGCACCCCCAGCCGGCAAAGAAGGCTGGGTATTCGCCGGCTGGAACACGGATCCCCGCGCCGAGGGCGTCCTGGATTCTTGGCGTGTAACTTCCGACAAGGAACTGTACGCCATCTACAAGAAAGAGCTGACAGCGACCTTTATCAGTCATAATGGCTATATGAAAATTGTGACTGAGAAAAAAGGAGCCATCTACAAAGAAAGCACCGCGGCTTCAGTCGAAGTGCCTCCTTTTAGCCCCTATCAGGGATGGTATGCCAAAGGGTGGGTCAGCGGCCCGGACGATTCATCCGGCGGTTTGAACCCCCAGATCCCGACCCTTTTCATAACCGAAGACCGGACCTTCTACGGACTCTATGAACGGCAGGTCACACTGGATTTCAACGTCAACGGCGGCAATCCGGAACGGGACAGTGTTTCCTGTCCGCAAGTCGTTAACAGCTCCAATGTGTCCAAAACCTGGGGTGGGCAAACCTTCCTACTGCCGGAAAGTATCAACAAAGCAGGCATGGCCTTTGACGGTTGGGCCCTGTATCGCAAGGACGGCACAAAATACCAGCCTGGCTGGGCTTTCATTGATTTGCAGGATACCGCCAGAGCCACGATGTACGCGACATGGGATGATGGGCAAAGCATCAAGATCCTGGCCATCGGCAACAGCTTCTCCCTTGACGGTATGGACTACAATCTTAACGGCGGCAGCCAGTTGTTCAACCTGCTCCAGGAAGAAGGCTATACCGATATTACCCTGGGCGTATTAGAAATACCCGGCAGCAGCCTACAGACGCACTTAACCAATGCCGCCAATAACAGCAGCGGCTACGGATACTACAAATTGGAGTCGCAGATATCCCCCGCTGTTTGGACAAGCAAGGGAGCTTCCACCATGCAGGCCGGCATCAAGGATGAGGACTGGGATGTTATTATTCTCCAACAGGTTAGCGGCTCCTCACATGTTGAGAGCTCCTATGACCCCCTGAACAGTCTGCTTGGCTATATCAACACCTGGAAAAACCCGAATACCCGTCTGGGTTGGCAAATGACATGGGCATACGGATTGACCACAGATGTGCCCGGTGGCGGCGGCACTCTGAAAGCCACCCACGAGGAGCAATTCGCCATGTACAACGGCATTATCGATGCGGTGAAAGCAAGAATCGTCATCAATCCGGCATTTGATTTTATCATTCCTTCGGGAGTCTCCATTCAAGAAATGCGCGGGTATGGCGTATCAGGTCTGATACGGGATAACGGTTCGCATCTTTCCTTCGGCTTGGGGCGCTATATCGCGGGAATGACCTGGCTGAAAGCCATCACCGGCAAATCGGTTGATGACATCACTTACAAACCCGTGGGTGTCAGCGAATCGGATCAGAAGCTGGTGAAAAAGGCTGTCAACGAGGCGTGGTTGAAGGGCGCGACATGGAAACCGGATTTCGAGGACTCAGTGGAATACCTGGCGGTGCATAAGACAGATACCCCGCCTGTGAAAGAATATTACGCTGATTTCTACGACGGCACAATTAAGCACAATGACAGATATCCCAACCATTATGATATCAACCGTTGGTATGTAGAAGAACCCGCCTCCTTCACCCGGGGCTGGGATCAAATCCTGGCGACTGTTGGAACCAGGGGAACCCCGGATCGGCGTCTGGCGGTGGCCCACACATTCTCTTACTTCAGGCATGACATGGTTAAGACGAAAGCCTCAATATGGAACATGATGCAAACTGCCGAAGAGCTTGAGATCCCCATCTTTATTCATCTCGATGGCGCCATGTATTGGAAGGGAGCGGGTCTGTGGAACTGGTTTGATGATAGCCGGGACGATTACGACGAGAACAACAAATATAATGTGGAACGCTACGACTGGGGTATAGAGTCGGCAGTGAAGATAGGGTGGCGGGACTGGAGCGGGAATATGAGCGACATCCACCGCGTTGAGTACGGCGGCCCGGGAGATCCTGCCGCCCCGGCGCCCAACCTGGCCTCTCAAGCCTTCCGCGACGCGAATGCCGCGGCCCTGGACGAGATTATGACCGAAATCATGATCTGGTACAACAGGCTGCCTTCCGACAAGAAATATTTATTGGGCGGCGTAGTCTTGGGCATGGAAGCAACACCCTATATGAATGCTTTTTACGTTACCAATCAAGCTCAAAATGGGTTAAACTTGTCTATGGGCAATGAGCTTTGGAATCAGGATCCGGGAGAGAAGTGTCTGTATGATAAGGAGAAATTCACTCAATACAATATGACGCAGGGCAGGAAACTGGGATACGCCGCCGCCCAGTCGATGAAAGAGCGGTATCCTGGTATTCAGACCGAGGGTAAGATAACGGATGAGACGATCGATCTCATTCTGTACGATTACTTTAAATTCTTAATCGAGGAAACGTTGAAATCCGGTATTGCGCCGAACAAGCTGATCACGCACGCTTACCCGCCTGCCTGTCCTTCTGAAAAGGGTTTCTACACTGACCATAACATGAAGGCAACTATGTCGATTGTTGATGGCGTTGTTCCCGGGTGGTCAGCCCGGCTCAATAATTATGACGTGCGCGTGGAGCTCGACAAACTTGCGGGGCGCCCTTGGGCAGCTATCGAAACCACTTATTGGCTCTTTGAGTCCCCTGACTTCAATGACGTTTATCTTGCCAACAAACTCAACGAGGTATTCAACCATGGGAACTGCCGCCACGTCAGTTTGAAAGACTGGGAGTTTCCGTTATCAAGCAATACCTTTTCTAAAGCGATCCGAACAACACTGAATCAATAACACCACCCATATGCAGAAAGGAAATCCGGCTGCCCTGTGAGGCAGCCGGATTGTTCCATGTCATGAGCGATTGAAGGGGCGTTGTTATTGATCCCCGGTAAATGCGGAGTTAACAGCCTGTTTGACATAGTGTTGATCTGCCGCGCTGACATTCGCGGGTTTGTAAGTGATGTTATCAAGGGACACGCCGGTAATGGCCTTCAGCCATGTCATACTTACGGTATACCGCCCCAGATCGTTGCTGAGAGAAGAATATGAGTCCATAATCAGTCTTGAGCCCAACCCATACTCGCGCATTGACTGCATAGCGACACCGGACGGAATAACGAAATCAATTTTCGAATTGACAAGCACTTTATTCTTGACTGCGGACTTGATGCGCGCATAATGGTTGCGCTGCTCATCTTCGGTGGTGAGCAGAAAGCCCCCGCCACCAGGAATGTCTGTCTGCAACCCGCTTGCCCATGTCATCTGCCAGCCCAGGCGGACATTCGGGTTGGTTCTATGGGCTGTGATATATTCAACCAGATCACCAAGCCGGTCATAGCCATTCTCACCATGGGCATAAATGTTGGACTGTTGCAGTATGATAACATCCCAAGGTTCTTCTTCAAGACCTTCTTTCATTGTAATATTTCTGATGTACAGGGTGCTTGTCCAGATATCGGAGGACGTTTGCGTGTTGAGCTTTTGCCAGACATATTTTGCGTTTTCATGAGCGGCATCGTTCCATTCATCCTGCAGAACACCGTTCCAGTGATCTAGAATTCCTAAAGTGACGTCCGTATATCCCGCTTCTTTAAGAAGCTTTAGCAAATGACCGCTCTGGCCCTTATTATAATCCATGCCGTCAAACCTGCTGTTGCTGATGGAGAGAATCTTAATACTCGTCTCCTTATACAATCCGAAGAGCGTAACATCATCGCTTAAGGTATAAGGTCCGGATACCACCTCAACACTGGCATTGGTCGCGGAGGTCAGCCCCCACCCCCTGGAGATCTGCCCGGCATGTGGGTTCGGCGCCGGAATCTCGATCGTACCGCTGATGTCTTTGTTATAAATTGTCACCGAGACTGTGCGGGTCGCCGGTATTGTCCCATCGTAATCTTCCAAGGTGGCTGTCAGGGTTTTCGCGTAAATGGCGTACAGCGTCATGTTTTCTGTTCCCATAATGAGGGAGGTCAGACCTTCGGCAGCGCCCGGATCCGTGTTCCAGCCAACAAAGATCCAGCCGTTTTCTTTTGCGGCTGTTGGGGTCAAATCCACCGGATCGCCGGTGGCGGCGGCTGCTTTGGTCATAGTTGCGGAGGCGCCGCCGTTTTCTTCGCAGTTGTATGTGACAGACAGGGCGTCGTGGGTTGTGAAATAGCCCTGCTGAGGTCCCGCCGCAGCGGTAGAAGCCCCCATCAGGCAGACGACACCGATTGCCGTGACAAAAAGCAACATGGACAAGACAAAGGATGGAATCTGTTTGTGCTGCCGGAAATCCTTGATTAAGCGCAAGCGTTCTCTCAATTCCTTCGGTTGTTCACACAAAGTTGTGGACAGAGCGGGGCGGGGAGCTCTGGGGGCGGCGGCTAAAGCCAGCAGGGCGCTGCCGTAATTCTTTTTATCATCGCCGGTCATATTGCGGATGACGGCGGCATCGCAGGAGAGTTCGCAGGAGCGATTGATTTCGCGCCGGGCCAGCCAAACAACCGGATTGAACCAGTGCAGGGCGCAGGCAAGGACGGAAAGCCATTTGACAGCGACGTCAAACCGGCGCAGATGCGTGAGTTCGTGAAGCAGGACATGAGTCAGTTGTGTTTCTGAATAGTCCCGGTCGGGGAGTATGATGATGGGTCTGAAAAGGCCCACCAGCATGGGGGTCGTCGCCAGCTGGCAGAGATATAGCCGGGGTGTACGCTTGCCCCGGGAGAGTTTGTTGATGACGGATATATCCGACAGGGACGCGGGTCTTCGGCAACGGAGTTTGCCCATGAAGTAAGCGTAGCCGAATGAGTAGTAGAAAACCAGAATGAGGGCGATCAGAGGATAGATCAACAGAATGGCTGTGCCAAGCAGGGCTATGAAGCCCCCGGAGCCTGCGGGTGTATTCTGGCCGGCATTGGCTGTTATGTCTTCTGGGATTGTTAGGCCGTTTGCGAGTACCGAGTCGTTTGCCAGTGCCGAGTCGTTTGTGAGTGTTGAGTCGTTTGTGAGTGTTGAGTCGTTTGCGAGTGCCGAGTCGTTTGCGAGTGTTGGGCTGTCTGCGGTTAGAGGGCCGTTAGGGGTTGCGTCGCCTGTCGCGCCGTTGATGGATGTACTGTTTGTGGCGGCTGGGCCGTCCGCATCTATAGTCGTCGGGTTGTTGGCGGTTGACGCGCTGTCTGCGGCTGACGCCGCGGTGCCCGCTGTTGTTGCGCCGGACGCGGCGGCTGTGCCCGTTTCGTCCGTTTCCGGGTTGGAGGGAGCGCGGCTCATGACTGCGGCAGTGAAGGTTTCTTCGATGGCATTGTGAACCGGCGCCAGAGATATTTTGGCCAGGGGTTCGGGCAAGACAATAATTTTTGATACGGGAATCAGCAAAGCGGCGAGAACGACCAGCCACAGGCCGTACTGTAAGGTCTGGGGAAGGCGGTGCCGCGTAAGGGGTTTGAAGAACAGGAAGATCAACGTCAGCACGCTGCCGGAAAGAGTCATGATCAGCATTGTCAGCATGATGTCAAGGAAAAAGGCTGCGGGGGCGCTCATTTCTGATCCTCCTCCATTTCGAAATAGGCCTTGAGTTCGGCGAGGGTTTTGTCGTCCAGTTTTCTGTTTTGGTACAGGGTAGCCAAGAGGTTTTTGGTACCGCCATCGAAGACCTTGTCAAGGAAGCTCTGTTCTTCCATTTGCAGATATTCCTGTTTGGAGATGGTGGGGCTGTGCAGCATCACAGTCCCGGGTCGGGTGCTGATGATGCCTTTCTTGCGCAGACGCAGGACAAGGGTGTATATGGTGGACTTGTTCCAGCCCATCTTGTTTTCAAGTTCCTGGCGAATCTCGGTGAAGGTCAGGGGACGTTCCTCCCGCCAGAGGATGCGCATGACTTCGAGTTCGGAATTGGCGATTTTTTTTGTAGACATGTTTTTGGACTCCTTAATGCCATATTAATCATGGGCAGACGCTTTACAATATTGCTAATACTGTTATCGTAAGGTTATTCACACCTATCGGCCAGCGTCTTACGGAAAGTAGGATATGCTGCCTTCATACTACAGGGATTCATAAGTTTCGTCAAGGCATCCGAAAACACTGGGTGCATATTTAAAAAGTGCATGAACTGACGATAAGGATAAGCAGAGCTTTCTGCCGCGGTGTTTTCCCGCAACTCAATGGTGAGTTGGAGGCAGATACCGCGCTGGCCAGTAACAGTGCCACGTCAGGGGTTGGGGAGCGGCAGACTCCAAAAGCCCGCGTATTTTTTTCGCCTTTCGGGGGCTGCGTCGGGCGGTGAGGC
>Ga0082212_10002282_pt1 | contig 28103 bp, 23 predicted proteins | sample TergutNt197P3_FD_71548 | JGI IMG/M metagenome (GOLD analysis project Ga0082212, IMG submission 71548) | Neocapritermes taracua P3 segment gut microbial communities from Petit-Saut dam, French Guiana - Nt197 P3 | ecosystem: Host-associated > Arthropoda: Insects > Digestive system > Gut ...
CTCATATAATGGTAAACAGCCTTTTTAGCGTTATTATACCATTTATCGACATTTATGGACATATTAAACAGCCTCTTAGATACCCAAGATCTAATGGATAGATAAAACTCGGATAGCGCGGATGTGCGCTGCCCTTTGGTCTGTCAATGATGATTTAGACAAGATCGTTCGCCGCCACCAGGATATAGAGTACACTATGGTGGTTAGAGGTGTGCCCTCGCCCAGACTTAAACGCCAGCCCACAATAGACTTCTGCATAGCTTAGGCCGTATTTTTTGCTAGAAACACTTCTATTTGAGAGGGCTTGTTTGGTTTGCGATTTTTGCATGCCTTTAGAACGTTAATGGCTGTTAAGGACTTTTTTAATTTGATAACTTACCAATCGGATTATTAGCAAATGATTAAGTTTTTGCCACTGCCAGATCATATATTAGATGATGGTTGAATAGAATGTAATGCGCATGCTCTGCATGCAGCAACAAATAGACTAGCTTGGATACAAAAATAATGGATATTAGCAAAAATGAATCCTCTGACAAACCAATTCAAAACTCTCCTGAGGTTGGCGGGGCGTACATCGAGAAACCTTTCATTTTCAAGGTTGTAGACGACACTACGAAAGAGCCGTTATATGGAGCTGTTTTTATCTTGTCCCAAGGCGAGACACAATTGGCTTTCTCTTCTTCCGATGAGGATGGCATTGTGTACTATTCCCCATTATATCCCGGCAAGTATGTGATAAAGCAAATACTTGCCCCTCCGGGATATTCACAAAAACAACCGGAATACGAGCTTTCAGTTGATGGCACAGGCAATTTCTCGATTGCTGGATTTGAGCCGGGATTCATCATTATTAGCAACACCCCTATTTAGAGAACTCATACAAAGCGCCTTATTGCGGCATGTCCATCTGTTTGCATATATATGCTTTGCCAAGCTATATATGCAATTAAAAAAAAATAACTAGGAGGAAGCGCATATTATTAATCCCCGAGTAGCAGTAGGGGTCTAACCTGCGCGAGATTTTGATGAAAAGAGAGGTCTTTAAAAGGGTTATTTGCGTTGTGTGCGCCACAACCTTGCTTTTCAGCCTTGGGGCATGCGCCTCTGGCAATTTTAAACAGCTGGGTTTCGGGACAACATCAGATTTGGCCAAGGATTTGAACAAGTTCCTAGAAAAGCAACAATATACCAAACTTCCGGAGTTCAAACCAGAGGATAACGCAGATAAAGACATTTACTCGACTTTTGATGTAGCCAAGTTGGATTCGATAACTTTGGCAGCGTGCAAAGAGAAATCCGGATCCGAAAAGCTTGTTTTGAACCTGCCATATGATATGAAAAACAATCCAAAGGCAATTGGGGATTATCTAGGCATCATTTGCGCGCTAGTTGACAAATTCGCTGGGTTTGACTATATCCAACCTGTTGGAAAGGCAATTATTGAAGAAGCCAGAGAATCGTTTAATGTAGGTTCTATCGTCTTCACATTCACTATTGATGAGGATGAAGGATACATCTTCACTGTTTCTACGGTGCTATAGAATAGTGCTGAAAACATTGTTTAGAAATACCTGCCATTTTTTATGGCAGGTATTGTTTTGATAAAGATTCGCGAACAGCATCTATTGGCGACACTTATAAGCGCACTGGCAGGCTGGGGCCTATCGGATCCAGCCTACCATTTATTGACAGCGCGATGATTACTTTGCCAGGGCAAGGGTGCCCATGGGATCCCATGGCTCAAGCGGGAAAGCATCCTCCCCTAAAGCTTCCAAAGCTTGCTGGTTCAGGTATTTTTTGTGGACAACCGCTTGGTAAGTGAAGTTGTCAAACCATTCGCCCGTCGCCAAGTAGAATCCCTTGGATCCGGAATCGGTGCCCCAGCTGTTCTCGATTTTCCACTTCTCCACAGAACCATCGCTGCTGAAAGCCACTCCAGTCAAAAGCATTGCATGGTTCATTGCGCTGTCCAACAAATCCAAGCGCTCGCCTTTTGACATGCCAAACTTGATACCGCCGAGGATATCGCCGAACTTAAATGCCTCTATCGAGTAGATGCCGGTTTTATCGTCTGAATAGTGGTTTGAGTCGCATCCAAACCAGACAGGGTCATTGTCTTGGAGCTGGGCTAAGACCATTTCCTTAAACGCGTCCATTGGAACATTAATGTAGCTGATCTGGGTTCCAACCACATTTCCTATATATCTGACAGTGAAACGCTTGTAATAGGGTTTGTCCGGCGTTGGCGAATTGATAATGCTGGCGTAGTCCTGCATATTAATCCCAACATACTTTTCAAAGAACCCTTGGGGCGTGACGCCTCTGTCAACATAGTATTTTTTCTTCTTGTCTGTATATGCAAAATCAAAAGAAACAGGCGGCACGCCGTAGCATATGCACAACGCGTTAAACACTTCACCAAGCATTTCTTCCTTGCGGGAATTGGCTTCTTCCACTTTCCCTGCCGAAGCCAATTCCCTTAGCTCGATTGCATATTCCCTGATCTTTGAGTTGATTAGCCGGTTGAGCAATCGGGTATTGCCGGCTATGGTAGTTTCTGGCATTGCGCTTGCAGGCACTATGCCGTATTTCTCTACCAAAGCAGCCATCATGTCCCACTGGCCGCCGTCAGAAATGCCCCCTTTCAACAGGAAAGCGACAATCCTGTCTGTAAGGGGCAAGCCCGCTGTGTCCATTATCGACTCAAGAGTGTAGTTGACCCTCTCAAATTTATCCCAAAATGCCAAATAACTTTCTGAGAGCTCGATTTTTGACACATTGAGCTTGCTCTCTATCTTTTGGCGCATCATATTCAGCGAGGCAAACAACCAGCATCTGCCGGTTTGTTTTTGGTTTCTTGGTGACGATGTTGGGATGTCGATATCAAAATTATATGTTGAATTGCCAGCGAGCGATATGTCAAAGGAGCTTTCTGCCAGCATGCTCTGTGATACCGCAGTCCTTAAGGCCATATTGGTTTTGTTTTTCTTGAAAGCGTCTATTAGCTGCGCAGACTTGCCAATGCTTACTGATTTTCCGTTGTCCATTATATCTCCTCAATGCAAAAAAAGCGTGGAAAACCACGCTTTTTTACTTTTATTTTGCGTTCTCTCTTCTAGCTTTCGCTTCAGCAATGATCTTGTCGCTAAAAGCCGCTGGGACTTCTTCGTACCTCTCAAACGCCATTTCAAAGGCGCCTCTTGCTTGTGTCATCGAGCGGAGGTCCGTAGCATATTTGAATACTTCAGCTAATGGGACTTCTGCGCTAATCTGTTGCTTTCCGCCACGGATTTGCTCCATGCCCATAATTCTACCGCGCTTCTTGTTTAAATCTCCCATGATGTCGCCCATATAGCGGTCAGGAACAGTAATTTGCATCCTGTAAATCGGCTCGAGGAGGACTGGACCTGCATTTGGGATGCCCTCCCTGTATGCCAAGCTTGCAGCTGTGACGAATGAAATCTCGTCAGAGTCTACTGGGTGGAATTTTCCGTCAAAGAGGGTCGCCCTTAGCCCGACGACTGGATATCCGGCTAAAACTCCCCTTTTGATTGCATTGAGCAGCCCCTTTTCAACTGCAGGGATAAATTGCCTTGGCACAGTGCCGCCCACAACTTTGTCCACAAAATCCAATTCGACTTCTAAATCGAAGGTGGGCTCAAACTCGATGTTGACAACGCCAAACTGCCCGGAACCGCCCGATTGTTTCTTGTGTTTGCCTTCGGCAACAGCTTTCTTCTTTATTGTTTCCCTGTAAGGGATAATCGGCACTTCAACTTCGACATCAACGCCGAACTTTGATTTGAGCTTGCTGGCGATAATATCAATTTGCATCTCTCCAACGCCATAGATCAATGTCTGGCTTGTCTCGGAATTGCGCTCGATAATGATTGTTGGGTCTTCTTCCCTGATCCGCCCAAGGCCGCTTCCTAATTTATCTTCGTCCCCCTTTGACTTGGGTGATATAGACAAGAAAATGTTCGATTTGGGGAAATCAATTTTCTCAATCTCATATTTCTCTTTGGGGTCGCAAAGGATGTTGTTTGTCACAGATTCTGCAAGTTTTGCAAACGCGCCGATGTCCCCAGTTGCCAATGTATCGACTTCAATCTGTTTTTTGCCTTGCATTGTATAAATGTGGGATATTTTTTCGCGGCGGTCTTTTTCAAGGTTAAGCAGGTCCATAGTGGATGTCGCTTTGCCTTTGAGTACCTTGAACAAGGAGATTTTCCCGACATAGGGGTCTGCGATAGTCTTGAAAATAAACACGCCAACAGGCTTGGAAGGCTCCACTTCCTCTGGCTGGTCTGCAGAAGGCAACAAACTTACAATCGCGTCTGTTAAAAAGTCGATGCCAACAAGCTTAGTCGCAGAAACGCACAGCACAGGAACCAAATCCCCTGAAAGCACTGCCGCCCCCAAACCTTTCTTGATATCATTATCGCTCAGCTCGCCTTCCTCAAGATACTTCTCCATAAGCTCTTCATCCGCGGAGGCGATCGTCTCTATCATCTCTTCTGTTTGGGAGCTGAATTTTGAGGCGATGTCAGCGGGCACATCCACTTGGCTAGGGGCGCCTTTCGAATCGTACTCATGGCACTTGTGGCCAATAATGTCTATGACTTTCGAAAAACCAAGCCCTTCATCTGCTGGGACATTGTAGCTGGCAGCTTTAGTCCCAAGCAATTCTTGGATTGAAGAAAATGCTTTGTCATATTCAGCATTTTCACGATCGAGCCTGTTTATAACAAATAACGCCGGTATTCCCCTATCCTGGACCATTTCCCATGCTTTCTCTGTTCCCACTTCAACTCCACTAACGGCGTCTATGACTATTATTGCCGCATCGGCAACCCGCAGGGCAGAGATCTGCTCGCCAGCAAAGTCAAAATAGCCCGGGGTGTCAAGCAGGTTGATTTTCACATTTCCAACTTCAAGAGGGATCAATGAAGTAGAAATCGAAATCTGCCTCGTTTGCTCTTCCGCATCAAAATCTGAAATTGTTGATTTGTCTTCTACGCGGCCCATCCGGTCAATTAATTTCGAATTGAACGCCATAGCTTCCACGAGTGTTGTTTTTCCGCTTCCACCATGGCCCAATAAGGCTACGTTTCTAATGTCCTTGCTTTCATAAAACTTCATCGACTTTTAGCGCAGGATACCCCCGCTGTTAAAGCAGTGGGTCTTGTGCGCCTCCTCCTCTTCAGTTAAGTGTGGGCTTGAATTCTCGCATACCCATGCCCTAGCCGCCGCCCACTAGTGTAGATCCATTATGCCAACGTTATCCAATGGCTTAATGCGCATACAGCGCGACTCCTGCCGGCAAGCGCTGTTCACTTGGTTTTTAGCAGAGTTTGGAACCAGCAGGCCGTTTCGGGCGCCTATATATTCTTCATTGAGCGCTTTCGCTAATCAACAAGAGCATGCCTAAATCCCATGCAAGCCCCGCCTCTAAAATAGCAGTGGGGGTTCAACCCCGCATACGCGGGGCATACATAAAGGCAAAATCGTTATTGTTGTCTGCCATGGGACTCTCTTCGTTGCTTATATAGGCTGGCTTCGTATGGTGGTTTATAGTCCAACCCATTTTCTCCAGACTGGATTGGATTATTCCTCCATGAATATCAGTGAAGCATAAGCACAATTACAGAGGCATTGGTGCATAGTGCAAAAGCGCTTCAAGAAAATGCATGCAGAAAACTTTTGGCTAAGCTATATTATATCCCGTAAATGCGCTATTGGCAAGCTTGCATTTTTGCCGATTGGTTTCTTGGATGCATAACTACAAAAATAAAGGCAGGCTTGTCGCGCCTGCCAAATAATTTGTCTATTGACACAACCGGATTATCTAGATTCACTTTTTTCTTTCCGTGTTTTCCTATTTGAAGAAAAGACCCGCCGGATGAATCCAATGCCGCTCCAAGTTATTGAAGCGTACTCTGCCATCTTTTTTATGTTGAGCACATTGGTAGCTTTCGTGCCGGCGTGCACTGCTCCAACAATATCGTTTACCGAGTTCACAGTCCCATTTACTTTGCCGACTATATTTTTTGTGTCGCTTGTGATTTGTCCAACATCAACAACAATCGAATTGATTTGGGCAGTGTTTTGGGCAACGATTTCGTTGAGCTTGGTTACTGTCTCAGTCAAGCGGCGAAGGAGTAAAATCAAGAAAATTGCTACTGCGCCAATTACAATCCCCAATACGAGGTAAAAGGCTTGATCCATCATTATCTACTCCGCGTTGTTTTCTGTCGCTTCCTCGCCAGCCGGTTCACCAGTTTCTTCGACCGCTTCAATCTCGTCTTCCAAATCAGCTATAATGTTCTCCTTCAAATCGTGGATCTGCTCTTTAGCGATGTCAATATATTTGCTGGCTTTCTTAGCGACATCCTCGCCGACATCGGAAAAACGCTCAGAAGCATAACCGACAAAATCGTTTATCTCGTCCTTGGCGATTTTCGCTGTATCCGTAACAAGGATGTACACTTCTTCTCTATTCTCGTATAGTAGTTTTGCTGCTGCGCCTGCGGCAGCCCCAAACGCAAATCCAAGTAAAAACCTTCCTTTTTTCATAAATATAACCTCCCTATATTTTGTATTGTTAGCAGAATTTCACTTTTAAACCATTATATCATAATGAATCTTAAAAAAAGTCTATACAAATGATGTTGCTTATAGATCGTCGCCATTAACGATAACAGCGAAATCCTTTCCACTCAGGTATTCGCGCTCGTAAAGCACAGATACAACCCTTTCTACAACATCCTTGTTCTCGTTTATGATTGCTTTCGCTTTTTTGTAGCAATCATCAATTATGCGCTTTGTCTCTTTGTCGATGATGCTGGCGATCTCTTCGCTGATGTCTTTTGAGCGCATCAAATCCCTGCCAACAAACACTTCTTCCCGGCTGGAGCCGAAAGCGATGGGGCCCAGCTCTTCGCTCATGCCATATTCTGTGATCATTCTCCTGGCGTCTTTTGTGGCAACTTCAATGTCCCTTACAGCGCCAGTGCAAATCACATCAAGCATAACTTCCTCGCTCGCCCTTCCCCCAAGTGTCGCAGTGATTGTTTCCAGAATCCTATCCTTTGATATATGGTTATTGTCGTTTTCGGAAATAGGTATCACATATCCGGCAGCGCCGCCGCGGGGAATTATTGATATCTCATGCACATCATCACAATTCGGCAACAAGTGGAAAAGAAGCGCGTGGCCAACCTCATGGTATGCAGTTATTTTTTTGTCATAGTCAGTGACTATCCGGCTCTTCTTCTCCGGGCCTGCAATTACCCGTTTAATAGCTTCTTGGATATTGGACTGGTCAATTGATTTCTGTTTTCCCCTAGCCGCCAGCAGCGCAGCCTCGTTCATCACGTTCTCCAAATCTGCGCCGGTGAAGCCAGCAGTGGATTTGGCTATTGTCCGGAAATTGACTTGGTCGCTGATTGGCTTCCCCCTGGCATGGACTCTTAGTATCTCTTCCCTGCCTTTCACATCCGGCAAAGTCACTGTGATCTGCCTATCAAACCTTCCCGGCCTAAGCAACGCAGGGTCAAGGATGTCTGCCCGGTTTGTGGCAGCTATAATGATTATGCCTTGGTGGTTCGAAAAACCATCCATCTCAACCAGCAACTGGTTGAGTGTCTGCTCCCTCTCGTCATTGCCTCCGCCCAATCCTGCTCCCCTGTGCCTGCCCACAGCATCGATCTCGTCAATAAAAATTATGCAAGGGGCATTTTTCTTTGCAGTCTCAAACAGGTCGCGGACACGGCTTGCGCCTACGCCAACAAACATCTCGACAAACTCGGATCCGCTGATTGTGAAGAAAGGCACGCCTGCCTCCCCTGCTGTAGCCCTGGCAAGCAGTGTCTTTCCTGTCCCGGGCGGGCCTACCAAAAGCACGCCTTTGGGTATCCTGGCTCCAAGGCTGGAATACTTGTCGGGATGTTTCAAAAAATCGACAACTTCCTGGAGCTCGTTTTTCTCCTCGTCAGCGCCTGCCACGGCTGAAAAGTTGACATCTTTGTCAGAGCGCATGTACATCCGCGCTTTGCTTTTGCCAAAGTTCATAACTTTCCCGCTGCCTGCGCCTTGTTGGTTTAAGAAGAAAAAGAGGATAACACCGATCATGACCAGGGTCAGCGCTATTAGAAGCCCATTCATGAAACTGTCTTCATTCATCAATGACACGTTGACTTTCAGTGTTTTGCCCTGTTCCTTGTAAACCCTTACAACCTCAAAAAATTCTTGTGTGAAAACATAGGAAGTAATTACTTCAACATTGCCTCTAGGATCCACATATGTCTTTTTGATATCCGCCTGTACAAATGCGGTGTTGTTGCGCGCCATTTGGATTTTTACTGACTCGATCTTGCCATCCTCGATATAAGACACGAGCTCTGTATAGTCAACCTCTTTCGTATTAGCCCTGTTAAACAAGCTGCCACCAGTGATGGCCCGCCATACCAGCGCGAACAAAAAAAACATTATCGCATAAGAGATTATTGTTCGCGCTAAGCTACTGTTATTCTTCAAAATTTGTTCCCCTTTAGTTCTGGAGCGTTTGCCATATTAGCGCAATGCAATCCAAACCATGCTTAAAAGATGGCCTGGCTACATTGCAGCCTTGCAAAAAACTGGTTTTGATGTCAATCCGCCAAGAAGCCCAAGGCCAAATCCTCTTCTTCGAGCTCTGCAATATTTGGCAGGTTCCTGAAATATCCCCTATAATCCAGCCCATAGCCCACAACAAACTTGTCTTCAATTTCAAAACCGACATAGTCAGCAGATATATGGACGGTTTTTCTGTTATGGTTTTTGCTTAGCAGAGTGCATATCCTTATGCTGGCAGGCTTTCTAGCGCCAAGCATCTCGACTAAATATCCCAAGGTCAAGCCTGTGTCAAGGATGTCCTCGACAATAACCACATGCCGGTCTGTGATTGTGTCGTCAAGATCTTTGATGATACGCACTATGCCACTCGACTTTGTGTCGTCGCCATAGCTTGAAACAGACATAAAATCAAGTTGGAGCGGAAAGTCCATTGCCCTTGCCAAATCTGAGAGGAATATAAATGAGCCTTTTAAAACCCCGATAAGTACGGGGTTTTTCTGTTTGTAATCTATCGACAACTGCTGGGCAAGCTCTTCTACTTTTTCCTTAATCGCGAATTCGCTTATCAGTGTCTTCAATTTTGCAAACTCCTACATCATAGAGATTTTAGAATCGTTCTTGTCCTGGAATGTTATTTGCACAACACGTTGTGTCCCCTCCTCGATCTTATAGCGGTCGTCAAGCGAGAAATTCCCGACAAGGATTATGTTTTGGCTGTCTGTGATGATAGGCACATATGCCCTGTCTTTAATTGGAATTTTCTTGTCGATAAAAAACTTTTTGAGAGTTTTTTTACCGCCTAAACCAAGGGGAAAAAAGAAATCGCCTGCTCTTTTGTACCTTATAACTAGTTTGCCCCTTATTTTATCATAATCAAATTGCCATATGAATCTATTAGGTTGATTCTTTTTTGTTTTTTTAGCAATATCAACAGCTATTGAATATTCGAAATTAGGCAAGAAATAAGTCTGTCCAGGCAGCAAAGGACAGTAAAAATCATCCGTATCCATAGTTTGGCTTGAACTTTGTTCCCCCGCTTGCCTCCTTGTCGCCTCCAAAGCGCCATAACTGCGGCGAAATACTGCCCCCGCCACATCGATTTGCCATATGGTCCGGCTTGAAGCCAGCATGTCTATAACTTTTGTTATATTAAACTGGGATTGGTCCAGCGCTGCGCCTACGCTTTCAAGCATCCTGGTAACCACCCTGGAGAGGACTGCATGGTGCAAACCTGCCAGATCATCAATATTGGCTTTCGCTGCTTTTTCTTCAACCAACAGCGGCACTTGGCTTGCTGCAAGCGATATAAATTCCTCATCCCTCAAAGCGCTTTCTGAAAGCCCGAGAGCCGCCTTGGCAAAAGACGGGTTTTCCGCTTTGAGCAAAGGGATTATCGTATTGCGTACGCGGTTGCGGAAATAATCGTTTTGGGAGTTCGTCTCGTCGATAGAGTATGGGATTTTGCTAGCATTTAAATAGCCTGTGATCTCTTCTTTTTCAAAACCTAGAAGGGGGCGTATGACCCCGTCAGCGCGTTTTGGGGCGATGCCTATAATGCCCCGCACTGACGCCCCGCGAATAATCCTCATCAAAACCGTCTCAGCAAGATCATCCATATGGTGCCCTGTCGCAATTTTGGCGATGCCCCGGTTCTTTGCAATACCTGCGGCATGGCTGTAGCGCAACAATCTGCCTGCTTCTTCCAGGCTAATAGAGTTTGCTTTGGCATAACCTGCCACATCCTCCCTAGCCACATGGCAAACCACCCCCAAATTGCCGCAAAGCTCCTGCACGAGCTTTTCTTCTTCCTTCGCAGCCGGTCTAAGCATGTGGTTCATGTGGAAAACCTCGACGCTATACCCAATTTGTCCTTGTGCAGCCAAAAGGGCATAAAGCAAAAACACTGAGTCCGGGCCGCCGGAGACCATGGCGAGCACTTTCTCCCCCTTGTGTATGAGATTGTGCTTGTTTAAGCCATCTATTATTCTTTGTTGAAGTTTTTTATCCATGTTTTCCTTGCAGCCCCCCGGGGTTTTGCCCAAAGACGCACAGGCATCGAATTAATGTTTATTGTGCGCCATGCCTGCTGCTAATTCCAGCTAAAACATGCGCGCTTGAAACTGGCCGCTGCTGTGATAGAATGATTCTACAAGCACAGTGGCGCTCATAGCCATAGCTAATTATAAAGCGCAAGCGCTATTTTACAGTTATGCGCAATGGCAAATAAATATATGTATTGGTGGTATACAAATGGGACTGCTTGCAACAATAACCCAAAAGCTCGAAGGCAGGGCTTTGAAGAAATATGAAAAGACAGCTGACAAGATAATAGCCCTTGAAGAAGAGTACACAGCGTTTTCTGATGAAGAGCTGCTCGCAAAAACGGGCGATTTCAAGCAAAGGCTGGAATCCGGGGAAACATTGGATGACATCCTCGTGGAAGCGTTCGCGACAGTCAGGGAAGCTGCGAAACGAACCGTTTCAATGACCCACTACCGTGTCCAGCTTATAGGGGGCATGATACTCCATGAGGGCAATATTGCAGAAATGAAAACCGGCGAAGGCAAGACCTTGGTCGCGACACTCCCTGCTTACTTGAATGCGCTGTCAGGAAAAAGCGTGCACATTGTCACCGTCAACGAGTATCTTGCCGCAAGGGATGCTGAGTGGATGGGGCAAATCTATACATTCTTGGGCCTTGACGTGGGGCTTATACTCCATGACATGGATAACGACTCAAAAAAAGCGGCGTATGCCTGCGATATCACTTTTGGCACAAACAATGAGCTGGGATTCGACTATCTAAGGGACAATATGGCTGGCTCAAGGGAGGAGCTTGTGCAAAGAGACCTCTCATTTGCAATTGTTGACGAGGTCGACTCAATACTGATCGATGAGGCGAGGACCCCCCTTATAATTTCGGGGAGCGGGTCTGAGTCCACCCAAATGTACACGACAGCCAATAGCTTTGTCCAAACGCTCAGGGACGAGAGGGATTATGTTGTTGATGAGAAGGAAAGGACTGCCACGCTTACTGAGGAAGGCATTATCCGCACTGAGCGCCACTTTAGAATCGACAACTTGTCGGATTTGGACAACATGGAGCTGCAGCACCACATCAACCAAGCGCTGAAAGCGAATTACTTGATGAAAAGGGATGTTGATTATATCAACGACAACGGCGAAATCATAATTGTCGACGAGTTCACTGGGCGCTTGATGCCTGGAAGGCGCTACTCTGAAGGGCTGCACCAAGCAATAGAGGCCAAAGAGCGGGTCAGGGTGGCACGGGAATCCATTACAATGGCAACAATCACTTTCCAGAATTTTTTTCGGCTGTATGACAAAGTGTCAGGAATGACAGGGACTGCAAAGACAGAGGAGAGCGAGTTCAAGTCATTGTACAGCATGGATGTCATATGCGTTCCAACAAACAAGCCAATGATCAGGTCTGACTACAATGATTTGATATACAGCACTGAGAATGGAAAATTCAATGCTGTAATAGAAGAGATAGTACAACGAAACAATACTGGCCAGCCAGTGTTGGTAGGCACGATATCCATTGAAAAAAGCGAGCATTTGAGCGTCTTGCTAAAGCGCAGGGGCATTAGCCATACAGTGCTCAACGCAAAACACCACGCCCAAGAAGCTGAAATCATAGCACAAGCAGGCCAAAGGGGATCCGTCACAATTTCAACCAACATGGCAGGAAGGGGCACGGATATCATCCTTGGGGAAGGTGTGGTCTCCTTAGGGGGCCTTCATATTATTGGCACGGAGCGCCATGAAAGCAGGCGCATCGACAACCAATTGCGGGGGCGCGCCGGACGGCAAGGAGACCCTGGATCATCACAATTTTTCCTGTCAATGGAGGACGACTTGATGCGGCTGTTCGGATCTGAAAGGCTAGAAGGCTTCATATCTAAAAACCTTGACGAAGACACCCCTCTTGAAGCTGGAATTTTGACAAAAGGCATCGAAAACGCGCAAAAAACAGTAGAGGGTAGAAACTTCTCGTCCAGGCGCAGTGTGCTGCGTTATGATGATGTTATGAATAAACAGCGCGAAGTCATTTATGGGCAAAGGCGCAAAGTCCTTGAGGGCGAAGATGTTTCCGGGCTGGTGGCGGGATTTATCGAGGACATGGCTGAAAACCTTGCAAATATGCACTTTTCTTTGCTTGAGGATGGGACACGGACTGGGGCATCTGGGATCGAGGCAGAGTTTTTGAGCGAATTTGGCTTGTCTGCCAGCTTGGAAGGGCTCTCCCAGGCGCAGATGGCAACAGCTATGAAAGAAGCTGCGATGGACCATATCCATTCTCTTGAGAAGGAGCATTCCCCTGAGGTCGTGAGGGTAGTCGAGCGCAATGTGCTCCTGCGGGTAGTCGATATGAAGTGGAGGGAGCACATTGACGACATGGACCAATTGCGGCAGGGAATCAGCCTCCAAGCCTATGCCCAGGCAGACCCGATACAAGCATTCACAAGAGAAAGCCTTGAAATGTTTGACGCTATGAACGAGTCAATCGCAGAGGAAACTGTACGCTACCTCTTCCGTGTTGAAATCAGCAGAGCAGGAGAGCAAAAAGCTGCCGAGCAGACAGTAGTATTTCTCACAAACTTTGAAGCGGAAGGCGGCAAGCCTGTGATAAAACCTGGGCAGGTGGCAAAAAACGCGTTGTGCCCTTGTGGTAGCGGCAAGAAATATAAACGTTGCTGTGGAAAAGACATCGCTTAATTATTGGCAACAAGCAATAACAAGGAGAATAAATAAAGATGGGATATTTCGACGAAATTAAAGCAGAATACTCCAAGCTGCGAAGGCAAGTAATCGAAGTCGGCAACTCTCTTTGACCTTGGTTCACTAAAATCAGAGTCAAGCCGGCTGGAGAGCTTGATAAACGAAGAAGGTTTTTGGCAAGACCAACAAAACGCCCAAAAAATAATCAAAGAATCGCAAACGGTAAAGGAAAAGGTTGACAGCCTCGAGAAGACCCTGCAATTGGTGGAGGATTTTGAAGTGTTGTTGGAAATGGCGGAAGAGGATCCAACAACTGAAAATGAGAAAGAGGTCGCAAGCTCATTTTTGGAGTTGCAGAGCGATATTAACGGCTTTCTTCTAGCTATGCTGCTCAACGGCGAATATGACGACAATAACGCCATAATGACTATCCATCCGGGAGCCGGGGGCACAGAGTCCCAAGATTGGGCTGACATGCTGCTGCGGATGTTCATCAGGTATGGGGAGCGCAACAAGTACAAAGTGGAGCTCCTATACAAGCTTGATGGCGATGTCGCAGGAATAAAAAGCGCATCCATCATGTTTTCCGGAAAGAATGCTTATGGATACCTGAAGGCAGAGATAGGGGTCCACAGGCTAGTGCGGATCTCTCCCTTCGACTCTGCCAGCAGGCGCCACACTTCTTTCGCGTCTATTGACGTAATACCAGAAATAGAAGAGAACACCACAATAGATATTGACCCGTCAGACTTGCGCATTGACACCTACCGGGCCTCTGGCGCTGGAGGCCAGCATGTGAACAAGACTGAGTCAGCAATCCGCATCACACACTTGCCCACAGGGATTGTGGTGGCATGCCAAAATGAGCGTAGCCAACACCAAAACAAGGAGCTTGCAATGAAAATCCTTAGAAGCAAGCTCGCTGAATTGCTGGCAGAAGAGCACAAAGAAAAAATTAATGACTTAAAAGGGGATTATGGGCAAATCGCATGGGGAAACCAAATCCGCTCCTATGTGTTCCATCCCTACTCCCTTGTAAAGGACCACCGCACAAACTACGAAACCGGCAATGTCCAAGCTGTCATGGACGGCGAATTATCCGGCTTTATTTCTTCATACTTGCAGATGGGCTTGTCAGCAAAAGAGGAATAATATTTTGAAAGCCTGGCTTTGAAGCCAGGCTTTCCTCTTTACCGTTAAAAAATCTTCCTGGTTGCGTACTGCTTGTATACATTTTTATACGGTTCAACTGTGCTTAATATTAGAACCAACGTAAATTGCCGGCCGCGCTGATTGGCTTTGTACCCATTTGTGCCTTATTTAAAAAACAATCTCCGCTACCCAGCAGATTCAATCCTTTTTTTATGCCCAGCACAACACTCCTCAGGCCGCCACGCAAAACACCGCATAAATTCGGAACGCTCTTTATACCATTCTCACCCAAAGTTCCGCGCTGTGACTCGATAGACGAATTTGGGATTATAGATATCCCGGAAATTCCTCAGGCTCTTCGACCGCACATTTTCTGCAGATTTCGCTGATCAGCACACACATCTCTCTTGCCGATTGCCCAGAGGAACTCCTCAAAATCCATTGGAAAGAGGTTGAGCATACCCACTTTGCCTACGGGGAATGAATATTTCTCGCGCTTCGTTGGCACATCGAGCAAACTCCCGGCGGCGCAGATGAGGTACTGTGGCGCATTTTCGGCAAAATATTTTAGAGAAGCCAACGCCTTCTCGCTTTCCTGAATTTCATCCAATTAGGGTGTCCTCTGGCAGTATACTAATACCAGACAGAGCGGAAAGCTCACGAACGATGCGTTCGGGATTCAAGTCGCGCTCAAAAAGGGAGGGAATTTCTCCATATTCCTCAATACTGAAGTATGCTACAGTTTAATAATTCTTTGCCGAAGGCAAGCAGTGGGCAGGTCTTGCCAACCTGCCGAGCGCCTTGCAATAGAAGTGGTTTTCGATTAGGATTGTTTTTCCAGCTTAAGAGCTGGCTAACTATTTTACGTTCCATAAAGTGTTCTTATATCGCACTTACTACAACTAATAAATGCTGAAAAGTTAAAATTACTATTATTAGCTTGTTTCATTGCTATATAGCTGCATCTTAAAGTGGATAGAATTTTCGACCAGAAATTACAGCTCATTCATCGTTTTGAGCCACTAAAGTGATGCCGCACCTGCCCGATATAATATTTTGAAAGCCTGGCGTTGAAGCCAGGCTTTCCTTTTTGACATCAAGAACAATCTTCTTTGAAACAAACATTGCCTGAAAAGTTGAAATAGTACTCTGGAAGCGAAATGGCTCCATCAATGCCCATCCCACGCAAACTGCCAACCAAGTAAACTGCTGTCCCTTGTGCCATTGGCACTGATAAATCAGCTTTTAATGCGACCTCATAGGACTTGTTCTTTGACCAATGAATTGTGGATCCAATAACCAAAGTGTTGGCCACTGGCGCCAAATCAGCAATACCTGGCGCAATCATATATAACTCGATTGAGGGAATTACACTGATATTTTCATAATTCCCGCTAGATGCATAGCCAAAGTTGACAAAGACTCCTTCAAGCACACAATTGAAAGGCACTGTGCCGAGATAATGGAGGCGCCCGCCATCTAGCCTGGCGGAAGTCATATATGAGGCAGGATCAAGCCAATCTTCTTCTAGCTCAGGCTCAAAACTTGGAGATTCCACACAGTTGAATGCAAAGGTGATCATGCTACAGCCCTGGTCTCCTTTGGGGCCTGCAAACCCTCTAAGGCCGGCAGGCCCAGTTGGTCCAGTCACACCAGTAGGGCCATATGGACCTTGGAGCCCTTCCCTGCCGGTTGGACCAACATCGCCCTGGGGACCTTGTGGGCCTACAGAGCCTCTTGGTCCTGCAGGTCCCATTGGCCCCATTGGTCCTGCTAGCCCTTCCGGGCCAATATCGCCATTGTGCCCTTGCGGGCCTTGCTCTCCTCTGGGTCCTTCAGGGCCCACTGCGCCTGCAGGGCCAGGCTGGCCAATATCTCCCCTTGGTCCTGTTGGCCCTCTCGTGCCCATTGGACCAGCAGGACCAGGATTGCCCCTGATCCCTTGTGGACCTTCAATGCCTGTGTTGCCTTTCGGTCCGGTTTCGCCGCGTATTCCCTGGATTCCGGTGAGGCCAATCGGCCCAGGCGGGCCTGGAATACCTGGAGGTCCTGGGGGGCCAGTTGGCCCGGCCTCCCCTTGGGGACCGGCAGGACCGGTAGGTCCAACAGCGCCTTGAGGCCCTTCTGGACCTCTTATGCCTGGCATGCCCGGGGGACCTGGAAACCCTGGAGGTCCAACTTGGCCTGGCGGACCAGTTGGCCCTGGCGGACCTTCCCGCCCAGTGGGACCCGGTAGACCCATAATGCCTTGGGCGCCAGTGGCTCCGGTCGCTCCGGGCACGCCCCGGACACCTTGAGGACCAGTAGCGCCAGCTAGCCCTGTTGGCCCGGGAGGGCCAACATCGCCAGGCAATCCTTGTAAACCTTGGAAACCAGTCGGGCCAATCGAGCCGGTCGGACCAGCGGGACCTGGAGCTCCGGGCGCTCCTTGGTAACCCATTGGCCCAGTTTCGCCTGTTGGCCCTATTGGGCCAGCAGGACCTTCAGGGCCTGTCGCCCCTGAGACTCCTTGGTAGCCCATTGGCCCAGTTTCGCCTGTTGGCCCTATTGGACCAGCAGGACCTTCAGGGCCAGTCGGGCCAGTCTCGCCACGAAGCCCTTCAGAACCCATTGGACCAGGCTCGCCTTGGAGACCCCCAGGGCCTGTGGCGCCTGGAACGCCTTGGTAGCCCATTGGCCCTGTTTCGCCAGCCGGACCTGTTGGACCTGGCAAACCTTCTGGCCCGGTTGGACCGGCCTCCCCCTGGAGCCCCGCAGGACCTGTTGGACCGGTTTCGCCAGCTGGGCCTGTTGGCCCCGGCAAACCTTCTGGCCCGGCAGGGCCTGTCTCTCCTTGGAGCCCAGCAGGCCCCATTGGACCGGTATCCCCTGTTTGGCCAGTTGGACCTTGCGGACCTGGGCAAGGCGGTCCTGTCGCCCCCTGCGGACCCTCAACGCCGGTTGGACCGGTTGGACCCATAGGACCGGGACAAGGCGGCCCTGTCGCCCCTTGCGGACCCTCAGCGCCAGTTGGACCAGTTGGACCCATTGGACCGGGATATGCCGGACCGGGGGGGCCTTGGGATCCTTGCGGTCCCATCGGACCAGGAGGGCCTTCGGGTCCAGGGCATGCCGGCCCGGGGGGGCCTTGGGGACCAGTTGGACCAACAGGACCTTGCGGACCTGTCGAACCTGTTGGTCCTGCCGGCCCCGGAGTCGAATGCCCGGGTTTGCCTTCTGGTCCTTGCGGTCCTGCCGGACCCGTAGGGCCAGCCGCCCCGGGAACGCCCTGGTACCCTGGAGGTCCCATTGGACCTACAGGGCCGGCAACACCTTGGGCAGCTGGCATAGGGGCAGACAGCATGGGGGCCTGCACATAAGCTAAAAAACCGTTATTATTGTCTTGTGGGACACTATCCAATGCCTGGCCCCTGGGACATCCGGATCTGTAGCCGCAATTATCGCAGTTTCCTTGGCTTGTGCTGAACATTGACATCCCGCAAGGAAACTGCGGATTGCTGTCGGCAGATTGAGCTCCCATCCCGTTGTCCGGAAATAAAGGATAAGGAATTGATGAATTATAAAAATTATAAGGAAAGCTCATTTTCTGTAATTGATCGCGCTGCTTGATGCTCTTTGCGCAGCAGCCCTTTCAATCCACACCTCCTGGTTAAAATTCAATAGGTTGCCAATGGCCGCATAATCAAGCGATCTTCATCCAACTGATAACTGCGCTGCTTTTAGCTTCAAGCCCAGTGCTCCCATTAATAAACAACCCAAGAGTGTCTCCCGCGCTCAAACCAACTATAAGCTCATTGAAAACCGCATTGCCGCCAATGAGGGCCACATCAGAGTTTTCGATGCGCACTCCATTGCGGTAAAGGGACATGCTGGAATAGTTGCCCCCCTTCTTTGCGGCAGAGTATCCAACAAGATAGACGCCTGAGACATTTATTTTTACGTAGCTGCAATCCTCGTTATAATCGTTTTCTATAGCAAAATTGCCAGCGGACACGCCAATTTGCTCATCCAGCTTAACAAAGTTGTTCGCGACATGCGCATCTTCCCCTCCATGCCAAGAACACACGCCAAAAACTTCAATGCCCGGGGACTCCCCTGTCGGACCCTTTGGCCCTGGAGGCCCTTGTGGGCCAGGCATGCCCTGCTCTCCAGGAATCCCAGCCGTCCCGGTAGGCCCTGCCGGGCCAATAGGGCCAACAGGGCCCGTGGGGCCCAAGTCACCTTTGGGGCCATCAATGCCTCTGGGACCGGGCTCGCCCTCAATGCCAGCTTCACCGCAAATACCCATAGGTCCGAGATCACCTTTGGGGCCGATTATTCCTCTAGGGCCTGCTGGGCCAGCTGGCCCCGGGTTTCCCTTTTGGCCTTTGGCGCCATCATATCCAATATCCCCTTTTGGTCCAACATCCCCCCTGATGCCTTGTGGTCCCATAGGCCCTTGTGGCCCCTGGATGCCCATAGGCCCGGGGCTGCCTTGCCTGCCGGGCTCGCCCTTTTCCCCTGGCGGACCCAACGGCCCTTTTAACCCTCTTGGACCTAGTGTCCCTGCCATGCCGTCAGCGCCTTTTTGCCCAGTTGGGCCAATATCTCCTTTGGGGCCATCTGGGCCAACCGGACCTTGGGGGCCTCTTGCGCCTGCAGGCCCTGCCGGGCCGATGCAGCCATGAATCTCTGGATTGCCACAATAGGCAAAATTTCCTGTATTTGACGCGCTCAAGACTAATACCTCCTTATCCGATTTTGTAGACCGTGAGCACTGCTGAAAGAAGCTCGCAATGCTCAAGGGGAGTCTCGCAACTTATTGAGAGGACATCCTCGCCAGAAAGGCGTATTATCGCTTTTGATGACACAAAAACTTGGGGAGCATCCAGCACAAGCTGGGTGCCCTGGACGGCCTCCCCATTCAGCGAAAGCGCTGCTATAGGCTTGTCGCCGGCATTTTTTGCGCTCGCCCCATAAAACACACAATAATCTCCATCAAGCACCAAGTTGACTCTTCCAGCCTCATCCACGCCAAGATTCAATATCGCCTCTGGACCTGGGCTAAGGGCAATATCACCTTCTGATGTCTTTTCTTCCATCGGCGCATTGAATAAAAAGAAGCTCCCGTATGCTTTGCATCCAGGCTCTGCAGGCGCCCCAGTAGCGCCTGTCGCGCCTGTTGGCCCTATCGGCCCGTCAGCTCCTCTTGGGCCAGTCTTTCCGTGGGCTCCTATCGCCCCTTGCGGACCAGTAGCTCCTACAGGGCCTAAATCTCCGCTGTCCCCTTTCATGCCTTGGGGACCAGCAATTCCTGGCCGCCCTCTTTCACCTCTCGGACCTTCTGGCCCAGCTTTTCCGGGGTCGCCTTTTGGTCCTCTAAAGCCGGCGGGCCCTTGCTGCCCTTGAGGTCCGGGATTGCCTTTTGGCCCTTGCGGCCCTTGAAAACCAGGCTCCCCTGCAGGTCCATCCGGCCCTCTAGGACCTTGGGGTCCCCTGGGGCCCATTGGCCCCGCTGGGCCTGCAGGGCCATCAACCCCTGGCGGGCCTTGGTGCCCTTGTGGACCTTGCGCACCTTCGTCTCCTTGGGGACCAAGCATGCCAATATCTCCAGATAGCCCTGGCGGTCCTACAGGCCCCCCATGGCCATCTGGCCCTTTCTGGCCCACAGGGCCAGCTTCTCCAACAGGACCCGCCAAACCTGTTGGACCCGTTGGAGAAACGCAGCCTTGGCTTGACTCCAAGGGGCAAAAACCATCTTCAAATGAAGAAATGCCCATTTATATTCCTCCTTCTATTCGAAAAGTGGCTTACGCCACCTTGACAAGAGTCAAGTTTGCATTTTTAACAACAATAGCTTCACAATCTGCCACAAAATCCAATCCTAATATAGACCCTTTAGCAGCTTTGACGCTGAATTGGCCGGCGCCATAACCGCAAACCGGGATGCTGCAACCGTCAAATGGCACGCCATCCACAACCAGGTTGACCATAATAGGCGCCGGCGCTTCGACAATTACACAAAAGTACACCATAAACGTGCCTTCCTCGCTAATCAGCACATCCCCGCTAATGCCATTGCGGCGTGTTCCGTTTGCGAATAGAACGCTCGGCACAGAAATTTTTGCCGCATTTGAAGCATTTTCCGGGATCCGTTTGAAGTACGAGCCGCAAACCGAAGCCATCGCCAAGGTTCCTGCATTCCCAACCGGGCCAGTTATGCCAGCAGCTCCTGCCATGCCTGTCGGGCCATTGCGCCCTGCAGGGCCCCCAGGGCCATCAGGCCCCCTAGCTCCTGCAAGGCCCTGTGGACCCTCGTCGCCTTTTTCCCCTTTCATGCCCATTTCACCAACCGGGCCGTCAGGTCCTACATCGCCTTGTATTCCTCTTGGACCCATATCGCCATTGGGACCGGGCGGCCCTGGGGGGCCTGCTGGCCCATTTGGACCAGTGTCTCCATCAATTCCCTGCAAACCAGGATATCCGCTGTCGCCCTGGGGCCCACAGTCGCCTCTCTCCCCAGTTGGGCCTCGCCCGCCCAATGGACCCTGCTGGCCTCTTGGTCCCATGGGTCCTGCAATGCCTGCCTCGCCATCCGGCCCCCGTTCTCCAGGGTCGCCTCTTATGCCTTTTAACCCTCTGGAACCTTTTGGGCCTTTATTGCCAGGTTCGCCTGGGTACCCGTAATCCCCTTGTGGACCCTGGGGTCCCATCGGACCTTGGTATCCCTGGGGACCGATTGGGCCCATGGGCCCGGTTACAGCATATTTACATGAAATGGTGTCATTGCTGGCGTTTATCCCGTTTTCATTGTCGACAATGGAAGTTTCGATGCCGTTATCGTCGCTTTCATTGGAAATTTCGGAATCCTTGCCATATTCAATATCCAAACAAATCGCCTCCAAAAATCGATGTTTATATATGCAAAGCCGGCACAACAAAACGAACATACCGCATTTTGCCTTATGCCAGAAAATTGCCTGTTTATATATAGTTATTCCGGTTGAAAATGGAAGATTCATTGCAGGCTCGATCAAAGGAGGTAAATATATTGATAAATTCAGCTCTTTTTTTCAAATGTCGCTAGAAGATAGCCCATCGAATAGTTTCGGGTTGGCTTTATGGCTGGGAGCATTGCTGTTGGCAACAGCCCCATGGGGCAATGTATTGAAGCTATCCGCTAAAAAACAGGGGAAACTGTGAAAAAGATTGCCAACGGAGCCCGTCAGTGTCTAATAATTGCCATTATTAGACTGGGGCTGCAACAATAAGAATAGGTTTTGGTCGGATGTTCTAGGCTGTGTTGCTGAAGGCTATAGATAAATGCGCAGGCGAGCCAGCGCGAAGCAGTAAAATGCACACGAAGCAAATGGACTACAATTTTTAGGGGATTACTTGCATTGCCGATCCTTTTGGCTGCAGAAGTAGAGGGTATGCGAGCATTTTGGCTGCAGCTGTATTTTAATGCTTGCATACCACTGCTTTGCCTAGCGGCAATTGGCGACCTTCCAAGAGGCAGCTGCCAATTGCACATTCAGCTTCCCTCTCCAAACAATGACATCTGCTCAATTGAAGGATCATCGAATGTGCGCATAAATGCGAATAATTGCCTGGTGTTGTTAATGATGCCAAGCTTGCTGCACTCACTATTAAAAAAATCCATCAAAATGGCATTGTTTGGGCTCAAGCATTCATAGCTGTTATCAAAAGCGCGCTTGTAGACATCTTTGGCCCCCGGAAAAAACTCATCGAGCTTGCTGTAGAAAAACTCTCTTGAGCCATCTCTCAGCGTTAGCCCAAATCCAAAACATAAGATGCCATAAACTTTTGCCCTAGCGCAATAGTCCAGCAATCCCTCCAAGTTTTCCAAGCTGTCGTTGATAAAAGGCAGAGTCGGGCAAAGCCATACAACAGTTGGGATGTTCTCGTCGCGCATTGCCTCAAGCACTGAAAAACGCTCGCTTGTAGTCGGCGCCTTCGGCTCGAGGATTTTGCATAAATCTTCATCATAAGTTGTCAATGTCACACAAACCACACTTTTTGTCCTTGCATTTATCGATTTGAGAATATCAAGATCCCTCAAGACAAGAGTTGACTTAGTCAAGACACAAGCCCCAAACCCATGGGATAAAACTGCCTCCAAACACCCCCGGGTCAACTTCAGCTCTTCTTCAATGTGCATATATGGATCACACATTGACCCTGTAAACACCATGCCTGGTTTGCGACGTTTTGCCATCTGTGTGTTTAAGATCCGCAATGTGCCCCTTTTTACCTCGATATCCTCGAAATCATGTTTGATCCCATAACAGTCGCTTCGGCTGTCACAGTAGATGCAGCCATGGGAACACCGATGAAAAAAACATAAGCAAGCTTGGCACGCGTTTATACCTAGTTCACTGCGCCTATATGCACAATAAAACTCGACAGGATTTTATTTGCGTCCAACGAAAGCTATATTTATCGTGCTATAAACGTTATAGCGCTTCATGCCAAGTTTGGATATGCTTTAGACGTTGTTCACACAGGCTTGCTAATTCCTATGCGGTTCACAAGCTTTTTGCCCATGAACTCCTGCATGTTTCCATGCAGCGCAGACTATATCTTCACCCTTTTTTAAGAAAGGGGCTGGCCTTTTCGGGCGGCTTCGCCCTACTCCCTTGCGGGATAGTCGTTGAACGTTTTGCTGTTCGCAACTTCGCTGCTGAAGACCCATTGTTTTTAGCACTTAGGCTTGCGCCATATGCCATCTGCGCACTTTTTTCCGCTTTCGCCGCCTTCACGTATAGGCTTGTTTCATCCTTGCGTTGTAGCGTGTGCAGCTTTAGGGATTGCCAGCAATTAAACCAGTTTCCTATTGGGCCTCCACCAATAGCTTCATGCTCATTGCTAAGCATGGAGGGCTTTTAGTTTGTTTAAATTCTTCATACTTTTGAAAAAGCATGAAGAAGATTGATTGTAACTGTTGTTACCCTCTATAGACATTGATCCCGTTTTCTGCTGACAAGATAGTTTTATAGTCTGCATAATGCATTTTTGCCACCAATTGTCCTATTTTTTTTAGTATACACTATTATGTATGGGAAAATAAGCTTGCGCACCGCATTTTTTTTAAAGTGGATCCCAATGTCAAGACAATTTTTGCATATGTTTTTAGATATAGCCTTGTTCGATTGTAATGCTAAGAAAGTGGAATACTAATGCAATGCAATGGGCTGGGATGACCGGCTGGCATAGGCAGCCGGTCATCCCAGCCTGCCACCGGTCGTTGTAAACTGCAATTGGAGCCCTGTATCCAAGGCTTTGGTCCAGCCGCCTCTCATTGAAATGACATGTGTTGCGAGATCCCAACCCTAGCGTCTCTTGGGGCTTGATAATCGCTAATATATACATTCTCGAATTTCAATGTCCTCCAAAGCCGCTCAAGTGAAAATATTGTCAAGCCCTGCCTCTATGATCCATGCTGACCCTGCTTTTCTCCTAGAATAGCGATATATATTTTGGGCTAGTGAATTGGCTGCCTTGGTTGGAATTTATAATGCATTGAGCCGATTTCCCCAAAGCTTTTTGGTATGCGTCAAGGACAAACCCGATCTCTAGTGTGTCATCAATTTCCCATGGGACAACGTATCTGCTATGCCAGTAAAGTATGGCGACAAGATATAGCCAGCCTTTCTTTATAGGCACATATGTGATGTCTATGCCCCAAACTTGGTCTGGCTCGCAAATGTGCAAACCTCCCAACAAGCAAGGGCAGATTTTTGAGCCGGGCTGCGGCATGCTTGCGGACGGCTTTGGATATAGGGCTTGGATCCCCATATCCCGCATGCGCCGCTGCGCCGCCTTTCTGTTTGCAACCACCCATTGTACTCGAAAAGCCATTTTGAAAGCCTTCTGTTCCCTAGCCACGGCTCCGCTGTGTAGATCTTGTCAATTGCTAGCTTCACCTGCAACCCATACTCATCCGGATGCGGCTCGTAGCAAAGTGACGCCCTGCTGACTGACCGCAGCTCGGCTTGCTTGATGCCAGATTTTTTTTCAGCCATTCAATCCCTGAAGCAGCTTTCCCAAGATCCCTGTATAGCGACTCGATCAACTCGTCCTTTTCTTTCGCCACCTTCCTAGCCTACATGTCGCCATCCCCCAGCACTTCAGCCAAGTTTGCCAAGGCTGGTGATTTCCATCTCGCCAAGAGGTTTGGGCTTGCTTCCATCTCGCTTGCAACTTGCGCTATTGTCCTGTCCCCTTTCAAAGCTTCCTTTACTGCCTTTGCTTTATGCTCTGCCGTATAGCTCTTTTTCATTCATGCCTCCTGTTCGATTATGGATTGAGGTATATCAAAAAATTAACCGTTTTTTGTCTTAATTTACGGGTCCATTATATTTTGCTGGTTGCCAAGCCCTTGTCTTGTAGCAAAAAAAAAGATATTATTAGCTTGGATTTAGCATGATTAAATCATAAGGAGAGGAAAAATTGAAGAAGAAAACTGCCGTGGCCATAGCAATCATTTTCGCATTCTGTCTTGTTTCTGGATGCAAAACAAGAACCCTAACCGGAAATAACGGGGGCGGGGAAACACCAGGCAACAACATCCAGCTCGACAACTGGGCATGGGCATTGACTGACGGGAATTACGAGACTGCTGGCAGAAAACTTGCGGCGATAGAGTACATGTCCCCTGACACTCTTGGGGAACTGGCAATCGCTGTAGGTCCAAACACCTTAGCCAATGTAGAGTTCCAGGGACAGAAGGAGGGAAACTCGAGTGGAGACGACTTCTACTACTATCCTATCTTTGAGAATATGACTGGCCCATTTTGGAGCCTCGCGATAAACGAGTCATTGCCTACTGGGTCTAACTACTACATTATTGTTCCAGCGCCATTCAAGGACGCTCTTATTGGTTTTGAGCCCAGTTCGGAAGAAAACAACAATGAATGGGGTTTTGATGACAACCACGGCCATCCTGGGGCAGATGCCGCAAATACCGCTACTATCCAATCTATGTATCCTGATAGAATGGTACGGAGCACAGAGCTCTTGGCTACCGACTCATCTGGAGGCAATGTCTCGCTATACCAATTCGAAAACAAAGACAATGGCATGTTTGTTTTAGCATATATTAATGGCGACAAAGTGGTTGTTTCAGAGTATGAGACGGGGTTATGGGGTGGCGAAGCGGTTTGGCGTGCTGACGCAGAAGGAGACAATATATGCCTCTTTGAGGTTGCAATGATAGCCCAAACTGGAAGTGGCACAATGCTGGCTACAGTATGGTATGGGCCGGAGGGCGCTGACTTAAGCTTGCTGCAGCAGAATGAAGGCGTTTTTGAAGCGATTCCCAGCAGATGGCTCTACGATCTTTGGGGAAATGAGTACTACGAAGATTCTGGAAATTAGTTAATGCTGCCAGGCTATGGACTAATGGACTAATGCTTGTCTATGAAAAACAAGGTTTAGGAAAACACTGGGAAATGGGCAAAAAAGGCCGTATGTATGCCTAGGCAAACACAACTAGCCCTGTGCTAAGGCGAAGGCCTTGTCCATAAATATCTTGGGCTTGGCAGGCAAGCAACAGGTTATTTACAAATCCAGCGCGAAAACGCGCCAAAGCAACTTGCGAATGGGCAACTCTTATTGTTGAAAACCCCGCATACATAATAGCGGGGTTCTGCCTTGTTTTATAAAGCGCCTGAAGGGATTCGAACCCTTGGCCTTTAGCTCCGGAGGCTAACGCTCTATCCACTGAGCTACAGGCGCATTGTGTTTATTATACCACTAGATAACGCAGATCGTGAGCAAATCACAACCTCTGTGATAATTTAGCAAAACTTGCTCTAGAACCGTTATGCATGTTAGAATTACGTCAAGAATAAAATATACAAATGCACTAAAAAAAAGTGCCACAGGGATTAAAAATGATTGGTTATTATAATGTTTCGGTTATTCTGACTTATTTCAGTGTTGTTGTATCTGTTTATGGGACTTTATTCGCTTTGAACAACCAGATCAGTTTTGCCCTGCTATGTTTGATGGTATGCGGGCTATGTGATATGTTTGATGGCACTATAGCCGCCAAAGTTGACCGGACAGAGAATGAGAAAAAATTTGGGGTGCAAATTGATTCTCTGTGCGATGTGCTGAATTTTGGCATGTTTCCAGCGATTATCGGCTACGCAATAGGTTTGCGGGACTTTTGGTCTATATCATGCATGGCTGCATTTATCTTGGCTGCCGTGATTAGGCTGGCTTTTTTCAACGTTGACGAGGATATCCGCCAAAGAGAGACCCCAGACCAGAGCCGCGCTTATTATAGGGGCCTGCCCGTGACTAGTGTAGCTATGATCATCCCTTTTTTTGTAATGGGCAACGCCGTCATTACCCAGTTCACTTTGATGGTTTACTATCCAATACTGTTATTAATGTTGGCATTCTTTTTTCTGCTTGATTTCAAGGTTAAAAAGCCAAAAGGGATTAGCATCTGGGTCATGTGCTTTATAGGCATGATTGTGTTCTTCATAGTTTACAAATGGGGGGAGTTGATCGTATGAGTTTCATCGAAAAAGCTCTTTCTTTAATTTGCAATTATGCGTTGCCCCTTGAGACGGCCCTGTCTTCCCCACTGCCAAGTTTGGCTGTGGGGGCTTTTATGGATTCGTGCTTTTCAAAAGCAATTATCAAGCCATTTTGCGCTGTTGAAGATTTAAGCATCGATAGCGCTGAGAATTCTGAGTTCTGCTCATTTAATGATTTTTTCACCCGTGAGCCGAAAGCTGGCCTGCGGCCTGTTGATATGGATCCAAACTCCCTTGTCTCCCCTTGCGACGCTATGTTGTCTGTATGCAGTATCGGCATGGATAGAGTGTTTCAGATTAAAGGGATAAGCTACTCAATTTCTGATCTTTTGGGAACCAGCGAGTTTGATGGAGAGTTCTTGGGCGGAACTTTTTTATTATTCAGGCTGCGCCCCTGCGACTACCATAGATTCATCTATTTCGACAAAGGAAAGCAGCTCATGCAGGCTCGCATAGGCAAAAGGTACCACAGTGTGCATCCAGCGTCCACTTCTTTACTGCCGGTGTACAGAGAAAATGTGCGGGAATTCTCTATCTTGGACACAGAAAACTTCGGAAAAGCCATCCAAGTTGAAATAGGCGCGATGTTTGTGGGAAGAATCACAAACCACAAGGCATGTTGCAGTTTTGAGCGGGGAGACGAAAAAGGATACTTCGAGTTTGGGGGGTCAAGTGTCGCATTGATGTTAAAAAAAGGCGCTGTTGTTTTAGACGGCAATGTTGTTTTTGGCGGTAGCGAGTATTTCGTGAAAAGAGGGCAAAAAATCGGCAGCAAGCTTCCTTTATCCGGCCTTTAGCAGCATAATCATACTGGGTAATTAGTGGATTTCTTAGAAAGCCACTAATTTTTTTGCTTTTTTTCCAATAAGAAAAAATCCTTACTTGCACAATGGTGCTGCGAATCCCTAATTTACGTTATAGAATTTTCGATATCGGAGGGTTTTTCGGTTTTTAAATGCCAAGTCTAGTATTATTTCCACTTTCTCAAGATGATTTGCTGGTGGATTCATAACAAATGCAAATAGATTCAAA
>Ga0082212_10002283_pt1 | contig 28102 bp, 23 predicted proteins | sample TergutNt197P3_FD_71548 | JGI IMG/M metagenome (GOLD analysis project Ga0082212, IMG submission 71548) | Neocapritermes taracua P3 segment gut microbial communities from Petit-Saut dam, French Guiana - Nt197 P3 | ecosystem: Host-associated > Arthropoda: Insects > Digestive system > Gut ...
TCAGTGACGCATTTTCTATCTTAAACTTCTTCAGCTCCTTAGCATCCTCAGCCTTGAGACCACCGAACTGGTTACGCCACCGATAGTACGTCGGTTCAGTAACACCGAGTTGTCGTGCCACTTCACCAATAGTCAACCCCTCCGCAAGCACTTGATCTGCTTGTTGTAGTTTACGAACAACCTGTTCAGGTGAATGCTTTCTGCCCTTCATGGTGAGCCTTCCTTCTTCCCAGTCTCCCGGGTATAAGACTCTCATAACAAGCGGACCGAAAAAAACGGGGTCAGGTCATCACGCTAAAACCTTATCTAGAACCATTGATCCTTGAAGCCTTGGGTGGATACAATTAAGCGAGCTAGTTAGGTTTTGGTGGTTGATCTAGCGAGGCGATGCTTTATCCTCCCAACCTGTTTTGCTAATTTCCATGCTCGCGAATCGCGCATAGCTTTCAGTTCGGCATTCTTCGACCTAATTTGTCCCCATAAATTCTGGTTTAGCGTTAATTCGTTTCGATAATCATTTGCCAGTGACTGTAAAAATTCAAGCAGATCCGGGTGATCAGCCACTCTTTTTGCAAAGCTGTGAATGTATTCATATTGCGATTCAGATAGATATTTATTATCTACAGTGTGGTGCTTGAACTCGAGAGACATTATTTGCGGAACGTTGGGCAAGAAATAGTGCTTAACGTAGGCATTCCAGTCATCTATTGTTAATTGATATCGTTGAGCCAGTGCATTGATACCATTGGCGTATAAGCGCGCTGCAATAAGCGTGATTTCTCGTGAGAGATCAAAATTCAATTGCGTGGCCATAGACCGATACGAGTGAACAACCACTCTCTCTATGTAGCCAATCCACGGGAACTCTTCTCCGTTAAAGGAATTGACAGCAAGTGACGCCTGGTTCGTAATACTGCCAGGACGAGCATTGCGATAATAGTAATATGTTTTGTCCACATACAATATCCCGCGCATTAAGTTCACATAGATCTGGCTCATCGTCGGATAATCCTCGGATGTTTTGTAGTTAGATAATCGCCAATCAACTTTGTCGACTAATTCTCGACGGAACATCTTATTGGCACACACAGACATCATTTCTACATCGTTCGGGGGTGAGAAATTCTTTGTGGTGTCAGCAAGCGGTGAGGTATTCGTGATGAGGTGGGCCATATTTCTTCTCGTTTCAGCAACAATTACGGATTCATATTGTGACTCATTGCCAGGAAAGGCGAACTTTCCATCTAAAAATCTATATATCTTTCCGATCACTATGTCAACATCATGATTCCTCATAGATGCCACGCAATCGCCCGCGAATTCTATGTTGAGGAAATCGTCGCTGTCTAAAAAGGCAACTAGGCCACCAGTAGACAATTTAAAGCCAGCAGCTCGTGCCATGTTGAGACCAGTATTTTCTTGATGTATTACTTTAATTCGGGAGTCATTCTTCGCGTAGCGATCCGCGATTTCTCCAGATTCATCAGTGCTACCATCATCAACTATGACAATCTCCAAATTTTCATAAGTTTGCCCAACCACACTGTCGATGCATTCTGTTAAATAGTTCTCGACATTATAAATCGGTATTATTATAGAAACGAGTAGATTCTCGTCGTGATTGTGCATTGTCAACCTTTCTGATTATCCAATCTTCGCTATTGGAATTATCGAATTCTTATTAAGCCTCCGTGCTATGCGCCTGTTCAGCATATTCAACAATTCACCCAGAGCTTCGGACGGCTCAAATATGCGAGACGTATTCTACTTGTACACATATGGCGGCCTGCAATCGCCAACGTAATGGCCTTAATCAGAATATATACCATTTTAAATGGAGTCTCGGCTATGCCTGGTGGTAACAAATCGTGCTAGGCCCCAGTGCGGTAATGTACTTGCCAACTGGAGCAGTGGAGAGTGCCATGAATCAACTACAAGCTGAAATACTGAAAGTATATAAAGCCTTTAAAAAGACATGCGATGAGAATAACCTCAGCTATTACGCTGCGTTTGGGACAGCACTTGGAGCCGTACGGCACCAGGGATTCATCCCATGGGATGATGATATTGATGTCCATATGCCCTATTCGGACTGTCTGCAGTTGCTAGAAATAATCCAAAGTGGAGACAACAGTTTACCAATCAGCATCAGGGACAGAAGTTCCGATGAAGATTCAAAAGCTAATATTTTCAAAATCTACAGCAAGAACAGCACATACATCGAGAATTTGGAATGTCGGCCTCAAGACTTTTACGGCGTCTTTGTTGATGTGTTTCCTCTCATTGGAACACCTGAAGCCGAAGATGAGCGAAAGGACTATTTCCAGGAAATTACCCGGCTCAAAAAGGACATCTTCTGGCACGAAACCCTAGGAGTCAGGGACAAAGATACTGAAATACAGCAGTTGACTGAGCTTTTCGGTGCCTACCCCTATTGGGAAGCATCAAAAGTTGCCTCTGCGGAACTCTGGTTAGGGCGATGGGAGTACGACAGATCAGACTTTGAAAAACTCCTGGAAATGCAGTTTGAAGATACGACAATCCCTGTATGTAACCAATATGACGAGCACTTAACCAGTATTTACGGGGATTATATGAAGCTGCCCCCGCAATCGCAGCGAACCGGACATCATGCCGCCAGGGCTTATATTGACATCTCAAGGCCTTTTTCTTTCTATTCTGAGACTATAGAGCAACCTCCACTTAAGGAATATGTTGGGCTGCTGCAAACTGAGATTTCGGTGCTGAAAAAAGATCTTTCCAATAAGAGCCAGAAGGTGGACTCCCTGTGGGAGACTATAGATCCCCTAAACGAAGAGATCCGATCCCTCAGGAAAGAAATAAAACGCTTGAAACAGCAGATCACATCACTTGAGAATCCTGGCATGATGAAGTCGAGTCGGCTGGTGCTGAAAGCACTTCAAGCAAGGCTACGAGCTTTGGTGAAACGATAAGCTTTGCTGATAAAAGAAGAAACAGCCTTGTGTTTGTACTAAAATCGACCTGATTCTTTGGGTGGGGATTGCCATTCGGTATCAATAGGAGAACAATGGACACGGAAAGAGATGATCTTTTAAAAATGGTTGATTCACTAACGTGGGAAAACAACTACTTGAAAGAGAAAAACAGGCTTCTCGCTGATGCCTACTATGCAGAAATCCAGTATGTAAAAGGGAACATCAAAGTTATGCGAAGTGAACTTTCGGAGTTACGGAAGAAACCCTTCAACAGAGTGGTGGGAAAAATTCGTAGAATGATCAGGCCGAAACCCAGTGGAAGCAGTGCTCGTGCGTAGTGTGGCAATGATCGTTGACGCTGAAAATTGGGCTTTTTATAATATTGCCAAGAGCGTCCAAAAGTTTATTTCGGATGAATACGAAGTGAAAATAATTGCCATACGCCTTCGAGAGCACTGGCACACACCCTTTGACTCAGCCAGGTTATGGTTCACCACTCGTGATTTCGATATCGTTCACTATTTTGGGCAGTTTGGTTTTCGGCCAACCGTTGCTAGAGGGCTAGAAAAGGAAGTTTGTGCATTAGGTGGTAATTATCATGATTTTAGAAATGAGTATATAGACAATAAGATTCTTTCCTTTGGCGTGTACAGCCACCAGTTCCTTGGTGAGGACATTTCCGACATGGAATTTGTCCTCACTCAGTGCTCAAATTACTATGTCAGTTCCACCAAGCTCTACGAGGAGTACCACGCGCTTCCGCTCCAGCATATGCCCAAAACGGTTATCACCGATGGAATTGACCCCGAGCTGTTCTTTCCAATAAACACCAACAGATTCGCTGACATGGGAGATAGAGAAATAGTAATCGGGTGGGTTGGGAACAGTAACTGGGGCCCGCCTGACCAGGATCACAAGGGCCTGAGAACCATTCTCGAGCCTGCAATTAAAGAGCTCCAAAGTGAAGAGTACAAGGTCACTGGCAAGTTTGCAGATAGTGTTGTTGAGCACATGGATCGTACAGAAATGGTCAACTACTATTCCACCATAGACTTATTGGTTTGCGTTTCCCGGAACGAAGGAACCCCGAATCCTGTTCTTGAAGCAATGGCTTGCGGAGTTCCTGTCATATCCACTGATGTTGGAGTAGTCCCAGAAGTTCTCCTAGGGAGACAAAAGGACTACATCATCGAACGCAGTATCCCCAGCATCAAAGAGAAAATCGTGCATCTCATCAATAACAAAGACGAGTTCGCCTCATTGTCCAGACTCAATCTCAAAAATATCAAGACCAAGTACTACGAGAACATCGCATTGCAGTTCAAGAACTATTTTGATTCATTGGTTTGATTTATAGTATATGAATAGTAGGAGGTGCTCTCATGGTGACTCGTGTAGCATTGGTCGTGGACACTGAGGACTGGGCGTATTTCAACATCGCCAAGGGTGTCAAGAAACACATCAGTGAAGACTACGATATTCGCATCGTTGCATTGACTCTTCAAGACAATAATTTTAACCAAAGTGACCGCACGAGGGTCTTGTTCACTGTTCAGGAATGCGACATTGTACATTTCTTTGGTCCATACTTTCTATCCGAAGACAACATTCAGATTCTGAAAAAGGATGTACAAGCACTAGCGGGAAATTTCGATGATTTCCACAAAGAATACTTAGCACATCACACACTATCCATGGGCCTATATAGTCACAGATTCTTAACAGACAATCGATCTTCTGATGATGATCTTAATCACATGGAATTTATTCTATCTCAATGCCCCAATTACTATGTGAGCTCTGAGAAACTATTCAACGAATGCAACAAACTTCCACTTCCGTATATGCCGAAAACTGTCATCACTGATGTGGTTGATCCCGATTTGTTCTATCCTATGAATCTGCAAAGATTTAGTGATATGGACACCAGGAACATTGTGATCGGGTGGGTAGGCAACAGTAATTGGGGCCCACCTGAGCTGGACCACAAAGGTCTAAAAACTATTCTGAAGCCCGCAATTGAACAACTCCAAGATGAGGGATATCGAGTCATTGGGAAGTTTGCCGATCGGAATATTGAGCAAACACCTCACGACGACATGGTCAACTACTACTCAACGATAGATCTCCTAGTTTGTGTGTCGCGCAGTGAAGGCACCCCCAACCCGGTTCTCGAAGCCATGGCCTGCGGAGTCCCTGTCATTTCCACTGATGTCGGAATCGTCCCTGAAGTCCTCATGGGGAAACAAAAGGAATACATCATTGACCGCAATATTTCCAGCCTGAAAGAGAAAATTATACACCTTATTAACAACACAGATGAATTCGCTCAGTTATCCAAGTTGAATCTTGAGAAAATCAAACCCAAAAACTACAAAAACGTCGCCACCCAGTTTAAAGACTACTTCGATTCAATAGTCTGATTGTTGACAAGTTGGCGTAATTGGACCGTAAGAAATGCCAGGAAAGATGAGATGACCAAGCAAAACTCCGAGCCCACCTCAGCCCAACCAACGACACATCTTGGCAGTTCACGCCCACTCATGATGGTCGTGTACGGGACACGACCGGAAGCAATCAAGTGCGCACCAATCATTCGCGCCTTTCATGATGCTCCCGATTTTGATTGTTCCGTCATTCTCACCGGTCAACACCCAGACATGGTGGCTGTGATTAATGAGGGTTTCGGTGTTGAAGCTAATCAGGATCTCGACATTTTCTCTCACCGACAAAGTTTGACTGAGATCGCAGCGAAGACCATGACACGATTGACTCCCGTGCTTCGTGAGAAGAAACCGTCTGCTGTTTTCGTGCAAGGCGACACCACCTCTGCCCTGGCAGCTGGGCTTGCCGCCTTTTACGAAGGTATTCCTGTCATTCACATCGAAGCTGGATTAAGGACAGAAACCCTCAATTCTCCTTTCCCCGAGGAGGGAAATCGTCGACTGCTGTCGCAGATTTCAACGCTTCATCTTGCTGCCACTCAGGGTAATAAGGACAATTTACTTCGCTCCGGAATCCCGGAGAATGATATTTTCATTACCGGCAATCCAGTCATTGACGCGCTCAATCTTGCTGTCGATCTACCGCATGAGATTGAGGACAAAACAGTGGCGGACCTCATCAGGAGCACCAAAACACTGGTCCTAGTCACCTCGCATCGACGTGAGTCTTGGGGACAGCCAATGTCCAACATTGCACAAGCTTTACGGATTCTCGCCCAACAAGAACCAGAGACTGTGTTCGTTTTCCCCTTACATGCTAATCCTGCGGTCCGCGAATACTTTGTGCCAGTCTTGGAGGATCTCCCCAATGTCTCACTCGTTGAGCCGCTGAGTTACTTCGATCTCGCCAAACTTCTTGCTCGAGTCAAGATCGTCCTTACAGATTCAGGTGGGTTGCAAGAAGAAGCTCCTGCCCTCGGGAAACCAGTCCTTGTCCTGCGCGAAGACACCGAACGTCCAGAAGGGATTACTGCTGGCACAGCAGAGCTGGTTGGCCATAACCAGGACCTCATCATCACCCGCGCTCGCGCATTACTCAACTTTCCTAACGAATATGAACAGATGGCTCACGCCATTAATCCCTATGGAGATGGGAATGCTGCAAGAAGAACATTGGATGCTATGCGGGTTCGGCTGAACCAAGACCTACGACCACGACGTGGTAAAGTGTAGGGCTGTGTGAGGGTGGAGCCAAGGGAAAGAATGGGCATGGCGATTGAAACACTGTGTGTGGTGGGTCTTGGTTATATTGGGTTGCCCACATCGATTGTTTTCGCTGAAAAAGGGGTTCGGGTCTTTGGTGTGGATGTTAACCCTGACACTGTTTCAGCAATATCGTCTGGTGTGGCTCCGTTTGTGGAAGCAGAGATCGCTGAACACCTAGCCCCTGTGGTCGCTTCGGGAATGATGACAGCATCCACCACCCCAACGTCCGCAGATGCGATCATTATTGCTGTTCCGACTCCCTTCTTGGAAGACAAGAGTGCAGATCTGAGTTATGTCCAAGCAGCTGGAGAGGCTCTGGCCCCGGTTCTGCAGTCTGGCACACTGATAGTTCTTGAATCGACTCTTCCTCCTGGAGCAACAGAACTGTTTGCCACATGGATTCGAGAAGCTCGCCCTGATTTAGTGGATGAGAATGGCTCACTCTTAGTCGATATTGCTCACTGCCCTGAGCGTGTGCTTCCTGGGCGAGTGTTCATTGAACTCGTCACTAATGATCGTATTGTTGGGGGGCTAACCCCGCAGGCTGCTACGCGAGCTAAAGACATGTATTCCCTCATTTGTGAAGGAAATATTCTCGAGACAGATGCTAAAACAGCTGAAATGTCGAAGTGCGTGGAGAATTCTTTCCGGGATGTCAACATTGCTTTCGCAAATGAGCTCTCTCTAGTGTGTGACACTTTGGGTATTGACGTGTGGGAACTAATCGAGCTTGCTAATCATCATCCCCGAGTGAACATCCTCAAACCAGGCCCTGGCGTGGGTGGACATTGTCTAGCTATTGATCCTTGGTTTATTGTTGCCGCTGATCCCGAAAACTCTCGGCTGATTCGCATGGCACGTGAAGTCAATGACGCGAAACCCGATTGGGTGATCGGAAAGATCCAAACTGCCCTAGGAGCGAACACTACCCCAGTGATCACTACCTTAGGTCTAGCATTCAAACCCGATATTGATGATCTGCGTGAATCCCCAGCATGCAAAGTCGTGACCAAGCTTGCGAAGTTGTATCCCCATGGTGAGATTCGAGCTGTTGAACCAAACGTCACCAGTCTCCCAGTTGAACTCGATTCCCTACCCAACGTGCATCTTGCCGACTATGCAGCGGCACTTGATAATGTTGATGTTGCTGTGTTACTTGTCGACCACCAGGAATTCAAGAAACAGCCCACGCTACCGAACCATGTGGTAGTTATTGATACTCGCGGAACCTGGAGGGCCCAGTGAAAAAACTAGTTGCTCTTGCTGAAAAGGTCATGCGCAAATCAAAGATTGCGTTAACCATGGTGGCACTGGGTGCCGCAGGTGCGAGTGGATTGGTATTCCTGGGAACAACGAGTATGTGGCTGTGTGTAGTCACTTTTCTAGGTGCGCTTGTCATGCTTCGCACGTGGTGGGTCTGTGAACAGCGCAGAACCCAAGACAGTGAACTCATCCAAGCTGCCCGTACGGTGAGTCGAATAACCCAGTCTGTTGATGTTCTATCCTTGGAAATTGCTAACTTGAGCGTCCAGACGGATGTTTTAGCAAACAGCGATAAATAAAGCGGGCGCACCATGGCTGAACTTCGCCACGGCGTTAGCATCCTGATCGCCACCAGAGGTGGAGTCGATCGAATTTCTCATGTTTTGCGAAGTCTGAATTCTCAAACCCTTGATCACAACCAGTTCGAGATCATCTGTTGCCTGAATGGCCCCGATGATGGAACCCGTTCGCTTGTTGAAGCTTTCTCTGCGAACCATCCCAGCCTCAATATCGTTATATTAAAAACTGGTGAAGTAAGACTGGCGGGAGCACGCAATGCGGGTCTTACTGCAGCCTCTTTCCAATTCTTCACCATCATTGATGACGACGATTGGGTGTCCCCGAGTTACCTAGAGAAGCTGCTTGCGCATGCATCCATGACCACCATGCCCTCAACGTTCATATGTAATATTTCTGATGGGGGTGGGCAAGGTGAAAGTTTCAATAACCGCTATACAAGAGGCCTCATTGCGCATGCTGGACAGACCAAAGAAGTATATGGTCTGCCTGTATGTTCTGCTGATGTTGCCAAGATCGCCCCGACTATTTATGGTAGAGAAGTCCTATACGATGAAGAACTCCTCAGCGGGCTTGACGTGGTGTTCTGGAGTGAATTGGTGTTGAGATTTTCGATGAAAGCCCACGTCTTGAAAGTTTCCGATCATGCCTTCTATTACCGGCGAGTGCGCGGTGGTTCGGTTTCACGCTCCTATGATTCACAGTTTATTGAGGATCGATTCACCGTCATTAGCCGACTATCAGATATGGCCGAGAAATACCCTCATGCCGATTCGATGATTCGACGCTGGATTCGCGGGCAAGTCGGGCATTTGGGGCGGGTTGTTTATGACCGCCCTGACATGCACGAACAGATGCTCAACCGATTACGAGAGCAACAAGGAGTTTCCAATGCCCACGGCATTTCAGAGTTCAACCATTTCGCCGCTAAGAAACTAGCGACTTGTTATGTCTACACCCCCTTCAACACGACCTCTGCTGTTGTTGCAGCCAAACGTCTAGTCACGGCCGGCGAATCCTTTGATGTCATCACCCAAGACATGGCGCCCCTGCGTACCATCGACGCAAGCACTCAAGATATTGACGCACCCCTTCTAGGGAAGCGAGTAACACTTCCTGGGAGACCTGGAAAGTCTTCACTCAAATTGGCCAGTTTCTGTAGGGACGGATCCAGAGCCTGGGAGACACTGTCGCGTGGGCGGCCACCCTATGAAAATCTCTATAGCCGAGCACAATGGCCACACTCCCATGCACTAGCTGCACTCATCAAAGTGAGGCAACCAAACATAAATTGGGAGGCTGAATTCTCTGATCCCATCTCGGTAGGCACTAAGGGAATTCCCCACCAAGTCACTCTCGACAATTCCCCAGAACGCGATGAAATTGATTTGGCACTCCACCAAGCTGGTTTTCCCACTGATCCTGACATCACCTTGGATGCCTGGATTGAACACATTACGTACGCTCTCGCCGACAAGATCCTGTTCATCAATGACAACCAACGCCAGTTCATGGTTTCTCGCATCACGGACGAAGCCCTCGCAGCTCGGGTGATGGAACACTCTGTCATCTCACCCCACCCGGTCGTGCCAGACCATGTCATGAAATTGGTGAGCGAAACCCCAAAGCCCGCAGATGGGAAGATCCACATCGGATATTTTGGAATGTATTATGAGCGGCGCGGTATCGGCGAAATCCTGGCAGCCTTATCTCGCCTCTCCCCTGCCCTGCAACGCCAGGTAATCTTCCATGTCTATGCCCCAGCAATCCAATTACGCACTGTGCGTAAGCATGTCAGAAAGTTTCACCTTGGTCGTGTAGTTCGCGTGAATCGGTATCTCAACTATGTGGATTTTCTCGGTGCAGCGCGAGCCATGGATTGGGTGCTCATTGTCGATACACAGGTCAATGATATCTTCGGAATCAACCCCTATCTCCCCTCCAAGTATGCCGATTTCCTATCGACAGGAACCAAGATGTGGGGAATCCTTGAACAGGGAAGCCCCCTGTCATCGCGCCCACTGGATGCTGTGAGTGCTACAGGTGACATTGATCGAGCAGTAGAATTGTTGGAACAGATCATCGAAAGCGCACACACAGAGACAGGGTAACCATGGCCAACCTTAAGAGAGCTCTCCGACGTGTGACCAAGAGCCTCCTCCAGATTTCTACCATGAGCCACCTGTGGGAGTCTGTTGCCCTCAAGTGGCACCTACCACGTGCCTATCGAAGAGCTATTATGAGCCCCACAGTTCCTGGAAAGACAGTGTTCATTGACTCGGTGAACGCCGCATTCCCTCTTCGTACACTCTATGAGCAGCTCAACGCTGATTTCGCTGTCGATACTCACTACACCCAAGTACACTGGGGACACCCACCAAGCCCACATGAGTACGACGTGATGACATCCATGGTGAAGCAAGCCGCCACAGCCCAATATGTCCTTGTCAGCCCACAGATTTCGAGCAAAATTCACACCCTTGTCACAAAACTATCTCAAATCTCGACAAGACCAAGTGATAGACAATTCATTTTCCTCAATGACACAACCACTGGTGACTCAGGTTTGGACATCAACACACTCTGGGGGGTAGACCTGAGTGCTCATAGCAGAGTTAGCGCACTGAGCATTTTGAACAAGCAGGCTCCACAAGGGAAAGACATCAGCATTATCATTCCCGCTTACAATGCGATGCCAGAGCTAACGAGAACCCTTCAATCAATCGTTGATCAAACTTATCCGCTCGAACGCATCGAAGCCATTGTGGTTGATGATGGTTCCACCGATGACACCTGGAAAGAAATCCAGCACTTCACCGCTGAGTATCCTCAGGTGTTCGTTGGTATTCGCCGAGACAAGGGCTCAGGTGGGCCAGCTGTCCCTCGCAACAACGCCCTCGACAAGGCAACAGGAGAATACATTTTCTGTCTGGATGCTGACGACTGGTTTGGCCCACAGGCAATAGAGAGAGCACTGAACCATGCGCTGCAATGGAATAGCGATGTTCTCTATGTGAAAATGGTGGGAGCGGGCGGCCGAGCAGCACCAGTATCCATGTTTCAACAAAATGCCGAGAAAGTGGATCTCTTCTCATCCAAGGTGTTGTGGTCCTTGTCCCCCCTCAAGCTCTTTCGGCGCTCCATGATCGAAGCAGGCAAGATTCGATTCTTTGAAGAGGGCATGCCCGAAGACCAACACTTCGTCTTGCAAGCCTTGCTTGACGCTCAGACCATCTCTGTTGCAGCCGATTACGATTACTACTATTGGAGTTGGCGTGATGAGCGAGAACAAAATGTCTGCCACACTCTCTATCTCAATCTCGACAAGAACCTGGCTGCCTTCACCGCACTACGCACGATTATCGATCAACGAATCTCGAAGAAAGACAGAGACCGAGCACTGACCAAGAGACTTTCAAGACACCCTCTGAGCATGTTTCGATCACTAGTGAGGAACTATCCTGAAGATCAATGGGAATCTTATGGGCAGCGCATCACTGATCTCTTCGAGTCCTATTATGATAAAGCCGTAGGTGCTTGGATGAAGCAACAAGATCGCATCGAATTGGAGGCAGGATTCTCCGGAAACTACGACCTGCTCAAGGCACAGGCGCTCAAGAATTGAACTCAAGGATACAGAGCATGTGGAATATGAAACGCAAGGAGTCTCGAGACGCGTGAAGAGAAGAGCTCAACGATTGATCGAAACAGTTCTCGATCACCTCCTTCGCCAACGAATCGTGAGGGGCCTTATCGAGCGATTCCTCTTCCGGTGGTATTACCCACACATCTATACTAAGGCTGCACGCAGGCCGGTCATCCCCAATAAGGTTCTCTTCATTGAACCCATGATGTCGGAACTATCTGATAATTATCTTCTTCTCCACGACAAGCTCACCACTGAATATAACGTGGAGATTCACACAGCTTTTCTTCACCACACACATACCTCTACCCTGCGTTATTACAACAACTGTCGAGCCATGCTGAAAGAAATGGCCACCGCCAAGTATGTCTTTCTCAATGACGCGTCCCCTGAGGTGAGTTGTGTGAAAGTGAGAGCTGAAACAAAGATTGCCCAATTATGGCATGCCTGTGGAGCTTTCAAAAAGTTTGGGATGAGCACGGCAGACCTCATTTTCGGGGGTTCCAGAAAATTCCTGCTCAGACGCCCGCACTATAAAAACCTTGATCTTGTCACCGTCAGCAGTCCAGAAGTGGTCTGGGCTTATGCAGAAGCTATGGTCTTGGAGGATCACCCAGAGATCATCAAACCACTGGGAATCAGCCGCACTGATGTGTTCTTTGATCCAGAATTTCTGTCAACAGCACGAAGTGAACTCAACACTGCTATTCACTCCAGTTCAGACAAGAAAGTCATTGCCTATGCCCCGACCTTCCGCGGGCGAGTAGCCACTGCTGAAGGGCCAAATGCCCTCGATATTCCCGCAATGAGGAAGGCACTCGGAAGTGACTACATTCTGCTGATCAAACACCACCCCTTCGTCACTAACCCTCCAGCTATCCCAGAATCCTGCCAAGATTTTGCCTACTTCGTGGAGGATGACCTCCCCATTGACAAACTCCTGTGCACTGCAGACATCCTCATCTCTGACTACTCTTCAGTGATTTTTGAATACTCCCTCTTTGAACGCCCCATGATTTTCTTTGCATACGACAAAGAGGAATACGACGACTGGAGAGGGTTCTACTATCCCTATGATGAATTGGCCCCTGGCCCAGTCTTCACCTCCACCGATGAGATTACTAACCACATTGTGGGTATTGAACAGAACTTCGATGTGCAAGAAGTCATTGATTTCAAGACCAAGTTCATGAGTTCCTGTGATGGGTCGGCCACTGAAAGAATTTTCGAAGAAGCTTTTGGCAGTGATCTTGCTCCCTATCAGCGGAAGACAGCACTCAACGTCCTGAGTGAAAAGAATCCGCAAAGTAAAGATGTCTCCATTATCATTCCAGCACACAATGCCATGCCGGAGCTGACCAGGGCTCTCGAATCTATTGTCACCCAAACCTATCCACTGGAGCGTATAGAAGCTGTCGTGGTCGATGATGGTTCCACTGATGGCACCTGGAAAGAGATTCAGGCCTTTGCCAAGAAATATCCCCAAGTGATTGTCCCCCTTCGCCTCGACAAAGCCTCCGGAAGCCCTGCTCTACCTCGCAATGTGGGCCTTGACCATGCTCAAGGAGAATACGTGTTTTGTCTGGACGCTGACGATTGGCTTGGCGCACAAGCCATGGAGAAAGCCCTCAACCATGCGATCAATTGGAATAGCGATGTGCTCTATACGAAAATGGTTGGCGTTAACGGGCGGGTCCCACCACGTTCCATGTTTAGAGCAAACAGCGCAAAAGTTGATCTGTTCGGTTCCAATGTTTTGTGGTCCTTGGCCCCTTTGAAGCTTTTTCGTCGATCCCTGATTGAAAATAATGGAATACGCTTCCCTGTTGATGCCATGCCTGAAGACCAGGCCTTTGTTCTGCAAGCCCTCTTTGCTGCTGACACAGTGTCAGTGGCATCCGACTATGGGTATTACTATGTGAGTTGGAGAGAAAACGAAGACAAGAACACTTCCCCAGCCACGTGGAATGATTTAGATTCCAACCTCCGAGCATTCACAGAAGTCTTGGAGATCATTCAACAAGGATCTACTGCTGAACAACGCGAGAAGGTTCTCACCAGGAGGCTCTTCGAACGTGACGTGGCAAGTATGTTTAACTCCCTAGTGGCGAACTATCCCGAACAACAGTGGTCAGATTATGCTGAACGGATCACCAACCTCTTTGGTCCATTGTTCACTGACACAGTGCGATCAACTATGGCACCAGAAAAGGCTTTCATTATCGAGATGGGCATGGCTGGTAACTTCCCTGTGCTGCAAGCCATCACACCAGGGGCCTCTCTCCCAGAGCCTTGTTCCGTTGATATTGCCGACGGCCAACTCCTATGTTCAACCGTCGAGAATGGCAAGAAGGTCACCTATGATATCTCTGAAGCAGTGAGCCTCACTTGCCAGATCGAGTCCATCGACTACAAAACGGCAAGCACACTAGTGCTGGAAGGCTCACTCCGTACCACTATTGGAAACAGGCTACCAACTCCTCGAGTCTTCCTCGTTTTGAAGAATCGAAACAATACCCAGGAGGTGGTTGTTCATTGTTTCCTCACTCCTCAAGACCTGGAAGGGAAAGAAAACCAGCACCCCACTTATCACTGGTCTTGCCACTGCGATGTTGATGCCATCGACTCGCGGTCGTCAGTGTGGAGTCTCTATCTGCGGGCTTCCTTTGATGGTTTCGAATCAGAAACCCGACTGGGCAATCCCCCCAATTTAGCACTCAACAATAAGTTTCTTGCCAAGTCACGGAAGAAAGCTGATGGCACACTCTACGTGCCTCACATCACTGAGTATGGGAACTACGATTACCGAGAAGTGCTGTAGTTCCTGGGAAACTCTCGCTGTGATCAACTAGCTACGCTTGAGACGCGGAAGTTTCCGACGAATGGCTTGAAGAAGAAACCGCAACCACTGTGACATAGTTGGCCTTTCGAGAGCCTTTGCTCTTCTATCTTTATCGAACACCTCTTTCTTCAAAGTGATGATCTCGCCATTCATATAGTCGACATAACCTTTTATCGGAGATGATTCGATCTCTTGCGTGTAAGTCAAATAGGGAGTGTCAAAATTGATGAGAGCATTCGTTGCATGATGACCGCTACGCTGAGATTCTGGTGGCAGGGTCATGTAGTCGCCATACACCTGTGTTAAGCGGTCATCATAGTTCCTAGGCACCCAAATCGTAGTGTCCTCGAAACACATCTCTATTGGGTCATCGAATTCTTCACGGTCAAACACCCGTTCACGAAGGCAGAGTTGTGGTGAAGCCACCTTCGATGAAGCATTGTAATCATAAGCGCTAAACAACCCTAAGAGCTGCTGAATTTCTGCGCTCTTCTCCCCGACAACGAATCTTTCATTCCAATAAATATCCCTCTTGAGTCGAAGAATTTCTGTGAAGAAAACCTCTCGCTCATTATGAGTTTCCGGCGTACCGATGAGTGGAAAAAGGTCAACGAACACACCATAAAAATTCTTGGGGAAACATGCAGAATTCTCAATGAAGATGCTGTTCTTGGAATATACCTTGAAGATATTAGCCCGGTTATCTTCATCAAGGCTTCTATCTCTCATGGAGATCGAATACTCCTGGTCGCTGCTATGGAGAATCTCCATCAAAGCCAAACAGTCCGAGTAAGGCATAAACAGATCCATGTCATCATCCCAAGGAATGAACCCCTGGTGGCGTGCGGCACCAATAGCTGTTCCGTAGATGGCGTAATACCTCAGGCCATGATCATCGCAGAGTTTCTTGAACTCCTGATAAACCTTCAATATCTCTTCTTGAAGTTGATTCACATCACTCTCAATTCCCGTTGTCGCCAAGAACATTACCGCACGAACAGGTTCAAACCACTTCCCCACCAGGTTGCCATGAGAGCGTATAATGAGGTGTTTCAATAACAAGGCGGCTGGGATGCCGCTGGGATAAAGGTGAACCCATGGAAGCCACGATGTTTGTTTCTGCCCTTGAGCAGTCTGGGATTTCATTCTATTGTGGCGTGCCCGATTCACTATTGAGCCCCTTCACCGACGAACTCGTACGCCGCTATGGCGCCACTAGTTCACCCCACCACATCGTTGCTCACAATGAGGGTGGAAGTGTTGGTTTAGCTGCTGGACATCACCTTGCTACTGGAAAAGTCGGGTGCGTCTACCTACAAAATAGTGGCCTTGGTAATGCGGCCAACCCCATCATCTCGCTGACAAACGAAGCGGTCTATGCCATCCCCATGCTCTTCATTGTCGGCTGGCGCGGAGAACCAGGGCACCCAGACGAACCACAACATGTGTTTCAAGGGGAGATTACTGAGCAACTCCTGGGTGACCTCGCCATCACCCACACCATCGTAGATAACACCACCACTACCCCAGACATCAACAACGCCTTGGGAGATTTTCGCTCCCTGTTTGCTCAAGGAAAATCCGCTGCCTTCCTCATTAAAAAAGGTGCCTTCACTGGCAAGAGCCAGTCGTACTCCAACAACTTCACTCTTACACGCGAACGGGCCCTCGAAATCCTGGCCGATGTCACTAGTGATGATCCGATTGTTTCCACCACTGGGAAGATCTCTCGCGAACTATTTGAAATCCGTGAGCGCCGAAGGGAATCTCATGCTCGGGACTTTCTCACTGTTGGCTCCATGGGTCATGCACTTATGATCAGTCTCGGGATTGCGAACGAACACCTCGACAAACAGGTCTGGTGTGCTGATGGTGATGGGGCAGCCCTCATGCACTTGGGTGGATTAGGAATCGTTGGGGCCCAGAAGCCAACCAACCTGAAACATGTTGTGCTCAATAATGCCGCCCACGACACTGTCGGTGGAATGCCCACGGTTGCCGATCACATTGATCTTGCAGCGATAGCCCAGGGGTGCGGTTATACAAAAACTTGGTGTGTGGACAGTGAAGAAGCACTAGCCACCGCCCTCACAGAAGCTCGGGATTGCCCTGGGCCTGTGCTGGTGGAAGTTCGTGTCGCCCTGGGGTCACGGGAGAATCTAGGTCGCCCCACCACCACTCCACAAGACAACAAGGAAGCCTTCATGAGCCACGTGGGAGTGAGTCGCCCATTATGAAAGCACTCATCATCAATTCCGGGACTGGGTCACGCATGGGTGATCTGACCAAAGACCACCCCAAAGCCATGACCACATTACCTACGGGTGAAACAATCCTAAGTCGACAGATCCGCCAACTTGAACAACAAGGAATCACCGATATTTGTTTGACCACCGGTTACTACCACCAGAAACTCGTTGACCATGCAACCAGTGTTGCCGGTGAAGCCACTTTCACGATAGTGAATAACCCCCTCTATGATTCCACCAACTATATTTACTCGGTGTATTTAGCGGCCCATGCACTTGAAGACGATCTAATTTTCATGCATGGGGATCTCGTCTTCGATGATGATGTTCTCGGTGATCTGTTGAAGCTTCGCCATAGTGCGGCAGTGATTTCTTCCACCACTCCCCTGCCTGATAAAGATTTCAAAGCAGTTCTCGACCAGGGCTTCATCACTGCTATAGGAGTGGAATTCTTCACTGACGCTGTGGCCATGCAACCGCTCTACCAGCTCCAGCGCGAAGACTGGTTAATCTGGTTGGAGTCCATAACAGAGTTCATCAAGGCAGGGCAAGACACCTGTTATGCTGAGGCTGCTTTCAATGCCGTCTCCCATCGATGCCGCATCCACCCCCATGATGTCAAAGACCGGCTGTGTGCAGAAATAGACACCCCCGACGACCTCGCCCACTGGGGCGCCATACTAGAAAGATCCAACACATGACTACTGTCTTCATGAGTTTTAGCACTGACATTATTCACGGTGGCCACATCCGCATCATTCAAAAAGCCGCAGAACTCGGTGAGCTCACTGTGGGTGTTCTCTCTGATAATGCTGTCGCCAGTTACAAGAGATTCCCAATCCTTCCCATGTCTGAACGTATGGAGATTGTTGCCGGTGTGGGTGGAGTAGCCAAGGTCGTGCCTCAGGAATCCTTGACGGGGGAAGAAATCCTGCGCGAACTCAAACCCGACATCTTCGTCCATGGTGATGACTGGCTCACTGGTGTGCAATCCGAAACTCGGGCTAAAGTCATCGACATTCTTAGCGAATGGGGTGGCGAGCTGCGCGAATTCCCTTACTCCCACGAACAAGAATACGAGGCACTGGAAGCTTACGCACAGTCACGGTTAGGGATGCCTGATGTTCGCAGAGGGCGACTGAAAAGACTGCTCGGTTTGAAACCGCTCGTCACTGCTATTGAAGTGCATTCTGGGTTGACGGGTTTGATCGCCGAAAACGAGAAAGTCACCTGTGATGGCGTGGTGTCCCAATTCGATGCTATGTGGATTTCGAGCTTGTGCGACTCCACCGCCAAAGGAAAACCTGACATTGAACTCGTGGATGTGACGAGTCGTTTGCGTACTATCGACGATGTCATGGAGGTCACGACCAAACCCATTATTTTCGATGGGGATACTGGTGGGGAGCTCGATCACTTCTCCTACCTGATCAAAACTCTCGAACGCGTGGGTGTTTCAGCAGTCATCATCGAAGACAAGACTGGGCCGAAACGTAATTCACTCTTTGGCACGGAGGTTGAACAAACCCAGGATACGATCGAGAACTTCTCAGCCAAGATTGCTCTCGGCAAGTCAGCGATGAAAACTCGCGAAATGATGCTCATTGCTCGCATCGAGTCACTGATTTTGGAGCGTGGAATGGATGACGCTCTTCAGCGCGCTGCTGCCTTTGTCAAGGCAGGAGCTGATGGCATCATGATCCACTCTCGCCAACGCACCCCTGATGAAATTTTCGAATTCACGAAGCTCTTCCGCGAAACCGACTCGTCAACACCCTTGGTGATTGTCCCCTCCACTTACACCTCAATCACTGAAGAAGAGTTCGCTCGTCGTGGGATCAACATCGTCATCTATGCTAATCAGCTCACTCGCAGCGCCTTCCCAGCTATGCAGAAAACTGCACAGCTGATTCTTGCCAATCATCGTGCACAGGAAGCTGACGAGATGTGTATGAGCATTAATGACATCATCAAACTGATCCCGGATGCCTGAGCTCATGAACATCACGTATGCCACCAGGGAAGAGCTCCTCATTCGTATTCAGCAAGGGCCCTTCAATCGTCCGATTATTCTTCTCGATGAAGATGGTGCGCGGCGTTGGGGATTGATCGACTATCTCCAGTCGCCCTCAATGCCTGGGCGGTGGGTGTCGACTTTTCTTCCCAATCCCACCCAGGACAGCGTTTTCCAAGTACGCGAAGAGATTGGAGAGTTTTCTGCTGACGGACTGATTGCCATAGGTGGAGGATCCACCATTGATATGGCGAAAGCGATTAGTGCCCTGAACACGATGGGTGTCGGTTCAAGCGACCAGATCAAGCAAGCTATTGTGGAGAAAACCTACGTGGATAATGCAGCCAATGCCCTGCCGATCATTGCTGTTCCCACCACTGCAGGCACAGGTAGTGAGGTGACTAGTTGGGCAACTATTTGGGATGCGCAGTCGAGTGCGAAATATTCGATCGATGCTCACTGGATTAAACCAGTGCAAGCCTGGATCGTGCCCGACCTGTTAGCGTCACTGCCTGCACATCTGGCTCTCACCACGGGGCTTGATGCGACCAGTCATGCCACCGAAGCGTACTGGGCTAAAGCAAGCAATCCGCTGGTTAAAGCCCTGTCGATCCGTGCCCTGCAGATCCTCGTGCCACATTTGAAGTACGGTATTCACCACCTTGATGATCCGGCCACGCGTGAGACTCTTGCCACCGGTTCGCTGCTCGCTGGAATGGCCTTCTCGATGACCAGAACCACGGCCTGCCATGCCCTGTCGTACCCGATGACATCGATGCATCAAGTTCCTCACGGATTAGCGTGTGCGATGACTCTTGGGCCGGTTGCTGACCTCAATTCGCAGGTGTGCGACCTCAGCGAACTCTTGGCTGTTTTCGCCCCCTATGGAGGAATCCAGGTCTGGGTTGATGATGTGTGTGACGGGATTGTCGTGCCAAGGTTGAGTCACTTTGGCATCACCAAGCACGATATTGGCACTCTCGCAGCTCAGTCCCAAACCCCAGGGCGGGCTGATAATAATCCTGCCCAGTTGAGTGTTGATGTTGCCCAGGATGTGCTCCTGAGTGTGTTGTGACGAGAGTCAGCGGCGTTTCATCCCAAACTTGAAGCGCGGAAACTTGCGGTGGAGCCCATAGAGAACAAACCAAGCTAATCGTTTGAACCCTGGTTTTTCGAGGGACCTGATGCGTTTGTTCTTGCGGAAAATTTCTTGCTTGAGTTTGATCACCTCACTATTAAGATAAGCAAAATAGTCATTGATCGGTGATTTCTCGATCTCATTGGTGTAGAGCGAATGAGAGTTCTCCAAGTCAATGTAGGCCTTGTCTGCGTGGTGTCCGACGCGTTCGGATTCATCCGGCAATGTCATGTAATCGCCATAGACCTTTGTTAAATAAGTGTCATAATCCTTGGGGATTCGGATGGTTGTATCCTCAAAAACCATCTCCTCAAGATTGTCTAATTCTTCCCTATCAAAGACTCTCTGGCGGATATTCGTCTGTGGGGAGGCAACCCTCGATGATGTGTCATAGTCAAAGGCCTCGAAGAGGTCAAGAAGTTGCTGAATTTCTTTACCCTTGGTGTTGACGACGTAGCGCTCATTGAAATAGATGTCTCTCTCCAATTGGACGATTTCCCGAAAGAAACTATCGCGCTCAGTTTCAGTTTCGGGGGTGCCAATAAGAGGGAAAAGATCGACAAAGACGCCATAGAAATTCTTCGGCTGGCAAGCAGGAACTTCGAGATAGAAATTACTCTTACTCGAGACTTTAAAGATGGTGGCTAGAGTGTCTTCGTCCAGGCACCTATTCCTCATCACCACCGGAAGATCAGTGTCACTGTTGTTGATGATGTCCATGAGCCTGAGGCAATCTGGGTAAGGCATGTAAACATCGACGTCATCATCCCATGGAATAAAACCCTGATGGCGTACTGCACCCAGAGCCGTTCCAAAAGCAGCATAGAATCTGAGACCATGGTCATCGCAGAGTCCCTTGAACTCCTTGTAAACCTTCAAAATCTCTTGCTGAAGCTGATTCATGCCATTCCTTGTTTCATACCTGTCGCCAAGAAGAATACCGCACGCAAAAGCTATGGCAGGATGTGGTGGTGGAGAAAACTGCTGACACGCCGAGTGGGCGAGTCTACGAACAGCTATTCGCCCTCGCCAGAAATGAACGCTCAGCAGTGAGAGAGCATCTCCTGACGTACTGTTTCGAAGGTTTTCTGGATCGTGTGAGCCAATCTCCCTTCCGCGACCAACTCGTTCTCAAAGGTGGGGTTCTTCTGTCGTGGTTTTCTTCTCGTCGGATGACCAGGGATATTGACCTGCAGACTGTCGATGTGGAGTGCAACGTTGAGACAGTTCAAGAAATGATCGACTCCATCATTGGTGTGGATGTTGAAGATGGGTTGAATTTTGTTGTCACTGGGACAAACCTGGAGCCTCTTGGGCCTGGTGGGCACCGTATTCGTGTACAGATCACTGCAGATTTGGACACCGTGGAGGTGCCTTTCCATGTGGACCTATTCTTTGGTGACCCGATCTGGCCTGGCCCGATAGAGATCACACTAGATCGGTTGCTGGAAGGTCAGATTGAGATGCTTGGTTACCCGGTGCACATGATTCTCGCTGAGAAAATCATTACCTCCATTGACCCGAGTGTCACCACCACGCGATTGCGTGATTTCTTGGATATAGCCTCCATTGCCGATGCTCACGAAGCGGATGCCAGTGACCTTCGTACTGCTCTGGAAAAGGTCGCACAATTCCGTGAAGTGGAACTGCAACCACTCGGGGAAGCACTTGATGAGCTAGCCCCACGGGTCCAATCTCAGTGGGTCATCTGGAGACGACGTCACAAACTCGACGAGTTGATCACCTCACGGTTCCACGTAGTTCTTGATCTGTGCATTCGATTTGCTGACCCTGTGATTGAGGAGAGTGTGGGCGAAGGCACCTGGGATCCTGAAGGGTATGGCTGGACCACTAGCCTTATTGCGACCCCGAACACTTGACCGCTGAAATTTCACACCCAAAAATAAAAGAAATCTTGCCCACCCAGAGGCACATCGTAAAACCCGTGGAAAAAGGAAAGCCCCTCTAACAGAAAGCGGATAGGTCTATCCACATATCCCAAGTCAATCCATTCATGCCCGAAATGCCTCCAACCGATAGTCCAGATATGAACGTGTCAGATCTAAATACCCATATTCAAGCTTCTTCGTTACTCGCTCAAATCGGGCAGGATACCCGTAGGACTGAATGTTTATCTCTTGCCATCCAACTGGAACTGGCATTGTTGTGTCATAGAATTCCTGCTGTATTATTTGGTCGCAGTATTCACGCTTAATGTACAATACTCGCCCGCCTTCTTCCCAGGGTCTTCCGGGGCACGTAATGTAACTGGACTTGCCATTTTCAAATCCCTGCCACAAAGCATCAAGCCTTTTCGCATAATAATTGACTGGGTGTGCAAGGATATAAATGTATAAAAGGAGCATTGAAACCATGTTATTTGGCATCTGGACACCATTCTCCTCACTCAAGCGATACCACCAGGTTTGGGTCTTGAATCTCGAGAGATTCAGCGCAACACCATTTTTCTTCCGCAGAAGATCGTAGATGAATAGTCGAGTGCCTTTCCGATGTAACACTTCACGGTCCAACCAGTACTCAGGAGCATTATCATAAGGAACAATATCAATAAATACCCCTCCCCACTCCATCGGTGAGTTTTTTTTAGGAGCCTCAATGAAGGTGGTTTCAATATTTTGAATTTTGGCCATATTACCACGCGAGTGCGGGTATACGGTGCAATCGAGTAACTGTAGATGCGCTGGCAATTCGTGCGGTGCAATCTTCAGGAGTTGGGAATAATCCTCCCTTGGCATTCGGATATCTAAATCGTCGTCGTTTGGAAGGATCGAATTGCACAACATAGCTCCGACCCTAGTGCCGCCCTCAGCAAAGTAGCGCAGATTGTGCCTATCACAAATTGCTTTTACTTCCTTATATATTGCCAGAATTTCCTGGTGGAGGCTCTCCAAGTCGGTACTCCCCCCCCTACTGCCAACAACTGTGTCGTACTTCTTGTCTGTTATTAGGTATCTTTTCATATCGCACCCTCGTGCTCGCTGGTTGTTACCCAACTCCCGGCAAAGTGATGGATGGCGTGCGTATCGCTCGTTACCTGGAATTCTCTCGTTTTCCAGCTCTTGGGGCAGAAATAGCTACTCGGATAGATAGTGACAGCCCCTAGATCTTGAAATCTATCTTCCCGCACCAGGAGGTACTTTTGCACTGTGTGCTCAGTAATTGGCCTTGGGTTTGGTATCATATTTAGCTCTCCGTTGGCATTACGGAAATGTCGGTCTCGGTAAAACTCCAGTAATTCGTGAACCCACTTGCCTCTTTTTTCAGACCCCATCAAACCTGTTGGGATGAACAACTCAGGATTATTCGGATCTCCACTTTCAAAACTCGAGAAAGCATGGTGTTCGAGGAACCGATCAAGAGGTTTCAACACCTCAACATCTATATCTAAATAAATGCCGCCGTAGTTGTAGAGCGCATACAGGCGTACTACATCGGAGACAAATGCCCACTTTTTGTGTTCATATGCTTCCCGCACATAGTCGTTGTAGTGCATATCGAAATTGCTTTCATTCCACTCGATGAATTCGTATTCCGGGAGGTATTTCGCCCACGACTTGACGTACTCTTGGATATCGGGTGGTTTGGGGTTTCCACCAACCCAGCAATAGTGGATAATCTTCGGGATATTGGTGGTTTGAGCATCATAGACATGACTCACCTGTTTGAGTAGTGCTTTATTCACCTTGTTCTTGTTGATTGTCGGACGCTTATTGAGGTAATTCTCTATTGCTAGACCGATCGCCATCTTTGGGCGGCTCAGTTCCCTCTTCACCCTGCGCAGGACATTCCCGATGAAACGTCTGCCTGAGCCCTTAATTGACATCATTCTGCGATGGTTCTTCTGGAGTGATTTATTCTTTGCATTTAAGCTCTTGTTAGCATCCCTTAATTGGGTCATGCGGCCCAAAACGTGACCCATGAGCCCAGATTCTTTGATCACGTGCAGAAATGACTCATCAACGCCATAACCCTCGATTTTAGAATATTCGTCGGCTTGGAACACTCGGTCAAATGTTTCCACATCCTTGATGGTCAAAGCTCCCTCGTCTATGAGGGTCAAGACATAATGCCTATAGAGACAGTACGTGCGGTACTTGATTTCGTTTTCCCATTCGGCTCCCAGCAGTTCAGTTGCTCTACGTGGGAAGTCATCGCACATCTCGAACGCAGATATCCCTCTGCCCTGATATTCAAAATGCTTGGTGCCATCTATGGTGAAAAGTCCTCCGGCTATCCTGCGGCTACCAAAAAGTCGCTCATCTGTCACAGCCATCGACCCTGAGAAATGAAAAAGTTGCAGAGCAAGAAAATCATGCGCCCCTATCGCGTAGTCGCAAAAACTCCAGTCCACCTGGGCCACGATGTCCCTGCGCAGCACCATTGCCTCGACATTCGTCACCGTACTGTTCGAATGTGGCCACTGCAGAGGAGAAGTGAGAAAATAGCGTAGAGATTCATCTCGGTTATAAACCTGGAATTCACCCCTAGGATCTGCACCTGGTATGTCATTGGCACCAGCCACATGGTGGAAAGCCGGAACGCCTATATCCGCACCGCTTTCACTGAGAATACCTACTAATCTTTCCGTGAAAGTGACATGTACAACATCGTGCGGGTGGAAAAATACGATGAATTGCCCATGCGAAGCCTCAAAACCTGCCCTCCATGCGCGGATAGCATTCAGATTCTCCAAGCCATCGACGACTGTCAATCGCTTATCCTTCTCAAGGTCAAGAGCCGTGTTCCCACTTGCCCCGTCTAGCGGATTTGTCAGGACCAAGACAATCTCAATGTCTTGATATGTTTGCTCGAGAATGCTGTTTAAGCAAGCGTCTAGACGTTCATCTGCTTCCGCCGCAGATATGACGAAGGACACTAGTGGCTTGTCTGCTAACTTTGACGGATTCAACAGCATGCCTTCTTTCTGAAGCGAAACCCACCATATCGAATGGTATCTTACCTGGTGGCTGGTCACTGCCACCTCTCACGAACAGTCTAGTTGACTTCAATGGAGCGATGGTGGCTTCAAGGGAACCTTACCCTGTGAGACCATAGAGCCATGGCAGTATTCATCATCAAACAGCGCGTTTCGCTCCTTGATCGCTTCACCATCAAAGACGAACAAGGAAACGACTGTTACCAGGTTGAGGGGAAGATGGGGATCCTCAAAAACCTCTACCTTAAAGACATGAACGGGTCAGTCCTCGCCCACATCAAAGGAAAATGGGCAATGAAAACCACTTTCCACGTGTTCCAAGATGGGGTCCTGAATGCTGTCGTACGTCAAGAATTTGCGCTCATGAAAAAGAAACTCACTGTTGAAGGGCCCAACTGGATCATCACCGGGAACTGGTGGGACACCCAGTACGACATTGGTGACATGGATGGAGGCTTTCATGCCCACATCTCCAAAGAGCCACTAGCTCTCATGAGCACTTATCGAATCGACATTCAACCCGGGCAACCAGAGATACTCATGCTTGCCGTCGTACTCGCTATTGACTGTGTGATCTCCTTCCAGCGTGCTGCTTACCTCTCCAGTTAAGTGAAGTGACACTGGGGCCGGCTGGTCACCACCGTGGTCGATCAATGGATCCTGTTTCTCACTCCGTTCGTTCAACCACTTCCTTGACCTCGCCATGTTCGCAAGCGCCCCTGCCCTCGGTCTGCGTCGTGGTGCGAGCCCTCGCTTCGCTCGGGCCGCAGGATGACAGGGTGGGCGTGAGGCCACTGACAGGGTAGGCGTGGGGTTGCAGGATGAACCAGTTGGGTGGAGTTCAAGGCAACAACGACACATGGTCACCCTTGTGCAGTTGCGACCAGTGGGTGGCGTGGAGTGGATGTCCGAATGATTAGGACATTAGGACATTGGTCGCTAGACTATGTCCGAATGATCAGGACATATTATGGCTGCAATATTTGAACCACCCCAGCTTTCCGCGCATGACGAAACAATCATGCAACAAATCGACGACATGCGCCACGACCTATCGCAAGCCATACGAGCACCCCGGCGTTGGCAAGGAAGCATGCGCAGATCAGCCCAAGCAAAAGCTATCCAAGGTTCCAACTCCATCGAAGGGTACGTTGTGACCGAAGAAGATGCTGTTGCCGCAGTCAACCAAGAAACAGCCTTAGAAGCGAATGAGGAAGTCTGGGCAGAGATACTCGGGTATCGCCGAATGCTCACCTACGTACTCAATATCGGGGCAACACCAGGATTCACCCTGGACGAAGGAACCATTCGGTCCATGCACTTCATGTTGCTCGAGCATGATCTCGCCAAGTCACCAGGAAACTACCGAACAGGCCCTGTATATGTTTCACAAGACAACCAAGCCGTTTATGTGGCGCCCGAAGCGAACCTCATCAGTGCCCTCATAAGTTCCCTCATCACTCAAGTGAATCAGTCGCCTACGCCATCCATCCTGACGGCAGCCATGGCACACCTCAATATGGTGATGATCCATCCCTTCCGCGACGGCAATGGTCGAATGGGTAGAGCGTTGCAAACACTCGTTCTTGCGATGGATCACATTCTTGAACCACCCTTTTCCAGCATCGAGGAATGGCTGGGTGCCAACACCAATGATTACTATGCAGCACTCGCAAGCACTGGTGCCGGATCCTGGCACCCAGAGCGAAGCACCGAACTGTGGATCCGCTTCAACTTACGTGCACACCATATGCAGGCACAAACAATGCAGCGGCGCTTCCATGAGGCTAGCCAGCAATGGTTGATTATTGATGAACTGCTCAGCAGCTACCGGCTACCCGAACGAGTAGGTGCCGTACTGTTCGAAGCATTGCTCGGTTTCCGGGTGGCACGACCGACCCATGTCACGCAAGCAGAAGTAGATGATCGTACGGCCAGCCGGGATTTGGCACGCTTGGCGGACCTCAATTTGCTGACGGCCCACGGGCAAACCAAAGGACGCTATTACACTGCTGGAGAAGCGCTGCAGATCCATCTCAAGCAGCTACGTAAGGCTCGCCAACCACTCATTGATCCCTACCCTCAACTCATGGCTGATATCAAAGCAGAAGGATAAGGGGTGGAGTTTTAGCCACCAGGTGACGGAGGTGGATAGGGCTACTACACAACTACACTTCGTGAGAATATTGAACCATGGCAGGATTCACCATCCAGCGACAAAAGACGCTACGCAATCGCTTTACGATTACGAATGAACACGGATACGCCTGTTACCATGTATGGGGGAAACTTGGGCCCCTCCAGAGACTTTATCTCATGGACATGAATAGCTACGTGCTGGCTTACATCGAGGAAAAATGGAATCAGCCCTATTTCTCCCATATTTGTCAAGGCGGGGTCCTCACTGCTCGCGTACGATCACTTCCTGGGTGGAAAGAACAAAGTACGTCCCGTCGTGGTTGTCAGTCGACTCTCTGCGAACGAGACAGCTCTCAAACTAGGTCGAGGAGTCATCACCGTCGTACCACTCACATCAAAAGTCGAGCGCACGTACTCCATGCAGGTGCCGATTGGCGCACAAGAATCCGGACTGGACAAGCAGTCCAAAGCACAAGCAGAACAAGTCCGGAGCATCGATGTCTCACGAATGAGGAGACGCGTCGGTCACCTCTCCCCCGATACCATGGCCGCTATTGACCAGGCATTGAGACTCCACCTGGATCTGTGACATCTTCCCTGTGGGTGTTGAGAGTGAATGTCCGAATGGTGAGGGCATGAGGATATTGGTTGCTAGGTGCCGGCGGTCACCACCATGGTCAGTATGATATCTGGACCCTGCGACTTCGCGCAGGGTGACACTAACCCCGTCATTCTGCGCTCCCCACCCCGATAGTCATTCTGCGGAGCGCGCCAGCGCGACTCGCAGAAGGTGGTTTCTAGTGGTCGTTGCAACACGGGGTGGATTTTCCACTGTTGGGGTGAGTCTAGTCGGTTTGGGTTGGTGGGGGAATTGATGGGGTGGGGGGATG
>Ga0082212_10002284_pt1 | contig 28099 bp, 28 predicted proteins | sample TergutNt197P3_FD_71548 | JGI IMG/M metagenome (GOLD analysis project Ga0082212, IMG submission 71548) | Neocapritermes taracua P3 segment gut microbial communities from Petit-Saut dam, French Guiana - Nt197 P3 | ecosystem: Host-associated > Arthropoda: Insects > Digestive system > Gut ...
AGCCACCGATATTGAGAGCGGACGAACTCAGCCGTGTAACCTGTTCCCCTTCGCTGATTGAACCAGCCACGGCATATTTATCTGTGGGGCCGAAATAGACCGTCATGGAACCTGTGGCCTTATAGGATTCCTCGGTATAGTTGGGCAACGCAGGAATTTCGTCAGTATTGAGGAATTGCAGGGGGCTGTTGGACACATAGCCTCTTTTTCGGCCCCTTGTGGTGTTGTATTCTATATAGGATCTTTGGTCGTTCTTTTGGAGAATGGTTACATATTCGTTGGCGTAGATTGCTCCGGCTTTGCTTTCTAGGCTGTAGGTGTAATAGACGTCGGCAGCCATTGACGCTATGGCTAAGCCGCCTTCTTTCCGGATTAAGTTACTGCTTAGAATGTATCCTCTTTTGGCACCTTCGGGTGTGCTGTATTCGATAAAGTGATGTCCGTTTTCTTCCAGTGTAAATTGTGTGACGCCTTCTTGCTCAAATACAGTTCCAATAACCGCGGTTGTTGTGTCGGGGCCGGAGTAGATGGTTGTTTGCGGGTGGACAATGTTGTTATTTCCTCGAAACGACTCTGTAACATCCGCAACAGTTTTCGACGTGTTGCGATTGATTTGGGAAACAGCAACATAGCCTCGTTTAAGAAGGCCGCTGTTTGTCCAATAGCTTATATAATAGTATTCGTTTTCTATGTTGAGAATATTGATTGTGCCGTTTTTGACGACGGATCCGATGGGCGCATACAGGGTTGCGCTTGGGCCTCCGTAAACCGTAGCGTCCGTGTTCATGATGTCGGCGGGGGGACTGTATTCATAAATATGGGGATCTTCATAACCGTTTGATCCCCTTGGCTGCATTCCCAGGTGCAGATGGATTCCGCAAGTACAGCCTGTGTTGCCGACAGCGCCGAGCAATGTGCCTTCTTGGATTTGTTGTCCCGCTTTGACGTCGATTCGGTCCAAATGGCAGTGCAGCAGTTTTTTGCCGATACGGGGATAGTTAAGCCAAATATATTTTGAGCCGTCGCGTTCTGCGCCGCAGCTGAGTACGACGCCTTGTTCTATACCATAGAGATGCCATTTTTGATTGTTTGTGCCGTAATCTGTGCCGCAGTGATATTCGAGGCGGCCTCCGACTCTGTGATAGCCGAAGTTGCAGGTAACATACCAGTCTGTGCGCTTAAGTATTTTGCTGACTAATTTCATCAGGGGCCTCCTCTGTCTCGTCATGTTGTGAATATTGGTTCTGTCTGGATTATGATTCACCCTATGCGCTTCTTTAGAACCTTGAGAACCTTGTCGCGCCATTGGTTATCTTTGTAATATTTTACACAATTAATCTTCTACTGTCAATTTCTGTAGTTATCCATTTCTGTATATTTTTCTGGCTGTCGACCACGTGAAAAATGAACCACACACTAGCCAGACAGTGTCCCTGTATGGTAAAATCAAATCATAACAGATCTGTATGTGTTCTGATTAAGACCAGCAGCCAACGGAAAGAGGATCCTATGGAATTTCATTACGATAATCATTATCAACCCAACCACGATGTTGTTTTTGCCATCACTTTCGCGAAAAAAGAACTGTTCACCAAACTTTGCTCGGCTGTTTACGGGCAGGAGATCACCATCGTTGGAGAACCACACTCACAAGCCGTCCTTCGTGAAAATGACGTCCTGCTGAACAGCATCCGGTTCGATGTGCTGGCCATCGCCGATACCGAACAGATCTTCACCATAGATATCCAGAGACGCTACTCCAAAGGGCGTCAGGAACGGCGGGGCGCTTACTACATGTGTCGGGCCGTCTCAAGTCAGCCCGTGAACGAAATGAAATATGAAGACCTTCATCCGGTTCATATCGCCTTTATTCTGACAGACAACAGTCGTATCCTCGACAGTAAGAGCGCGTCAAGAAGCGTACGCAGAGTCGGTCTCAGTTATCTCGACACAGGAGAGTTATACGATGATCTCATCGAACTGGTGTTGGTGTACGTGCCGGAAGTCATTAAAGAAACCCTGGCAACTGAAGACAACGCTCTCTATATATTTTCAAGGTTTTTCGCTGTTAGCAGCCAGGAAGAAGCGGCCGTATACGCTGCCGAATTCGGAACCAATGATTTAGCGAAGGAGCTGGTGCACATGTATAATTCGATAGTGGCCAACCGTCAGGAACTTCAAGACGTCGAAAACAGCGTCTATTTTACCCAGAGGCTCAATGAAGCGCAGCTGGCCCAGGCAAGAGCGGAGGCGGAAGCCAAAGGGGAAGCCAGAGGCGAAGCCAGAGGCAGAGCAGAAGGCAAAGCAGAAGGCGCAGCAGAAGGCGAAGCCAGAGGCGAAGCCAGGGGCGAAGCCAGAGGCGAAGCCAGAGGCAAAGCAGAAGGCGCAGCACAGCTGGCTAAATTGATCAAGGAAGGCTACGACGTAGACATCGCGCTCAACATGATAAAAGATGGCTTATAAAAAGATTATCTTGCATATCCCTTATCGGCCATCACAGATGCGCTGTGCTTGGTATCGATAATCGTAATACACACCATCAGGAACAAAACATTTCCCGTTGAAAATGAATCGGGTGAGCCCTTCAGCCAGAATTTCGTTCTGATTCGGACTCTCGTCGCTGAGGCAGCCTTGTTTTCATCCTTGACGATTCTTGTGTTCAGCAGGATGTCACATCCTCCAACCGGCACAGGAATAAACTGATATTCATTCAAACACAGGATTCTGGGCCCGTCTTTTTCCTCTCCCTCTCTGAAAGGGAAAAAGGCATCGGACGCTATGAGTTCGTTGAAAATAATTGACATTTTGCTTTGCTCTTGTGAATAGGCCAATATCTGCAGTTATCCATTTTCGTGTATTTTTCTGGCAATCGACAGGATCTTATGAAGCAGCGTGTACAGCTGATATCTTTCAGCAGTAAGACGCCGCAAGGTTACCGATCAGACCCCAGCCGGAGGGGCAGGAGGGGGCGGTGAGGCACAGGGCGGAGCCGTTCTTCGTGGCGGCGCGGGGTCTAAGGCCTTTACGCGAAAAGCGCAAATAAGGCAGCCTGCGCTTTTTTCACCTGGTCTGTCTCAATATGTATATGTGTTTATTCTGTTGTCTGATGTCTTTGTCTGTAAATACCATGCCTAATTTCATTTCGTTCCACGTGCTTCCGTTTTCGTCTTGAACCCTCGTATTGACTGCTGAGCCGTCGGCCATTACATATAGAACGCAATCTTCTTTGTCTTTTTCCAGGGCTTGCGTCTCAAGAGTGGAACAGTCTTTTAATTGCTCCAAAAAATCTGCTATTCGGGGGTATTCATGGGGCATATGTATACAGTTCAATGAGGCACGAGGTAGGGTTTGGTGAGCGGGAGAATCCAAGTGCCTCACTGCCTGACGCAACCTCAAAAGGTGAAAAAAGTTCGCGGGCTTTTGGAGTCTCCCGCTCACCAAACCCTACCTTGGGACTGTTACTGGCACTTGGTATCTGTCTCCATTCACCATTAGGTTGCGGGAAGATCGAACGCCGGTTCCGCACGTTGCGGTTACGGGCGTAGCCCGCCACAAATTTCTTGAGAACCTTATCGCTCAATTGGCCTCGCCGGACATGACCTCCCGGTAAATCGCGTCTAACCCCGGTTCCTCAACCCTAAAATCCGTAAAGCGTATGCCATGCTCCAGCAAGCTCTCCAGGGCCCATCCCTTTTCATGGGCTTCGCAGGTCATGACCAGCCGGTTCCCCTCCTCCCGGATCCAGACCGGGCCGCGAGGATCCTGTTGACTCTGAGTCGCCACAAACATCTCCAAATCCGCCCCCGGAGGTTCGGTCACCATGACCCGCAGGATGGCTTTCAGACCGTATTGTTTCTGCAATTCCGCCATCGTCCCAACCACGTCCAAACGACCTTTGCACATGATGCCAACCCGATGGGTCAACTCTTCGACATCGCCCAAATTGTGCGATGAGAAGAAGATCGTGGTTCCGGCTTTGTTCCAAGCACGGATCTTCTCTTTCAGCCACAAGACCCCGGAAGGATCCAACCCGGTGGTCGGTTCATCAAGGATCAGCAAGCTGGGCCGGTGAACTATGGCTTGGGCTAAGCCCAAACGTTGCTGCATGCCTTTCGAGTAAGCCCCCACCCTTTTGTGCATAGCGTCCCCCAGACCAACCTCCGCCAGAACCGCCTCACATTGACTCTCGTTAATGCCTTTTAATTTGGCGTAGAAACAGATGGTCTCCCAGGCGGTCAGGTTATCGTAGAAGCTCAGCCTCTCAGGTAGATACCCAACCTTCATCCTGGTTTCCAGCCTATTCTGTCGATATGTACAACCTTCAATAAGGACACTGCCCGCGCCGGGCTGAGCCAATCCCAGGATTATTTTAATCAGGGTCGACTTGCCGGCCCCATTATGACCCAGCAACGCGAAAATCTCTCCCCGCGGAATCTCCAAATCTACCTCGTTGACCGCGGCATAAGCACCATAGGTTTTGCTCGCCCTTTCAACACGCAGAATATTTTCCACACCCATTGTCCCCCTAGTAATCTTGTTTTCTTCCAAAAAACAGGCAGGCTAACGCCAAGGGAGCAGCTATCCAGACCAGCAGCGCCCCCAAGAGAAGCCATTGGCCCGCCCCATGAGACACCGTTCGGGTAAGGGCCGCCAGAGTCGGTCCAAAGGTCGCTTCCCCTCCCAGCTGGAGAATAACCAGCACCCGCACCATATCAGCCGGATTGAACAGGAGCAGCAAAAGCAAAAGCGGCACCACCGCGCCCGCAGCAGACAGAGACGCCACCCCGATGGCCATAAAGTCGTACACCAGAATCAGCGCAAACCAAACAAAGATTCCCAACCCCAGAGCCTGGGATCTCTTCGAGGCAAGCACGGAAATCAGAATAGCCAAGCTCAGGAAGACCAAGACCAACACGACGGCAAGCAAAACAAAGACCACATAGTCCTTGACATTCATGAGTCCGGATCCCAGGGCCATAATCAGACCGGCCCCACCGAAACCTGTCAGTACAGCCGTCGTTAAAGACAAAGATAGACCAACGAACTTTCCGATCACAATCTCGCTTGTATGAATTGGTTGTGTCAGCAGGACGTGCAGGGAACCGCCTTCCCTTTCGCCTGCGATGCTCGAAGCCCCCATGACCAAGGAAATCAGTGGCAGCAGGTAGAGCACCAAGTTCAACAATCCTGCCGTCACCCTGTTGAACCCTTCGTAACCGGCCAGTCCCAGCCCTGACATGCCCAGGCCGGAAATGATCAGGGCCAGAATGGCGAAGACAACCGCGAAAATGATGAGCCAACGGCTGCGAATGGAATCCAACATTTCTTTTTTAGCGACCGACAGCATTCTTCCCCAGCAGAAACCGGCGCGTCCTCCCACCGCAGGCTCCCGTGGCGTCCCCTGGTTATGATCCATGAACGTCCTTGACTTCCTCCCAGGAGAGCACTTTTCCTTCAATGCGATCAGCTAAGCTTTGGGCCTCGCTGTTCGTAGATATGGCAACAATCCCCGAGGACATGGGCGTCGCCATATTCCCTTTGACAAAATAGGCCTCGCTCACCTCCAGCCATTCTTTGGAATCGTATCCCATAAAATAGATGGCTCCGGCATTCTTCTCTTCGTCATTGTTGGCTTTGAAATAATTGATCATGCAGCCAATGTCATCAAATTTGTAAACTTGTCCGTTTTCATAGAGGCATTGCCCCACAAAAGCCACATCCACAAGAGTCATTTTGCACTTGTGGCAAATATCCAGCGACGGATCGACAGGTTGGGGAGCCAGAGACCCCTTTCCCTGACAGCCGCCAAGAACAAAGCCAAAGAGCAGCACCAAGAGTATCAATATACTCCATTTGTTACCCATTTGTTCCCACCCTTTCTTTCACAAAATCGGATATCCTCTTGAAGACCCTGTTGCAACGGACGCTTGACGCCCACATATATATAGCGAAAGCCGTAATGAGCATTAGGAACGAGCACCCTGCCAAGGGGCGTTTGTCCGCGAACCTTTCGGAGCCAACCCGCGCCATGGCCGGGTTCTGACTAAAAACAGCCTCCAAGGCCTCCATCTTAACCGGGTCGGTTAACGGGTAAGGATCTTCGACCTTCGGCAGATTCACAACAGGGAACATTCTTTCGGAGAATTCCAAAGCCGCGGCGGCGGGACTGTTAAGAAACAGGCGCACCGCGGGAGATCTCGCCATGAGGAAGGTAAAGGGATCGCCGGTCTTGTGCGCAATATCCCCAACCCCATCCCGATCCAAATCAAACCCCCTGTAATCGTCCCAATAATTCCCGCATCCTTCCTCGTAGAAAAGGTTGTCGTCGCCGACCCGGCCCGCCGGCATCGCCACCTGCTGGAGGTTATCAATAAAATTGTTTTGGATAAACAGGTTGTGAGAAGCGCTGGATATCAAATCCAATCCAACATCATTGCGGTAGAACAAGTTGCCCCGAAAGACATTGTGCCGGGATGTATCAAAGAAGATACCCCTGGTATTATCCATAAGAATGTTACCCTCAGCCACGCTGTAATCGCAGGTGGCGAACAAAAGCCCATAGGCTCTGAATCCCCTGCTGTACGCGAACACATTGTTCTCCAAACGAATGCGTTTGGAAAACATCAGCGCCGCTCCCGCCGTGTTGTTCGTCAACATGTTCCCATGAAATAAGTTGTCATCGGAGTACATGAAGTGAATCCCATAGCGAACTTCAGAAATTTGGTTTCCCATCGTCTGATTGGCATGAGCGTAGTTAAAATAGATTCCATCCCGGGTTTGGCTAATGGTGTTGTTATTAAGGATGTTCTCCGAAGCCGCGAACAAATGAATGCCATCCCCTATTTCACCCTTGAAGAAGTGACTGTCGCCGGTTCCATCTGAGGCGTGACCCGAGGTCTCTGTGTCCCGCTCATACCATAGGCCTCTGATCTCGTTGTCGGCAATGGTGTTGCCTGACGAACGATCCAGGTAGATACCAAAAAGGTTGTCCATGATCTGACAGTCGCTAATAAGAGCCTGCCGTGCGGATTTTAGCCGGATACCGGCGTTGGCTTGTTCGAGACTCCTGCCGCTCCCTTGGACGATAAAGCCCTGGATTGTGACGCTGTCAACCAAAACCGTCAGCACATCGCCCTTCCCGCCGCCGTCAAGAATCGGATTATCAAGCCCAATCAAGGAAACAGCTTTGTCCAAAACGACATTTCCCAGATAGTGACCGCCATGAACAATGATGCTGTCGCCATCCTCCGCGCTTTCCAAAGCATGCCCCAGAGATCCGGCCCCTTCCTCAGGCAAAATGTCGTAAGTGGCCGCGAGGAGCGGCCCGCAGCGAACAGCGGCTAGGAAGATGACTGTGAAACAACAGAGGAGGATTTTTTGTCCCATTGTCTGTACCTCCGAAAAGCCAGCACCAGGGCCACAACCATAAGCACCACCGCAACCCCTACCAGATACCCGCCCAGCCCAAAAGAACTCCAGGTCTTGAAGTTGGCCAGGGTGTTCTGGCCCATGACCGGCGGAACAAAAGGATCAATTTTGATGGCCGCTTTGGGATCGAGATCAGAACCAAAAGTATTGAGCCAGTGGAACATGCGGTTCATGCCCACAACCCCCCCGGCACCCAGGGTCAGGAAAGCAACAATAGCCAACCAATTGCGCCGCACCAAGGCGGCCGCAGCTGCCAGGAGCGCTAGAGCGCCAACAACCCAAGGCATGACTGTCAGTTCCGTAAAGGTCCCTTCATCAATTTCCATCATACCAATATAATGATTGAGAATATTGAGTCGATAGATATCATCAACATCATCCGGATCACTGGGGATCTTTCCACCGGCGAGCTTGTACGCGTAAACACTCATACTGAGGCCTTCCGGATACTGGGGTGCCTCTAATCTCAGCGTCCACCAAGGAAATAACAGTGATAGACCAAGCAAAACCGCCGCCAGAAGATAGAAGATGCGGCCCGTCTTACTCAGATTGCCATTAAGGAACTTTCCCATGACAGCTCTCCTTTCCAATATTCAGGAGACGGCCTGGGTAACCGCAGGCCGTCTCTGATTCGTAACCCTTGATTATCTGGGCATGACCAGGATGTTACCTTGCATCTCCTGATGAAGTGCCGAACAGAAATTGGTGCAGTAGAAGGGGTAAACCCCAGCCTTGTCGGCGGTAAATTGCGCCTTGACTGTCTCTCCTGGTTGGGCTTCAAAGTTCATATTGTAGAACAAGATGCCCAAACCATGGGTGATATCTTGGTCAAGATCCGTGTTGGTGTAGTAGATGGTAACATGGTCGCCTTGATTCACTTCGATTTTTTCCGGGTAGAAGCGGCTGCGGAAACCCATCATATAGACGGTCACTTCCGTTCCGTTGCGCTCTATCCGCGCCTTATCCTGTGAATAGACGGCCCCCTCCTTGTTCTCATTCTTCGGATACACCAAAAAGGGTTTGATTTTATCCGCTTTGATCATCTGACCATAGTGGGGTTCCGGATCGATAGGAGCGTCGTAAATAACTTTCATTTTGTCCGATGTCAGGTCAACAAGCTGCATCGATTCCGGATGAGAAGGACCCACGGGCAGGAATTTGTCTTTCGCGAGTTTGTTCAGAGAGACCAAATATTTGCCGTCAGGGGAGGCGGTATCTCCCTCAGCCATGACCAAGTGTCCGGGTGAATAATGGACGGTCACTTTATCAACGACTGTGAAATCTTTGAGGGACCATTTGGCGACTTGGCTGTCAACGAATAAGGTCGTATAGGCAAACCCTTTATCGTCAAACTGGGTATGCAAGGGTCCCAGGCCAACTTCGACTTCGGCGACACGAACTTTCTCATAATTAACAACGGGCAAACCCCATGCTTCTCCTTGGAAGTCTTGTTTGTCAATGGCTTGGGTCAATTCTTCGAACCCGAATACTGTGCAGACCGGAGCCAGTTTGCCGGCGCCGATGAAATATTTGCCGTCGGGCGAAACATCAACACCGTGAGGACTCTTGGCGCAGGGAACCAAATAGACCGATCCGGGAACCTGACGGGGATCAATCACTTTGGCACCGCCGATTTCAGTATACTTACCATCTTTGGCCGCCTGTTCACAGAGCTTCCAGTTAATGGCGACGATATAGTCGCGCTCGTTCTGGGAAGCGTTCACTTCCAGAACCTCGTAGGCTTCTTCAGAGTTATAGCATGTTAAGAAGCACCAGCCTTCGCTCACCTTTTTGCCGGCGTCGGACAGGTCAAAGGACCAAGGCGGCAGCAGGAGTTCCCACCCCACACTCATGGTTCCGTCTTGGGGATCCACCGCAACCGCCGCCATGCAGCCAAAGTATTCTTCGCTAAAGGATTCCAGCGGAGCAAACTTGCCAAAAGGAACAGGCCCCGAGAAACGGGAAGCCATCATGAAGTATTCTGTGTTGGGTGTCACGAAAGCCGCGCCGTGGGGCCCATACAAATTCGGCACAGGTCCCAAGATTTGTTGGGTGGTGAAAGAATCCAGATCAATTCTCGCCACCCGGCTGTTGGCGTTATCATTGATGAACAGCCAGCGTCCATCATAGTCGCCTTTTGTCTCACTCAGTCCCGGATGGTGGGCATCGCCCCAATTGTAATCGCCCATCAATTCTTTGCTGTGTTCGGACCAGCCATAACCTGTAGCCGAGTCCGGCGAAAACACGGGAATGGTACGAATCCTCCGCATGGACGGGACGCCAATGACGTAGACCTGTCCGGAATGGCCGCCGGAATTAAACATATAATACTCATCATGTTGACCGGGCGGAACATAGGTCTTAACCGCGGCGTCAATGGTCTCATCCGTGATTTTTGCGGATGTGCCAACGCCCCCGCCCGGGAACTGCCAAGCGATAAGCAAGGCTGCCAGAATACCAACCCCCAAAGCGATAGCCGCGATGATGATCGTTTTCAGGTTGCTTTGCACAAAACTCTTGATTTCTGTCATTCTGTCTTTCCCCTTTCACTGAGGCCGCGCGGCCTCAAAGCGCCTTTATAAATAAGCACATTTTACGGCGTCGCCGCTCCTTCCAGATATTCAGCAATTCCTTCTTTGTCCCGATCCGAAACATTTTTACCCGGCAGCACTGTACCCATCACGCCTTCCGGCTCACGCAGGAACTCCAGCAGAGTTTTGGCGTATTTGTTGGGTACATTGGTTATGGCGTTGGAGAGATCGGGTCCGTAAACCCCGGCCACCACATCCAAACTTGAGATGCTGTGACATTGGACACAACCCTTGCTTGAAAAAACGCCTTTTCCAAGAAGAGCAAGGTCTTCTGGCAGGAGCGGATCCCCGCCAGGCTCCTCAACCGCAATCTGCCCCGACGGCCCAAGCCCCTTATTGTAAACCAAATCCGGCTGCCGTTCCGAGTCCGGCGAATAACCGGGAACCGCGGCGACGATGCCCGTTAGCCCCGCCAGAAACCCGAAGCCGAAAAAAACAATAACAACCATGAAACTCACCTTGTTTCTTGCCATCTCTTACTCATCCCCCCAATCCTTCTATTACCAGGGCAAGCGCGCCACAACCGACAAAATCACCAACCCGACCAGTATAAGCCCGGTGATGAGCAGGATTATCCGATTCGCGGATGTTTCCTTTTTCCGGTCTAACCAGGGCAACAAGAAGAGGCCGCCAATCAGAAGGACTGGGATAAGCAGCCCAACCGTCTGGGGCACCAGTCTCAACAGGCCAAACAGCCATAGAAAGTACCACTCCGGCAGAATATGGATCGGCGTCTGCAACGCGTTCGCCGGCGGCCCCAGCTCAGCCTCAAAGAGACCCGCCAGAACAAGGATCACGCCAAGGAAGGCAAAGGCTAAAGACGCCTCCGATAACAAATGATGCGGGAAGAACGGAACAGTTCCCTTGTTCTTTGTTTGCTTTTCCACTCAATCACCTCCTTATAGTCCGCGGGAAATCCCTTGTTTGCGAATCATGATGAAATGGAGCGTCAGGAAAAGGATGGCCAGGATCGGCATTCCGGCAATATGAAGAGCGTAGAACCGGCTCAGTGTGACGCCGGACACTTTGCTCCCCCCTTGGGCCATTTCTTGGAGAACCCCTCCCAGCAAGGGAATCGACCCCGCGATCTGCGTTCCGATAACAGCGGCCCAATACCCGACCTGATCCCATATCAACATGTATCCGGTAAAACAGAAACCTAAGGTCAACAGCAACAAACAAACCCCGGCAACCCAGTTGAACTGGCGCGGGTGTTTATAAGACTTGGTTAAAATGACACGCAGCATATGGAAGAGAACAAAAACCACCATCAAATTCGAGGCTATGCGATGAATTGAACGAACGACCGCACCCATATTCACATCCGTCATGATGAACTGTATGCTCGCGTAGGCTCCTTCCGGCGTCGGCACATAATACATAGCCAAAATGATCCCCGTCAGAACTTGGACGCAAAATGTGAGAAATGTGAGTCCTCCGAAGCAATAATAGAATTTTCTGACGGACGCCGGCACCGGTTTGGCCCCTATTTCCTTCAGCATTGTTTTGACATCAACATCCTTCATCTCTGTACTCACCTTTTATCCCACCTCCTGTTGAACCATGACCATGCCGTTGTCCACCCATGCTGTCAGTTTTGTTAACGGCTTCTTGGGCGGACCGCTGATCACTTCGCCATCGGCGTTAAACACACCGCCATGACAGGGACACTTGAACCGTCTGGCACCTTTTTCCCAGGAAATAACACACCCCAAATGGGTGCATTTTCTGGAGAAAGCCATATATTCCGCGCCTCTTTTAAACAGAATAGCCGGAGCGCCATCATAAATGAATTCCACAGGGTTATCATCCATCTCCTCACTCAAGGCCACGGCCATTATGGGAGGAAGGGGTTTTAAGGAAAGAGGCGGCGCCAGCGCGCCCCCGCCAATGGCCAGAGGCACCACGACTCCTGCGGTCAGAGGAAAAGCAACCATATATTTGAGAAACGTGCGTCTGGAAAGATCCTCCTTAGGCTGCTCCATCTTCAACACCTTCCTCTCTTTGCTCCAACGCGATCGATTTCCAGGCACAAAGTGACAGGGAAGCGCTGAAACACAGCGAACCGCACAAGATGGCGACCCAACTCCAATTGGAAGCGGCCCAGCTCTTGACGATCATAATCAGCAAACTCAGAGCAACCCAACAATTCAACGCCAATATCGTTACGCCAGCCCAAAATTTTCTGGCCCGAACGGCCGGCAACGCCTCGGTATTAGGTTCCGTTTCTTTTACACTTATTGCTTCTTCTGCAGCTTTCTCTTCTTTTGCAGCTTTCACTTCTTCTGCAGCTTTCACTTCTTCTGCAGCTTTCACTTCTTCTGCGGTTTTCTCTTCTTCTACAGCTTTCACTTCTGCCAAAGTCTTCACCTCATCCAAAGTCTTCACCTCTCCTTCCGATAACAATTTCCGCCATTCACAAGCTCACCGAGACCATTCCACCATTTTCCCGTCTTTCATCCGTTCTGTCGGCGTTAACAAACACTTTACTCCCCTGGATAGGCGGCATTCAGGTAATTCTCAATTTCCCCGGCCTCTTCCTCGGAAATCATAGCGCCAAAGCTCTCCATTAACGTGACAATCTCCGCCCAGCTCAGATCCTTGCTGTAACTCTGAATCCTGTCGGTCTCATGACAACTTGTACAGACTGCCACAAAGGTCTGCGCGCCCGGAACCTGGCTATCCTCATCGGGCTGAGGAGGAACAGCGTATGGAGCAAAAAGCATAAAGCCTATGACCGTTCCTACCAGGATCAGCGTGGCGACGAGTGTTTTTGATAGGTTCATTTTTCACCTCACCTCACAATATGTTGTTAGCATGTCATCTCAATAGATCCTCTCAACTCGTTTAAGAAAGCAAAAACCGTGCCACCCTGAACAAGGTCTCAAATGAGCTTGTAATTAATAGAAAAAGCCCCATGACCGGGACATTGTTGTCCCAGTCATGGGGACTTGTTGTCTCACTTTAAGGTGCGTTTTTTATTTGAGGCTGTACCTGGTCACCAGCCTGTGAATCGTCTTTCTATCTACGCCGCAGGATCTGGCAGCTTCAGAAATGTTTCCTTTGTGCTTTTCCAACAGCTTCTGAAGATAGGTCACTTCAAAAATCTCAATCCATTCATTTTTTGCCTGATGGAAAGGAACATCCGGACTGAGGACAGTCTGCAAGGAAAGTCTTCCTTTTTTATGCAAACGCTCCGGCAAGTCGGCGGCTGTGATAGCCTCCGTTTCGCACAGAACCACCGCTCTTTCGATAACATTTTTCAGTTCACGCACATTGCCCGGCCAAGCATAGTGTTGCAGCAATTCCATGGCGTCGGGGGCGACAGAATGAAGCTGTTTGCCAACATGCTCAGCGAATTGACGCAGAAAAGAAAAAGTCAACAGGGGTATATCTTGAACGCGTTCGCGCAGCGGCGGCAGGTGAATAGAAATAACATTAAGGCGGTAGTAGAGATCTTCGCGAAACTCACTCTGGGAGATCGCTTCTTCAAGATCCCGATTCGTCGCCGCCAAAATCCTGATATCCACGTGGGTTTCTTTGGTTCCCCCTACCCGTCGGAAGGAACGTTGTTCCAAAGCCTTTAAAAGTTTGGTCTGAAGTTCTTTGCTCATTTCACCGATCTCATCCAGAAACAGCGTCCCTCTGTTGGCCACTTCCATCAGACCGACTTTGCCGGTATGAGCACCGGTAAAAGCACCTTTTTCATGGCCGAAGAGTTCGCTTTCCAGAAGATTATTGGGCAAAGAAGCGCAGTTAATGTCCACGAAGGGGCCGTTCCTCCTGGTGCTGTTGGCGTGAATGCCGCGGGCAATCAATTCTTTGCCGGAACCGCTTTCCCCTAAGATCAGCACGTTGGTTTCGCTGGCGGATATTTTACGGATCATTTCCACGATATGCCGCAAGCCGCCACCGGCGCCAATGATGTTGCTGAAATCATATTTCTCCTTGAGTTGGGAACGCAAGCTTTGGTTTTCCGCCTTTAAATCCAGTTTCTCTTCCGCCCTTTTAATGGTTACTTCAAGTTGGTCGGAAGTAAATGGTTTGGAAAGATAATCAAAGGCCCCCTCTTTAATCGCGTTGACAGCCGACTCAATCGTCGCAAACCCGGTAATAATGATAACCTGTGAATCCGGCAGCATATCACGGGCCATTCTGAGCACTTCGAGACCATTCAGCTTGGGCATAACCCAGTCGGTCAAAATGATCTCCGGCCGCAACTCGGCCAGAACCTCTTCGACCCGGGTATCGTCGATGAGTGTCGTTTTTTCATAACCCAGCCGCCGCAAGAGACGTCCCATCGTTTCCAACATATCAACTTCATCGTCAATGACCAGAATCCGCCTCTTCTCCGGCATGATTTGAATCCTCCTCAGAATTAACTGGCAGCTCAATCGTGAAAGTCGTCCCCTCGTCCTCCACGCTCTGGACCACAATACGCCCGCCATGTTCTTGAATGATATTATAGCTAATGGACAATCCCAAGCCCATGCCTGTCCCCTTCTCCTTGAGGGTGAAGAAGGGATCAAAAATACGATCGATGTGACTTGGCGAAATACCAATCCCGTTATCGCGGACAGCAATGATGAGCATACGTTTCTCGGAGTCCACCCCCGTCGCAATTTCAATCATCCCCCCCTGGGGCATGGCGTCCCGGGCGTTGGTCAAAAGATTGATCAAAACTTGTTGGAGATGTTCGAAGCTGCCTTTGATCAGAGGCGCTTCCCCCAACCCCAAAGAGAAACAAACTTTGTTGCCGGAGAATTGTCGTTCGAGAAACTCCACGGTTTCTGTAATCAAGTCATTAACTGCGACAGGGGTCACTTTCTGTAACGTTTGCCGGGAAAGATCCAACAAGCCATAAGTGATTTGTGAGATACGGTTGATATGTTTTTTTATGATCGCAAAATCTTTCTGTACGGAGGGCGGAAGCCCCTTTTCTTTGGCTTCCAGATCCAGGCATTCCAAACGGGTCAAGATGATTCCTGAGGCGTTGTTAACCTCATGGGCGAAGTTAGCCGCCAAGTGCCCGGCCGCCGCCAATCGTTCCGAAAGAATCAACTGCTGCTGCGTGGCCTTAAGCCGATCAATGGTTCCTTTCAGATCCTGGTTTAATGCTTTATGGCACCGATTCAGCCGGGCCAGCGCCTCCTTCTCGCGCGCCAAGTGATCAAACAGGTTAGCCCTCTGAATCGTGGCTGTCGTCTGGTTTGCCAGAGCCAGCAGAAGCTCCAATTGATCCCGGCTCAATTTAACCGGCTCGGAACCTAACAGGGAAAGAATCCCAAAGGCTTGCGATCCCGAAACCAAGGGAACACAGATGTGGGGCTGGGGCCGGTCAGCATCCTTATGTTGGCACGTTGAGCATGTTTCCGTCTGGGTATCATAAACCAGAACCGGCAGCTGTTCCGCCACAGCCCGGCACGTTTCCTCGGCCCCATCATAAAAGTGTATACAATCGTCTTCATGATGGTGTTTCGGGTGCCCTTCGGACTGAGGGAAAGCCAAGTGAAAATGGGCTTTGTAAGGATAATAGAGTTCTTCCAGTTCCCGGGCGATCACGCCCAGGATCTCCCATAGATCCAGAGGCAGATACCCCGTTATGTTATTGATTTTAATCAAAGCCGCCATATGCTCTTTGCTGACGCCTTGAGACAACACCCCCACCTCCCTTGAGTACTCGAAACGGTCACACAACACTCATCATAGCCTCAACGTTCACCTTTTTGCTGTTGAGCGGAAGTTCACAGCCGGCGGACAGTATATAGCCCCGCCGGTTCTCCGCAAGGCGGAGCAGTTTCAGGCATTCATTCCGGATGTCGTCGGGGCCGCGCTCCACAAAATCAAAAGGCCGGACATTTCCCTGAACAACTGTCTCGGGAAGCTGTTGAAACGCTCTGTCCATAGCCACCTCGTAGTCCAAAGTGACCATATCCGCGCCGGTGTCGGGAAACAAAGGAAGGAAATCGCCGACTTTTCCGGTAATGGTCAGACAACAGGTTAATGCGCCTGCTTCCCGGCAGCTTTGGAATATTTTCCGCAGCCATGGCAAAGAAAACTGCCGAAACAGCCTCAAGGGAATAATGCTTTGGGAGGACACCGGATCCATAATCATAATACCATGAGCGCCGGCTTCCAACAGCGCCAAGGCCAGATTGCGGGACAGGATTGTGATCTTCTCCAAATAGCTTTGTATTCTCTCCGGTTGTTCAACAAACAGGAGCAGCATTGTTTCTAACCCCAGAACCTGGGCCGCAACAGTTACAGGTCCGGTGACAACGCCCACCACCGGTACCTGACGGCCAATTTCCTGCCGTAGAACCTTCGCTGCTTGAAGAAGAATTGGCATTCTGCTGTGTCGGGTAGGATCAGGCAAGGGTTGGTCAAGGCGTTCATTCAGATTCCCGGGTCTGTAATCCGGATCCAAGTAAGGATAATCCGTTTTCGGAAAAACGAGAGGCGCCCCAAGGCTTTCGACTTCCAAGACGCTGCCCCCATAAACGTAAACAGCATCGTAACCAAAGAGTTTTTGCGCTAAAAGTTGAGAAGACGCCAGCGCCTCCGCCTTGGTGAGGGCGTCCTTAAGGGATATTCCCGCCGCATTTGCGGCATAACCAAAAACCAACGGCATACAACATCGGCGATCCGTTGGGCTCCCTTGCAACGTTTCGGTAAACCTGGTTAATGAAGTCATTTTCACGTTTCCGCCTCACTTTCTCCTCTCAAATAACGCAAGAGGTGAAAAACGCTCTGGGCTACAAAATCCACATTGAGTTGCTGGGGTTCTGCCTGACGCAAAACGGCGCCGCCCGCCAACACCTTAACATCGGTCAACCCGGCCTGAGCCGCCAACTCTTTGACCTTCCTCACAGAAGGGATGGTGGTTGTTATCAAACTGCTGACACCAATGTACCCGGCCTGCTCTTTAACAGCGGCATCGACAAATCTTTCCGGTTCCACATCTTTGCCTAAATCGATAACCCTATAGCCCTCAAGTTTCAGCATCATAGCAACAACATTTTTGCCCAGATCGTGCATGTCCCCCTTGATCGTCCCTAAAACAAAGGCCGGCCGGTTCTGAGCCTCAACCATGGCCGCGAACCCGGCGTGCTGACTAACCACTTGCTCCATAACATCCATCATGGCCCGGCCCGCCAGCAATATTTCCAAGAGGCAAAACTCGTCGTTATTGCATTTATTACTGAGGGATTCCAGAGCCTTGGTGGGACCTGCCTCGACCATGGTCTCCAGGTCAAGGCCAAGATCCAGAAGTTTTTGGGCCAACACAACCGCTTCAATATTCTCTCCGTTGGCGATCGCCGCAACCAATTCATCTGTGCCGGCTTTGGCTGCCTCTGTGTTAAGGTCTTTCAAGTCCTCTCCCCCCTCCCTTAATATATCTTAATGCCGATTTGTTATCATGAGGACTGTGGGTAGATCCCGTATTCTTCCGCGCACTGATACAGTGTTATGAGGTTGGCAAAGGGGACTTCGTCCCCCAAACAGCCGCAGCTGGTGGAAAAAATATAGCCGCCCCCCGGAGCCGCTGCGTCCATGAGTTGTTTGACCTTTACCGCGATTTCTTCGGCCTCTGCTTGGACAAGAAAGCCCAGATCGATGTTGCCCATCAAACAGAGATCAGCGCCGTACTGTCTCTTAATATAGGCGATGTCCATTCCGGCAGCCGGTTCCAAGGAATGAAGCCCGGCAAAACCCGCGGCAATCAAGTCCGGCAGCAAGCCGTTCACATTGCCGTCAGAATGAAAGAACACGGGAACCTTTTCTTCTTTTAACGTTTGGACACTTGCTCTCCACAGAGGAACAAAAATATCGCGCAACAAGGGATAGCTGACCAAAAACCCCTCCGTCTGGGCAACGTCATCAGCGATAAGAACGGCGTGGGCGCCGTTTCTGAGAGCGTTTTTGGCAGATGCCAAGCTCAAGGCTGACTGTCGGGCAGCCATTTCCCCAATCCGGTCATCCCGGTCATCCCGGTCACCCAACATCAAGAAGAAGTCCGTCCAGCCCATCTTACGGGCAAGCCCTTGGAAAGGGCCGTTAATAAGAGCAAATATGAAAAAGTCGGTTTCTCTGCGCCAGCGCCTGAACTCTTCATAATCCAGCTCAGAGGGGTCCTCCTGGTCTGCCCCCAGAACCACTAAGTCCATACCCAGGGACTCTCGTGCCGCGGCTTCCTGTTCCCACCCGATGGCGCCTTGACACCCGAGGATGCCGGCGATGAGCCCTGCCGACAAACACCATTCCCCCTTGGGAACCTTGTCTGTCCACCGCCGGGCGATGGCATCGTAAACTCTCTGTGTCCTGGTCAACGGGCATCACCTCCCCCGGTGGGACAAATTAATATGTAGATCGTTCTTCCGCTCTCTCCGTCAAAAAAACAGATTCGATACAAACAATTCGTGAAAACGGGGGTGTTCCGCAAGGTTGATTTCCCGTGCCCCACGCATCCTTTCCATCTCGTCCCCTGATCCCTCCGGCGCCAGCAGCAGACGCGCCGCGCCGCTCAGGGACGCGTTGCCCACAGCCTGCACTCTGTCCTCAATGGTTTCGGGCAACAGTCCCACAGCAACGGCGCCGGACACCTTCATCGCCTGTCCAATACCGCCCGCAAGATACACAGCGTCAAGCTCTCTGATGCTCAGGTTCGCCGATTCCAGCACAATCTCAAAACCCGTACGGACGGCGGATTTGGCTAACTGGAGGTCGTGTATCTCTCTCTGTGTGAACAGGGTTGAGTTTTCGCGAAGGCGCCCTTTCTTATCCACAAGCCCTTCCCTCACGAGGAACGCGAGATCGTCCAGCACCCCAGACGCGGTGCCACCCTTGGCGCCCTCGAAGGCCGGTCCCGCCGCCACTGATGTGACCGTCAGACTGCCGTCGTTATACAGCGCTATCTCGCCGTTCGTGCCCAGGTCAATGAGTACGAAACACCGTTTGCCCTCCGTCAAAACGCTCAGGAGCCCCGCCGTAATATCACCTCCCACAAACCCCGATAGCCATGGGACGACGCGCATAACACCATCGTTCCCCGGCAGCTCATGGGCCGGCTTGAAAGGGAAAACGCCCAGGCTTTCACATGAGAGCCCCAGGAGCAGATGGGCCATTGTCGTATTGCCTGCCACGACTATGTCGGCAACGCTGTCTGGCGGCAGGTTTTGGGACGTCAGCAGTACCGTGATGCCGGCTGACAAACTCTCTGTGATCAAACCATGGAGTTTGTCCAGGTGTCCGTCGTTCGCGGCGCTGATGCGGGAAATCACATCCGGGCCATAAATCCTCTGCGGGTTCATGAACCCGTGGCGCGAAACGGCTGCGCCCGTCAGCAAGTCAAACAACACCAACACAACGCTTGTGGTTCCCAGATCGACAGCCAGACCTAAGCCTTGGCGCGGCTCAACAGCAAGCCCGCGCAGCCCGAAACTGTCCAGGATCGAAAAATCACCACATTGACCACACAAAACGCAATTCCCGAGGCAATTCCCGAGGCAACTCCCATGCATTTGCCCAACCCCAAATTTTATACTACCATGCCTCCACTCTAATCACAAATACCAAGAATTCTCACTCATATCTTTTCCGAGCCGCTATCGAAGGAATCCCCAGCTCCTGCCGGTATTTCGCAACCGTGCGGCGAGAGACGCTGATTCCTTTTTCATGAAGCAAGGAAACAATCTTGTTGTCATTGTAAGGACTGGCCGTATCTTCGACACAAACCATCTGCTCAATAAGATGTTTCACTTTCTTGGCGCTGACTTTGCCTTCACGGACCTGGCCTTCTACGCCGGCTCCGAAAAAATATTTCATTTCATAGAGACCCCGGGGCGTCTGTATATATTTGTTGCGAACGGCACGGCTGACTGTGGATTCGTGCAGAGCAATCTGTTCGGCCACTTCGCGCATGGTTAAAGGCTTCAGGCGCTCAATACCGTGTTCCAGAAAAGCGCGCTGATAATCAAGGATACACCGCGCCACTTTATAAAGACTGATCTGACGCTGCTGTATGCTTCGCATGAGGCTGAAAGCAGATTCCATATACTCCCGCAAATAGTCCCGGGTTTCAGGAGCAAGAAGCTCCGGCTGCCCCATGAGATCAAGATATTTTTGATTGAGACGCAGTCTCGGCAAGCCATTGTCATTGATGATGAGATGATATTCGTCCTGATCTTTAACGACAAAAACATCGGGACGAATATAGGGTGCCGTGGATCCTTTATACTGAAGTCCCGGTTTGGGATTAACTTCACGAAGAAGGTCCCAGGCGGCCTGAACTTCGCGGATGGAGATATTTAAACTGGCAGCGATCTTAGGCAATCGGCCTTTAGCCAGATCTTCGATATGGTTCTCTAAGATTGTTGGGATCAGCTCGGTTTCCTTACCATAATGCTTAAGCTGCAACAAAATACATTCGGCCAGGCTGCGGGCGCCGACACCGTGGGGATGGAACGTCTGAATCAGGCCGAGAACCTTCTCAACTTCGGTTATGTCAATGCCCAGACCCTTGGACGCGTCTTCCAGACTCAAGGTCAAGTACCCTGCTTCATCCAGATTCCCAATCAAATATCGGCCGATTGCCGTCTCTTTGCGGTCTTTGGTCTCAAGCAAAAGTTGAAAATCGAGATGTTCATATAAGCTTGGCTGTACCATGGGGTCGCGGGGGGAGGATTCTGCCCAGCCGCCCTGGCTGTAGGTGTTCTCGCTTTGAGGGTATAAGCTCAACAGATTGTCAAGTCTTTCTTGACGCCGGTCTTTCTCCCGCTGGTTATTGACAATTTCGCCGTCCGCGCGCTTATCCTCACGCGCCGGTTTCTTATTTCTTTCTGTTTCATGATAATCACACTCTTCAAGAAAGGGATTTTCTTGCAGTTTTTTTTGAATATAAGCATCCAGCTCAAGTGTTGGAATCTGAAGAACATGCATGTTCAGCAACATCCCAGGAGTCAGAACAAGCTTCTGGCGCTGCTCTAAAACCATGTCACAGCTTGTCTTCATGTCGACTCACCTCTGGCTTATACCTCTGGATGTTATTATAACACGTTTTGCATAAAGAGTGGATTAATAGGCCTTGCCCCAATAAAGCATCTGCTCCGCAGGCTTTCCGCAACAAACACAGACATCAGAAATGGGCATCTGTTCAAACGGAATGCATCGACTTGTCACGCCCGCTTCTTCTTTCAGCTTAATCTCGCACGCTTCATCCCCGCACCACATGGCCTTAAGCAAACCACCCTTGATATCCGCCGCTAAGGAAACCATTTCGCTCATGCTCGCCGCGGAACCCGTGGTCTCTTCTCTGCGCTTTAAGGCCTTCAAGAACAACCCTTCATGAACAGCTTGTAAGAGAGCAGGGATTTGTTCTTCAAGGCAATCCATATTCACAGTGATTTTTTCCCCGTTATCCCGGCGCACAACAACACAAGTCCCTTTCTCGATGTCCCGCGGGCCGCATTCCACCCGAAGGGGAACGCCTTTCATTTCATACTCAGAGAATTTCCATCCCGGGCTGTTCGCATCATCATTGTCCAGTATGACACGACAAATTTTGGCCAGACGTTCCCTGATTTTTTCCGTTGTCTCCATCACATCTGGTTTATTCTGAGCAATGGGGATGATCACAACTTGAATTGGCGCCACAATGGGAGGCAGCACCAATCCGCTGTTATCCCCATGGGTCATGATGATGCCGCCGATAATACGGGTGCTCATCCCCCAGCTGGTCTGATGAGGCGTTTTGATGGTTCCGTCACGCCCCGTGAATGTGATATCAAACGCCCGCGCGAAACCATCGCCAAAATAATGCGATGTCCCCGCTTGAAGAGCTTTCCCGTCATGCATAAGAGCTTCAATGGTGTATGTCGCTACCGCGCCCGCGAATTTCTCTTTTTCCGTCTTGCGCCCTTTAATCACAGGAATGGCAAGAACCTTTTCGCAGAACTCAGCATACACGTTTAGCATCCTCTCGGTTTCTTCCATGGCGTCTTCTGCCGTTTCGTGCATGGTGTGCCCTTCTTGCCAATAAAACTCCGCCGTCCTTAAAAAGGGACGGGTCGTCTTTTCCCAACGCACAACACTGCACCACTGATTGTATAATTTTGGCAAGTCCCTGTATGAGTGGATAACTCCCTTGTAGTAGTCGCAGAACAGCGCCTCGCTGGTTGGCCGCACACACAGTCTTTCAGTCAGTTTTTCATTCCCGCCATGAGTAACCCAAGCAACCTCAGGAGCGAACCCTTCCACATGATCCGCTTCTTTTTGCAATAGGCTTTCGGGGATAAACATGGGCAACATGACATTTTCATGGCCGGTCGCTCTGAAACGGATGTCCAACTCTGTCCGTATATTTTCCCACAAGGCTGTCCCGTAGGGATGGATATACATACATCCTCTCACGCCGGAGTATGCAGCCAGTTGCGCCTTCAAAACCACATCCGTATACCATTTCGAGAAATCCACATCCATATCAGTTATGGATTCGACCCTTTTCTTTGTGGTCATTGTCGAGTACCTCCTACTATAGGGATTCAATTTTCTGGACGTTTGACCTGAACCGAGTGGCTATTCCTTTGTCTTCAAGAATATCATATAGGTCTTCCGGGTGACGGCTGTTCGCGATAATCATATCTATTCCGGAATCAATCGCTATTCTGGCGGCGTCCAATTTTGTTTTCATGCCACCTTTTCCCCTTGATGAGCCAACGTCTCCCGCCATCCGATATGTCTCATCATCAATACAGGTGACAACAGGTATGAGCTGCGCATCGGGATATCGTCTTGGGTCTTTGTTATACAACCCGTCTATATCCGTCCAGACAATCAGAACATCTGCTTTAACTAACTTTGCGACGTAAGCCGACAGTGTATCATTATCGCCGAACAAATCATCGGAATCGACCTCATCCGCCGCAACAACATCATTCTCATTAACGATAGGCAATACTCTGTATGCGAGCATTTCACTGAATACATTTCTAATATTGTTGTAGTTGGTGGGATCTTCAAGGACCGATTTTGTCAGCAGCACCTGCGCCACACGCTGATTGTAAATATTAAAGAGTTCCTCATAGATTGCCATGAGCCCACTCTGTCCCGTGGCAGCCAACGCGCGCCTTTTCGCCGCTTCCTCGGGTCTTCCACTGAGATTGATTTTGCCCAACCCGATGCCGCCGGCTCCGGACGATACCAAAACAATCTCATATCCCATGTTTTTCAAGTCACATACTACGCTGACCATTTCCTCTATGTGACGATAATCCAAACGCCCTGTACAATGGGTAAGCGATGACGTCCCTATTTTGATAACAAGCCTTTTGCCATTTATTGGCGACGCTCCGTTTATGGGGATTTTTTCGTCCAATGATATCACCTCCGAACCGGATCTTCTCTATGATGAACCATCTTTATTATTGTAAGTTGCGTTAACATACATTTTTTGGCGTGTAATAATTGTTTCCCCTTTTTGACTCATTTTTTCTCTCGTCTCGGCACTGCTCAACCTGGCAATACCGCGGCCTATCTCAAGGAGATCTTTGTCTAAAATGGCCACGCAAGATTTGGCCTCAAAGTCGCCACGTACATCGACTATCCCGACAGAAAGCAAGTTGTGACTGGAGTTGATCAGCTCGTTTGCCGCCATCTCATCGATGACAACGGCGCCGGAAACGACCTGCTTTTCGATTGGCAATTCGATTCTCTGAGAATTAATAAATATGGTGAAGGTCGGATATTCACCGTTGACGCATATTTTTTCAATTGAATTTCTGTCGAACAGACCGCGGAGGGTATACGGCGTATTATAGGACGTTAGAATCATGGGAATCGCCTTGTTGCGGGCATTGATATTCTTGGCCGCGTTCAACTTTGTCGCCAGTTCAGCGCGCCGCGCATCATCAAAAGGACATTTTCTGCTTGTGTCAAAACAGTAAAATGGCTGTGTCTTGGTACTTTTTAGTGGATCCAATGTATAGAGCATTCCTTTCCCGGAGATCGATACGACCGCGTCAGCATTAATGGCCATGGCTATTTTGGCCGCGAATCCGTCATCTTCTTCGCAGGGGTTCTCCTTCTGTGATACATCCTCCATGATAATCGGAATGATTCTCGGAAAATTCCGGAACAACTGTTTTATGGTTTCCGCCGTCTTTTTCGCTTTGAATGTCGTTCCGCGATCCATGCTCTTTTTTGCGTGAAGCAAATCTTTTATGGCTTTAAGTTTGACATTGTCTGTTTTGGTTCCCGAGGCGACTATCCCTTCAATTGTCCTCAATCTTTTATTGAGTTCCCCGGCAACATCCGTTTCCATCGAGGATACAGAAAATCCGATGACTCTTAAATTGTAATTCGAAAAGCCGTCATGGAACAGGTTGACTATGTCATTGTGAACCAACGATATTAAAGCCGAGTAAAGACTGGAATTCGTCGGGGGATTATCCGAAACATCCGATGGATGCAGATATTGATGTTTCGTCTCCTCCAAAGAATCCGAAACGACAATAACCACACGTCTTCGTGAATTAGAATTCACCAACTCCGCGACATCCCTTGTGAAATTCTTAAAGCTTCTAATATTCAGCAGCCCTGTGTTATGTGAAAGACTGCCTATGCTTATATTGACAACAATCGACTCCGCGTTTGGTAATTGACTGATTGTATAGAGAAACGCTTCTTTAGAGTGAGCGAACTCTCTATTGAGATGCTCAAAAAAACTCATTCGAGCGTTTCCCTCCTTACCCGAGATGGTCGAGGCGACAGGATTCGAACCTGCGGCATCTTGCTCCCAAAGCAAGCACTCTACCAAACTGAGCTACGCCTCGAAATGTAACCTTGCGACGAAGGAGTGAGACAACTGCTCACCCCTCTCTCTTGTGAAGTCATGGTCCGAGTGACAGGATTTGAACCTGCGGCCTCTTGACCCCCAGTCAAGCGCGCTACCAATCTGCGCCACACCCGGATGTGTCTTAATATGGTCGAGGTGACAGGATTTGAACCTGCGGCCTCTGCGTCCCGAACGCAGCGCTCTACCAAACTGAGCCACACCTCGAAACGCTCATGGTTCAAACCGCTTGCACCGTCGAATTATAGCATATCGGTATTAAGTGTGTCAATTGTTGTGTTTTAGTAATCCCGCATACCAGAGTGCTCCTCGCGAAAAGGTGCCCAGTCTGTCTATTGTCGCCTCGAAAGGGCTAAATGCAACCGTTTCCAGAATTGTTTCTATCTTATTGATTTTCTCTGGGCGAACCTCCCCAATGAACGCCAATGTCAGATGCAGATTCTCCGGCAGACTAAAATTTCCGCTCGCAGAGCGAGAACACAGTTTGTCCCGCAAATCAAGGAGATGGACGCGAGTGTTGTTATCAAAATTTATAGCGATAAATAGCCGCATGGTTACCCTCCCCCCATATGTAGATTTCATGTTTGAGGTCGCTGCTTCTGCACAGGATATTTATGATCGTGTTCAACGCATCTTATTGGCGTCAACTTAGAACTCAACCATCACTTATAAAGGTTTTGGTATGCTTTGAGTGTCTCGTATGTCCAAAACTCTTCACCAACTCGCACGTATCCGTCAATTATCAAGATTTTGGCATACCCGTTCTTTTATTGCCGTCAACAAAAGGGTGGTTCTGTATTAACGAATGACACATGCGAGCCGCCTTTTGCTGAATTGACGGGTATAAAGGATATCCGTCAAATGTTTGGAACGGAACTGCCAAAGCGGATTCCAACATTCCAGCGTCCCGTAATCCTGTTGCTCCACCTGTTAGGGCTATCATATCCGCATGTATAGCTTTGACTTGTTCCGTGGTCGGTCTTTTCATTTCGCCAGTTCCTTATATGCTTCAAGGTTCTGTTCAAGAAGCCGTTTTGAAATAGCGAGTATATCTTCATCAGGAATTTGTCGCTCTTGTTCCGTTTGATGAAAATCAATTACCAAATATCGCGGAGTATTGTTTTTCAGGATGATTGCCGAACCTGTTTCATCAACAATCCGGGCAACTTTGGCAAAGTCTTGATTTGCCTCTGCTATCGAGATAAGGCTATTCGTGTCTATATTCATGGTTACCTCCTGTTATGGCTGAAAGATATCTTCATTATATCCCTAATCCCTTCCATGCTCAACACTTAGGGGAAGGGATATGATCCTATTGTGCTGCCACTTGGGTTTACCCCCGGCGTCAGAATCTAGCTACCCCATATTCGCTTTGCATTTATTCAACCTCCATCGCGCCACTGACCCACGAGATCAGCCGCCGCTTCAATTTTCGGACCGTATATCTCCCACAAGCGAGGTTGCTTTCTGCTCATTTCGTTGAAACCTTCTCGAACATCTTCATTGTCAGTTCCCCATCCGCGATCAGCAACTGGCACGGAGGCAATAGCTTCCGGCAAGTTTTGAATCATCCGCATCGCCAGGTGATTATTCTCGTCACATAACCATCCAACGGCGCGAACAAGCCAGGCAACAGTTGCGGACACCGGCTCCGTTGAGCCTTCTAATGACCATAGATCGAAGGAGCGAAGATTGTTACGATGAAGGAGGTAAGCCAAGGAATTCGGGACTTTTATTCGGAGGATCGCACGTACTTCCTCCACAGGCAATCTGCTCTTGTTGAATCGATCAAGTTCAGCGTCTTTAAGGCCGAGCAATACCCCCGTCAAGACGTTAAGGCGGATCCCACCAGATTTCACACAGTCAATCTTCTCCACTCGTAGAATAAGTGGAGCAGCCACCCCTGGCAGTATGTTAACCAAATCTCGATAGAATTGATGGCCCGGATGTTGTAACTCAGTGGACGAACCGGTCACCGCACTTGCAATTTTCTCTTCGTCAACTTCGCATTGCGTTTCTTGAGCGGACTTGATGAACTCAAGGAGCCCTCTGTATGGGGAACCATTACCTCCCGCGGAATACCTCCGGTCTAGTCCTTCGATGTAGTCGGCTACTGCCTCGTCATTAAGACCGGCTTCTATATAAATAGCTGTCGGATATAAACCTGGTGTTAGCGGTATAATAAAATACAGCAAAAATGGCCAATAAAAATCCAGCACCTACGGCCAGCAAAAATACAGCAAAAACGGCCACCCAAAATACAGCACCCTTCCGAAAATGTTAAGGTGTCAAAGACACAAAAACATCGTGAGGGAGGAGAAAAAAGTTGGAGAGGTGGCAAATGTATTACAACATTCACAGCATGTGGAACGAGGGTTTCAGTAAACGGAAAATCGCTGAAAAACAGCAAATTGACTTCAGAACGGTGAGCAAATACTTGGCGATGACATCAGAAGAATTCGAAGAAAGGCAGCTCAACAGGGAAAGGAGGCGGCGCTTAGAACTGTACGAGGGTGTCATAGTAGACTGGCTAAAGCGGTATCCGGATATGTCAGCAGCCCAAGTGTATGATTGGCTTAAAGAGCACTACCAGATATCCGTTGCCGAACGAACCACCCGTCGCTTCGTAGAAGAGTTAAGGAAAAAGTACGCAATACCAAAGACGAAGGAGTCGATGAGGCAATATGAGGCTGTAGACGATCCTCCGATGGGCCGGCAAATGCAGGTCGATCTCGGCGAAGCGTGGGTGCGCGACGCATACAAGTCGCGCCACATCAAGCTCTACTGCGTGGCAGCGGTGTTGTCGCATTCCAGATACAAGTGGGGCGTGTGGTATACACAGAAGCTGACAGCCGTACAGTTCGTACAGACATTGCGGACATGCTTTGAATACCTGTGCGGGATGCCTAAGGAGCTCGTGTTTGACCAAGACCGATTGCTCGCCGTAGACGAGAACTATGGCGACATAATCTTTACGCAACAATTTGAACAGTTCCGGCTGAGCAGCGGTTTTGACGTCTATTTATGCCGTGGCAATGATCCCCAGACAAAGGGAAGAACAGAAGCCGTTGTAAAATACTTCAAGGGGAATTTCGCCAAAAACCGGCAATTCGTGGGCATCGATATCTGGAACGAATCATTTAACGAATGGCTGGACAGAACCGGCAATGCGAAACAACATGGAATAACAAAAAAGATACCCGCTGAGGTTTTCAAACAAGAAAGACTATTC
>Ga0082212_10002285_pt1 | contig 28098 bp, 24 predicted proteins | sample TergutNt197P3_FD_71548 | JGI IMG/M metagenome (GOLD analysis project Ga0082212, IMG submission 71548) | Neocapritermes taracua P3 segment gut microbial communities from Petit-Saut dam, French Guiana - Nt197 P3 | ecosystem: Host-associated > Arthropoda: Insects > Digestive system > Gut ...
TAGCACTTCGGCATCCAGCAATGGATTTACGCCACGCATTAATTTCACTTCGGTAATGTAACCATCCGTATCAATAATAAATTCGGTGAAAACTCTTCCCGTAATACCTTTTTCCTTGGCTTCTTTGGGATAAACGACCATTGAATTTACATACTCGCGAAATGCTTCATCTGGTTTTTTCCCGTTGAATAGGGGTTTTACTTCCACCTGAGCGAAAATGAATACCTCTTCATCTTGTTCTGTCCGGTTAAGATTTTCACTGTCGGCTACTGCCATAACGGGCGTCTGTTCCGGTTGACTAAGAACTTCGCTGCCGGCTATCGCCATTGCGGGCGTCAACTCAGTCTCTGAGAGGATTCCGTTATCATGGCGTTTTCCGCTATGGCTTGAAAACAGGAACATAGCGGCAAGCGCTACGGGTACAATGCTCCATTTACGGAGCGCATTCATGGATAATTTGGTCTAATGGACAAAAGTGATGCTAATTTTTGATGTTTTTGTTCAAGTGGACAAAAGTGATGCTGTTTTTTTGTTTTCTTTTATCACATCCAAATATTAACATTACTTTTGATCCGTCAGATGGAAACGGAAACGGGCTCTGCTGGGGAGCAACTCGTCAGGGATAAGTTTGACCTATACAGTTTTATAGAAAGAAGGGATTGTTTTTATGACAGTCCCTTTTTATAAAACTGGTAGTTTTATGCCTTAAAAAACCCATCTATAAATTTGATTTTTCGCTTTTTTGACAATCCGTTGTGGTTGCGTAATTTGTTCTTCAAATCGGCAAACTGACCGTCCAGTGTATTGGTTGTATTGGGTATCATCAACTCTTTATAATCCTCAAAAACAAACAAATACGGCAAATGTCTTTTCAAACTCAAATATGCACTACGCAAACGTTTGTGTGTATAATAAGTTTTCCCTGTTGAGGGTGATTTACTACGTTCATTTAAGTACTCTGACCATCGCAAATACCAATTATTCAAATCATTAATAAAATCGACCTTGGATAGTTTTGTCAGTTTCAGTGTAAGTTTTTTCAACTCTATGGCAGCCTGTGATTTGGGTTTTCGGGTCAAATAACGCTGTACTATTTGTATCTGGTGGAACTGGCACATCTGTACCGGAATATCACCAAACAATCCAAATAATCCTTGCCTGCCATCGCAAACAATACCTTGAATACTAATGCCTCTGCGACTGATTTCCGAAATCCCTGCCAAATATAACGCATTGGTTTCATAACGGACATACTGTTTGTATAGAACCACACCATCAAGACTGTTCCCCAAACACCATCACGCCAAAACCCCGACCAAAATAGGTCGTATCCATAACTACTACCGCCACTGCGGAAAAGTCTTTACGCATTATAATAAGCGCTTTATCAAGCCTTCGCTGAATGGTTTTTGTAGAACAGCAAAATTGGGCTGCCAACTGAATATAGGTCTGTTTACCACTCGAATACAGATGCCAAACTTCTTCTAAAGAAATCTGATCTCGTGACGAAAATTGACGACCGCAAACATAACATTTGTATCGTTGTTTGCCTCGAAAAAAACCACTTTTTTTCGTGATTTTACTACCACAGAAAATACAAATTTTTTACGCATATCTAAAAAATGCCGCAAAATTATATAAACCAAATAATTATGACCAATTGCAGCATCACTTTTGTCCACTTCGCCTGGTTTTCAATGGATTGGTTGCCTTCGGCGAGCCCTTCGGGTTTCGGGCTATCGCCCTCGCAATGACGTATAGGAAAGGTTTTTAGAGGTTTCCAAAAGGAATTACTGACCATTACCCTGTGTCCGTTAGCCAGTTAAAGAAGCGTTGAGGCAGTCAGAAATATTTGCGATACAACTTTTTCAAATAATCGGGAACTAAAATGGCTCAAGCGTCAATTCTTGCATATTTAGCATGGCGTTCGATGAACTCGCGGCGTGGCGGTACTTCGTCGCCCATCAGCATGGAGAAGATACGGTCGGCTTCGGCGGCGCTGTCGATGGTTACCCTGCGTAATGTGCGACGTGCCGGGTCCATGGTGGTTTCCCAGAGTTGTTCGGCGTCCATTTCGCCCAAACCTTTGTATCGCTGCACGGAGGGTTTGTCTCCGCGAGCGGTGCTCATTTCTTCCATGGCAGCTATCCGTTGATCTTCCGTCCAGCAATATTGCCGTTTGGAGCCGCGTTTCACCAAATAAAGCGGCGGCGTGGCAATGTACAGGTGTCCGTTCTGGATGAGCGCCGACATGTGACGAAAAAAGAAGGTCATGATAAGTGTGGCGATATGGCTTCCATCTACGTCGGCGTCGGTCATGATAACGACTTTATTGTAGCGCAGCCCCGCAAGGTTAAGCGCCTTACTGTCCTCTTCCGTACCGATGGTAACGCCCAAGGCGGTGTACATATCGCGAATTTCCGTGTTGTCGAATATTTTGTGCTCCATCGCCTTTTCAACGTTCAGTATCTTACCTCTCAATGGGAGGATGGCTTGAAAATTGCGGCTGCGTCCCTGTTTTGCCGTTCCGCCTGCCGAGTCGCCTTCCACCAAGAAAATTTCGCAGTTCGCGGGGTCTTTATCGGCACAGTCTGCTAATTTGCCGGGAAGTCCCGCCCCTGACATCACGTTCTTGCGCTGCACCAGTTCGCGGGCTTTACGGGCGGCGTGGCGCGCCGTAGCAGCAAGTATCACCTTGTCCACAATGGTTTTGGCGTCGCGCGGATTTTCTTCCAAATAATTTCCCAAAGCCTCGCTAACTGCCTGATCAACAACAAGAGAAATATCGGAATTGCCGAGCTTTGTTTTGGTTTGACCTTCAAACTGCGGTTCGGCAACCTTTACGGAAATGATGGCGGTTAATCCTTCGCGGAAGTCGTCGCCGCTGATGTCGAATTTCAATTTGGCTAACATCCCCGATTTTTCGGCATAACCTTTCAGTGTGCGGGTAAGCCCGCGGCGAAAACCGGTCAGATGCGTTCCGCCTTCTATCGTGTTGATATTGTTGACATATGAGTGTACATTTTCGGAAAAAGAAGTGTTGTACTGCATGGCAATTTCTACAGGTACGCCGTCTTTTTCGGCTTCCACGTTGATGGCGTGTTCAATCAGTTTTTCGCGACCGGCGTCTAAATATTGAATAAATTCCACCAATCCTTTTTCCGAAAAAAAGTCGGATCTGCGATAATCCTGCGCCGTATTTCCGTTTTCATCGGCAAGGTCGATCAACGTGCGTTTATCGGTTAGCGACAGACGGATACCTTTGTTCAGAAACGCCAATTCGCGCAGGCGCGCTTCGAGTATTTCAAAATTGTAATCAACGGTTTGGGTGAAGATGGAGGTGTCGGGACTGAATGTGATGACCGTTCCCGTCCTGTTGGTTTCGCCTGCTATACGCACATCTGCTTTCGGTTTCCCGATGGAGTACTCCTGTTCGTATATTTTGCCGTCGCGGTGGATTTCGGCTTTGAAATATATCGACAGCGCATTGACGCACGACACTCCAACTCCATGCAAGCCGCCCGATACCTTGTACGAGTCCTTGTTGAATTTACCGCCCGCATGAAGCACGGTGAGCACAACTTCGAGCGCCGATTTCTTTTCCGTTTCGTGATAATCCACCGGAATACCGCGCCCGTCGTCAGATACGGTGACCGACCCGTCTTCGTTGATCACTACGTCAATATTGGAACAATAGCCTACCAGGGCTTCGTCTATGGAATTGTCCACCACTTCGTACACCAGATGGTGCAACCCTCTGACGCCCACGTCGCCAATATACATCGCCGGGCGCAAACGCACGGCTTCCAAGCCTTCCAAGACTTGAATGTTACTCGCTGAATAATCGCTGTTGTTACTGTTTATCGGAATATTATCCATTTTATGTTTTAGATTTTTTTTGCAAAAATAGCATTTTTTTTGCGAACGAAATACCTAACCTGCATTATTTATAAAGAAAAATTCGCGTATTTCTCCGATTTCGTTATTCCAACTCCATTCGCACAACTGACGAACCCATCGCCCGAATTAGCCCGGATACCTCACTAATTATGTCCTAAAAAATAATATTTCTAACGATTTCTTCCATAAAAACGGCGTCCGTATCATCAAAATCATTCAATCTGTTACTGTCAATATCAAGAACGCCGACAACTTCCCCGCCGGACAGCAGAGGTACTACAATTTCAGACTTTGATTCGCTGCTGCAAGCGATATGTCCTGCGAAAAATTCCACGTCGGGTACGATGATTGTTTTTCGTTCTTTCCATGCGGTTCCGCAAACGCCTCGTCCATATGCGATACGCGTACAGGCTATCGGCCCCTGAAACGGACCTAATACCAGCGTTCCGTCATTTACCAGATAAAATCCCACCCAGAAGAATCCGAAGGTTTGTTTCAACGCGGCGGCTACGTTGGCGAGATTGGCAATCCGGTCGGGTTCGTCGCCAATCAGAGCGTCAATTTGAGCGATCAGATTACGGTACTTCTCCTCTTTGGAAGCAGTATCATTCAGTATTTTCAGGTTTTCGGCCATCGCACAAATTTTTCTAAATTTTCTCCACTCTGCGCTGGTGACGACCTCCTTCGAACGGTGTATTCAGGAACTCATCAACAATGCAATATGCCGTTTCCTCGCTAATAAAACGGGCAGGCAACGAGCAGATGTTCGCATTGTTGTGCGCTCGCGCTAACCGGCTAATTTCGGGGAGCCAGCACAAGGCTCCGCGAATACCGGCGTGTTTGTTTACCGTCATGTTGATACCGTTGCCGCTTCCGCAAACGGAGATTCCCAATTCACATTCGCCCTGTTCTACCGCAGTGGCCAAAGGGTGGCCATAATCGGGATAATCTGCCGAATCGGGTGAATCTGCTCCAAAATCCTTTACTTCGTAGCCCTTTTGCCGAAGGTAAGCGGCAATTTTCAGTTTCAACTCGTAACCGGCGTGATCATTGGCAATACCTATAGTTTTCATATATGGAAAATATTTTATTTGATATGGATTATTTTACAAAAACAGAAAAAACTTTCGTATCTCTGCTTATGCGGGAAAGTTTTTTTGATTTGCCGTTTTTCCAAAGTTTTGCAACATAAATTCCATTTTCGTTTCTTTCGGTTCCCGCGACATATACATCGTTACCTGAAACGAAAACAGAACAGGCTTCTGCTTCGTTTGTCCCATCAGAAAGGTTCTCTTCCGCTCCATTTTTCCAAAGTTTGGCCACATTTTTCTCACGTCCTGCAACATACACATCGTTGCCCGATACGAAAACGGAAAGAGCGAATGCGTTGTAAGTTATTCTATCTGTAAGATTTTCAGATGTTCCGTTTTTCCAAAGTTTAGCAATAGCCCATCCTTGTGCATTTTCCTCATATCCTACAATATACACATTATCGCCTGATACGCAAACGGAATATGCTTTTGCATTGTAAATACCATTGGTAAGGCTCTGTACTGTACCATTTTTCCAAAGTTTGGCAGTTGACTTTCCCGATTCATTATTTTCATATCCAGTCACATACACATCGTTATCCGATACGCAAACAGAAAGGGCACTCGCACGGTAAGTTCCGTCGGAAAGATTTTCCGGAGCTCCGTTTTTCCACAGTTTGGCTACGTTTCCATCACGCCCCGCCACATATACGTCATTGCCCGATACGTAAACGGAATATGCTTCCGCAATGTTACTTTCGCTCTTAAGATTTTGCGCCACTCCATTTTTCCACAATTTGGCAATCACGTTGAAACTTGCCGCGTCATATCCCGCTGCATATACATCGTTGTCCGATACATAAACGGAAAGAGCCACCGCATCATGTATTTTCTCATCGGTAAGACTTTCTGCTGTTCCGTTTTTCCAAAGCCTTGCCACTCTGCCATTTTTTCCGTAGTCTTCCCAACCTGCAACATATACATTGGGCTTATTCCCTGTGCAACCTGCAAATATCGTCACCACAAGGGACAGTCTGATACACATTATTTTTACCTTACACATCATTTTTATACTTGATACAAATTAGCCGATACGGGTACAAAAATAAGAATTTTGGCGAAATATGATCCTTTATTTTCGCTTTTTTTTAAAAAAATCGGTCAATATGGTGGCACATTCTGTTTCGAGTATGCCGTTTGTTGTTGTGGTGGCAGAATGTAAGGGCGACGAAGAGTTTAGCGAAAAACCCCGTTTGACATCCGTTGCGCCATAAACAATTCGTGATATTTGCGCCCAATTCAGCGCTCCGGCGCACATCAGGCAAGGTTCGAGGGTAACATACAGGGTACACTCTTTCAGGTATTTCCCGCCAAGGAACGATGCTGCGGATGTAATGGCTTGCATCTCGGCATGAGCAGTTACATCGTTGAGTGTCTCCGTGAGGTTATGGGCGCGTGCAATGATTCGGTTATCTGCCACAACCACTGCGCCCACAGGAACCTCGTCCTTTTCAAGGGCTTTTTGGGCTTCTTTGAGGGCTTCGCGCATGAAATATTCATCAGACCTCACACCAAACCTCTCATCTGTGGAGAGGGGAGATTTCAATCTTCTATTTTCCATTTGTATAAGGTATACTATTTAAAAAATTATCAATCATGATGTTTTACTTTGGCTTCAAAGTTACTTCCAATTTGGCAGGTGCGCCATCCCGAAGATTGAGGGTGTAATCATGATAGCCTTTTTTACTGAAGATGAAATCTTTTTCGCCGGTGGTGTCCGGGTATGAGAATTGTCCGTTTTTGTCCGAATATATGGGTACTCCTTTTCCCCGGTTGTTTGCATAGGGGACAAGTACAATTTCAACTTCATCCAAAGGTTTTCCGGCTTTGGCGTCGATCACTGTGCCGGATATCATCTCGGCGCCGTCTTTCTTAACAAGATCCAATGTATTGGTGGAAAAAGCATTACGCAGGAATATCCGTGTGGTACCCACTGAAAAGGGCATGGTACAGGCACTCAGATATCCGGGTCTGCTCACTTCAATGTAATAGGGGCCGCCTGCCGGAACATTACGCAAGATGTCGTCGCCGTTGCCGGTACCTACGCTTTGCAGCGGATTACCCACAGGATTACCGTCCATCGTTTTCAGTTGATAGAAAATTTCAGTTGATTTCGTTCCGGTACGCAAATGGACTTCCTGTAATTTGGTCAAAACAATGTTCCTGTCCGTTACGTCAGAAGCCAGCAGAAAATTGTAGCCTCCGCCGGTTCCGTAAGTAATGCTGTTGTCAGGATAGATACGGTCGTTAGGATCTATTCCGTACAGACCGCCTAAGTTCAGGTGCAATACACCGGCTGTGACATCTTTCACTTGTACTTGATAGCCGAATCCGGTATTCATCACATCTACGGCCACCGCTGCAAAGGGTTTGTTCCATGTTTCCACCCTGGCGTCGATAACATAGCGACCCTGTGTGTCCGTCTTGTAAGGCCCGCCCAGCACTTTGTAGGCGTTGCCGATGTTCAGGATGTACACGTCAACACCTGGCAGGGGCGTCGCATCGCTGCCGTCGGATTTTTCGCCTCCGTAAACGACGCCGCTCACTTTATAGGTTAAACGCTGTAGTTGCAAAGTCTCGGCTGTAACGTTGGCATGGGACACTGCGAATGGGACGCTTTCTCCATCAAAATATTTAGGTTTTCCGGCTGTTATGTAATAGTTTTCTCCGACAGGCACACCCGGTATACTGTAATAGCCATCCCAATCGGATTTGGTTGTGGCTACCACATTACCGACTTTGTTAAAGAGCGTTACTTCCGATTCCACACCGATAAAAGAGCCGGTCGCGGGGCCGGGGGTATCGCAGGTAATCTGGCCGCTAACGGTGTAGGTAGCTTCTTTGCTCACATGCACACTACCGCCTGCGCTAAATATAGCAGGCTCATAATTGGTATAGTCGTAATAATGAATTACGTTGTTGTCCCGACTATCGCCGCTTACATTGTATGAAACGATATTTTCGATATAACTTTTGTAGAGGTCTTTCAATGGGTCAAGACTAATATTGCCTTGACTGTCTTTAATCGTACCTGTGTCGTCAAAGCCAGGGTAACCCTTTTTCAATTTTTCGCCGCGCCAATTGAGCAGTGTGACATCGGTGAGCGTACCTTTGATATTGTAATCGGCAGTAATGGCATTTGTTTTGGCTTTAAAATTCAAGCTAAGTATGGTATTTTTATCTATCATTTTGGCGCCGGCAGCACTTATATACAGAACACCGGAAGCAACACTGTCAGTTTTCACTATGTAGGAAAAAGGCGCAGTACCGGCTGATATGTAATCAAAATTGACAGCATCAAATTCAACTTTCATTTCGAAACCGGCTATACCGCCCGGCACTCCTAACGGGGTAGCCACTCGAATAACGCCATTGTTGAACGGGGCGGGATTTGAGAAATTAGCGTTTTCTGATTGTAATGCCGGTGGCGCCGTTGCCGGACTTTGGATATCGTTCACGGCAGACACGCCCAGAGTGAAAATGTCGAAATCCACTGTGAAGGCATCATTGGGTTGCACATAGTTATCGGAGGCCGTCAGCATACCCTGATAGATATGCCTGGCAGGGCCCGGGAACGCCTCGTTGACGGTTGTCGTTGCAATCCCTGTGTATTCTATCTCCACCTTGTCGTAGTAAGCGTTGGATTCCAGTATCCTGACAGTAAGGCCAAGGTTGGGGTCTGTCCAAACGGCTTCTTCTTTCAACCCTGTACTGCCGGTGCAGAGTTTAAAGCCGCCGTTACCATTGCCTGTTTCCCAGGTGGGGTTGGCGATCATGTTGATTACTACGCCCTGATTGTCGGCGTTCATGGTGTTATCGGCGCCCATCTTTTTGCGACTTTCCAATACATAAAAAGTAGGAAAAGATTTGATGGCGCGCGTTTCTCCGCCTACCCAGGGATTGGTAAACCAGTCGTACCAATTATAATCATCTTTTTTGGGATTCCAACCATTACCCCACAGGAAACCAAAAGAATCGCGGGTTCGCCATTCCTTGGGAATTACCACCATTCTGGTTTTGATATTAGGATCGTCCGTATAGTCGCCGCCGTCGTTTGCATAGCTGCTTAAAGCGCGAACATTGATCGTCACTTTCTCGCCCGGCAGTATCACCTTTACTTCATCATCGTTGAGCCAACCTGTGCGGAATTTCCTCCAGGCAGTAAGGTCTTGGCTGTCGCTGCCGAATTTTTGGCCGACGCTGCTTTCGCCGGTGTTTCCGTAATAATAGGCAGCGTTAACGCTTTCGCCGTTGTTATAAGGCATCCAGCCATAGTAATAGTCATCAATCATGCCCATACCGTGCAGAAACTCGTGAATGCTAATGTTTACGGCATTTCTGGGGTTTCCGCCAGGCCAAAGATTTTTGATGCCGAATACGCCGGAGCCGACTATTCGACCTTCTTTTGTTTTTACGCCCGGCTCATGCCGAAATTCGCTTTCCCGTTGCAAGAGCGCCTGATCATTATAGGAGAATGAAGTATCAAATCCGCCGCCACCCTGAAGGCCGGCGCGGTGGCCAAAGGCATTGATGGGTACAACCGTATAAATCAAATCAATATCCTCGATATTCAACCCCGGAATATCGCGGTATGCCGCGTTGATGGCTGCCTGATGCAACCGAGCAAACTGGCGATAATCCTCGCAGTCGGCGGGACCTTGCACGGCATAGCCAATCATTGGACCGTCTATATGAAACCATGGCCACTTATCGGTTTTCGGATCAAATCCCTGCAACTCTGCCAGTCGCAGGTTGAGACATTCCACCTCAATTTCCATTTTACCCAAAGAAATTTCATTAATTATCTGTACCAGTCCTTTGAAATCATGGGCGGGGTCAGCGGTATCCCAGAGAAATTTGCCGGGGTACATGTTCTTCAAGCCGTTTGCACCGAAATATTTGTAGGCGGATGAACCTGCAAAGCCATTGGAACCGAAAAATGTACTTTCGTAAATGACCTGTGGGTCGGATAAATCGTAAACCGACCCTTGGTTGCGAAAAATATTTCGTTGCAGACCGTATGACACGCCCACTTCACCCTTCAAATCGGAAAAATCCACCGCTATCACATAGATTTTAGCTTTTCCAGTGGGTCTGTCTGTTGGGAAAAACTGTGTGCCTCCCTTAGCAAAAAATGGATCCACTACACCATTGGTTATGATGGAATTAGGCATAAACTCTCTTGTGGTTACGGCATTTTCCGAACAGAACTCGCCGGCGTGTATATCGTCAACTACAAATTGGCGAACGATGTCCGCATCCGAAACATGTACCGCCCATTGCGCATACAACGTGACCGTTTCTGTTACAACAAAGCTCCCGCCTGCCGGATAAGCCGTACCGGAACCGTCGGCTGCCGTGTTCCATCCGGTAAAGATATGGCCATCGCGGGTGAAAGTATTATCCTTTATTGTATATCTTGTGTTGTGTTCCACGTCATTATCAATGGCCATCCTGCCGGCGCCGCCATTAGAATTATAAGTGATGGAGTATCGGCTGACAACCCATTGCGCATACAGTGTGATGTCGCTGGTTACTTTGGGAATGGCCACGCCGGGCACATAGGCTGTGCCGTAACCATTGGCCGCCGTGTTCCATCTCGCAAAGGTGTAACCTTCGTGGATGAAGTTATTGCGCTTGATGACATAATTTTCGCCTTCATACACTTTTTCGGGAGACATGACGCCTTTCCCGCTATTGGGCAGGAAAGTAATGGTATGGGTTTTTATTGTTGCCTTTCCATAGCTGGTTTCGTTACCCCTGTTGGTTTCGGAAGAAGCTTTGACAAGTAATTCATTTATCGGAAACTTATCCAGTGTGCCGCCTGAGGCTTTGATATATACCGAAAAATTAATTTCCTCGCCCGGACTTATCGCAAATACATTGTTCAATACCGTTGCATCATCGGCTGAAGCGCCAAGTAAGCTGATTCTGACAATATCGGTGTTATCGGCATTCTTCGCTTGAGTAAGCGTGAAATGCTGCACAGCGAATCTTCCCCCGGAAGCCGGCTCAAATTTTCCTGCTTTTAAGGAAAGTTTGCCGCCTACTATTGCAGCGTCGGAGGCAGTACTTCTCACAGCGATGCGATACGAAAGATAATCGCCGTATTTGCCTTCATTGGTCATTTTTTCAAGCACATAGAAATGAAGTTCATTAAACGAGTCAATATATTCGTTTACCACATTGCCATGAAGCCCTGTTCGGGTGTCGTCGGGGCGGAATTTTTCCGGATATGATTCTTTGAAATAGGTGGGGTTATTGTGTACGCCGGCATGATACAGCGCGCTTGCCAACTGGAGTTGGTCGCCTTCCGAAATCATGGCGGTTTCGCCGTTGGGCGCCACAAAGTCAATCAAATCGAGCGGCGTAGGATGAGCGTCTTGCACGAAGATGGTCGTAGGGCCGCTATCTGCCGTTTTGGCTATCATTACTCCATGGTCGTTAATGAACGAGTCATAGCCTGTTCGCTCCAATACTTCGATGGTGTAGCCGGTATAGTTTACATTTCGTCCCCAGTTCCATTTTCCCGGATCTATTCTCAAACTGTCGGTTTGTGCAGTGTAAAGTCCAAACGTGTTGTTGTCTTTTGGAGTGGCGTCCACCATATCGGTAATTCTGATACCGCGATTTCCTGTAATAGGTATGCCGGCCTTGTCAAGTACGCCTTTGTCCGTAGGAATGTTACGCGCCGCAACGTTGGCGATGAGGGGAGCGTTTTTAATGCTTGCGTAGGTTACGTCCACTATTTCGTCAGATGTTGTATAGCCCTGTCCAATTTTTGACCTGAGCACCTGATTAGGCGGACAGGAGGAGCCCATTGTGGACGGAATCTGATACCTCAAATGGTTTCCGCCCGGGCCGCCGAAAGAGCCGCGGCTCATAAGTTCATAGGGGCCTGTATAAGCGCGCGTTCTCGGAATATCATACGGATTGTTGTAGTTATCCGGCAGGCTCATAAGGTGGCCAAATTCGTGCGCAAAGGTACCCATGCCGTCACTTTCGCCTTGTATGGATAGCGGAATGCGTTTAACGGGATAACCGGCCAAAGAGTCGGTAGCGGAGCCTGCGCCCGACCAAATACCCAACGCGCCGTACCATGTTGACCAGGGTATATAGCGCGTTTTTGCGCTTGCATAATGCGGATTTTCAGGGTGATTGCGCGCCTCCGTTTTTGCGGCGGCAAGTTTCGCAAGCAGTATATCCTGTACCATATCAGGGTACTTAGCGTCAAACGCTGTTCTGGTAAGCGCTGGATTTGCTTCTTTCATTTTTGCAAACTCAGCGTTTTGTGTAGTGGTGTCGCTAAACAGATAGAAATTCGGCCACGCCTTCTTTATATCAAAGCCCTGGGTGTTCACCATCGCCAAAATCCTGTCTATTCTGGCTTCTCCGCTAAAATCATAACCGGAAACACCCGGCAGTATCCGGCCTGTAACAGAATGTTTTACGTTGTCTGTGGGAACGGTATGAATACTTTTTTCATCCTGAAACATCATTTCGCCTAATTCCTGCCAGGATCCCGACTGGTCGTAGCCCGCATGAAGTACAAACACGAAGTCATATACAGGGTCTCTGTCTGTACCGTCAGCATTGGGTACAAAGAATTGTATGCTGTCCGCTTTGGCAAGATTATAGGCTTCTGCATTTGCGCTTCCTCTGGCAAACCAATCCGAAAAGCGTTGATAGCTGACTGTGTTACCGGAAGCATAGCCTAAACCATATTGAAATTCAAATCTGGAAAGCGTATAAGGGCCGCAGGCGTCAAGTTCGATTTCCCAGTCGCCGTATGAGTTTTCTAAAAAATATCCATTGAGTGTGACGAAATTGTTATCTTTTCCGGGTTTGTTCAGGAAATTCACCCAATATTGTCCGAGTTTGCTTTTGTCCGGCTCGCTGATTAAAGGGTTGCCCATCAATTCGGAGCCTGCCGGCTCCCCGCTAATCATCGGTTGATCGGGAAAATCTGCTAAAATCACCATACCTTTGATGGTTCTTTTTGATACGATTTTGTTATCTTTCGGATCTTCATAGTTAATGACCGGATTCGGCGTCCAGTCAGCCCAAGTCATATTTTCCTGCAAGTCCCAACTCTGCGGGTCAATAGCCAGTGCATCAAGCTCTTTCCGGGTTAATCCAATCTTCTGTATCCGGTCTGTTTTCCATACATTAGAAATGGTTTGACCGGTAGCTAATACGGTGATTTCGAGCGTATCATCTTCATTAAGCGGCCAGTTCAGGTAGAGCGTTACCGTCATGTTGTCATTCTCGAAATAACGAAATCCGAGTTTTTTGCCATTGACCTTTACGGAGAAGCTGGTTTGCGCGTTATCCACAGTAATATTTGCTGCTTTGCTAAATTCGAATACAGGCAGCGCTGGGGTCTTAAATGTCAAGTTATCAGCAATACCGCTCACCGGATTCAACAGGGCTTCATCTTCTGATGTTCTCACCGGTTTCTTCACGCCACCCTGTTGCAGGAAGGGGTTGAGAAAACTTTGAGGTTCTTTCGCTTCCGGATAGTAGAGAACGCCGCCAAGGAAACCATAATTATTGTTGGGAAATTCCGGGTTTGCCGATACTTTCCGTGTGATATCGTAGGTAGAAGGCGTTGACCATGACAGCCAGTTGACATCACGGTTGTGGTAGTTGTTATAAGGGTCGTCGCGCAGGGTTTCAAATACGGTACATCCCCATGCAATCAGAGCATTTTCGCTGTCGATCTTCACCGTTTCTCCCTTTCCATACAATCCAGATTTCAGTGTGAGATAGCGATTAAGTTCTTCATCGTTTTGCAGATACTTCCAGTCGCCCGGCAACACGCGGTAAGATGGGTCGCCTACCTTATTCTCATACCACAATCCAAGATCGCCGCTAAAGAACAGTCGTTTGAAAGCTTCAAACCCCCACGGGTCGTAGCGATATAATTCCCAGCGATTGCTCACCGGCGTCCAGGTGCCGTCATTGGCGCCATCTTTGGATTCGCGCATGGTACCATGCCAATAAGTGGAACCGGTTGAAACATACTCGCCTCTGCTGGCTAAATAAGCGCCCACGTTGTTTTCATCATAATACCTGCGTCCGTTTTCTTCGCTTCTTGCGGTGTTATGCGCTGAATTAATGTTCGTATATACCCAGGGAGCATAACTGTTTGTACCGGAATAACTGTCAATGCCGTGCCCGCCTTCATGGTAGAGCAGAAACTCGTTTTTATATCTGGTCATACTGTAGTCGCGTGTGATATTATTCGCTTGATCCTGAAATATATTTCCGCCCCATCCTTCCACGTACAGCCCGCTGTGGTAGTTTCCGGCTTGCTGACCTCTTCGTTCCGGCTGTTGATTGGGGTGTTGCCCTTCGGCTACAACCAGCATTCCGCCGCTTTGCTTAACGGCATAGTCGGCTATCCGTTGGCCGGGACGGTCAAATATCGAGGATGTTTTTAGTTCTTCCAAAGTATAAGGAATCCCGCTTGGCCACTCCGTATATTCTTTATACAGGTTGTTGGTGAATCCCAGATCGTAATACATTCCGGAGAGAATAAGTACGTCTTTGGGAACCCCGACATCGCCGTAGATGTAAACGCCGGTCAACGGACTGCGGTAAACGCTTCCGACCCATGGCATAAAATCCGCTACATATGTCTTTGTGACCGTAAGTTGATTTCCTGCCCAGTCGCGTACAGGACTATCGCCGAGGTATTGTATCCGGAACATGCCATTCATAGCGGCGCCGTATTCACTGATCGCTTCATCCATATCCACATATTGACCCATCTTCAATGCGGCGGGGTTGGGAAGTTGATCGTCGGCTATCCATCCCCCTGTGGATACTTTGCGCTCGTCAATATCTTCCTGCGTAAAACCGCGAAAACTCCTTCCAAAACTACCCAAAGTAAATGTTCCCACATTTGAAACGTTATCACCCGAAGTATCAATCTGTAAAGTGACGCTACGCCACAAATAGCCTCCGGCCATGGATACGCCCGATACATCACTCCATGTTTGTCCGCCGTTGGCGCTGTGCTGCACTTTCCAGTTATTAATGTTATACAGGGCGGACATGTCTTTCACTTCGCGGTTGAACTTGATTTCAATCTGGTTCTCTGCGATTACCCGTACATGTTCAATATCTAAGGCAGGATAGGGTTGAGCAGTAATGTCAAAATTATCCGTTTGTGTATGCCAAAACCATGGCATAGATGAACGCACGCCATCTCTGCCCCTGTCGAAACCATCGCTGTTTTCGCTGGAAAAGTATTCCCACTCTCCGTAGATGCCGCATAGCGGACGATAGAGCGCATTGTCGTAACGTTTCAGCTCTTCGCGGGTATTGACGGGGCCGCCTTCGTGCGTCCATCTTCCGTTGGCAGATTCAGGCAGCATCTCATAGAAAATCATCGTGCCGTAAACGAAGTAATTTTCGAGGTTTTCCATCATCCTTGAACCCGGATACCTGTTGTTTTTTTTGGCTTCTTCGTAGGCAGCCGCGATATGTTTGTCATAACGATAGTCATCCGGATCATTATAAACGCTGCGAGGTATCCGCCTGCATCCGGAAGTTGCGCCATTTGCAGAGCCATCAACTCCTACTCTCCAGAACATACGTGCAAACGCTTCACCCAGATAGAAAAAATCACTTTGAGGACGATCCATATTTCCGGCGCTTTGCTGACGCATCACATCGTCGGCAGTGACGACAATGATGGGTTTTTCCAATGTGCCTTCGATAATGCGACGGGTTTTGTAATCGGCAGGGTTATATAACTCGCGCCATTGCGGGGCTTCATAGACCGATTGGTCTGCTCCCACAATCATGATCGTTACGCCATAGTCCACAGCGTTCTGTGTGATCATCTCCGCACGGCCGGTCATCCTGTGTATGCCGCCTGCCGCGTAATCAATGACGTGTTCGTTGGTATAAGCAATACCCAAATGCACATCGTTTCCGGCCAGAGTGCCGCACGAAGCAGTTCCGGTAGCGGAAAGTTTGGATTTTGAACCGATATTCATATAATCATAGAAAGGCGCCCACCTGGCAGTCACTGTTTGATTACCTGTTCTCACTTGCAACGTAGAAGCGGCAAGGGGGCCATTGACGGCTTGTGTATTTTCTCCCGGCGTTCGGGCGTTTCCGGTTTTACCCCTCAAGGTACCCACGTCAAGCGGCTCTGCCAAACGGATGTTGATCACCGGCGCATCTCGATACGAGCCGAAATCAAAGTAAGACAGATAGGTATAATCAACCTTTTCCCCGCTAACCGTAACGACAAAATTGTCATATACCTCTTGCGCATTAGCGGGTTGAGCAGGGCAGACAATTTCAACTTCCCGCTCTGTAATGAGATGAACCGCAGTTACGGTAAAGCCTTTCGATTGGTTTTGGTATTGAATGTTTTCATGCCCTTGTAATTGCCATGAACCTGTAACAAATACCACGATCAGTAAAAATAAATTCTTCATAAATCAATTATTTAAAATCAGTTTCAAAAATGTTTGGACACAAAGATAATCAAAATTTTATCAAAAGCAGCCGGAACAAAAAAAAGAGGCGAAATTTTATTCCGAGACGACAGGGATTGAATGTAGAAGGAGCGAATCATTTGTAATGTAAAAAAGTTTAAACGTTATATTTATTGAAAAATGTGTTTGGTTTAATAATATCAAATCCCCATATTTGCAGCACATCAAAAAAAGAAATCCTATGTTCAAGTTGTATTTAGAGTTAGGAATTGAGCACATCGCCGATTTACAGGGTTACGACCACATTCTGTTTGTGGCAATGCTTTGTGCGGTATACACAATTAAAGAATGGAAACGGGTGTTAATTCTTATCACTGCCTTTACCATTGGGCATTCGCTAACTTTAGCGCTGGCTACTTTACATATCATTCGTGTACCTAATGCCTGGGTTGAATTTTTGATTCCCGTTACTATTTTCATTACCGCAACAGGTAATATGGTCGTCCGCAAGCCGGGTAATGCTTCGGCACGAATAAGATATTTGCTGGCTCTGTTTTTCGGATTGATTCACGGATTGGGTTTTTCAAACTATCTGCGCAGTCTTTTGGGGAATCATGATTCGATTGCAGTTCCCTTGTTGGCGTTTAATATCGGTGTGGAACTGGGGCAAATCATGATTGTTTTGTGTATACTGGTTCTGATGATTCTGATGCTTCAAGTATTCAGAGTAAAGCAACGCGATTGGATACTGACGCTTGCAGGAGCCGGCGCAGGAATAGCATTGACTCTGATGCTGGAACGATGGCCGGGATAAGTACAGTTTTCAATTTTGAGCCCCTTATTATTTCGCAGCTAATGGCGTTTCAAAACGACCTTGTGAAAAAAAATGTGGAACTGAATCCGTTAGTAGTAATAAAAGGATGTTTTTTTAAAGTAAATATGATGTTCAGGAAAATTTTTTCTTCAATTCTATTACTTGCCATTGCAGGAGCGGGTGCCATTGTTGCACAATCGCGTGTTGCCTTTCATAGCGAAGGACAGGTAACTATCTTCGGCGGGGCATCGCCCTTTGTCGCCGCCTACAATGCTGCGGCAGACGGCGAAGGGAAATTGAATATGAATATTAAGGTAATTGCGCAGTGAACAAGATTTTCAGATATTCAGACCGCTATATCTGAAAATCTGATTTCTGAATATTCAATTTTAAATATTGGCGTAATATTTAAAATAAAGTATTAAATTTGCAGCGTATATTTTTAATGATGCTACAATGAAAAATCGTCAGGAAATAGAAAATATCAGGGACAAAGCCGCAAGCGCGCTCGGAAGAATAATCGTGCTGACAGGCGCACGGCAAACAGGTAAAACCACTGTGGCGAAACACTGCTTTCCTGCATATACCTACATTTCGCTCGAAGACCCTATGCAGCGAGGCGACTATTTGTCGCTCAACGCACGGCAGTGGCGCGAACTGTTTCCCAACGCCATACTCGACGAGGTGCAGAAAACGCCCGCGTTGATTGAAAGCGTAAAATCGGTATATGACCAGTTTGCCGAACCGCGGTATTTGTTGCTTGGCTCAAGTCAGTTTCTGCTGCTCGAAAAAGTGCGCGAAAGTTTGGCAGGCAGGTGCGTAATACTCGAAATGTTTCCGTTCACTTTGCCCGAAATGCTTACTTCAAGTTTTGAAGATGCTATCCATCCATCGTTTTTTGTAAAATATATGCAGAACGAAACGGAGCGAAAAAACCTTTTGCCAACTTTCAGTTTCGACAGCCGGTTTGCCGAAAAACGCCGCGTTTTCGATTTTGCTGTGCAATTCGGCGGTTATCCGGCGCTTACCAACGAAACGTTGAGCGACGGGGAACGCCGCGAATGGCTGCGCAATTATGTCAGCACCTTTTTGGAACGCGACATACGCGACCTGGCTGCTTTCCGCGACCTTGAACCCTTTATAAAACTGCAACGCTATTTGGCAAACATAACCGGCGGCGTGGTCAATTTCTCGTCAATCGCCAAAGAAACAGGCGTGAGTGTGCCTACCGTACAGCGCTACGTGCGCTATATGGAGTTGAGTTATCAGGTGTTTCTGTTGCCTGCGTGGTTTGCCAATCCGATGAAAAGGCTGGTAAAAGCGCCCAAAGTGCATTTTATGGACACAGGCATTTTGCGGAGCGTTTTGCAGAAACAGGGTAAACTTTCTGGCAGCGAATTTGAGAGTTTTGTTGTGGCTGAAATTTATAAACAGATAAAAAACAGTCATTTACCGATAAAATGTTATTACCTGCGCACACTCGACGGCAGAGAAGTTGATTTGCTTCTGGAAGCCGAAGACGGTTTTACGGCAATAGAAGTGAAAGCAACCGAAAATGCCGACAAAAGCGATGCGAAAAATCTGTTCGATTTGCAGGAAATACTTAACAAACCGCTGAAACACAGTTTTATTTTGTCCAACGACAATAAAACAAAAACTTTCGACGAAAATATTACGGCAATGCACGCAGCAGCGTTTTTGGGTTAACTTCCGTGATAAACTTTCATCAGAACGTTCCTCCGTGATTACGACAAACATTCAACAACGTTCGCACGGTGTAATAAGGATTTTCCGTATGTTCCACATCGTAAAATTCATTCAGAAAATCAATACCGCCGTATTGTTTCAAATAGGTATAGGCTTTTTTAACAGGTAATTTGTAACTTCCTGCAAATTCGAATATGATCATATTCATATACTCAATCCAATAGCGATTTTCTTTATTTAATGTTTGTGTTTCCATCATCTGTTTATTTCAATTTTAAGATTTGCAAAGGTAGCATTTTTTTGTAACAATTCAACTATCTATTTTTCCGGTTACATACGCACTGTCCCGCTTGCACCTGACGTGTGAAACATGCCCGCGTATATATGCAAAAAAGTTGCGGACGGCTGCGCCGTTCAAATTGTCGCTTTAAGATTTCTCACTGCATTACCAATGACAAAATGTGTAGATGTCTCACTGCGTTCGACATGACAGGCGCCTGTTGTATTGAGGGATTGGCCGGCGGGGCGGCGCAGCCGCCCCGCCGACCAATCCTTTTTTCTCAAACGGCGTCGCGTCATGTCGAACGCAGTGAGACATCTCTTATTTGATACGCTTTTACCTGTCATTTGCTATTGTCCAATTATTTAGCATCAAACAGACCAAAATGACATGCAAAACGCTACCTTAATCTCTGATAAACCCATCTTCGCTGACCAATTCTTTCCATTCAGGATTTTTTTGGTTGATTAACGCTTCTTTTTTCTGTCTGTTCCACTTTTTTAACTCTTTTTCTCTGTGGATTGCCATTTCAAAATAAGGAAATTCTTCGTAGTAAATACAATATTCAAGATTATATTTATCACTGAAAGAGTTCTTTATCAAATGATTTTTGTGCTCATAAACTCTTCTGACCAAATTATTGGTTACTCCAATATACAAGACTGTTTTATTCCTGTTGGTCATGATGTAGATATATCCAAACTTTTCCATGCCTCTATGATGTTTTACGGCAAAGTAAACCATTTTTTCGGAAAAGGAAAAATAAAATGAAAGATGCCTCACTGCGCTGCACTGCGTTACTAACGACAAGTTTGGAAAAGAGATTCCTCACTCCGCTGCGCTACGTTCGGAATGACAGGCGTGCGTTAGGCTTGGGAGGGAGTGGTCGTCGGGGCGGCGCAGCCGCCCCGCAGACCACTCCCTTTTTTCTTAAACAGCGTCGGGTCATTCCGAACGCAGTGAGGAATCTCTTATTTGGTACGCTTCTACCTGTCATTTTCTACTGTTTGATTGGGCACAATTCAAATGATCGTTTGCCTGATTTTGAGAACATTCCGTTAGGAATGGCAGTTCGGTAGAAGAGGTCATCCTCACCAGCACCGGCATTCCGTCAGGAATGCAACCACATTGTACGACGACATACGTTGCATTCCTGACGGAATGCGGGAATACACCGGATTGTCGCATTTCTACCGAACTTTTATCCCTATCGGGATATTCTTTTGCGGACATTTAACATGCACCCGTTTGATTTGATTAATCGGATACTCGGAATGACAGGCATCGTGAGGTGTTGGGAAAGGAGTTTGGCATTGCCTTCACCGTCTCCACTTTCCCCGCTTTTTCTAAACAGAAAAGATACATGCCTGCGGGCAGATGCTCTAAATCCTGAAAATCTGCGTCATCTGCGTGCTTTTCATTTATTCATTTTTTCTGTTTTTAGATTAAAAATTCGAGGCAAAATTACAGTCCGGCGTCTTCCGAAAATTGTATAAATGCGACATTATTCATTTTTCGCCAACCGTGATGACTTCAATTTGTTGAAGAACAATACCTTTACAGTGGCTTTACAGGGATGCAAATTTCAAGGTCGAATTTTCCCTGTGCGTCGTTTTCCGGTGAACTGTAATACAGTTCATACGGATTTCCATACGGTTGATAACCGCTTTCGGTAATCCACAAACAGACGGCGCTCCATGCCTTTTCAAACCCATGTGCATCAATCTGAAAACGTCCGACGGCGTGTTTTCCTGCGGGAATAACTGATTTACCGATTTCGCCTTCAACTTTTACATCGTCGGTTACGGTGATGCAGGCATCCTGACGCAATTTTTCAATTACCGTTACCGACGGATCATCAAGGTAAAGCGTTACTGTTTTTGTTTCGGGAAAATTCAGCAGTCCTCTTGCGCCTGCCCATTTCATTACCTTTTCAAAGGCTTTGCCGATTTGGTTGAACTGTCCTGTGTGGCGAACATAAATCACCTTCATTTCAGGCATTTCTCTGATTTCAATTTTAGTGTCCATATCCATTAATTTTTTAAGTTTGACACTGCAAAGATGCGCCTCAAAATCGAAACCCTGTTTCATATTCTTGCTTATCAGTTGTCCATTCTTGCTATATTGCAGTCCGTCTATCGAAAAAACCGGTTTTTTCTTTTGTCTGTACTCTTTTGCCGTAGTACCCCAAAAAGCGCGAAAAGTACGACTGAACAGCGATACGCTGCCGAAACCGCAGGTATAAGCAATTTCGCTGATAGACATCCGTTTATCGTTCTGCAGAAGCCTTGCTGCTTTTTCAACACGCATCCGCTGTACAAAGTTTCCGGGTGTTTCGCCCGTCAATACGGTAAAAATGCGATGAAAATGAAAGGGCGAAAAGTTAGCAATCCCTGACAGGGTGTCAAGGCTCAATGTCCGGTCTATGTGCCTGTCCACATAGTCCATCACTTTGTTAATCCGCGATATGTATTCCTGACGGCTTGTTTCGGTGGTGTTCATTTGTCTCAACAGCAAAAAATAAAACGCCAAAGGTAGGGACAATTTCCATGAAACAGTTTACAAATCTTGCTATTTTCATTTCAATAACAGGTTACTGCTGTTTGATAATCGTCAGTATATCCCCAATGAGACGTAAATATGTATTTTACAGCAGGTATATGGCGTATGATCTCCATTGATTTTAGCGCCTGTTTTGAATCCATGTTAAACATTGAAGGAATTGGCGCTATCTTTCCGTCTTTCAAACTTAATATGTCGCCGGAAAACAAATATTGATCATTGACCAAATAAGCCATCATTCCGCTGGTATGTCCGGGAGCGAGAATACCTTCAATTTTTATATTTCCTGTTTGGATTATCTCACGGTCTTCCAAAAGAGTGTAATCGGTACGGGAAATTGTATTGCTTGGAATCCATACAGATTTTGATTTTTTGCCATTGATCATCTGTTCCTCTTCCTTCGACATATACAGTTTGGCTTTGCCGAACCAGTCTAATGAGCCTGTATGGTCGGCGTCCGTATGTGTCAGAAATACTGCGGCGACTTCATTTGGATTAATTCCCAATTTTTTCATCTCTTCCGCCACAATCTCCGGAAATGCTCCGCAGTCAATAACAATGTATTGTGCACTGTCCTTTATGATGAACATGTTAGCGTAATCATCTCCTATAACGAAAATATCGTCTATGATTTTTCCTGTTTCCAAAGGATTGAGCGTGGACTGTGCTGATTTCAGTTTCAGAAACACTCCACCAGCAATCAATACCAATACGCCAATGATAATGCCTGTGATTATCAAAATTCTTTTAACAATTTTATTCATTTCTTTTTACTTTTTATGTCCTTGCCGGACGGTTTCTATTTTATTTAACTTCAGTTTTCTTTAATAGTTTTTCTGACAACCAGACAAATATCTATACTTTTGTGATCAATAGAGTTATTTGAACAGACAAATCAATGCATTTTAAAGCAATCAGCTCGTTATTTATTCGTTACCCATTGGGGGCGTGCGCGGCTTTATTAAACTAATACTCAAAGCGTTGCGAGCAAAAGTGACAATCTCGCCGAAGGTAAACTGCTTGTTGCAGGCAGTGATTCTTTCTTTGTAGAATTGTTTTGTTCTCTTTACTGATCGCAGGGAATAAAAAATTCTACTTTTCCACACTTAGGACAGACATAGATTTCAAAACTTTCCTTATTGACGAATAATTCAAACAAATTTCCCAAAACGCCATAACGTTTCCCTTCATGAAAACGATGAATACCGGAATATATAAGTTTAGTCTTACATCGCAGACAATCAATCTTTCTTTTATTGGTATCCGATTCTTTGTCAAAGTCTATCACTCTGTTTTCTGTCAGGCTGTAACAGCAATTCCAACAAATTTCAAAATTATTTTCTATTTCTGTATTACAATTAGGACATGATTTCATCTATATCAACAATTTACGCCATTCTTACCTTATCGCCTACGTATTTGCCCGCTTCTAATTTTTCTTTCACTTCCGAGAAGGCTTTGAGCGTGTATTCCACGTCTTCCAACGTATGAACTGCTGTGGGAATGAGGCGGAACATAATCACATCCTTCGGAACAACAGGATAAACCACTATCGAACAGAAAACATTGTAGTTTTCGCGCAGATCGAGAATGACGTTGGTGGCTTCGGGAACTGTTCCTTTCATGAATACGGGCGTTACCGGCGAGTTGGTTTTTCCGGTGTCGAAACCTCTTTCGCGCAAGCCGCTTTGCAATGCCTTAACAATCGTCCACAACTTTTCGCGCAGTTCGGGGCAGTTGCGGAGCAGTTCAAGACGTTTGAGCGCGCCTTCCACCATCGGCATGGGCAACGATTTGGCGAAGATTTGCGAACGCATGTTGTAACGCAGGTAGTTGACGACCACTTCGGGGCCTGCCACAAAACCGCCGATTCCGGCCATCGCTTTGGCAAAAGTTCCGAAATAAAGGTCAACGCCGTCCATCACGCCAAAATGTTCGGAAACGCCTGCGCCCGTTTGTCCCATCGTGCCGAAGCCGTGAGCGTCGTCGCACAGGATGCGGAATTGGTATTTCTGCTTCAAAGCGACAATTTCATCCAATTTGCCCAGGTCGCCCGACATTCCGAACACGCCTTCGGTAATTACGAGAATACCGCCGCCGGTTTCTTCGGTGAGTTTGGTAGCGCGTTGCAACTGTTTTTCGAGACTTTCCATGTCGTTGTGAGCATACACGAAACGCTTGCCGAAATGCAGGCGCAGCCCGTCCATGATGCAGGCGTGGCACTCGGCGTCGTACACAATCACGTCGTGACGGTTCACCAGCGTATCGATAATCGAAACCATGCCCTGATAGCCGAAGTTCAACAAATAGGCGTCCTCTTTCTTCTCAAATTCAGCCAGTTGCTGTTCCAACTTTTCGTGCAGAACGCTTTGCCCCGACATCATGCGGGCGCCCATCGGAGCGCCCAGCCCCCAGCGTACAGCCGCTTCGCCGTCTATTTTTCGTACTTCGGGATGATTGGCCAGACCGATATAGTTATTCAAACTCCACACCAACATTTCTTTGCCGCGAAATTTCATGTGTGCGCCTATCTCGCCTTCAAGTTTCGGGAACATAAAGTACCCGTGAGCATCTTTGCGGTATTGCCCTAACGGGCCTTCGCTTTCCTGTATTTTGTCGAATATATCCACGATGATAATGATTTTATAAATAATGAAAGGACAAAAGTAGTGATTTTTTGTAATGTTGCCAAATGAGATGGGTTCAAAAAATAATGGTTATCCCAAAATCACGGTCGTCATTTTTGTTGTCTGTACAAATCTACCGACTTATATCCTTGTTTTAAAATATTTTCCATTTCGGTAAATCGTTTTTCGGTAGTGGTCTGATTTTTCACTCCGAATACGTAACGCGCCCAGTCGCGCTGATAGCCGGGTGTGAGTCTGTCGAAGAAAGCCAGCGTATCTTTATCTTTTTCAAAATGTTTTCTCAGATCGGGAATACATCCCACATAATCGCCTACGCACTGGCTGGGTTGAGTCGATTTCTTTCTTTTTTCTTCATGTTTCAGCCCGACAACGGTAAACACCTCGCTGAAAGCCGCCATTTTGTTGAATTTGACGGGACTGTCGAATAAATAACCGTCATTGTCCATATCAACGACGCCGAAAAAATCATCTCTGCCAATATATTCCCTGTATTGTCTGTTTCCCTTTTTCGGATAGGCAACATACAACACTCCGCCTGCGTTCAACCTGTCTTTCTCAATGACTGTTGTTATCAGATTTAAAAATTCATTCAATGAAAAAATAAAGGCAAAAATCAAATCGTACTTTTCTTTGCCGATGACCGTATCGAAAGTTATTCCGTCGAAATCCGCAATATCCTCAGGTTTATGGAGTATGACCTTTTTGTCGAATTTCTCAATGGCAAATTTTTGAATGGTTTCGTTGTTCATCTTTACTTTTTATTTTTATTCAGCAAAAATAATGAATTTTGAAAACAAAATATTTTTTATTTTTGTGCTTTTTTTCAAACAACTGAATAAGTTGCTTGTTATGTTATGAAGAGTATTATCGTAATTCCCACTTATAATGAGTCAGAGAACATTGAACGGATGATCCGCAGGGTGTTTTCGTTGCCGCGTGATTTTCACATACTGACAGTCGATGATCATTCGCCCGACGGGACGGCCGATATTGTGAAGCGGTTGCAGACGGAATTTTCCGGGCGGCTGTTTATACTCGAGCGCGCAGGAAAACAAGGACTTGGAACTGCATATATTGCCGGATTCGATTGGGCGCTGGAACATGTCTACGATTACATTTTCGAGATGGACGCCGATTTCTCACACGATCCCAATGATCTGATCCGTCTGCATGACGCATGTGTGGATGGCGGCGCCGATCTGGCCATTGGCTCGCGTTACATCACCGGCGTAAATGTAGTCAATTGGCCTATGTCGAGGGTGTTGATGTCGTATTGCGCTTCCAAATATGTGCGATGGATTACCCGCATGAAGATTCACGACGCTACGGCCGGATTCAAATGTTACAGCCGCAAAGTACTTGAAACCATACCGTTCGGAAAGATTCGTTTCAAAGGTTATGCTTTCCAGATCGAAATGAAATTCACCGCATGGAAATACGGATTTCAACTCGTAGAAGTGCCCATTATCTTCTACGACCGGTGCGCCGGATCATCCAAGATGAGCGGCGGCATTTTCAACGAGGCCTTTTGGGGCGTGGTGGTGATGAAATGGAAAAGTTTTTTCAGAAAATACTAAATGCAAATATTTGCTCAAAAAATATGCAAATATCCATCAATCAAACTGAAGTAGAAGTCCTCGCCGGTGAAACTCTTCTGGAAACGGCCTGCCGGATTGGATATGACGTCCCATCGTTGTGTTATGCCAAAGGGGTGCAGCACAAAGCCTCCTGTATGGTCTGTGCTGTGAAGGATTGCGATACCGGACAAATCATCCCTTCCTGTACAGCCTTTCCCACAGAAGGGATGCATATTGATACTGAAAGCGATGAAGTACAGATGATTCGCACCTTGTCGCTTGAATTGCTGTTAAGCGATCACCGCGCCGACTGCGAAGCGCCATGTTCGATGGTTTGTCCGCATGGATTGGATATTGAGCGGATGTTGAATCTGTACGATATGGGCAGTCATATAGAGGCGATCTCATTGATCTCCTGTGTTTTCGATCTTCCGGCATTGGGGTGCGACAATTGCAAAGCGCCCTGCGAAAAGATCTGCCGTCGCGGAAGCGTGGATAAAGCCGTACCCATCCGCGCCGTCATCAGGGAATTGGCTGAAAAGTACGAGCCAACATCCATGAGTACTAAAAAGAATATCTATAAAACGGAGCAAACGTTATTTCAGTCCCGTTTGGGAAGATTTACCGAAAGTGAAAAGAAATGGCTAAAAGAACCTTCAACACCAAACTCCAAACCCGAAACTCTCAACCCAAAGCCCTCTAATTGTTTACATTGCGCCTGTGCCGGAAGCGAGGGTTGCAAACTGCGGCTTTATGCAACTGCGGCAGGTATCAAACGAACGCGATACGGGTTGTCGTCAACTTTACCGGTCATGAAGAAACAGCATGTAACCGGCAATATGCGGTTTGAACCGGCGAAATGTATCCGTTGCGGGCTGTGCGTCTATAACAGTAAAAACGGGTTTACTTTCAGAGATCGGGGTTTTGGTATGCAGGTGGTCATTCCGGACGAGAACAGGGAAAATGTCGGGGAGGAACTGGCGGCATTGTGTCCGACTGGGGCGTTGTCGCTTGTATATCAGATACCGAAACTTTATACCATAAAGCAACCATGAAACCTGAAATTCGCATTTTCGCCATAGGAGAAACGGTTTTTGATATTATTTTCAAAGATGGTAAACCGATAGCCTCCACTCCGGGCGGTTCTATGCTGAACACTGCCGTATCGTTGGGCAGGTTGGGGTTGGATGTTTATTTTATCAGCGAGTACGGTAAGGATATGGTTGGCGCCTTAGTGGATGATTTTCTTTGCAGCAATGGCGTCAATACCAGCTATACCTTCCGTTACGACGAGTTTCCAACGTCGTTGGCGCTGGCTTTTCTCGATAAAAACAACAATGCCGAATACAGTTTTTACAAACGTTATCCTGCAAACAGATTAGATGTGTCGTTTCCCGAACTGACCGGTAACGATATCATTATTTACGGTTCCTTTTACGGTATCGAACCGGATATATTTGCCCGTCTGAAACCGTTTTTGGAAGAAGCGCATGACAAAAATACGCTGGTGATTTACGATCCGAATTTCCGTAAAGCACATCTGTCGGAGATGGACGTCTACCGACCCGTCATCATGGAAAATTTCGCACACGCTGATATTATCAAAGGTTCGGACGAAGATTTTGCATATATTTTAAGCGCCAGCTCGGCTGACGAAACGTGGCAGAACGTCAGGGACAAATGCGACATGCTGGTATACACGGCCAACAAAGACGATGTAAAGTTATATACACCCGATGCGATTGATTCGTATCCCGTGCCACCCATCACGCCTGTCAGTACCATTGGCGCTGGCGATACGTTCAATGCCGGTCTGATATACGGCTTGGCGGCTCATCACATCGACAGGGACGGGTTGAAGCATTTGACCCGCAAACAGCGGGCTGCCATCATTGGTTATGCCATCCGGTTTGCCGGACATGTATGTATGAGTTATGACAACTGCATATCGAGGCAGCGGCTTGGCGAAGGCGGGGGGGACACTACCGGTTATGCGGGTGACTAACGTTCAAATCCCCACGAAACGTTCTGCGGAATTATACCCCCGCTTGCGCCAA
>Ga0082212_10002286_pt1 | contig 28096 bp, 26 predicted proteins | sample TergutNt197P3_FD_71548 | JGI IMG/M metagenome (GOLD analysis project Ga0082212, IMG submission 71548) | Neocapritermes taracua P3 segment gut microbial communities from Petit-Saut dam, French Guiana - Nt197 P3 | ecosystem: Host-associated > Arthropoda: Insects > Digestive system > Gut ...
GAGCTCGACGTCGTCAGGGATCAGTTCGGCGGGGGAAGCCGGGGGTTCGACTTCGCGTACTGCTATCCGGGCATGAACAAAGTCCTGCAGGCAGCGGGCAGGGTCATCCGCAGCGGGCAGGACAGGGGGGTGGTTCTGCTGGTCGACGAGCGTTTCGCGACGCGGCGGTACACAGGACTTTTCCCGGAGCACTGGAAGCACTGGCGCGCTGTACGCAGCGCCGACGAGCTTTCAAAAACGCTGGCCGCATTCTGGGGATAGTTATCGATTGGAAAACGCCACATATACCGTCGCCGGTTTATGTTGGCGTTGCCGTGCCCTACGGCTCATATCCATTGCTTGTGTCTAGCGTGATGGCTTTCGTCGCGTTGTCATATCCGACGAAGACGTTGATCGCTTCCATCAGGTCGCGCAGCTTGAAGAAGTTGTTCCCGCCTATAAGATAAACCGTCAGGGTCATAAAATGAAAAACGGTGGTGATACTTCTCGCTGTCCTTAATTAGTTTTTCGTCAGTTATGATAATGCTGATAACCTTAAAGCAGCGGATTATTATTTCCCATATATCATCAGTCTCCGTTGATTATACTATCCATCGTTTCGTGCTACCCGAACCGGAACCAAACTCCTACTAACACAATAGCACAAAAGCATTGCCAGTACAAGAAAAACATTCAAATCCGAGTTTTATCTCTACCTCTGAATTTTCTCATAAAGTGTGTAATCGCGCATGGAAATATGAAAAATCGTTGATAACCGCACTTTGGTATGTTAGTATTTCATAGTGTGAAGTGCTAAGCAGCAAGAATAGTGGAAGCGTCAAGGTCAAGTTTGAGGAGAGCCATGCGCGAAATGCTCGCTACTGGCAGTGGTGTTCTTATTGAAAAGGTGGATAAATGATTCGACTAAGAATTCTCAGTGTCTTTCTCGGAATTCTGTTTATTCTTGTGACAGCATGTGACGCGCTTTTTGATAATCCTCATTCAGATAGTACTGAATCAACAATACCTAATGGTGTGAGGTCCGGTAATAATGGATCGGTTAGCCCGGACAGTGAACCATCTATATCTGAATTTACTGTTTACTTTATTGACGTAGGGCAGGGAGACAGCGCGCTTATCGTCTGCGATGGAAAGACAATGCTGATCGACGGCGGTGAATCATCCGCGTCACGTCTGATTTACTCATTCCTTGAAAACCACGGGATAACACATCTTGACTACATAGTAGCAACACACGCCCACAGCGATCACGTCGGTGGGCTTGCCGGCGCTTTGAATTATGCTACTGCCGGGATTGCCTTGAGTCCAGTCGCCGAGTATGACAGCAGGCCATTCAATAGCTTTGTTAAGTATCTGGATGAGCAGGGCGTTTCGATAACCGTTCCTTATCCGGGTGATACTTTTATGCTTGGTAGCGCAGAAGTCTTTATTGCTGGACCGATTAGCCCGTCAACCAACCCGAATAATACTTCCATCGTTATTAAGATTACGTATGGAGAGACGAGTTTTCTGTTCACCGGCGACGCAGAGCGTCCGGAGGAACAAGATATCCTCGAAGATGGTTATGATATATCATCAACCGTCCTGAAGGTCGGACATCACGGAAGCGATACATCGACAACCTATCCGTTCTTGCGTGAGATCATGCCACAATTTGCCGTAATATCCTGCGGAGAAGGCAACAGCTACGGGCATCCGGATGAAAACACGCTGTCGCGCTTACGCGACGCTGATGTAACTGTCTTTCGGACTGATATGCAAGGCACAATCACTTGTACGAGCGACGGAGTTGCTGTCAGTTTTACAACGGAGCGAAACCGGAATGCCATAACGAACCCAACGGTACCGACGCCGGAATCTACTCTACCGGAGTATTATATTGGCAACAAGAATACCAAAAGGTTTCATCTGCCAACTTGCTCAGGATTGCCGCAGGAGCAGAACAGAGTGCAGTTCGATACTCGAGATGACGCCATCGCCGCAGGGTATTCCCCTTGCGGGACGTGTAATCCATAGAGATAGAAGATCCCAACGCCGCCTGGTCTGGTGTCCAAGCGGCATTCTTGTTCCGTTGCGCGAGATCATACTCCAAACGGATACTAAGACAGCGAGACAGAGAACATCCCATGTCTCTGTCTCACTTGGTGCCGGTGGTCGGACTCGAACCGACACGGTGTCGCCACCACAGGATTTTGAGTCCACAAACCGACGCCGAGCTTAGAAGGAAATAGAAGAATATAGTGGTTGATAATGGAAGCTAGAACCCTTGAAAAATCAAGGTTTTCGGCTTCTTATTCTATTATCCTCTTGCACCGTAGCGCTTTTGTCAAATTTTCAATTTTCGAGATTTTCAGCACGTTTTAGAGAATTGCTAGAGAACTCGATGAAATCATCAAAAATCGAGTTGAAAACCGTTTTAGAGAACTGAACGAGAGAACATTACGCAAAATCACTTCTGAAAAACTTATAAACTCTAGTAATTCCAATGGGCTTCCGAACTAGTGCTTCTGGACGCCGCACCGGATTTTGAATCCGGTACCCTAAACACCCGATAGCGTAAAATATCAGAGTTTGATAGTAGTTGAAGGAATCAAAAACCCATGCAATATTTAGAATGTTGGCATCATCCCCCCCTTATCCCACTATGGCACAGCACTTACGCACATTAATACTATTCTGCGAAAAATCCAGCACTTTTTAGTGAACTCAAGGAGAACAAACTCAATTATAGCAGCTTCACCTACCATTGACAACAGAAAAATCATTCTGAAAGTGAGTGAAGCAAATTATGGAAAACACAGATTTACGGACATACTACGAGGCCCTTTTTACGCCATATCCCGATGTAGTGGACCTGCCTACATTCCGAAAAATGATGGGTGGTATAGGTGAATCTTTCGCCAGAAGGCTGCTTATCTCAGGAAAGGTAAAGAGTTTCAAGTCATATGCAAAAAAGCATGATGCGTACTACATACCTAAAGACTGTGTGTTGGATTATGCCGTGAGCGACGCTTTCCAAAACCACATACACAGAAAACCAAACTGGATATAAGGGGGATGTGCAAAATGGGCAAAACAATTACAGTGTCGAATTTGAAGGGCGGCGTCGGTAAAACGATGACCGCAGCAAGCCTCAGCGCTGGGCTTGTCAGACAAGGCAAGAGTGTCCTCTGCATTGATGCTGACGCTCAACATTCGCTGACTGTCAGCTTTGGAGTATCGGAGCCTGAAAAGCTCCCGGTCACACTGACAACTATAATGTCGCACATAATCAATGAAACGGACTATGACGAAGAAAACGGGATCATCCATCACTCTGAGGGCGTAGACCTGCTGCCATCGAACAGTACCCTCGCCGGTTTGGAGATTTCACTCGCAGGCTTGATTGGACGGGAAACGGTACTCAAACAGTACATCGACAGGATAAAGGTTCGATTTGACTACACCATCATTGACTGCGCGCCTTCACTCGATTTACTAACAGTGAACGCTCTCGCAGCAGCGGACAGCGTAATAATACCAGTTGTGCCGAAGTATCTTGACGCGAAAGGTTTGGAACTGCTTCTGAAAAGAATCGCTCAGGTCAAGCGCCAAATCAATCCCTCGCTGTCTATCAGCGGTATACTACTAACTATGGTTGACCGCAGGGCGACCTTCACCCGTGATATTATCTCGCTTATCGAGGACGCATATGGCGACAGAATCCGAATCTTCGGCGAACACATACCACGCTCCGTCCGCGCTGCTGAGTCGACCGCGCAGGGAGTGAGCATATATACTCATGATCCGACCGGAAAAGTCGCGGCAGCCTACACCGCGCTTACAAAGGAGGTGCTGTCTGATGTCGCGTAACAGGACGGTCGGCAACCTCGCGCTTACGGGGTACGACGACATCTTTAGCGCAGGAAAAATCAGCGGCGGCGAGTGTGTCGTTGAGAAGCAGCTCACAGAACTGTTCCCTCCGGAATTTCATCCTTTTCAGGTAAACGACGACTTGGCTATGTTCCGCTTGTCAGCGAACATTAAACAGTTCGGAGTACGCATACCGGGTCTGGTGCGCCCGCGCTACGATGGCGGGTACGAGCTTCTTTCCGGTAACCGCCGGAAACGCGGCTGTGAACTTGCCGGTATACTCTCCATGCCGGTGATTATCCGCGAGATGGACGACGATACTGCGGCACTTGCTATGGTCGACTCCAATCTTGAACAGCGAGAAAGAATACTGCCAAGCGAGAAAGCGTGGGCGTATCGTGTTATGATGGAAGCGCTTAACCATAACGGCATAAAAGGCGAAAGCCATTCATACGAGATCATGGTCGAGCGAACTGGTGAGAGCAAGAATCAGATATTCAGGGTCATCAGGCTGACCGAGTTAGTGATCGCGCTTCTTGATAAAGTGGACGCAAAGCAACTTGCCTTCAATCCTGCCGTTGAATTATCCTACCTCTCACAGATCGAACAGACTGCCGTCGCGGAAGCGATGGAAAGATACGAGGTTAAGCCGTCTTTGTCGCAAGCGGTACGATTAAAAAAGAAGAAACAGGATGGATTACTGACAATCCCGGTGATTGATAGGATTCTCGCTGAGGTCAAGAAACCTCAAAGAAACGATCCGACCGATTCTATTCGTTTTCGCAAATACTTCCCGCCTGAATACTCGCAGAAACAGATGGATACAGTTATCGTGAAGCTGCTGAAAGACTGGAAAGAAAGCACAACACAGTAATCATTCACGACTATATGAGATAATCATCACCCGCAAAAGAGACGCTTGCTAAGAAAAAGCAGGCGTTCTTTTTCGCTGACTTAACAGGCAATCCCATGTTATAATAGGCACGGAGGACGCAATCATGAACAAGAATGACCACGATCTTCAAGTCCGGGTCCACTCGGCGGTGTATATACTTATTAAGGAAAAAGGCTTTGCATCTCCAGTCGACGTCCTGATTTTTATCGGCGTTTTGTCTAAGGAGGATTTCGAGAGATGGCGATTCGGTAAGGTTGATTACTTGGAGTGCATCTGCAAGGTCAATCTTCGAAAGTTGTCATTCATCAACCATGAAATCCGCTCCTATGCTCAAAAGCACGACCTCAAGCCGTCTTGGGACGGACTACCGGCAATGGGGCAAGGGCAAAAACGCCCGGCTCCGGTTTTCAAAAAGCGGCGATGCAACTATCGAAAAGCTGTACGCCACGCATTATGTCAGCCAGCAGAAAATTGATGAAGCCATAGAGAGACGCTCAGCGTCCAAAAAAGATTCTTGAGTCCCTGTCGTTACCCGCATGGTCGCCACCAGTTATATTCTCATCTCCCACAATCCGTGTTTATTACAGTACGCAAACAGTCTGTTTCCGGGCATCATAGGTACTCGTAGCTCTGCATTTTGCTCAGGAAATAGTTTTACGAGCAGTATGCGGTCAAAGCCGATAAACGCGACAAACGAGATATAGTGGGCCTTCGTCATTTCATGGTCAATTGTTATAAAGTAGTCAGTCTCTACTTCTTCGACGGTCATTGAATGGTCTGAGATGTCCTCATTTATAGCTTCCAGCATATCCAGTTTTCTTCCGCAGCAGGAAACATCCGCTTCGCTTGTGCTAAACAAAACATTGCCGCAAGTGGGGCATAAGCAAAACTTGACCTTATTCATGTTTCCTCCATCTTTATCATTGGTATTCAAATCTCCATCGAGGATATTTTCAATGTTAACACCGAGTATTTCGGATAGCTCGCCTAGCAGGGAGACATCCGGACAGCCTAAGCCGCGCTCCCATTTTGATACAGTGCGATCACTTAAATTCAAAATATCTGCGAGGTCTTTTTGTGTCATGCTCTTCTCTTTGCGCAGACGGAAAATGAGACTCCCTACTTTACTACAATCCATCTTTCTCACCTTCTCTCTGACAACAAGCATAAACAAGGTAATGCTCTTTTGCAACAAACTCTCCGTAGAGTTTTCTGCTAATCTCGGTATCGCACCATTGAGCAAAGTGCTGCCTATCTCCGGCGCTTATAATCCTCGATAATATCTATGGCCCGCTGGAGGAAGCTCCCCTCGCCGAGCGTATTGATTTTGAAGAACATCGCCTGACTCCCCCCGGATGTTATAGCTGACACGAACAGGTCATTGCTACTACCGATCAGTGTAATATTCAGACTCACCCGATTACTGCCGATCATACTGTACCTTTCGTAAACACGAACTGCACAGCGGACTCCGTTGTACTCATAATCGCTGCCATCCTCAAAACTGGCGGACGCGCTCCCCTTGAGTATCCCATCTTCAATGATCCGTATAAACTCATTAAAGTCGCCCTGAACTCTGCTTTCATATTTCGCCATAAGTCACACCTCACAAATCTGACGCTAACGCTGCTTTTGTATTTTTCTAGTATTAACACGTTTACATCGGGGAATACTATTCTTCGCCTTATGCCTATCAATGCATTCCTGACATTTCCCATGCCGTACACATTTTTCTTTCGGGCAAGTGCATATATCCAATCCATTTTCAAGCAATCAAATCACCTCATATGTTCGAACCGGTTGTCACACATCTATTGGACATTGCCTATACCCGTCTCCTGTTGAATGTGGACGGCACGAACCGGTAAGCCTCTTTCCCGTCCATTTTGACAGTATATCGAGTGGCTATCTTCTCGCCGCAGTTTGGGCAGAAAATCGCCCCATGATACTTGGAAAAGTCGATTGAGCCGTCAATGATACGGTCGTTGTACATCTTGACAAAGCCGCTCTCGCCGACCTTTTGGTAGTTGGCGATAAAGCATTTACAGTAGGCGCAGCTCACTTCTAACACATGGCTGCCCCTGACTTTTTTACAGTTTGGATTCTTGTAGATCTCCATTTCGCCCTGCCATCATTCTACCATTAGTACAAGGTTAGACCTCGCGAATAATAATATCACAAAACCTTTAATAAATCAGCCCTCGGTTCAAACTGATATTCCATCAGAGTGACCGGGGCTTTTTCTTTTTGCCCTAAACAGGAAAGGAGGGCGCGTGATGTCAGATATGCCCGATAACATCAGAATATACGACCGTTTCGAGTATTACGAAGAAGATTGCCAATGCGAGTATTGCCTATTCTACGCAGAAATAGATGGACACAAAAAGCGCGAGTGCAAGATACAAGAATGTTGCTGCGAGGATGTCCGCGCCGATGCCATCGCCAACGGGCGCTTCAAACGGGAGAGAGGGTGGAATAAGTAATGTCCTGTGTAAATAAATCCCAAGTCGAGCGGGCGCGTCTAGTCAGCGTACTTGAGTACATCCTCCGCTATGAGCATGACAATGCGAAACGCGTCGGAACGCAATACCGGCTGCGTGACCATGACTCGCTCTCGGTCAGCGAAGAAGGCTGGTTCTGGCATAGTCAGGGCATAGGCGGTCAAACTGCGCTCGATTTCCTCACCAGCGTCCGGGGCTATGGTTTCGTTGACGCAGTTTGCTTGTTATTGGGCGAACAGCCAGCCGGACGAAATGATCCCGATCAGCATGAACACATGACAAGCACACAAAGTGTTTCCGAAAAATCAAAAACACAGCGAGAGAGATTACCATTCGCCCTGCCCCGACGAAATGATAACAACCGCCGCGTTGTCGCTTATCTCCAAAGCCGGGGTATTGACAAATGCTTGATACAGGCCTGCATCGAGCGCGGTGATTTGTACGAGAGCGCCAACAATCATGAGTGTGTTTTCAAAGGAAGGGATGAAACCGGTAAAACTCGCTACGCCGCGATTCGTTCGACAACTACGAACTTCAAGCGCGACGCAGACGGTTCAGACAAGAAGTACAGTTTCCTCCTGCCGCCTGACGACCTGGACAGCACTGACGTCGCCGTGTTTGAGTCGCCTATCGACGCCCTATCACACCAGACTATTTGCCTTCGTGGATATCTCCCACCATTCGATGGATGGCGGCTCTCCCTCGGCGGCACAAGCATATTCGGATTGGAACACTTCCTCGAACACCATCCTCAAATCGCCCATTGTACTGTGCTTACCGACGATGATGAAGCCGGAAATAGAGCTGCGGATCGGATAGCGGAGATGCAAGGTGTTACAACGGAGCGCTTGTTTACGCTTATAGGAAACGACTGGAATGATGCTCTCCAAGACATGCTCCGAGCTGAGCGGACAAAAAACCGGGCGAATAGTCACGCCCATGAAGGAAGGGGTTGATAACGATGCAGCATGAGCAGATAAGCGAACGCACTGTCGCGCTCTCTGTAAAGGCAGTCAAGTTGACCGGCCGAATACTGGCCAAAGCGATGCAGGCGTTCCTAAAGAAAACACGGGAGCCGACGCATGATGAAGGGAAGCAGAGCCTTAGATCGCTGACGAAGCAGGGCGCAAGCCTCTCAGACATTGAGATTTCCGGTGAAAATATCGGTACTTTCAAACGGACGGCGCGAAAATACAACGTCGACTTTGCCCTCAAACGCGACAGATCGGTAGATCCGCCTAATTGGTTGGTTTTCTTCAAAGCGAAAGATGACAAAGCGATACAGTCAGCGTTCAACGAATACTCAAAAATCACACTGAAGCATAAAGTGAAAAAACCGTCGATGCTTGCGAAACTGCGGCGATACAAGGAACTCGCCCGAACCACAAACGCCCCTTTGAAGAACCGCAACCGGGGAGGGCATGAACTATGACTCCGGAGAAGATCAAGAAATACATATTACCAAATCTTCCCTACGCTTTCGTATTCTGGTTTTTCTGCAAGATCGGTGAAGCATACCGATTAACGCTTGGCAACGATGTCCTTACGAAGTTAATGGGCAGCTTAACTGGTCTGGGTACAGCAATGTCGAAACCTCTGCCGTCGTTCTATCCGTCCGATTTACTTGTCGGGCTGGTTGGAGCGGCGGCAATCTATTGCTTTGTGTACTTCAAGAAGAAAAACGCGAAGAAGTGGCGTAAGGATATAGAGTACGGAAGCGCCCGCTGGGGCAATAAAAAAGACATCGAGCCATATCTTGACCCTAAACCGGACAACAACATCATTCTGACCGCAACCGAGAGCCTGACGCTAAACAGCAGACCGAAAAACCCGAAGCACGCGAGGAACAAAAACGTGCTTGTAGTCGGCGGTTCAGGTTCCGGCAAGACTCGATTTTTCTTGAAGCCGAACCTGATGCAGCTTCATTCATCTTACGTCGTTACAGACCCAAAAGGCAGCATCTTGGTAGAATGCGGGAAGCTGCTACAACGTAACAATTATGAGATAAAGGTACTGAACACGATTGATTTTGCGAAGTCGATGAGGTATAACCCGTTTTCGTATATCCGCTCAGAGAAGGACATTCTTAAGTTCGTGACAGCGCTCATCCAGAACACAAAGGGAGAAGGTAAAGCCGGGGAAGATTTCTGGCAGAAAGCCGAAACGCTCCTGTACTGCGCACTTATCGGATACATCTTCTTTGAGACAGGTGAAGTTGAGCAGAATATGAACTCCCTTGTCGAAATGATCAACGCGATGGAAGTCAGGGAGGAGGACGAAACATACAAAAACGCGGTCGATTACTTGTTTGACGAACTAGCGAACGGAACGAAGAAAGTCGGTAAAAATGGCAAGCCCGTAGTTGACAGCACAGGCGAGCAAGTTTGGGAAGTCCCCCCGCAACCAGACCACTTCGCCGTGCGCCAGTATGAGAAATATAAGTTGGCGGCGGGCAAAACGGCAAAGTCGATCCTGATTAGTTGCGGCGCAAGGCTCGCGGTATTTGATATTAAGGAAGTCCGCGACCTGATGGCATATGACGAGATGGAGCTTGACACCATCGGCGACCGCAAGACCGCGCTGTTCATTATAATCTCCGACACCGACGACACATTTTCATTTATCGCCGCGCTCATGTACTCGCAGCTATTCAACCTCCTCTGTGATAAAGCTGACAACACATATGGCGGACGCCTCCCGATACATGTCAGGTTCTTGCTCGACGAGTTCGCTAACATAGGCAAGATACCGCGATTTGAGAAGCTGATTGCCACAATCCGAAGCCGTGAAATCTCAGCCTGCGTTATATTGCAGGCGCAATCCCAGCTCAAGAGCATCTACAAAGACGATGCAGAAACAATAATCGGAAACATGGACACTGTCTTATTCCTCGGCGGTAAGGAAAAGACCACATTGAAGGATCTCTCCGAATCGCTCGGCAAGGAGACTATCTACCTTCTCAACAACAGCATTAGCAAAGGGAACAACCCGTCCTACAGCCAGAACACGCAAAAACTAGGCAAGGAACTGATGTCAATCGACGAGATCGCAGTGATGGACGGAAATAAGTGTATCTTACAACTTCGCGGGGTAAGACCGTTCTTATCTGACAAGTTTGATATCACTAAACATAAGAACTACCGCTATCTCTCCGACGCCAGCCGTAAGAACACGTTCGATATCGGCAAATTCGTGCTGCGAAAACTGAAAGTCAATCCTGACGAACAGTACGAGTTACACAAATACGAGCCGCCCGAGGACGACTTGCCGGACGAGGCTTTTGAGGATTTCCCGGTTGACCTCGAACCTATTTAGCTTAATGCAATGGTTTGCTCAATATTATAACTTTTAAGTTTATTGTTGGTGGCAGAGAGTAGACTATAATGCCACACGTCGCACAGCCACACGTCCTTACACTTGCGGTAATGGTGTGAATATGATAAACTCTTCTCGTACGCTTGGAGGTGAGTAATTTGGAGAATCGTACACTGATCGACAAAGGACTTCTTATCATTCGTGATATGCTTGCTCCATATATTTGTCGTGAGCTATCCCTTAAATATGGCAATGAAGATTGGTGGGAAGAAGGCGTTATTAAGAAACTGAGCAGAAATCATGCAATCAATTTGCCGAGTAAGGGAAGCTACACAGAGCTAACCGATTCTCTCGATCCAGACAAGTGTATGATATTGATTGATAAGCATTGGGACGAAGTCTTTAGTAAGAAGCTATCCCGCAATCATCGTTTCCGGGCAAAAGACATACATAGTTATAGACGCGTATGGGCACATACTGGTAAAAGAAACGAGTTTACTGATGATGATACAATTCATGCGCTTTCCTCTATGCTGTCGTTTTGTAATGGGATTGATGAAGAGAGCGCTGCTGAGATTCGTGCATTGATTGAAGAACAGAGCAATCGAAACGTAGTAGGCTTAAAGAATCAGGAGGATACATCAACAAGTAAAGAAAAAGTGAACTCGAACACAGTGGTACAGCAACAAAGTAGCTTTAGACCAACGTTTACAAATAAGTACGCACCGTTGACCGCATATTTATCAAATAGCGAGCTTAATGAAGTAGTTCTAAGTTTTGACGAAATTGAAAATGTCATTAATGACAAACTCCCACCAAGTGCTTACAAATATGAACGTTTCTGGGAAAACGATAACCCGGATTCATCAGCGAAATTTGGCTGGCTGAACGCTGGGTTTATGGTTGCAAACAATGGCAAGATAATCAACACCAAAAAAGTAGTGTTCTTAAGAGCCTAGCGCATTCCTATAACCACAGGCCACTCTTACCTTAGTAAATGGGTAAGAGTGGCTTTTTTTATTTAAACCTAAAACACAAAATGAAAGGATACCTACTATGACAGACTTAACCATTATCAAGCAAAACGGCGGCTGCTATATCGACAGCCGCGAAGTCGCCGACCTTGTCGGTAAGAATCACAAAGATTTGCTCCGTGATATACGCGGGTATATCGGAATAATGGGCAAATCTACTGAGCGCAATTTTGCGCTCAGTGACTTTTTCCTTGAAAGTACATACATCGACACTACTGGCCGAACATTGCCCTGCTACCTCCTCTCAAAAATGGGCTGCGAGATGGTCGCCAACAAGCTGACCGGCGAAAAAGGCGTACTGTTCACGGCTGCTTATGTAGCGAAGTTCAACGAAATGGAGCGTCAGGAGCGCGCCGAACTGGAAGCGCGCGCAGAAATGCCCGCGCCCCGGCTAGGCGAATACAACGCCTGCGCCAGAATCTTCGTCCGCGCCCTGAAAAACATCGGCGCGACGCCGGAGGGGATCATCGCATTTCTAAAAGGTCTGTACGGCAGGCTCGGCATTATCGTAGCAGCCGATGTGGAAAATGAAACCGAAGCGCAGTATTACACGGCAAAACAGATCGCGGAAATAGTCGGTTTATACTCCAAAAGCGGTTTTCCTCACTCGCAGGCAGTCTCCTGCATTATCAACGAAAACCTTTTCATCAGTGACAATCACATAAACATCGTGACGCTAGATTGCGGCGGCCGCCTTGGGTTCAGCACCCGATACGACAGCTACGCACTCCGGATGGTCAAAGAATGGCTCGCTGATTATGGCTGCCCGGAAGAAGTCTACGGTTTTGACCGGACATACAGCGTACGCTATTCGCAATAACCTCTGTCCAGCAAGGGCTTTCGTAATTGCCGCGAAACCCTTTATATATAGATCAGGGCAAACCAACAAAGTGCGCTGAAAAACAACAACAAGGAAAGGATCGTCAGGAGCCTGATATGCGCACTGAAAACCCGCTTGTCGCGGGTTTTATCTTCGGGTAACGTGTACATAACATAAAACCCGTGTAAGGCTGTCTGACTTGGTATTCACTTTGGCATTTTTCGATTCCGCAGTAAGTGTACTGCAAACTCTTGTCATCGCATTGGGAGCCGGTTTGGGTATCTGGGGCGTCATCAACCTTCTGGAAGGGTATGGGAATGACAATCCCGGCGCGAAGAGCCAAGGCATGAAACAGCTCATGAGTGGTGGAGGTGTGGCACTTATAGGGCTTGTCCTCGTTCCCTTGCTTAGTGGTCTTTTTGCCTGATGTTTGGAATCGGAGACGCTATCTCCGACTGGATCAAGGGGCTGTTTATTGACGGAATAATGGCCAATTTCACCGGCATGTTCAGCGATATGAACGAACGTGTCGGTGATATTGCGTCGCAAGTTGGGCAGACGCCGGCGGGCTGGAACGCCGGCATTTTTGCCCTTATACGCACCTTGTCCGAGACGGTGATAATACCCATCGCGGGTATGATACTAACATTCGTGCTTTGTTATGAGCTGATACACCTCATCATCGAAAAGAACAATATGCACGAGTTCGACACATTCAACCTTTTCAAGTGGATGTTCAAGACATTCTGCGCTGTATACATCCTCACTCACACCTTCGATATCGTTATGTTCGTTTTCGCGCTCGCGCAAAATGCGGTCAACAGCGCATCAGGGGTAATCTCAGGCAGCCTTGACATGAACATTGCGATGGCAGATATCGCCGAGCAACTGGCTGTAATGGGCGTGGGAGAGCTGATAGGGCTGTTCTTCGAATCTGCGATACTTCGTGTCGTGATGAAGGCGGTCTCTGTTTGCGTGTTCCTGATCGTTTACGGCAGGATGATAGAGATCTATTTGACAATTTCAGTCGCCCCAATCCCTCTCTCAACAATGGCTAACCGCGAATGGGGCAGCGTCGGAAACAGCTACCTAAAGTCCCTGTTCGCTTTGGCGTTTCAGGGCTTCCTTATTATGGTCTGCGTTGCCATCTATGCTGCTCTCTTGCAAGGCATAGCTGACGCCGAAAGCATCCATAAGGCTGTATGGGGCTGTATGGGCTACACCGTGCTGCTTTGCTTCATATTATTCAAAACTGGCAGCATGGCGAAATCTTTGTTCTCGGCACACTAAAAAACGGAGGTAACTAACATGTCCGCATATGACGAACTGGTAGAGAAGTTACAGGGAGAGTTCACAAAATTCACCACCGAGTTAAAAGGAAAACCTCCCGGAATAATCATAGATAACGCATATGATTACCTGTTCAAGGAGGATATCGTAAGCTTGTTCGAGCGCAGCAAGATAGTCAATGACGATGACGCCGCGCTGCTGCTCACTCTCAGGGAACCGTTGGAAGAACTGTTTAGCGCGTGGGGGGATACCGACCCGTTATACCTCGACCACCTAAGAGACTGCATCGTAGACACGGTTTCTACGGTTCGCGCGCATCCTGAGCGGTTCAAAGACGCATTTGAAAAAGAGACTCCGGTGACGGCAACCGGAGTGAACGGCAAACTCCACCTTGGCGATTGGGTGATCGCCATGCCGACCGACGATTACCGCTACCTCATCGGTACAGTTACGGCCATCGACAAGCTCGGAACACCGGAACACGGCACACAGAACGAAACCGATGATGTGCATGTCGACTTCAACGCGTTCGATTATCCGCATGATCGCATAACCGAAATCGAAGCCCATTTCAGCGATTTATACGGTGAACCTAAAACATTCGACGAACTACCGCTGGACGATGTGATAATGGCCCCGGATGACCTGACCTGCATTACAGAGCTGGGGTACGATGAGATAAACCGTTTAGGGAGCCTCCAAAAAACCTGTGAGTATTTCTGTAGCCTTGTTTCAAACCTTGAGCCGGAAAGCGGTAAACACGCTGAGCTTTTGAAACGGCTGGATGATAACTACGACGTATACACCAAATCGCTCATGGGGTTCGGAAAGGGCGAACTAATAGAAATGGCCGGCAAAATCTCGGCAGTGACTGACGCATACAACTATATGTGCTACTACGCCTTCAATGATAATGAACTGGACTACTTTCTGAAGTTCCAGAATCCGCTTGAAGTCGTTTCCGATGCCTGGAATACGCGAAATGAGGACCTTGACGATATGCGTTTTGTCTTGCATAGCCTTTTTGACAGGCAAGACGCATTGATCGAGTATCCCCTCATTGATTACCATTTCTCTCCTATGGAGGGTAATCTGCGCAGGTTCATGGGAATCGACGTGATTGACTTCCTCGGAACGATTGCCGGAAAGACGATCACGCACTATCCGGGCGACTTCAAAATCGACATGGATATTCTCAACAAGGCGGCAGCCTCGGATGATCCTGATATGAAGCGCCTGATGTGGCACGTATCAGGCTGGGGTACGCACCTCAACACAGAGCGCGAAACCTTTATAAAAGACACCGGCGCGTACAACACATGGGTCGATTACCGCCCAAATGACCCGGATATGCTCGGCTATATTATCGAGATCATCGACAAAGAAGGCGGCCTTATCACAGGAAATGTTTTCGAGGTTGGTAATTACGCTGACTATGCCGCATATGTCCGGGAAACCGCCTTGCCTCTTGATTCAGTTTCGCTCACTTATTCGAACGAATGGGGCGCAAACGCCGGTAAAACGATCACTGTCCCGCGCTACGAGTACGACAAAGACCGCCATCGCCTTATGAGCGAGAGCGGAGATGTGGCTGCGATACGCTATCATCCATCCGAGAGCGTAAGGAATATGGAAACCCTGCTTCAAGTCGAACGATCCCGGCGAATGGTTCTGCCCATCGGCAGTATAGAGGCGCATTTAGGGCAGCTTGATAAAAAACTGTCCGAAATCCGAAGCCCATCTGAGAAACCAGAAATTGACGGATTAAGAAGCCCGACAGAAATACCCGAGCAGCCCGAACTGCCTGAGTTGGCAGCATTGAAGCCGAGGCTGACGCTTTCCGAAAAACTCAAAGCTGCAAACGATAAGGCAAAAGCGCAAGAAACAGCCAACAATAATATTCAATCCCATAAACGGGAGAAAGAGAGTGAAATATAATGACAAACACAACATTGGACGTCAGAGTTTACCCTATTGAGGAGCCTAAAGGCAACACAATGGCATTTGCCAGCGTCGGGATCGACGCTACCCTCGCTATCCGCGGCATCCGCGTAGTTGACGGCGAAAAGGGCATGTTCGTCGCTATGCCGCAGTCAAAAGATAAAGAGAACAATTTCCATGATATAGCGTTCCCCCTGACCGGCGATCTGCGTAAGGAGTTGAGCGCCGCCGTTCTCGACGAGTATGAAAGGGTGGCAAGCCTTGCACCGGGGGAAAGGGGCTATGCCGCTCCCGACATGAGCGCGGTCAGCAGCAAAAAGCTGGAGGACATCAAACTCGATATTCGGGTGTTCCCCTTCATCGAACCTAAAGGGAATACAAAGGCGTTCGCAAGCGTGGGGATCGACGATCTTGCCGCTATCCGGGGTATACGCGTTGTGGAAGGTGAAAAGGGCCTGTTTGTGGTCATGCCTCAGTCAAAAGACAGCGGCGGCGACTACCACGACATAGCTTTTCCGCTCAACGGCGAATTTAGAAAGGAACTCGCAAAAGCAGTGCTGGATGAGTACCATTCCGCAAAAAGGGACATCGACCGTAAGCCGTCGCTCGCTGAGGGCTTACGCAGCGGTGCGCAGAAAGCAGCCGAGTACAGCGCCATGCCGAGGGCTGCGGTTGCGAAGTCGCACAGCGCAGGGGTACTGGAATGATTGGACATCCAAATGACAGGCAAAAGTTTGAAGATTGTGCAGCCCTGATGCAAAGCTGCACGGAAATGGGGTGACATATTCTATGGCATTCGTGAACGTCCCGAAGGATTTGAGCAAGATAAAAAATAAGGCCGTTTTCAATTTAACGATTCGACAGTTGATCTGCTTCGGCGCTGCCGCTGTCATCGGCATCCCGACGTACCTGATTACGCGCGGTGCTATCGGCGGTACAGCCGCCGCCCTGCTGATGATCGGATTGATGCTGCCTATGTTCTTCCTTGCGATGTATGAAAAGGACGGGCAGCCCGCTGAAAAGGTCCTGCGGAACTTTATACGCACACGCGTATATTTTCCGTGCAAACGGACCTATAAGCCTGAAAACCTGTACGAAACTCTGGAAAAGGAGGGAAAAAGCGTTGCAGGACAATACAAAGCAAAAACGCCCGCCAACGCAGGCAAAAACGGCAGCAACCGTTAAGCGAACCACAAAACCGCAATCAAGCATCAACGCTAAAGCGCCGCCAGCATCGAAAAAGGGCGGCGCTTCGCCTTTAGCGGCAAAAGTATTCGGACGCTCCGACAAACCGCAGACTGTACAGCACTCTATCCCATACCGCGAGATGTATAAGGATGGTATTTGCCGCGTAAACCGCAGGCTGTATACCAAAACCATCGCTTTCAGCGACATCAATTACCATCTCGCGCAAAACGAGGACAAAACGCAGATTTTTGAGAAATACTGCGACTTCCTCAACTATTTCGATTCGTCAGTGACTGTCCAGTTATCTTTCACAAACCATTACGGGAACCAGGAGGATTTCCAGAAAGCCATTGATATCCCGATCCGTGGAGATGAGTACGACGACATACGCCGCGAGTACGCCGATATGCTGAAAAACCAGATGGCGAAGGGAAACAACGGGCTAGTCAGGAACAAATATGTCACAGTCGGGATTGAAGCCGACAACCTGAAGGCAGCAAAACAGCGTCTGGAGCGTGTCGAGCTTGACGTACTCAATAACTTCAAGGTGCTGGGCGTCGCGGCGCACGCTCTCAATGGCGCTGAGCGGCTTGAGGTAATGCATGGGCAGCTCCACCCGGACGGCGCGGACAAGTTCTGCTTTAGTTGGAAAGACCTCGCCCACTCCGGGCTGTCAACGAAAGATTATATCGCGCCATCGTCTTTCGAGTTCCGCGAAGGACGGTCATTCCGTATGGGCAGGCACTACGGTACGGTCAGTTTCTTGCAGATACTCGCGCCGGAACTCACCGACAGGATGCTCGCTGACTTCATCGACCTGGACTCCCCGGTAACTGTGACGCTGCATATCCGATCAATCGACCAGTCCGAAGCAATAAAGATGATAAAGCGAAAGCTTTCCGATCTTGACAAAATGCGTATCGAGGAGCAGAAAAAGGCGGTTCGGAGCGGATACGATATGGATGTGCTGCCGCCAGACCTTGTTACCTACGGTCACGAAGCTAAGACGCTGCTTGAGGATTTGCAGAGCCGTAATGAGCGAATGTTCCTTGTTACATTGCTTGTTATGAACACATCAATCAAGAAGCAGAAACTTGAAAACGACGTGTTCGCGGCGTCTGGCGTCGCACAGAAGTATAACTGCGCGCTTAAACGCCTTGACTGGCAGCAGGAGCAAGGGCTTATGTCCTCTCTCCCACTCGGCTTGAATCAAATTGAGATCAAGCGGGGGCTTACCACTTCAAGCGTCGCTATATTCGTGCCGTTCACGACCTGCGAGTTGTTCCAGCGTGGTGAGGCGATGTACTACGGCCTCAACGCTTTGAGCAATAATCTCATAATGGCAAGCCGCAAGGAACTGAAGAACCCGAACGGCCTGTTCCTAGGTACTCCAGGAAGTGGTAAATCTTTCGCGGCAAAGCGAGAGATCGTGAACGTATTCCTGCTAACAAATGACGACATCATTGTATCTGACCCGGAAGCGGAGTACGCCTTGCTTGTGAACCGCCTCGGCGGTCAGGTGGTAAAGTTGTCGCCTGTCAGCACACAGTATATCAATCCTATGGACATTAACCCCGATTACGCTGACGAGGAAGATCCGCTTACGCTGAAATCTGACTTCATCTTATCACTGTGCGAGCTTATCATCGGAGGCAAGACGGGGCTTGAACCTGTTGAGAAAACGATAATCGACCGCTGCGTAAGGTTGGTCTACCGTGAGTATCTGGCAAACCCATCACCTGAAAAGATGCCTATACTGGCTGATCTATATAATCTGCTCCGCAAGCAGACGGAAACAGAAGCGCAGAAGATAGCGACGGCGCTCGAAATCTATGTTACCGGATCGCTCAACGTGTTCAATCACCGGACGAACGTTGACATCACTAACCGGCTTGTCTGTTACGACATTAAGGAACTCGGCAAGGGGCTGAAAAAGATTGCGATGCTCGTCCTGCAAGATCAGGTCTGGGGGCGTGTCACTACTAACCGCGCTGCGAAACGCACGACTTGGTTCTATCAGGATGAGTTTCATCTGATGCTCAAGGATGAACAGACTGCTGCTTACAGCGTCGAGATTTGGAAACGATTCCGCAAATGGGGCGGTATCCCAACGGCGCTGACGCAGAACGTGAAGGATTTACTGGCTTCCCGCGAGATCGAGAACATCATGGAAAACTCTGACTTCATTTATATGCTCAATCAAGCGCAGGGCGATCGTCAAATACTCGCTAAACAGCTTGGCATCTCAACGCATCAGCTTTCGTATGTAACGCATAGCAACGCAGGCGAAGGCTTGCTGTTCTACGGGAATACCATAATCCCATTTTCCGATAAATTCCCTAAAGACACAGGTGAAATATATGGTTTGCTCACTACGAAACCATCGGAAATGCAGGAGGTGGGCAGGACATGAGCCTGAAAACCGATCTCGAAGCCGCAAAAATCAAGGCAGGAGAGCGCCAGTTTGATGTGACGATCACCGAACTGCTGAAAAGGACTGTTCAAATCGTAGCCAAAGATAAGTTTGAAGCTGAACAAATGGTTTCAGACTTCTGGCGTGACAGCATGTACGTCCTCAACTGGGAAGATTTCCATAGCGTTGATTTTGAAGCAATACCGACGAAACGGGAGCGTTCGCTGGAAGTAAAAGGAAAGGAGCTTTACACAAGATGAACGACACTACGATAAACAACATAACCGTGGCAGTGAACGGCCCGCTCACTGAGAACCAATATATGAAGGAACTGCTGGCAATTCTGAAAGACAACGGCAAAGACCCGTCAGGGCTTGACGCGCTGATTTCACATGTTGCGGATATGGAAAACTTCGTCAGGCAATCGGAGAAAAGGATCGCTGAAATGAAGGCCCAGCTTGACGGTATGAAGGAAGTCCAGGACCACCCGGTCAAAAACACGCTCCAGAAAACGATCCGGGCGTTGGAGAGCAGGATCGCGGATATAAAGGAACATATCGTGCAACTTAGGCTTGACATCGCCCAAGGTTGCAGGGACGCCATCTCAGCTTTCAAAGAGAAAGGCGTCGCAGCGCTCGATAAGCTTGCTTCGTTCTTCAACATAAAGGGCGGTTTGCAGTCTATGGTAAAAAATATCGACGCCAGCATAAAACTCGACGATCATGCCCTCGCAAAAATCGAAGCGTTTTCAAAGCAGTACCACACAGCCGGGAATGCGTTAAGGAATATGGGCAGAGTGCTTACGGGGAAGCAGCCTGTTGACGCCGTAAAGGAGTCCGGCAGGCTTGCGAAGGTTTTCAGCGCGCCGTATATGGCTGATAGAGCCGGTTTGCTTGGTATGAAAAAAGTAGCGAATAAAATGCTCTCTGCGATAGAAATGCTTGAACAAAGAGCGGCAGCAGCGCGCGATGTACGCGCTGACAAAGCATCAGATAAAAAACCGTCACTCTCGGAAAAGCTGAAAGCAAACAAGGAGCTTATCCGGCAGAAAGACCTTGAGAAACCGATCCCTGAACGAGCGAGAACTCCGGAGCTTGAGGTATGAGCGCGTCGTCGCGGACTCCGCTTAATTCCGATGGCGGCGAGCCTCAGCTCCCCGAAAGCTCCGTTGCTACGCCATCGACGACGTCGCAATCAGCATGGAACCCTCAATATAAGGCGCGGGAGCGTATCACTCAGAAAATGACACGGGATGGGCTTGTGGAGCGCAATGAAACGACCGGAGTTGAAAATCGTGTCAGCAAACGCGTTGCGGAGAGCAGCCTGAGTGTGGATTCAACAAATCAACAGGCTTCTGCCATACATCGCGGAAAGCCTGCTGTTTTCCCTGATAAGCGGAAAATGTATGATAAGACATACCGGCGGTTTCAGGCGAAGCAGGAGCCTGAACAACCTGAGCCACAACGATTACACAGTATCCCCGAGTCTGCGCCTGCACAACAGCGGGCAGAGCCGGAGGTTCAACAGCGCCAAACTGAGCCATATGGAAAAAGTAGTGGCGTTGAGAAAGCGCCGGATACCGATGCGAAGCTAAAGCCACATAAGGATTCTTCTTATCACCATGTAAAAACGTCCCCGCTGCAAACAAAGCAAGATGTATTGAGGCATGAAGAACAACCTATTCCAACGCTCATTCACTCAGACGACACTCAAAATACGGTTGATCCGGTGGCGGTTCATGCGAATACAAAAACGGCAGCGACGGGACGGCTGCTCAAACCTGCTCACGGCTCAAAGCACGACAAGAAAATGAGTAGCCGTGGAAAGGTTGGCACGGAAACGGGCGTTCATAATGATGGAAAAAAACAGACCGGGAAGCAAACGACTTCGGGTAAAATGGACAAACCAGCCGGTACTAAAAAGCTGCTTCCGGATAAGAAGCCGGAAGACCACGACAATACCGGCTCTTCTGAACAGGTCGGCGCTGCACCGGATTCCAAGCCGATAATCAAATCTAACAGTAAGCTGAGTTTCTCTGAAGGTGAAGAACCTCCTGTATCGGTTGGTAACCGCAGACTTACTAAGGCAGAGTATCGGTACGAACGCACAAACGGGAAGCTGGAAAAGGCGCGTGAGAATCTGCCCGGGAAAAAGGTGCGTACTGTTCAGCGCGTTTATGATGAGAAAACGGGAATAGCAAAAAGAAAACTGTATTTCGATAAGGACGTCAAACCGAAGCAGGAGCATATAAAGGGCGCTCTCCCTTTGCGCCCGGTCAAGGCGGGGGCGAACGCCCTCGCTATAAACGCTCATCGAAAGCTGTATCAGGCGGAACACGAGAACGTCGAAATAAAGGCGATGCACCGGGCTGAGATGACTGCCGAGGGCGGGGTACGAAAAGCGCTGCGTTTACACAAAACCGCTCCATACCGGAAAGTCTCAAAGCTGGAACATAAGGCTGTGAAGGACTCCGCAAAGTTGACGTATCAGCAGGCCATTAACAGGAACCCGCAACTGAAAAGCAATATGTTCTCTCGAATGTCGCAGAAACGGAAAATCAAGAAGGACTACGCCAAAAAAGCCCGCGAAGCTCAGAAAGCAGCGCAGCGCGCAAAAAAGGCTGCCGAGAAAACAAAGGACGGGGTAGTAGCTACGGCTAAGTTTATCGGCAGGCATCCTGTTATCACGCTTGTTCTGCTGCTACTGGCTTTTCTGTTGATGATCGTTTTGTCGATGTGCAATATGGGTAACGTCGGGATCGGCGGTCTAGGCGGCGTGGTCGCCTCTACATATCTCGCGGATGACGCTGATATCCTCGCAGCCGAAGCAGCATACGCAGGACTGGAAGCGGCTTTGCAGCATGAGCTTGACAATTTCTCAACACTGCATCCCGGATTCGATGAGTATATATACCAACTCGACAGCATATGGCACGACCCTTATGTGTTGATATCTATACTTAGCGCCTTGCATGAGGGGGCGTGGACTATAAATCAAGTTGAAGGCACGATTGCAGCGCTGTTTCAGTTGCAGTATACCCTCGACGTGTCGGTTTCCATTGAAACACGATACCGCACAGAAACGTATATATACACCGACCCGCGTACCGGCGTTACTACGGAGTACGATGTCGAGGTGGCGTACGATTATTACATTTGCACGGTCACGCTTGAAAACTTCAACCTCTCGCACCTGCCAATCTACTTTATGGGTGAAGAAAGCCTGAGCCGGTACGCGCTGTTTATGTCGTCTCTCGGAAACCGCCCTGACTTGTTCCCCGCCAGCCAATACCCGAATGCGTCCACATACAAAGAATACGGACGATACGACATACCGCCCGAATATCTGGATGATGAGACCTTTGCCGCGATAATCATGGAAGCGGAGAAGTACCTTGGATTTCCATACGTCTGGGGAGGGTACAGCCCCGCCACTTCATTCGATTGCAGTGGGTTCGTCAGTTGGGTCATCAATCATACAGGTTGGAACGTCGGACGGCTGGGGGCAAGCGGGCTTTGCAACATTTGTACCGCCGTCTCTCCGGCTGACGCAAAACCGGGCGATTTGATTTTCTTCTGGAAAACATACAACGCTCCAAACCCGAACGCGCCGACACATGTCGGGATATATGTCGGAGATGGAATGATGCTCCATTGCGGCGATCCAATCGGATATGTATCTACGGAAACTGCTTACTGGCAGTCTCATTTTTACTCTTACGGCAGGCTTCCGGGCCTGACTTAAATTCCACAGACAAACCAGGTAACACAAGGAGGATAACGAAATAATGAAGTTTATGAATACCGGATGGTTCAAATCCATCATAACGCTCGTGACGCTCTTGTTCTGCATGAGTGTCTTATACGTCCCCGCGCTGGCGACAGAACTTGATTCTGATACTGAGCATGAAATGGAACAGGATACACAGGGTGAGTTTGACGGAATACCTGATATAACGAACATTTTCGAGATAGGTGAATTACTCTCTGGATGGTTCAGCGATCCGGGTAATACACCGGAAAACGCAGAGTATGACGAAACAGGGGCTACTGGAGGTTCCGGATACCTCCCGCTCACGCCGAGCGGAACCGGAACTGTGGTTGACAACGCCACCGATTCCGAGGGCAAAGAGTTTTACACGATTAAAACCGAAGACGGCGATATTTTCTATCTTGTCATCGACCGGCAAAGAAACACTGAAAACGTCTACTTCCTTAACACGGTAACAGTATCGGACTTAATGGCGCTTGCTGAAAAGAACGGTACACCTATTAATACTGGCGTTCCGGTCTCAGCGTCGTCTACAGAGCAGACGGGAACCGGTGAAATGGATGAGCCTACCACGCCGACGCCTGTGCCGGCAGCAAAGGAATCAGGGAATAACACTACTATGTATATTGTTGTCGGAGTGGTATTTCTGGCGGTCGGCGGCGCTGCTTATTACTTTAAGATCGTAAAAGGCAAGAAAAACTCCGGCGATGAGGACGAGTATGAGGACGAATACGGCTATACCGATGAGCAGGAGAACGGCGGTGACAATGTCGAAGACGGTAACGAAGCGGATGAGTAGGTGGATGCCTCTCATTTCTCCTCACAAAACGAAATCGATGAAATGGGGCAGCGCTTAATGCTGCCCCCATTGGGGTGCTTAATCTCAATAATTACGAGAAAGGCTTATTTACTGCGCACTTTGAAAATGCATGTTTTCGACCATACGTAAGGCTATAAGCAATGCCTGTTCGCGGGTTGCGTTGGCGTATCCTACCGATTCTTGATACGAGGTCATATTCCTAGGGGCAAACGTGTTGTTCCCCATACCACGAATTATCTCGTTTGCGTACATGAAGTACACGCTGTCCTTTGCCCAACCCGATATATTCGCATCGTCTGCAAACGGCGCAGGTCTGGTATAGCTCAGTGTAAAATAATCGTCAGTTGCAAAAGACCAGCCGGGGAAATGCCATCGTTTGAACACGCGGGTCAGCGCTGTTGCTGCTGTTTCTCGGTTTAGAATCATGTCGGGGGCAAACTCAGTCGACGAAAGGCCGACCATAAGCCCGGCGTTGTACGCCATCAGCGCATAAACGTCCTTTGTGTCGGAAAAAGGATTGTTCTGAGCCGGAGCGACCTTTGTACTTGAAAGGTTCTCGTAGGCAAGGACAACTATTCCGGCAAATTCAACGCGGGTTATCGGCGCTCTGAGGTCTATGGCCGGATCTCTGAGTAGAGGAGGCACGAGTTCCTGTTCAAACGCTCTTATAAGTTCTTCCTCCGCCCATGTAGAGTGAGGGTTATTAAAGGAGGGAGGTGTTTTACCAACCGCTGTGACTGTGAATGACAATGCGACGGTTTTACTTGTTAGCGAGCTGCCGCTGCCTGTCGATACCGTCAGCAAACCGCTGTAGGTCCCTGCCTGAAGCCCTGTTCTTGGACGAACGCTTACGGTTGTTTGGCTGCCCGCTGAGATACTGCCCGCCGGATGGGTTGTGATTTCGAAAGCTGACCCTCCGGTTGTCATATTCGCGCTTACACCAGTTATCGCTGCTATCCCGGTGTTGCTGATTGTTACGAATCGTGATGCTTGCGCGCTGTATCCCGCCGTTGCTGGCGAGAATGTTATACTTGCGGGATTCAATGTCCAAGATGAGGACATGAACCGCGCTTCAAGCGTCTTGTTAGCGGTGGCGTTGAAGGTATACGTCGCATTGGTACTCACCCTTGTATTGCCCTCATACCAACCGTCAAAAGTCCAGTCGGTATTCGCCAAGGCGCGCAAGGTGACTGACGCGCCTGATTGGAATGTACCGCCACCCGTAACAGTACCCCCGTTTGATGGCGACGCGGCGGCAGTGATGGTGAATTGGTTTGTCTGAGAATCCTCAACAGTTAAGTAATATGTTCCGGTTTTATCGTCATACCGGTTAATTGATATGTAATATGTGCCTGCCTCTAAGTCCATATAGTCATTGTACGGAAGAGCTACACCCCAGTCGAGAGAGTCCCCTTGCTTCATCAGGCTGCCGTCGCTTTTAAGCCAATGCAGATTCGCTCCCCTGGAAGGCAGGCCTGCTTCTCCACCACCGAGCAGACTAATAATCAGTCTGCTTGGTTGCGTTAAGACGTATCGGTACATATCGACGTCGTCCTGATAGCTTATGAACCCCCTTACAGTTTGCCCCGAAGTCAGCAATTGCGCGTTTGCGCGCGTGTTGTTCGGTTCAATTTCATTATTGTTTGCGGCTGTGAAAGTCCCGCGTAAAGTATATGTTCCGGTATTATTATCGTACCGTGTGACTGATATGTAATATGTGCCTGCCTCCAAGTCCATATAGTCGCTGTATGGAAAAGGCACGCCCCAGTCAAGCTGCTCCCCACGCCTCATCAGGCTGCCGTCGCTGTCAAGCCAATGCAAATTCGCTCCCCTGGAAGGCAGACCTACTTCAGTACTTTCGGATAAATTAATAGCCAGTCTGCCCGGTTGTGTCAAGTCGTATCGGTACATATCGACATCGTCCTGATAGCTGAAAAAGCCTCTTACAGTTTGCCCCGAAGTCAGCAATTGAGCTGTAGCACGCGTGTTGTTTGGCTCAATTTCATTATTGTTCGCGGCTGTGAAAGTAGCTCGTAAACTATATGTTCCGTTCATATTATCGTACCGGTTTATTGATATGTAATATGTACCCGCCTCCAAGTCCATATTGTTGTTGTACGGAAGGGCTACACCCCAGTCGAGAGAGTCCCCTTGCTTCATCAGGCTGCCGTCGCTGTCAAGCCAATGCAGATTAATTCCTCTGGAAGGCAACCCGCCTGCCATATTATTTGACACATCCAGCGACAGCCTGCCCGGCTGTGGTAGAAAAATCGTATATCGGTCTGATGTATTGCTTTCTGAAATTGATCCGGTATATGTTGTGCCAAATGATATTTGCCCAAAATCAGTTGCGAATGTTGGTATCGCCGGCAGTAAAGCCACTGCCATAGTAAGTACTATTATCATGGTAAGAATACGCTTTTTCATTATAAGCTGACCTCCTGGCTGTAATAATTAATTCACTTCAATTCAATTTTGGCTGTAGTCTAAACACTCTCGGCTTACCATTCACTTTCTTTGAAAATAATATGCCTGCTTAATTGTTTCTTATATAATATAGCAGAGGCTGTTTCAACTTTTCTGAGCAACTGACCGGCAAAAGGATGATGCTGGCGGTTTCTCGAAAACATCAGCCTTATAGTTGAGTTCTGCGTTGATGCGATATTTATTTTGATTCTTTCATGCGATACACAACACCAATTGACCACATCGATTACCACTCGGAATCTGCGAAAGGACGAACGCCATATTTTTTTTCAAGAATCAATTGTATATCTGATTCTTTATAACCTCCACATGGAATAACCCCGTCCTGCCCGTCTTCCCATCCAATAAAAAATATCCTTTCTCCATCGAATAATCTTTCTTCAAAAATAACGATTTTTCCATTTGAGTATTCTATTTGTTGAATATTAGCATTGAAATCATCATCGAGGCTTGCTATGCCCTCCCACAGACCATTAACAAGCGTCCCACTTTTTACCGTGGTAGACACTGTAGAAAACAACGCTACAGTCCCATTGCCATTTGGGAAATCATCCACCCACTCACCCTCAAATCTGCTGTTGCCGCTACCATCAAACCATATACCATTTCCATTACGTGATCCATTAATATATCCACCTATATAGAAAAATAGTCCTTTTTCGTTGTAAATACCAATTCCATAATCGCCGGTATCGTTCACCATAATAAATGGAAAGTCTCTGATCTGCGATAGAATCTCAATTAGTTCATCCATATCCAGATATGATAAAACAGCATCGTGTCCGCCTTCATCGTTTGAAGCAAGTAAATTACTCAGATATTCTTTTATTTCAGCATCTTGGTCAGGTGGCTCCGAGTATATCGTCGAAGAGTAGACCTCCTGTGATTGCACTTTATCCGACATCGCTTGTATTTCTGCGTTGTCGGGAATCGTATTCAGTCCGTCTTGCAGTATCGCAATAGCTTCATCTATCTGTCCCAGCCCAATATACGCTTCCGCGGCTCCTGTATATCCGCGCGTGTTCATTGGCTCGATTTCGATAACTCTTAAGAACTGCACCAGAGCTTGCTCATAATCAAAATCAAGCAGGTACTTTTCACCAAGCTCAAGCAACTCGTTGACGGTGAGAGGCTTTGCAGGGTTCGCGCAAGCTGTAAGCGGCGCTAATGCGAAAACAATGCATAAAGCAAATAATAAGACCTTTCTCACTTAAGGTTGCCTCCATATTCTTCGTTCAGTTTTCGTCGCAGACGTTTTCTGCTGCCTGAAAGCACTGCAATAATTATGATTGAAACGACAACTATAATCACCATCCCCGCTATACCGCAATAAAAAAGCATTTCTCCCGGTGTGAAATCCATATCCTAACCCTCCTGCACATCCGTTTTCCCGTCCCCATATTTAACATAAACTATTCGACGTTACTTAATCGATCCACTTATTTAGCCGCAACTGCTCGATTAACAAATCAAGCTGCTGCATTTCCGGGTCGGATTCCCCCGGCTTAGTAGTTTCGTTGTAAAGCTTTAAAGCGTCGTCATAATACTGCTTTGTCAACGTATAATCGCGGCTTTCGTTCGCTATTTTCGACTGCCTGTCCGCTTCAAGATATGCCTGACGCATCGGTACGCGGAAATCAAATGGAACCATATCAGACATTTGATTCAGTACGAAGGCGGCGCGATCGAATTCTCCGGCGTTTTGGAGCAATATCGCCAAGCCCTGCATAACATGGAATTGTGGCGCACCGCTTTCAGCCAGTTGCTCA